>RCNG010001557.1_pt1 | contig 11407 bp, 10 predicted proteins | sample 2041371 | NCBI WGS metagenome assembly RCNG01 (sample SAMN09708227, study PRJNA481090) | Marine sediment metagenome, whole genome shotgun sequencing project. | biome: marine sediment; feature: ocean; material: sediment; isolation source: Sewage treatment plant 1 marine sediment (STP1) ... | reverse complement strand
CGTTTGCGGCAGGGATGCCGCGATCGAGCCCCCAGGGATGGGTTCACGGCGTCCCGTGGAGTGGGTGCCAGGGAATCCAATCGTAACTTAATGGCATTGGGCGCTGGGCGAGGCAGATAGAAAATGGGCGGCTTCTCGGGCGACTGCAGTCTGGGCTGTTCAAAAATTGGGGTGATTAGCCCTGTTTCAGCTATCGTGCATGATCCAAGTTGCAGGCTACCCGGTCTTTATCGAATTGGTGTTTTCAGCGTCGAGCAAAGTAGTGGCTGACCACTTGTGGCCTAATCGACCACCATGCCCGGCCCCCGTATCCCTTAGCTGAAGCATAGGCCTGGTCATCAAGCTTGTTGGTTTTCTGGATAGATCGTCTTAAGTCAGTGCCATTCCTGCCTTACGCCGGTTGCGGGGGCTTCAGACGGGAATTCCAGAGGTTAGCGCTGATTTAGCCTTAGTTCACGACCACAGCCGCTCCTGCAACGCAGGAGATCCGATGCCCCGCTTGTTGACCGCCGCGCGTCCTATCAGTATGATGTCGCGCTCACACCAATCCCCGATAGCTCAGTTGGTAGAGCAACTGACTGTTAATCAGTGGGTCACTGGTTCGAGTCCAGTTCGGGGAGCCAATTATCGAAATTGTCGGTTTGAGTGCGCTCAGCCGGCTTTTTCGTTTCCAGCACAATCACATTATTCGCTAGCAGATCAAACGGTTGGCGGTATGCTGCCGTCAGTTGGCCGTCCTTCCAGGTGCAGTTCGATAGTACGAATCCCAGAAGCCGCCGTTTTTCGGCGGATGACTGCTGGCGGAACAAGCTACCGGCCTTCTGGGCCAGTTCGAGAAGACGGATGCCCTCGTCCAGGTAGGTTTGGTTAGCATCCTGGTGCCCGCGGATCAACTCCAGGCATTTTTGCTGCTCGGCGCGCCATTCCGCGGCCTTCCGATCGAAGAAGTCGGTATCAATGCGGCCGTCGAGCTTGTCGATGTACATCGCGTCAATGCGGTTCTGAAGTCGGTCGTACTCGGCCTGAATCCGGCGAATGGCGTCATCGTGATGTTGCTTCTCGTCGCCGTGGCTCACCCGCAGGGCTTGCGACAACCTTCAAGCCGCCTCACTGAACGCGCCGCTCACCGATTGTTGCCAGACATGCTGGTAAACTATCTTCGCCGCCTCTTGCTTGGCCCCTTCCGTAAACGGTGGTGACGGCAGATGCATGTACAGGTTGTCCAGGATGAAGACTTCGACTTCGGCCTGGGTTTGCTCCTTTTCGGTCCAGCGTTCCAGGGGCGCTAAGAGTTCGCGCAGTGCGACCAACAGTGCCTGGCTCGCCTGTTTCACCTTCTCCCGCTCCGCCTTACCGAGCTTCTCTTTCTTCAGCAGGTCGAACAGTGCCAGTTCGTCCTCGCTCAGTCCTTCCTCGGCCGCCCGCCGCTGTTCCTCGTCCAGGCTGCTCATCAGGTCGACCAGATTCGCGAACGTCTCCTCGATGGTGGTCCGATCCTTCTCGCGGTTGTAGTCAGCGACGATCTCCTGGTATCGCTTGTAGTAGTCCATGCGCTGGGGGTTGCGCTTGAGCATCTCGGCGAGCTTTTGCTCGACGATCTCCCGGATGTCCTGCAGCGCCGTAGCCTTGCGCTTCACCTTCTTCGCAAACTCGTCGCGGAGTTTCTCCAGACCAATCTGGCTAAGATCGAAGGTCAATCCTTCGGTCTGGTCGTCGCCTGGCTCCTGGGCGCGGATCGCCTCATTGACGATGCGGTGCAGTTCCTTGAGCAACTCGGTCACATCCGCCGTGTCACGCCGTTCGGTGAGCTTCTTGTAAACGGCCTCGATGTTGTCGTGGCGCTCGGCGTAGGCGAAGGCCGCCGGCTCCATCAGCAGCGCCTTGAAGCGGGTGAAAACCTGGCGGGCCAGGATTTCGAAGCGCCGTTTCGATTCGTCGCTGGTGTAAACGGCGTCGACCGCGTCGGCGATACCCTTGATGCGGCCGAAGCCATGGGCACCGATCAGGGTTTTCATCTCGAAACTCAGGCCGCGGACGTGGGACTCGGTCGCCTCGATCGCCTCCAGCAGTGCCTGGACCCGCTCCTCGATGGGCGCGACGATCTCCTCACCCCCGTCGCCATCATCGCCGAGGGCATACTGGGCCAGTGCCTCGCGCAGGCTATTCAACATGCCGTTGTAATCGACGATCAGGCCGAAGTCCTTGCCCGGGTAACGGCGGTTGGCGCGGGCGATGGCCTGCATCAGGGTGTGGGTCTTCATCGGCTTGTCGATATACAGGGTGGATAGGCTCTCCACGTCGAACCCGGTTAGCCACATGGCACAGACGATAGCGACGCGGAAGGGGTGCTCCGGGTTCTTGAAGGCGGTCTCCACGTCCACCCGCTTGCCGTCCACCGTCTCGAAGCCCTGCTTCATCAGCGCCCGGTGGGGGATGATGTCTAAAGCCCCACTTCTTGAAATCGGCGACCTCGTTCTGCGCCTCGCTGATGATGATTTCGATGACGGTGTCTTCGAGCCACTGGGCCTGGGCAACGAGATGCCCGCACTCGGCTTGTAGCCGCTCCCTGGTGTCCGCCTCGGTTGCTGCGGCGAGATCCGCCTGTTTCGCCTCCGCGGCCTGCCGTACCGCTGTAAGCTTCTTCTGCCAGCGCGGAATGATGCGTTGATGCACGCGAGCACAGGTCACGTTGTCGATACACACCAGCATGGATTTGCCGGCTTCCCAGCGGGTGGCGCAGTGCTCAACGAAGTCGCTGGCGATTTTGTCCAGCCGATCGTCGGCGGTGATGACCTCGTAATCCTTGCCGAGCAGCTTCTCGAGCAGCGCCTCCTGGTCCGAGTCGAGCTCGGCCTCCTCGATCTTCGCGGCGATGCTGTCGTTCAGGTCCAGCCGGGCGATGCCCAGCTTCTCGCCGCGATTCTCGTAGACCAGCTTGACCGTGGCGCCGTCCTCCTCCGACCGCTTGAAGTCGTAGCGCGAGACGTAGCCGCCGAAGATCCGCTTTGTGATCTCGTCGTGCTTGAACAGCGGTGTGCCCGTGAAGCCGATGAAGGCCGCATTGGGTAGGGCCAGGCGCATGTTGCGCGCCAGCTTGCCGGCCTGGGTCCGGTGCGCCTCATCCGAGACCACGATGATGTCGTCGCGCGTGCTGTAGGGCTCCCTGGGGCTCACGTCCTGGTTGAACTTGTGGATCAGGCTGAAGACGTAGCGGTGGTTCTCCTTGAAAAGTCGCTCCAGCTCCTTGCCCGAGCCAGCCCTTGGTGTTTGATCGTCCGCCACGCCGCAGCCGACGAAGGTCTTGTAAATCTGGCTGTCGAGGTCGTTGCGGTCGGTCATCAGCACGAAGGTGAAGTTGCCCGGCACGATGCGCCGCACCTTCTCCGCGAAGAAGGCCATCGAATAGGACTTACCGCTCCCCTGGGTGTGCCAGAAGACACCCAGCCGGCCGAGGTCGGCATGCGCCCGTTCGACGATGTCCACCGGGCCGGCGGGGATGTAAGAAGCCGGCTCTTCGGCGGCCTTCAGGTATTTCTGTGATTCCAGCGGCAGCTCGATCACACGGTGACGCAATCGCTCACCGGGCGGAAATTCCAGCTTCAGCTCCTCCTGCCGGATGACCGACGCCACGGCCCGGTTGACGCCGAGAATCTGGTGATTGCGCGCCACCACCTTGCGCGTCGCACCCGGCTTGCTGCCATCGAACAGGATGAAGTTCTCGACGATGTCGAGCAGCCGCTCCTTGGCCAGCATGCCGTTAAGCAACACCTCGGCCTCGACGCTGCCCGCATCGCGTTCGTCCTGGCGCTTCCACTCAGCAAAATGGTCCCACTCGCTGGTGATGGAGCCGTAGCGCGCCCGGAGGCCGTTGCTGACGAGCAGGAAGGCGTTGTGGTGGAAGGCATGGGCGATGACATGCTCGTCCATGTAGTCGCGGAGGTTGCCGTCGAAGCCGGCGCGAATGTTCTTGTAGACCGCCTTCAGCTCAACGAAGACCAACGGCAGGCCATTGACGAAGCAGACCAGGTCGGCGCGGCGATTGTAGTTCGGGGTACGCAGCCCGGTGATTTTCAGCTCACGGACGCACAGGAAGCGATTGTCATCTAGGTGGCGGAAGTCGATGACCCGCGCGAAGGCCTGGCGCACCTGGCCCTTCGCATCACGGTAGCTGACCGGAACGCCGTTGCGAATGTAACTATAGAACTCCTGGTTGTGCTGGAGCGTCGAGCGGCTGAAGTCCTGGCGGGTCAGCTTCTCGATCGCCTCGTTGACCGCCTTCTCAGGCAGGTCCGGATTGAAGCGGGTAATCGCCACCCGCAGATCGCGGGTGAGCACCACGTCCCTGGTATCACTGCGCCCCAGCGTGCCTTCAGGCCCTAAGGTCTCCTCGTTCCAGGCGTAGATGCTGTCCCAGCCGAGCATATCGCGCAAATGGTCGGCGAAGGTCGCCTGCACCAATCGGTCTTCGCTGTTGATGTCGGTAAAGGCCATCCAGTCTCCTATAAGTCAATGGACCAACGGCTCAAAATCTCCCTTCGACATGGGTTCGTAATCGGGCCAGCGCCCCTCCAGTTCCACCAACAACCGCTGTTTGGACGGCGCCGGCGCCGGATTGATCCTGACGACCCTCGCGCCATAGTCACCGGGAGACAATGCGATGGCTCGCACAAGGTCATCGACCAGATAGCGCGGAGCCCAACCGATCATGTGGTAATCCTCACTCTGGATCTGAACCGCCAGCCTGGTGGCGGGGTTGGTCAGCTCAATGGTGATGTATAGGGTGTCGCCCGGCTGCAGCGATGCCATCCGCTCGGCCGCGGCGCGGCAGATGCAACGCCCGCCATGAAGAAGGAAGCGACAACTGAAGAACCCGTCCGCCCGTCGCTCGATCTTGGGAAAGACCTCGAAGCTGTCCGTGGCCCGATAACCGCCTCCGACCTCCAGGATTTCGGCGGGCTGCGCGGTCACGGGCAGGTCCAACATCCGCAGGTAATCGCGAAAGCCCCGGCGTTTGTCCGAGATGATCCGGTTCTTGAACAACGGGAACAGCTCGGCCGATTCATAGTGCCGATGCCAATCCGGGAAATCGAGCAGGCCGTCGAAGCCCGCCTCTTCTTGGGCGTTTTCCGCACCCTTGATGTACCGGAAACGATAGGCGGATTTATCGCCGGGCACATCCAGCCGTCCCACGGGATACCAACCGCGCGTGACGCGCTTGTCCTGCCAGGCCAAGTACAGGGTCTTGTCTGTCATGGGGTGAGCCTTCCCCGGACTCGTGACGTCGCAGCATCAATCGACACGCTTGGAGACCCGTCAGAACAGTTCCCGTTGAACCTGGTAGGGGATTGGAAAAACCCCAATAATGACCCACGGATTCGGCGCTCGCAAATGGAACGCCTGCGTTGTCCCAAGGAAAAAGTGCAAATCCTTCGCGGTAAATTCATCCCAATACTTCTTCTTGACCAGTTCAAGGGCCTGCGCGTCCACGTTACCGCTGGACTGCAGGCAGTTCCAGTAGAGCGCTCCAACCTCCCAATCGAGCACTTGCAGTTTGGAAACCCTTCCTGTGTCGTCTTCGAAGCGATATGAAAAGCTGTAGGGCAGCTTGGGTATGACCTTGAAGGTCTTCCGCCAAGTCTCGTCATCGAACAGCTCCATCTGCGCAGATCGCGCTCGCAACTCCTCCAGCTTCGCGGCGTCCCACTTTGGATCTTCCGGCTCCGGCCTGAAGCTCAAAAGGCGTGTCGGTTTGAACACGGCCAACGACAAGCGATTCGCCTTGGCCTCCTCGATCAATGACTGCATACTTCGATAAACGCGGCAGGTGTCCAACAACAACCGGCACCGCTCGCGCCACCCATCTCCAGTACCCATGTGCGCCACGGCGACCATTTCCTTGGGATCGAATGGCCTGAAGGATTCTGGGCGCGCATCCGTCTTATTGCGTATTATCCGGCATTCCAACCAGTCGTACTTCTTGTACTGCTCGCTATCCTGAAGCCGCCGAAACGGAACAGGATAAAGCCTAATCCAACTGCCATCCGCCCGCACGCCGGCGGTGCAGACGGTCTCGCCGTATTTTCGAGAAAGGGTGGGATAGGTCTTGACCGTGATGAGAAAGCGTTCCTTTCCATCCGTCATATCAAAGATCCTTTGACGAGCAACAATCGCCGAATTGTTGCTCCATAGCCTCTGCCACGCACGCACGATGACATTGTTCGGGGCGCAGTTCGAAGCACGTCAGCGCTACACGCTCTCCTTCGGCGATCCAATCCCGGATGACACCCAGGGCTTTCCCCTGCTGCGGCAGATAGTCACGCCTGTACGTTTCGAACAAGGCATCGTAATCCTTGGAAGTGCGCAGGTTTTGGCGTGCCTCCGATGCGATCCCAAGCTGCGGGAGATGCTCATAACGGGTACCCACCGCGGCGCAAGAAGACGCCAGAGTCCGCTTGGAGAACCCATATTTCCGGCTAAGTGGGTTGCGTCGAACGTCGCAGAGCACGGTGACGCCATCCATCAGGAGGAGGTTAAGGTAAGTCTCCAGTGATCGACTCTCGTAACCAATCGTAACTAGACCGGGCGTGCCAGGCACCGGCCGAGCCTCGTCGACACGGGTAAGGGCGTCCGGTTCGCGCGCCAGTACCCTCGCCGCGATTTCGCTACGGGTCGCATAGTAGGGGAAATGACGATAGGTCTCGGCAATCAGTGCCTCGCCGGACAGCGAGCGCCAGCGCTGGACGAAAGCCCGCATCGGCGCGAGGTACTCCGAACCCTCCAGCGCTGCCCGTTGGCCCGCCTCGGTCAAAGTCCAGTCTTGGGTTTGGGAGTCGAGCAGGCCTTTCGCCTCCAGGTTTCTCCGGTCGGCGTAGGACGAGAAGGAAAACGCCCCGAACCTGTAGGGAACGAATGTGTACGGAGCACTCCGGCCCGCCTCTTGGCAGTAGAGGAACAGGAGCTTCTGGAAATCCAAGCGGGCGCATTGCCCGCCGAGTTCATGTAGCAACCCGAGCAGGGCGCGCTGGCGCTTGAGTAGATTGAGGGCAGGCATAGCGGTCATAGGGTGATCTCTCCACTCATCAGGCGTGGGAGGAGCAGGTCGCGGGCGGCGCGGAGTCGCTGATTCTCTTCGCCGAGAAGCTCGCACATCTCACTCAACGGCTCTACCTGCTCGACGTAATGATCCTGAAGCCACCGAGTCGCCACCAGGATCGGTACGGATCTCAGCACCTTCGAATTCAAGTTCAACATAGTCGCCCCCTTGGCGCGATTCGCTATGATCCCAGCTGTTTCGGGCGAGCCCAGCGTATCGAACAGGTACCGCGGATTGATCTCATCCGGGTCCGGCCTTATTCGCAGGCAACCCGTTCCACAGAGGTATCCCGACTGCCTTCGCCTGACAAATGCGCGACGCCCGATATCACCGCGGCGTCCATAGACGGTGTCCCCGACCATCAAGCGATGCCGTCCAAGCCGTTCAGCGGTTTCTTCGGGGACTCGGGCGATCGAATCAAGAGTGACTCTGAAGCTGACCAGATCCTTCGGCATGATCACCGGGACACCATCGTCGCTGTAATCGGACTGGTGGAGCTGGCTGCCGAACGGGCCAGTTTGAATGCCTACTCCCTGTTTGCAAAGGGTTGCCAGTGGCTTTCGCTCCCACCCCTCCGGCACGCCGTCGATGATGCGGGTGTGCTCGTGGTCGGGGAAGCGCAGGCGGACGAACCACTCGCGGTAGAGCTGCCGCGCCGCCTCCTCCAGCAGCGCCATCCGCCGGCGGTTGTTTTCGATTAGGTCGTCGTAGGCAGAGAGTACATCGGCGATTCGTGTCTGAATTGGCGCGTTCGGGACCGGAAACTTCAGCGCAAGAAGTTTCGCTTGGCTCAGGTTGTCCTGAGCAGCCCCCTGCGTGTATGCCCGATATTGAAGCTTTAACGCTGCATCAAAAAGATACTTGATGAATCGCGCATCCGCTTTGCCATCTTCTGGTATGAAGCCGATAACACTGTCAGGAAAACATGCCTCAATGTCGAGAATCGCGGTATCCGCTATGTTGGCAGCGATCGTTATGCACAATGTTCCGCGAGGCCAAAGCTTACTCTGATCTAAACCTGCCTCGTTGTAGGTCTGCTCGTATTCGGTAAGGTATAGGTTGGCGCGCTTCACATCTGCCGTTTGCATGAAAGGGTAGGGGCCTCCATAAAGGTGCGCCGCATCGCGGGGTCGATGACGTGACCGACCCCGCGAAACAGAGCCCAGTTCGTCCAACGTGCGCATCGGCCAGCTCACACCCCTAACTCCTCAAAGTTCTCCTGAATCCTCGCCGCCAGCTCGGCGGCCTCGCGGTTCAGGTCGCCCAGCTCGACATGGATGTCGCGCAGGGTCTGCTCGAAGTCGAAGTCCTCGTCCTCCTCGGGCGGGGCGACGCCGACATAGCGGCCCGGCGTCAGGCTCCAGTCGGCGGCCTCGACCTCGGCGCGGGTGACGGTTTTGCATAGGCCAGGAACGGCTGCGAAGCGGGCCTCAGGGAAGCGGTCCTGCAACCAGACGATCTGCCGGTGGAAGTAGACGGCCAGCTTGAGCTGTTCGACAGCGGCCTTGCGCTCGGCGTCGAGTTGCTTGATGCGACGGGAGGCTGCGCGGCGGTCGTGGAACTCGGCGGCTTCTTTCTCGCCGGCCAGGCCATGCGCAAGCTGCCTGGCGCGTGCAGCGAGCTTGTAGAGCAGGTCCACCTGCTTGACCAGACCCTTGATGCGGTCGGCCATCGGGCCGAAAGCCTGCCGGGCGACGTGTTGGTCGGCGTTGCTTTCAGGCAGTGCGGCGGCGGTGGCCTTGCTGAAGGTCTCCAGCTCAACGACGAGTGAGTCGCGGTCCGTCCGGTAGGCGGTCTGCGCCTCGGCTAGCTCGGTCAGGGCATCCGTGAACGGCTGAAGTTTATCCTCGGAGACAAGGGAACTGCCACCGAAGACTTTGTATAGCCCCGGCAGGGATTCATCGGCATCTCGGACACCGAGATTTGCCGTGTTGGCAAGAACCGTGTCCAAACTTCCGATGCTGCCGGCGAAGATGTGGAGCTGATCCCGTAATTCCCAAAGCGTCTCGTCAAACGCGGTCAGCTCGGCCGGGACCAGCCCAATCTCGTCGCAGACCTTGCCGAAGTAATCCCGTATAAGGTCGAAAAAACGCCCCGCCTGACCGCGATATAACCAGACAATGGCGGTGAGATTAGCGAGCTGCTCCGGGCTGAAGTCGTAGATCTTGCGGGTCACTTTCCGGTAGACGTTGCGCGCGTCGATCATCAGCACCTGGTCGCGCCGTTCCTTCGGCTTGCCCCGGTCGAGGTGCCACAACTCACAAGGCACGGTGCGGGTGTAGAAGAAGTTGGAGCGGATGGCGACCATCACGTCCACATCGCCGGACTCGACCAGCTTGCGGCGCACCTCGGCTTCCCCGTGACCGGCGCTGGAGGCCTGGGAGGACATGACGAACCCGGCCCGGCCCTTGTCGTTCAGGTAGCTCCAGAAATAGGAGATCCACAGGTAGTTGCCGTTGGAGACCTTCTTCTGCTTGTTCACCCCGGGCAGGCCGAAGGGCAGGCGGCAGTCGTCCTTCACCTTCTCGGCATCGACCATGTCCACGTTGAAAGGCGGATTGGCCATGACGAAGTCGCACTGGCCGTAGAGGCTGTGCACGTCCTCGTAGAAGGTGTTGGCCTCACGGATGTCGCCTTCCAGGCCATGCACGGCGAGGTTCATGTTGGCGAGGCGAATGGTGGTGGCGGTCTTCTCCTGGCCGTAGAAGGTCACCCGGTGGCTGGTGTCCTCGCCCAGGTCCTCGATGAAGTGGCTGGACTGCACGAACATGCCACCCGAGCCGCAGGCGGGGTCGAAGACGATGCCGTGCTCCGGCTCGATGACGTTGACGATTGTCTGCACCAGCGAGGGTGGTGTGAAAAACTCGCCACTGTCCTGCGCCCCCTGCATGGCGAACTTCATCAGGAAGTATTCGTAGATGCGGCCGAACACGTCGCCGGATGCGGTGCGTAGAACCTCGCGGTCGAAGATACGCAGCAGGTCCTCGAGTAGTCCGGGATCGAAGCCGTCGTAGTCTTTGGGAAGTTGTCCCTGCAGCGGTTCGAACTCGACCTCGATGGCATTCATGGCGTCTACCAGGGCCTCGCCTAGATTGGCGTCCTTGGGCAGCTTCATCAGTTCGTCGAACTGCGACTGCTGCGGAAGCATCATGGCGCGGCGCTTGACGAAGTCCGCCTTCACGAGCGGACGCTTGGGCATCTTGCCGGCGGCCTGGTCGGCCTTGATGGCGGCCCTGGCGGCGTAGTAACGGTTGGCGGCGTGGCGCAGGAAGATCACGCCAAGCACCGGCATGGCGTATTCGCTGGAGGTCAGCTTGGAGTTGGCGCGAAGTTGATCGGCCGCCTCCCAGAGGCTGGACTCGATTTGTTCGATGTTCTGGAGGGCATTCCCGGTCATGGTTGTCGTCGTTTATCTGGCCTTCGTGGAGTCCTGCCTGGCGGGCTGGTCCGGATCAGGAACGGCGAGACCGTGTGACTTGGCGTAGTCCAAGACCAGCACCTCCACCATCGAGGTGGCGGAGCGGTGCTCCCGCTCGGCGGCGAGCTTGAGCAAGGCCTTGACCTCCGCGGTAGTGCGGATGGTCAGGACTTCGTTCTTGGTGCGAGGCATGGAGCTATCGTCCAATCGGTCGGTAATGCAAATGTACTGCCTTACCATAGTGCAGGCAAGCTAAACGGTGGCACGGAGCTGTCACTCCGCAAGAGCGGACCGGCTCATTCGGTTAGTCGCCTGCTCTGCTCCCGCAGGGCGCGCACTCACAACTAGCGGTCCAGTGGAGTGGGCGTCCGCCCCTCTCACGCAGGCGACGATTCACGACAGCATGGGCCAGGGCTTCGAGTATGGTTGGATCATCCCGAACCATCGGCCAGTCCTCGCCGGCCGCCTCCTGCACCTCTTCGACCGTCAGGCCGTATAGGTCCGGGTGTTTGGATGACTCTGTGGCGATGTCCTCCTCACTTGTCGCCGATTCACTGAGAAGGATCAGGATCTCCGCCTTATCTCGCCGCAAGGTGCCGAGCAACTCCTCTGTCGGAGCGTTGGCGGCCTCGAGCACCAGGGCTGCGCCTTCAATGCCCACGCGAACCCCGGCGGCCTGCGCAGCCTCGAGTGTCTCGACGGCACTCACAGCCTTGTATTCCAGCCGCCAGAATCGACAGGAGTATTTGCGTCCGCGCCGTCTGCACCGTCCATCCCCTTGTTGTTCCGGGTGTTTGGGCGGACGGTATCGGTGGCCATGTGTTCAGCGTTTGCGTCCGTTTGGACGGAGACCGTCCGCTCACCGTGTTCTCCGAAACCGTTATCTCCAGGGTGCT
>RCNG010001556.1_pt1 | contig 11411 bp, 8 predicted proteins | sample 2041371 | NCBI WGS metagenome assembly RCNG01 (sample SAMN09708227, study PRJNA481090) | Marine sediment metagenome, whole genome shotgun sequencing project. | biome: marine sediment; feature: ocean; material: sediment; isolation source: Sewage treatment plant 1 marine sediment (STP1) ... | reverse complement strand
CGGTGTAGCCGACGATATCGCAGAACCGCTTGTTGACGCGAGTAAAGTGTCCTTCCATGTCAACCTGGACGATCCCGGCGCCGGCGAGCTCGAAGGTCTTGCGAAAACGGTGCTCGCTCTCACGCAGCGCGGCGACCGTAATCTGGAGATCCCGGGCCTGACGCTCGAGAGCCGTCACCAGCGGGTTGCTGACGCGGAAGAACAGCGCCGCTCCGGCAATCACCACGAGCATCGCAAATCCTGCAGTCGCCAAACCGGCTTTCTTGAACGGCGCCTGCACTTCGGCGAGGTCGATTTTGGCGACGATTCCAAACCCGAGTTCATCGACTGGCTCGTGGGCGGCGAGCACCCTCGTGCCCCGATAGTCGAGACCGACCACCGTTCCCGACTCCCCGAAAAGCGCTCGCCGCATCGGTTCGGCGAGCTCGGAATCCATCGGCACCGGCTTCGGATTCTTCACGGTCTGGTACCGGTGCCCGAGCAAAAAGACGATCAGCCCACCCTCCCGTTTGGCAAGGGTGAACTCACCGGTTTCCCCGAATCCCTCGTACTCGCGGTGAGCCTCTTCAACCTGATCCAATGTTGCCTGTTCCCATCCCCCCGGATAGTCGGCGCTGTAGATCCGGTCGAAGCGTGCAACCGCTTCGATCAGACGCGCCTGGCTCTGGGCGGTCTCGGTCAAACGAGACTTCTCCTCTTCGAATGCGGCGCGGTACAGTACCCAGTTCGTCGTTGCGGCGACCAGCAGAGAGCCGATCGCCATGATAAGAACCAAAATCAGAAGTCGGAAGCGTTCAGTCATCTTTCTCTCACCTTGAGCTTTAAGGCTACTTCGGTGATTTTAGGACATCGTGCCCCGGAAGGCAACGATCGCCTGAGCCGCGCAGTGTGTCCACCGCCGCCTCACTCCACCTCAAAGGTCAACCGGACGTTGGTACCACCCGTCGGCGGAACGGGGAAAGAGCTACAATGAAGAGAATACAAATAGGAATGCCTGAGTTGAAAACCACAGGCGACAGCGAGCCCAGCCCGTTTCTGGCGGACGCCACTCGGAGGATGCGAAGCGAAATGACCGTCGAGAAAGACAGCCCGTGCGAACGCCCGTTGGGGCACCCGTCGACGCAAGACTCACCGACTGCGCCGGTCATTGACGTCGCTTCGAGTAGCTATGCCGCCCGCATCTTGATCATCACCATCGCGGCGGTGTTCCTGACCGAGGCGTGCGTGATGGTCATACTCACGCTCCTGCCACCGTTGTCCACCGGAGTGGAGGCGGTGGTCAATTCCACGCTGTTGAGCATCCTCGTATTTCCAGTCCTGTATTTGACTATTTTCAGACCCCTTCTGCAACAGATCAGGTCTCGGAGACGGGCCGAGGCTCAGATTCGCACCTCGTTGCTCGAGAAGGAGGTCCTTCTCAAGGGGATCCACCATCGGGTCAAGAACAACTTGCAGGTAATTGCCAGCATGCTCAACCTCCAGGCAGGCCACGTTAGCGACGAGGCCGCGCTGGCGCTTCTGCGTGAAAGTCAGAATCGAATCCGTTCTCTCGCCCTGATCCACGAGAAGCTCTACCGGTCGAGCGACCTCGCCCACATCGACTTCGGCGACTACGTGCGCGATCTCGCCGATTCGATCGTATCCTCGGTCAACCGCTCAGTGATTCCGATTGTCGTCGACACAGTCATCGATGACGTGGTCTTCGGCATCGACACCACGATCCCGGTCGGCCTGATCGTCAACGAGCTGGTCTCCAACAGCGTCAAGCACGCGTTCCATGACCGTATCGAAGGGCGCATCCGCATTTCAATGGGCCCTGCGGGCGACGGCCGCCTCCGGCTGATCGTCGAGGACGACGGCGTCGGCCTTCCCGCCGACTTCGAGGGGTGCACCGAGCACACCCTGGGCCTGCAACTTGTGGACGTACTCACCGCTCAGCTCGACGGCAGGCTAAGCTGGGGGGGGAGCGAAGCGGGAGCCCGTTTCGAGATCGAGTTTTCCAATAGCGACTTCGGAGGACGTGATACGTGAGCACAGCGCGCATTCTCGTGGTGGAGGACGAAGGAATCGTCGCCCGCGACATCCAGAGGCGATTGAAGGCCCTTGGCTATGACGCCGAGCGTTGGGTGACGTCAGCTGCAAAGGCGCTCGCGGAGGTGGCGCAGGACCCACCCGACCTGATCCTGATGGACATTCAGCTCAAGGGTGATAGGGACGGCATCGAGGCCGCCGAATCCATCCAGGTGGAGCATGACGTGCCGGTGGTATTCCTCACCGCCCACGCCGACCAGGCCACCCTCAACCGGGTGAAACGCAGCGAGGCCTTCGGTTATGTGCTCAAGCCGTTCCAAGAGCTGGAGCTGCGAGCTGCGGTCGAGCTTGCACTGGTCAAGCACAAGGCCGACCGGACCCTTCGTCAGCGCGAGCAGTGGCTCACCACCACCCTGCGCAGCGTTGGGGAGGCCATCGTCGCCACCGATACCAACGGACATATCAGTCTGTTCAACCCGAGCGCCGGCGCGCTCACCGGGTGGCGGGCCGCCGACGCGGCCGGCCTCCCCGCCCGTGATGTGATCCCGATCGTCGATCCCGATGAAGAGGCGAACGAAGTCCACCCGGTGGAGCGGGCCCTCGCCGGCGGCGTGGACCTCGAGCTTGGCCCCAACGCGACGTTGCGCACCCGCAGGGGCGACGAGCTGCCGGTGGGCGGCGTGGTGGCGCCGATCCGCGACGAGCGCGGTCATATCTCGGGCGGCGTCTGTGTGCTGCGCGATCTCACCCTCCAGCGAGAGCACGAGGATCGTGTGCAACAGCTGCTGACCAGCCTTCGCGCCAGCAATGAGGAGCTGGCGTCCGAAAAGGGCTTTCTTGCAGCTCTCTTTGCTGCCATGCCGGTGCCGGTGATGGTGATCAACGCCGACGGCCGCGTGCAATCGATGAGCGCACGGGCGCCGGGTTTCTTGGCTGAAGGTGGCTCGGCGCTCCCTGGAGACCTGCTGTCATGTATGCACGAGATTCGAAACCCCGGTACCTGCGGCGAGCGCGAGCAGTGCCGGATGTGCCAGGTTCGTGGCGTTTTTGACGATGCCCTCGCCGGCGACCGGGTCGAGCGTCGCCGCACCGAGTTGGTCACCGAATCCGCCGACGAAATCCACTCCACGGTGATGCTGGCGACTGCATCTCCCCTCGACTACAACGACCAGCGTTTGGCGATTGCCATTTTCGAGGACGTCACCGAGCTCGAAGGACTGCGTCAGCTGGTCAAAGGAAGCACCGGTTTCGCCGGTATGATTGGCAGCCACCCACGGATGGTCGAGATCTACGAGACCATCCGGGAGGTGGCGAACATTCCCAGCTCGGTGCTGATCACCGGCGAAAGCGGCACCGGCAAGGAGCTGGTGGCGAGAGCCATCCACTCGTCGAGCAAATGCGCGGATCGACCCTTCGTGGTCGTTAACTGCGCCGCCCTGCCTGAAGGACTCCTCGAGAGCGAGCTCTTCGGTCACATCAAGGGCTCATTCACCGGCGCCATCCGCGACAAGAAGGGGCGTTTTGAGCTCGCCGACGGCGGCACCATCTTCCTCGACGAAATTGGCGAGCTGTCGCCGACGGTTCAGGTCAAGCTGTTGCGGGTGTTGCAAGAACGGCAATTCGAGAGGGTCGGAGGGGAAAAAACCATCGAGGTCAATGTACGCATCGTCAGCGCAACCAACCGCGACCTGGACCGGGCAATCGCCGTCGGCGAATTTCGCGAGGACCTGTTCTACCGGCTGTGTGTGGTGCCGATCCAGATTCCGCCACTCCGGGAGCGAATCGAGGATATCCCCCTGCTCGCCGAACACTCCCTCCAGCGAGCCGCCACTCTCGCCGGCAGGGACAAACCCGAGCTGACTACCGAAGCGGTCGAGGTATTAACGGCACACCGCTGGCCCGGCAACGTCCGGGAGCTGCAGAACTCCCTCGAGTTTGCACTGATCAAGAGCCGGGGCGGGCGGGTGGAGGTCTCTCACCTTCCGCCCGCAGTTCGGTCGATATCGGTCACGTCGTCCGTTGTGCGCCGGCGTGGGGAAACCGACCGCCTCGACGCCGACCGCGTGGCCGAGGCCGTGCGTAGAGCCAACGGCAACAAAAGCAAGGCCGCCAAGCTACTCGGCGTGTCGCGGGCAACGCTGTATCGGTTCTTCGACACCCTCGAGGACGGCTGACAGCTCAGCCGAAGGTGACGCGGTCGCCGCCCACAGTAGAACGCTGGTGAATAATGCGGGTCAGGAGTCTTGCCACGCTGAGAGTTGCGCCTATTCGATGTCTCGTTTGTCTCACTGTCTCGTTACAATGAAACATACGGAGTGGTGTTGGGATATGGGGGTTGGCGGAGCCGATGGTCCCCCTGCACGGCGGTGCCGGCAGGCCGTTACGCCTACCGGATCATGCCGAACAGCCCGGCCTGCTTCAACTCAACTTGGCAAGAACGATCGGAAAGTCGCCGGCGCCTCCGGGTGCAACGTCATCATTTCGGGTGCTGGCACAGATCATGCTAATGAGAGGTGTACTCGACTCCTTCCGCCCCAAGGATGCGCTGCAGCCAGAGGCTGCAGCGCCGGGACGGGGGGCGAAGGAATAGGCACGAAGCCGCTCGATATGATGATCAGCAACCGCCTCCGTTTTGGTCTCGCACTGCTCCTCCTCATAGGACAGCTGGTAGGGGTGCGCGCCGCTATCGGCGCCTCGCAGACAACTGCGACGCGGACCTACTCCTGCTGTTGTGTGGGCGAATGCCACTGCACCGCGGATTGCTGCAACCACCCACCGGACCGGGCGTCGGACAGCTCAGTGCCGAGCCTCAGCAAAGCCGGCGAGTGGCCGATTCTGCAGTCGACGAATAGCTGCGGCGCGTGGCAAGGCATCTTCAACAGGGCCTCGGAGCGGTCCAAGCTCTTCCGACCTCGCCTGCCGCAGCTCCTCGACCCGACTGTGGGTGCGTGGTGGCACAACGCCCTTCTGATCGACGACATCCCATCGTCGCGAGCTCTGCTCAGCCTGATCTCTCCCCGCGCTCCTCCGCACGACCTCCATCTCTCTCCAGCCCCCGCATAGGGATCTGCGCTCCGACTCCGTCGGCATCGCAGGAATTGCCGCCCGCGTTGGGTCGGCGCACTCATCGCGTCAGTACGACGCGTCCCTACAACCGAGGCATTCGTGGTCCCCGGGCCCCGCGGCATGCGTGCCGCCCAGTTCTCGGTACCGTTTTGAAGCGCGATGGAGGTCGCCATGAATCGTTTTGTCCCCAAGTTTTCAAGACTCGTACTCATCACCGGTGTGGCCGTCATCCACGCCGTCATCACACACGCCGCCGACACAGGTGCAGTGGTTGGAACGGTCACCGGGCCCACCGGCGCCGGGCTACCCGGAGCTGTGGTCATTGTCCGCGGCGAAGATCCCGTTTCTCAGTCCTCTGCAGTGACCGGCGAGAACGGCGAGTTTCGTATTGCCGAGCTCGAGGAGGGCTACTACACGGTTGAGGGTTCACTGCGCGGATTCTTTTCGAACGCTGTCGACAAGGTCGAGGTCAACGGCCGGCAGACGACCAGCGTTCATCTCTCCCTGTCGAGCGCGACCTTCCGTGACACCATGGAGGTGAGCTCGCAGGTGACGGCTGCTTCGCTCGAGGCAAGCGAGCTGCGCGAAAGCGCCGCCACAGATCTCGGCGAGGCCCTCGAACGTTTGCCCGGGGTGTGGAAATCACGCCGTGGCGGCATCGCCAACGACGTGGTTGTGCGTGGATACCGTGAGGACGACATCACCGTTCTCATCGACGGCGCCCGGGTGATGGGCGCCTGCCCGAACCGCATGGACCCGCCGGCCTTTCACGTGGACTTCTCGGAGGTGGACCGCGTCGAGCTCGCGCCGGCCAGCGGACGAATGGCGGTGCAGGGCAGCCTCGGTGGCATGGTCAACGTGGTTACCAAGAAGCCCGAACCCGGCCTGCACGTTGACGTGCCGGTGGTGGTGGGCAGTGACGATCTCTTCAACGCCGCCGGGACGGTGAGCTACGGAGTCGAGGGCTTCGGCATCCTCGGCGGCGTGTCCCACCGCACCGCCTCGGCCTACCAGGACGGCTCGGGAGAGCGCTTCACCGAGACCGTCAACTACAACCAGGAGGGCCTCGACACCGATGCCTACTCGGTGACCAGCGCGTGGACACGGCTCTTCTACCAGCCCGCCGAAAACCACGAGCTGAGCCTCTCCTACTCCCGTCAGGAGTCAGACGAGGTGCTTTACCCGACCCTGATGATGGACGCGGTGTACGACAACACCGATCGGCTGGTTGCGGGTTATCGGTGGGAGCCGAAATCCGGCGCCTTCGATCAGTTGCGAGCCACCGCCTACGGCACGCGCGTCGACCACTGGATGACCAACAGTCTTAGAACCAGCTCGGCGATGGCGCCTCGCGGATGGGGCATGGGCACCATGGCCTCGACCGAGGTATTCGGGGCTTCGGTGGAGGCGATCGTCGGCTCGTTCACGTTCGGCGCTGAAGCCTACGAAAGGCGCTGGGACGCCTGGACCGAGATGGCCATGATGTCCTACGCCCGCCAGTTCTCCATTCCTGACGTCACGATGCTCGCCACGGGAATGTATGCCAGCTGGCAGCACGCCCTCTCCGCCTCTACCGAACTCGAGATCGGCGGCCGCATCGACCACGTGACCACCGAGGCCGACGAATTCAAAGCCAATACCGATCTCTACTACGCCTATCACGGGGTGCGCGACACCTCACGTTCCGACACCGAGCCCTCCGCGTCGGTCCAGGTCACACACCGATTCAACAGCTCGCTGAGCTTGAGCGGCGGCTTGTCCACCGCCACCCGCAGTCCGGACCCGCGCGAACGCTACTTTGCTCTCAAGCGCATGGGCGGTGACTGGGTTGGCGATCCGGAGATCGATCCGCCGCGATCCACCCGTGCCGAGCTCGAACTCGAATGGGAGGTCGGCGCCGCCACGTTCACCGCCACCGCCTGGGCGGACCGGGTGGACAGCTTCATCACTCTGTACGATCAAGACCGAATCAACAACGTCCCCGGTGTGATGAATACGCGGGCACGGAGCTACGCCAACGTCGACGCTTTTCTTCGGGGATTCACCCTCGGAGGTACCGCCGCTCTCAGCAGCCGGATCTATCTGGCGGGCAACCTGTCCTACTTGCGTGGTACCAAGGACGCCGACCCTGAGCGCAACATCTTCTCCACCAACCTGGGAGAGATGCCACCCCTGAGTGCGCGTCTCGCCCTGCGTTGGCAGAATCAGCGCTTCTTCGCCGAGCTCGAGGGAGTCGGTATGGCGCGCCAGGATGATATCGATACCGATCTCAACGAAAGCTCAACTCCGGGTTACGGCATCGCCAACATCAAAACCGGGGTCACCTTCGGCCGATGGCGGGCGCAGCTGGTATTGGAGAACGTCTTCGATCGCACCTACCACGAGCACTTCTCCTACATCCGCGATCCCTTCCGTTCGGGCTATATCATCAACGAACCCGGCCGCCGCGTGGCGCTCACCCTGGGTTGGAGTTTGTAACGGCTCCCGTCAATCCAGAAATACCATCGATAACCACGGCACATAGGTGATGATCAGCACGGTGCCGAAGAGAACGAGCAGGAAGGGGAGTGCAGCTCGGTAGAGCTGTACGACAGGCTTTTCGAAGCGGTAGCTGGCGATGAAGAGGTTCATGCCCACCGGTGGTGTGCAGTAGCCGATCTGCATGTTGGCGAGGAAGATGATGCCGAGGTGGACGGGGTCGATGCCGTAGCCCAGCGCGATCGGCAGAATCAGCGGCACGACGATGACGAGCGCGGAGAAGATGTCGAGCATCATGCCGAGGATGAGGAGGAAAATGTTGAGCAGGATCAAGAAGGTCAGCTTCGACGTGATGTGGGCGGTGACGAAGGCGAAGAGCTGCTCCGGTACTTGGGCGTCGATGAGGTAGTTGGTCGATGCGAGCGAGGCGCCGAGGATGATCAGGATGCCGCCAACCATGACCATCGACTCGCGCATGATGGCGGGGACCTTGCGGATCGCGATTTCGCGGTGAATGCCGACCTCGACCACAAGGACGTAGACGACGGTCACCGCCGCCGCTTCTGAAACGGCGAAGAAGCCGCTATAGACGCCGCCGAGCACGATGAACGGCAGGGGCAGCTCCCAGATCGCCTCGAGCAGGGCGGCGCCGGCCTTGCGCAAATCGAACTGCTCACCCTTGCTTCTTACCGCTGATCGGGCGCCCTCCCTGAAGCTCATGAGCGACAGCAAAAGAATCATCAGAGTGCCCGGCAGGATGCCGGCGATGAAGAGCCGATCGATGCTCGTCTGGGCGACGATGCCGTAGAGGATCAGGGGCACTGAAGGTGGGAACAGCAGCCCGAGGCTTCCCGAGGTCGTGATCAGGCCGAGGTTGAAGTTCTCGCGGTAGCCGGCATCGCGCAGGGCGGGGTAGAGCAGGGCGCCGAGAGCGACGATGGTGACGCCCGAGGCGCCAGTGAATGCGGTGAACAGCGCGCAGGTCACCAGGGCGACGACGGCAAGGCCCCCGGGCATCCACCCGAAGACCGCGTCGGTCACCCGCACCAGACGTCGAGGAGCGCCGCTTTCTCCTACCAGGTAGCCGGCAAATGTAAAGAGGGGGATGGCAAGGAGAACCGGCGTGTCGGCGATGCGGTAGACCTCCATCGCAACGACCATCGGGTCGATGTCCGAACGCATGAAGCCGCCGAAGGCGCTGGCGAGGATGATGCCGAAGAGGGGTGCGCCGAGGAGGGCGAGCAGCAGCAGGAGCGGCCCGAGGAGTATCACTGGTCACCGCCTTGCCCAAGAGCTTGACGGAGGTGGAGGACTGCGTAGAGCGCATAGCGGATGGCAATGACGCCGGCAGCCAGGGGCAGCACGAGCTCGCATACCCATATGGGCACCGAACCGAAGGCGATCATGCCGTCCGCGCGATCGACCAGAACCAGGCGCACGGCGTGCCAGCACAAGAATGCAGCGACGGCCGCGGTGAAGGTGTCGGTGATCACCCGCAGCCGGGGTTTCCAATGTTTGGGCAGGAAACGGGATAGGACGTCGACCGAGATCTGGCGGTCGTCGCGGGTGGCGGCCATGGCGCCCAACATGCCAACCCACAAGACAGATACCCGCAGCATCGGGTCGCCCCACAGGATCGCCGTGCCGAATACATTGCGAAGCACGATCTGTACCGCCGCGAGGATGATCATCATCCCGAGCACGCCGACGAGAATCGAATCTTCGACAGCGTGCAGGAATCCGAGGAAACGGTTCCCCTGGCTAATCTTTCGCCTCTCGGAAGCTGGCGAGGTAGCCTCTTACCTCGGCCAGTAGCTCGGTCGGGATTGCGCCGGTTTCGTCGAGCTTTGCGGTGGCATCTGCGGCGACCTGGCGCCATTTCTCGTGCTCTTCGGGACTGATCGTCACGAACTCGATGCCCTGCTTCGCCAGAGCGTGGCGAGCCTGCTCGTTGTCCGTGCGGGTCCTTTGGTCGAGGGTCAGTGTGACTGAACCCATGACCTCTCTGACGACCTTCTGATCGGCCTCGGCGAGCTTTGAAAAGGCCTTCTCACTGACGACGATCAATCCGTAGGAGTAAAGAATAGGCATGTCGGTGAGGTACTTTGTCCGTGTGAACCACTGCAGGGCCACCGCGCCGACGGGGGGGCCGGCCACGGTGTCGACGAGGCCGGTCTGAAGTCCGGTCAAAACGTCTGAGACGGGCAGCGGCACGGCGGATAAGCCGGCGGCCTGGAGAATCGCCTCGGCAACGTTGTCACCTTCTGGAATCCACGCTTTCCGACCTTTGAGGCTGGCGATCCCCGTTGTCGGTTTGTTCGACATGATGTAGGCGAAACCGCCTTCTATGAGGCCGAAAGAAACGTACCCCTTGTCCGCGAGGTCGTTGATGAGCCGGCCATCGACCTTTGCCCGAACGTCATCAACCTCGTCGTAGGATCTGAAGACGAGCGGTAAGCCGTAAACCTGGATTCCGGGGGTGACCGAGGCCAGCGAGGACGCTACGATCATGCCGCCATGGAGCTGGCCGATGCGCATCTTGCGTAGCACGGCCTGGTCGTTGCCCATCGTTCCGCCCGGGTAGCAGCGTATCTTGACGCGACCTTCCGTCTTTTCTTCGATCTCGGCCGCGCCCTTCTTGACCTCGTTCATCCAGAACGAGCCGTCGGGGGCGACGGTGGCGATCTTGAGCTGGGCTGCCTGGCCGATCGACGGCAGGATCATTGCGGCCAGAGCCAGACTCAAGACAAGGGTTTGGTTTTTTGAAAGCATCATCATTCTCCAAAGTAGCCCTCAGAGTCGTCGAGGAGAAATCGAGCCTCCTCCTGGGCCAGGGTATTGCTGAGAGTCAGGCTCTCCTCGACCGGGTCGGCCTCGATGACCTCCGTGCACAGGCGATCGTGAAGCTCGCGGTCGAAGACGAGACGCGCATAATCTCTGGCGAGCAGTGTCTTGGCCATGAGGTCACGGCCGCCGCTGAGCTCGATGGAGCGCTCGAAGAAGGCCCTGCCTTCTTCGGGTTTGCCCCCTAAAGCCTCGGGTAGCAGCGTCGCCAGGACACCGAGGTAGAGGTATGCGGCGCCTCTTTGGTATGCCGGATCGAGGGCGGTGACATGTAGCATCATCGCCTCGACCCTCGCCTTGTCGGCGATCGCGACCCAGTCCTCGCTGTTCGCTTTGACCCAGGTTGCCCATGCAGAGGCGGCCACGAAGATGGCTTCGACATCCTCGGCTGGAAGTCCGGTGATGACGGCCTCGAACTCGTCGAAGGGTTTCTCCCAGATGTTGCAGGTGCGGTCATTCGTGACGCAGAGGGCGTGCAGACCGTATCTCTTGGCCTTCTTGGACATGAGGGCAGCGCGGGCGGGGTCATCGACGAAAGCGGATGCATAACTCGAGTACAGGCGCGCGCCGGCCATGAGCACGGAGGGGTTGTCGGGGGCGTCGGTGATGAACCCGTCGACCATGAGCAGGTAGGCGGGCGCACCGTCACGCACCGTCTCCGGGTCGTTCTGGTTGAGCATCGAAGTCGCGAGACTCGCCGACATCTTGCCGGTCATCGACGAGGTGACGGCGGAGCACCCCGCAGCGGTTACGATCGCCATTGCAAGTACCGTCATCCTCAACGCAGATCCCGTGCTTGTCACGATGGTCGTCGCCTCCCATTTTCCGAGGGTGAAGTGTACCGCGTCTCCTAGAAGGGTGTAGTGCATAGATTTGGTGGCGCCTTTCGGGTGTCGTTTGGCCCGTTTTTCGGCGTATTCTTGGCCCATACCACCAGTATGACCCTGCAACCCCGCCGCAAGACGGCCTCAAACGACCCACCGAAATCCATC
>RCNG010001555.1_pt1 | contig 11411 bp, 9 predicted proteins | sample 2041371 | NCBI WGS metagenome assembly RCNG01 (sample SAMN09708227, study PRJNA481090) | Marine sediment metagenome, whole genome shotgun sequencing project. | biome: marine sediment; feature: ocean; material: sediment; isolation source: Sewage treatment plant 1 marine sediment (STP1) ... | reverse complement strand
GGTGGGCGCCGACGAGGCGGCTCAGCTCGGGATGGTCGATCGCCGGTGCGCGAGCGGCGAGCTCGATGACGCGGTGACCGAGACCGTCGCGGCCTTCGGAACCGTCCACCGCGACGCGATCCAGCTCGTTCGACAGCTCTTCGATGAGAGCTTCGAGATTCCCTACGAGGACTTCCTGGGTTGCTTCCTGGCCGCCCAGCACCGGGCCGTCCAATCGGATGGGTTCAAGGACCTGGTCCGTCGCGCCCACCAACAGGGCAAGCCCCGACCCAGCGACTGATGTCATCCGACCTGACACCCTTTGAGGTTGATCCCGTCGTCCTCGAGCACATGCACCCCATGGGGGTCGAACACGTCGACGATGTGTGCCGCCTGCACACGGCGGCCATGGGTAACAGCCTCTGGGCGCAGCTCGGTCCTTCTTTCCTCCGCCGCGTCTACCGAGCACTGATTGCAGACCCCGATTTCGTCGGGTATGTCTTTGTCGAAGACGGCCGTACGCGTGGTTTCATCGCCGGTTCGTCAGACGCCCCGCGGATGATGCGCCGGGTGCTCGTCCGCCGCGCCGTCCCCCTGATGACGTCCGCCGCGTGGGGAGTGCTGCGACGGCCGACCGCGGCCCGGCCGCTCCTCGAGACCTTGAGCTACTTCACCAAGAGCAGCGTGCCCGGCGCGGAAGACATCGCGGCCGAATCCATGTTCTGTTCGTTCGAGCCGGAACTCCGCGGACGGCGTGTCTCGGGCCTGATCAACAAGCTGCTCTTCGATGAGCTCGCGGCCCGTGGTCACCGGTACGTCAAGATCACCACCGAAGCCGACAACAAAGGTGCGGTTCGCCAGCTCACCTCGTGGGGATTCGAACAGCTCGGGCAGTTTCGGTTCTACGGCAAGGAGATGGTGACCTGGCGGCTCGATCTCGATGCAAGCGAACGGGTTTCGTTACCCGCGAAACCGCTGGCCTAGGATCTCCATCCCGGTCATGAGGGTCGAAGGAAGCCGTCGCCAGAGACGTCGGTTGGCAACTTTGGCGAGGGTCGACCTCGGTCGTAGGTAGAACCGGCGATAGGCGCGTTTCAGAATGGTCTCCAACTCCTCGTCGGTGAAATCGGTGGAGGCGTATCCGGGCGGCCCGGAAAAATTCTGCAGGGAGTATTCCCGCCAGTAGTCCTCGGTGTAGCGGCCGGTTTCTCGAGCGTCGGTATAGATGTCGGTGCCCGGCAGAGCCGAGGTGATGGTGAAGCTCGCCCAGTCCAACGGCAGATCGCAGGCCGCGCGGATGGTCTCTTCCATCTCCTCACGTGTTTCGGAAGGGTAGCCGAGCATGAAGTAGCCGCGGGTCTCCATCCCCAGCCGGCGAGCGCGTTCCAGAGCGCGCACACCTTTGTCCAGATCGAGGCGCTTGTTCATCAGGTTCCTGATGCGATCGCTGCCCGCCTCGATCCCGACGTGGATGGAGGCGCAGCCCGCCTCTGCGAGAGCCTCGAGGATGTCGTCGTCGAGCAGATCGGCCCGGGTACGGATGTTGAAGTCGGTCCGATAGCCTCGCTCGAGCATGCCTTCGCAGATGGCGAGGACGCGATCGCGGCTCAGGGTGAAGGTCTCGTCGAAAAAGACGATCTCGCGCGCCTTGGTGATCTCGAGCGCACGTCCGATCTCCTCGAGCACTCGATCGACGCCGTGCTCGCGGTGGCAGCCTCCGACATAGGTCTGGGAGCAGAAGCGGCAGTGGAAGGGGCAGCCGCGTGAAGTGACCATCGAGACAAAGGGCCGGGGCAGGGTCAGCGATCGATAGCGGTCGAAAGGGAGGAGATCCAGCGCCGGCATCGGGAGGCGGTCGAGATCGGCGATGGGTGGACGGTCGGATCCGCGGATGAGCTCGCTACCGGATCGGACGACGGTCCCGGGTACGCCGGCGAGATCGTCACCGGCGCCGATTCGTTCGAGAATCTCGACGATGGTGTCGTCGCCCTCGCCGATGACCGCGATGTCGATGGCCTTCTCGGCCAGACACTCCTTGGGGTAGAGCGAGAGCTGGGGACCGCCGACGGCGATGATCGATTCGGGCAGCGCGTGGCGGAGCTGGACGGCGAGTTGGGCCACCACGGGCCAGTTGAATGTTGTCGAGGTCAGGCCGATGAACCGAGGATGAAACGCCGATGTCCGCTCGACCACCTGCGGGTGGGAGAGGTTTTCGGCGTGGGCGTCCAAGAGCTGAACCTCCGAGCCGGCGCGTCGAGCGGCGGCGGCGAGGTAGGCGATGCCTAGGGCCGGATAGACGCCGGTGACGTTGGTCTCTCTGAGGAAGGGGTGGACCCCGGCGCGCTCGGTGACCCGAATCAGGGCTGTTTTCGGATGGGTGCCGTCGGCCGGGCTCACTGGATCAGCCGCCGTTTGAACGAGGCGTACTCGGCGAGCTTGAAGGCCGAGAGCTCGCCTCGAACGAGCATCTTGCCGGCGAGCGCAGCCAGCTTGACGGCGTTGGTGGTTTCGGCGACGAGCCGCAGGGGACCGGGATGGCGCCGCAGCACCTCGACCCGGCTCAGCCCACGGATCATTCCGCGGGGCAGAAAGCCCTTGGATGCCATGGAGATGAGGCAGGCGTAGAAGGTCTCTTCGGTTGGGCGCGAATAGTCCAGAGAGAGTCGGAACTGGGAGAAGGACTTGGTCGCCCTGCCCTCGACGTCGTCGGGTGTGATGACGCCCTCGGCGAGCAACCGCTCGGTGATCTCCGACTTGGGGAAGTGGTTGAGCGAGTAGAGGAAGATCGAGAACGGCCGTGGCAGCTGGAGAAGGAGATCGAGCATGGCCTCCTTGTCGGCGCGGGAGGCGAGGGGGTTGTCGAGGATGATGTCGTAGGTCACCTCGACGCCGATATCTGCGAGCATGCGGGCGACGGCGAGGGTCTTCTCGTTCGACGCCTTGCGGCTGTAGAGGTCCTCGACCTCGCTCTCGGATCCGCCCTGGATCCCGACCTGGGCGTGCACTAAACCCGCCCCTTTGAGCTGGCGGAGGGTCTTCTCGTCCGCGGCCTGGGGGTTGAGGAGGATGTCGAAGGGCAGTCCGACGCGTTTGGGATAGGCGTCGCAGAACTCGTCGATCCAGGCGGGTGGAAAGACAAAACTGTCGTCGTCGAAGCGGATACGGCGCAGCCTCGGAAGCCGTTTGACGGCCGCTTCGAGCTCGTCCATGGCGCTGGCGACGCTGCGGGTGCGGTGATATCGGCCAAGCCCGCTGTAGATCTGCCGGTACTGGCTGTTGTAGCAGAAGGCGCAGCCGAAGGGGCAGCCCCGGGACGCGAAGATCCGGTAGAGGTGGTTGTCGTCGGACGGGTTGCCTTGCTTGAGACGATCAGAGTTGATGACCGCCATCTCGGCGTCTGCGAGATCTTCAAACGGCAGTTGATCGAGATCGGCGATCAGGGGACGGGGGAGGTTCTTGACGACCCGGTCGCCGTCGCGCACCCAGAGATTGGCGATCCCGGTCGGGGGCTGTCCGTCACGCAGCGCCAGGGCGAGATCGGCCAACGGTCCTTCGCCCTCACCGATGCAAACCGAGTCGGCGTGCTCGATGCAGTCCTCCGGAACGATGGTGGGGTGGACGCCGCCCCAAACGATGTGGGCGTCGGACACCTTTCGCAGACGGCGGGTCATTTCGGTGACAATGCCCAGATACGGGGTACCGAAGCCAATGCCGATCAGCGACGGTTTGGTGGTGGCGATGTGTTGCTCGAGAAGCTCGTACTCGGTCTCGGTGGGTGGTTGGACATCGTTGTTGCGCCACCCCTTCATGAAGACGATCGGGGCTGCGAAGCCCTGTCGTCGGAGGACCGACGACAGCAGGCGGACGCCGATGTTCTGAAAGCCGTACGGTGCGATCAGCAGGACGGTGGATGGGCTCCCGCTCACGCGCGGCCCCGCAGGCCGTCGAGCACGAGGCCCATTCCGGCGCGGATCTTCCGGCCCAGACCGCCTCCGGTGAAGGCGAGTTGCAGCACCTTCCCGGGACGCAGGTAGAACGAGCGGTAGACCCGGTTCTGCCACGCGAAGAGCTCATCGCGGGAGAAGTGCTCATCCCAGACCGGCTGGACGAAGTCGGCAGACGGAGCTTCGGCAAAACGCTGCCACTCGTCGCCGGTGACGAGACCCTTTTCGACGGCATCGGTGTAGAGGGCCGTTCCCGGGTAGAGGGTGAGGACGTTGAACATGGCGAAGGTGGGCCCAAGTCGGTGGGCGAAGCGCATCAGCTCGCGGATGTCGGCCTCGGACTCCTCGGTGGGCAGACCGAGCATGAAGTAGGCGACGGTGGGGATGCCCACCCGGCGCGCGGCCTCGAAGGTGGCGACGATCTGCCCGATGGTCGCGTGCTTTGCCAGGGCCTTGAGCCCGCGGTCGCTGCAGGTCTCGACGCCGATCTGGATCCGTTGGCAGCCACCCTGCTTCATCAGCGCCAGCCGTTCCTCGGTGAGGCCTGCGGCGGCGGTCCGGCAGCTCCACGACGGCAGGTCCGAACGCCGAGCCAACTCCTCGCCGAGGGCGTCGGCGCGTTCGCCGCTGGTGGGGAAGGTGTCGTCGAGGAAATAAACGTGGCTGATCCCGAGCTTGCCGCAGCGGTCCATCTCCTCGACCACCGACTCGACGCTGCGCATCCGGTAGCTCGATCGCGGGGTTGAACAGAAGGTGCAGCGGTAGGGACAGCCGCGGCTGGTGATCATGGTCGTGAAGACCTGATCGGTGCCGGCGATGCCCCGGTAGGCCTTGATGTCGAGCCTGGTGCGGTCGGGCGCCGGCATGGCGTCGAGGAGTTCGATCCAGGTCGGGGCTTCGGCTCCCCCAGTCACCGGTCCGGAAGCCGTGAACAGACCGGGGACCGGAGGGTCGCTTTTCCCGTCCTCGAGACCATCGACCAGGAGGGGAAGGGTGTTTTCGGCTTCGCCCTGAAGGGCGTAGTCAATTCCGTCGAGCCGGGCGGTCTCGACGGGGTAGAGATCGACGTGGGGACCGCCGATAACGATCCCGGCATCGGGGAGGTGCTTTCTGACCTGTCGCACGGTGTCGACCACGCTGAGTAGATTCGGAGTCAACGCGGTGATGCCCACCAGCGACGGCGCCTCGTCGTCATCGACGGGGGCCAGCGTCTTCTCGATGGATCCGCCGACGCATGCGTCGAGAATGTCGACCCGGTGCCGTCCGCCGGACTCCACCGCCGCTTGAAGGTGGAACAGACCCAGGGGTGGGTAGGAGCCGCCGCCCTCTTCGACCGGTGCGCCCGCCTCGGAGTCGAGGGCCTGGTCCTGTGCGGGGTTGATGAGGAGAACTTTCACCGTGACGCCTCGAGTCGGCGCTGGAGCGAGCGGGTGTCGATCTTCCTTCGGCGCAGTTTGGTGGATGCCTGCACTCGGACCATTTCACCGAGGGCTCGGACCTCGAGCATGAGCAGGGAGATTTCGGCCCAGCAGGGCCGAAAGCACCCTTCGCACTCGGCGATCTTCGCCTCCAGCTCGCGGCTGTAGTCGGCAGAACCGAGGGTGTCGGGGAGGTCCCGGAAATCCACTTCCCAGCGATCTTCGAAGGCGTGGCAGGGCGCTACCCGACCCTGCGGGCTGATCGAGAAGAAAAGCTCGCCGGCGCGGCACGGCCACTCGGCATGGCCCTCGAGCAGATAGTCGGGGCTGCGCTCGAGGAAGGTGGAGGAGTTGATGATCGGGCCGCCCCGGCGCTTGAGAGCGATGATCTCGTTGTAGATTTCGCGCAGTTCGGCGCCCGACTCCTCGTCAAAACGCAGCTCGGGCGCCTGACCGTAGAAACGGTGTTCGTCGTCGGCGCAGGGCGGCAGATGGATGGGAATCAACGAAGCGTGGAACCCCAGCTCGCCGGCGAGCTCGACGATGGTGGGCAGTTCGCGGAAGTTGTGCGGCGTGACCACGGTGTTGAGCATGGGCAGACAGCCCCGTTCGGGGAGCATCTCGGCCAGTGCGGCGAGGTTGCGAAGCCGCTTCGAATAGGCGCCGGGGGTGTTGTCCATCTCTTCCTGGATCTTGGGGTCAAGCGAGTCGAGCGAGAACGAGAACTCGCGCAGACCGGCGTCGAGGAGCTCACGGGCCAGGGCGGGGACCATGGCCACGCCGTTGGTCAGCACCCGGGTCCGGATACCTCGCTCGAGCAGGGTCGAGACGATCTCCACCAGGTCGTCCCGCAGGGCCGGTTCGCCGCCGCCCAGACTGACCTGGAGGCATCCGATTTCGGCAAGCACGTCCGCCAACGCAGCGACATCGTCACCACAGATCTCGTCCGCGCTGTCACGCTCCCAGATGGTGCATGACCTGCAGCGGAGATTGCATCGACTCGTCACCGCCCAGTGGACATAGACCGGACGGTCGTGCAGCAGTCGGGCACGGAGGAACGAAACGGCGGTGGAACGAGATCGACTCACGGGGGATTATTCTACTTGGTCTCCGAGGTGACGTCGGAGACCGGAAACGGGTACAGTACCCTGCGTGAACAACATTGCTCTCGATTCCGTGACATCTTCTCGCCCATCCGAGCCCGGTTTCGTCGCCTGCATGAAGGCCATCACCCAACCCGAGATCTACCGCAACTTCGCGATCCACCTCTTCGTCATGGCGCCCGGAGTGGTGGTGATGTGTTGGTTGGCCCGGCTGGTCGATGGTGCTCTGGGTTTCGAACGGCTGCTGCCGTGGCCGGATTCGCTGTGGCCCGGAGCGATGATGATCGCCCTCGGCGGGCTCTCGGTGTGGTACGTCTACGGCTATCTGCTTCTCGCGGGTGGCGGCTCGCCCGGAACCCATGTCGATGGCGGGCCGACCGCGCTGGTGGACACCGGACCCTACACGGTGCTGCGCCACCCGTCGGTCCCGGGCAAGTTCATGGCGGCTGCCGGCGTCGGTGTGATCTTCGCCTCCCCCTCATTTCTCTTTGTCTTCCTGCCCATCCTGCTGGTGTATTCGCTGCTCACCAATCGTTATCTTCAGGAGCCGACCTGTGACAAGCGGTTCGGTGCCGTGTATGAGGTCTATCGGCGAGTCGTTCCCATGGTCTTCCCTCGACCCTCGGGGATTCGGCGGTGGCTCAACGACAGGGCGGCCGTCGGTGACGCCGATCGCCCCGAACCGCACATCCACCCGGCCGAGGCGAGCTCCGAGCTCGGGTGGTATCTCGCCGGTCTGGTGGGCATGATTCTGCTCTTCGGCGCCATCGCCCTCGTGATCCGGTTGATTCGCTGAGTCAGCCGGAGTTCTTCCGATCAGGAATCGTTCCGGTATCCTGACCTCTGGAATATGAGCGATCGTTGCATCAACTGTGGGGGAGACGCGAGCCGACCGGCGGCCCTGCCGAGGTCGGCCGTCGGCGATCACGATCTTCGGCAGTGCACCGATTGCGGTTTTGCTTTTCTCCTCGGCCCGCCGGGTCCTCTCCATGATCGGCCACCGGGCGGCGGGAACGACCTGCCGCCGGCTCGTCGCGACTGGTTGGTTCGCATCCGTCTGAAGCCGGTCCTCGAGACCATCAGCCGTTGGCACCGGGGCGCCCCGGGCCGGGTGCTCGATGTCGGATGCGGCCTCGGTGATCTGATCCGGCTTCTCGATCATGAAGGCTGGGAGTCCAGGGGCTGCGATCCCGCAGAAGATGCTCGTCGGAGTTGCCCCGCCGAGTTCGGCGATCGGTTTCGTCCCGGCGATGTGACCGACGCAGACTTTCCGGAGAGCTTCTTCGACGTCGTGGTTCTGAACTTCTCCCTCGAACACATCCATCGGCCCGGAGACACCATGCGGGCGGTGGGGCGCTTGCTCGTCCCCGGCGGTGTCGCCGTGATCAGGGTGCCCAATTTCGACGCGGCCCTGCAGGGTCGCAGTGGCGCCCGGTTTCAGCTCCGTCTGCCGCACCACTGCAGTTTTTTTTCCGCGTCGAGCCTGCGGTGGCTGCTCAACGACTGCGGCCTCGAGCCGCTCGAGACCACGACTCCCTTTTCGTTGCAGGAGGGGATGTCTGCAGTCTGTGAACGCTTCCCATTGCTCGATCCCGAGCGATGGATGTACAGTTCTTCGAGGTATGTGGGCCTGCCGCGGGCCGCCGCCCTCGCCGTTGCGACGGCTCTCGCCCAACCTTGGACCTGGCCGAGATGCCGGCAAGGCAACGGTCTGGTCCTGCACGCCACGGCTCGGAGGCCACTCCAGACATGAAGCTTCTACTCGTCTTCACCGAGATTCAGATCAAGTACGGCAGCTACGCCTTCCAGCATGGTCTCGGCGCCATCTCCGCCTACGTCAAGCGGGTCGGCCACGACGTTGCTCTCGCCTATATGGGTCCGCGTTGGCGGCCCGAGGACTTCCGACGACGGCTACGCGAGTTCGATCCGGATGTGATCGGCTTCTACACGACCGAGGACCAGCTCCGTTTCGCCCGTAAGCTCCTCGACGAGCCGGGCGTGGACGAGTGCTTCACGGTCTTCGGCGGCCCCTTCGCCACCCTCAACCCCGAGTACCTCGAGGAGGAACCCCGACTGGACGCCATCTGTGTCGGCGAGGGCGAGCGGCCCATGGTCGAGCTTCTCGATCGGCTCGCCGAAGGACGCGACCCGGGGGATGTGGCCGGGCTCTGGGTGAGGCGCGGTTCAGAGATCATCCGCAACAACGCCCCCCCCTTCCTCGACAACCTCGACGATCTGCCGTGGGTGGATCGCGAGCTCTTCGCCTCGGCGCCCGAGATCTCCCATGTCGGCATCACCCAGATCTCCCACCTCAACTCGTTCCGCATCAGTCGGGGCTGTCCCTATTGCTGCTCGTTCTGTTCCAACGAACGTCTCGGCCAGGCCCAGGAGGGCGGTTTCACCCGATTCAGGTCCATCGACTCGGTGATGGCGGAGATCGACAGTGTGGTGGCCCGCTACCACCCGGCCGAGATCTATTTCGAGGACGACACATTCACCCTCGACCCCAAGTACATCGATGAATTTGTTCAAGCCTATCCGAAGGTGACCTCGCTGCCCTTCGAGTTCTTTTCCAACGTCAGCAGGAACACCCTCGAGGTGCTCGAGAAGCTCCGTCGGGTGGGCGGCCGACGTGTCAGCTTCGGCATCGAAAGCGGCAACGAGGACATTCGCGCCCGGGTGTTGGGTAAGCGCTTCTCAAACGAGCGGGTCAAGGAGATCTTCGCCGGCGCCAAGGCCATGGGCTACCAGGCCGAGGCCTTCATCATGGCCGGATTGCCCGATGAGACCCCGGAGTCCTTCGGTGACACCGCCGAGCTGCTCAGGGAGATCCAACCCGATCTCTACTCGGTGAGCATCTACTTCCCATTCCGTGGGACGGCCCTCTACGACTACACCCTCGAGAAGGGATATCTGACGGGACCGGTGGACCTCGATGACAGCTTTGTTTCGCGGCGGAAGGCTCTCCTCGAGATGCCTGAGTTCCCTCCGGACGTGGTTCGGCGGGAAGTCCGTCGTCTTCCGTTCCGCATCTATGGCCGAACATCGTTGCGAAAGGCGATGCTCTTCCGCGCCTACGAGAGCCGTATGGGAGACACCATGCTGCAGGTCCTGGCGCCTGTCAGGCGCGCGCTCAGGGTCTTCGCGGTCGGGGGCATCACCCGGGCCCACAAGGTCGAAGCGCCGATTCCACAGGCCGGCCCGGCGAAAGAACTCTGATGCGCTTCTCAGGCGAGACTGAAGCGGATCGAGTGGTTGGCGGCGGTTTGCCGCAGCGACATCGCGATGCTATAAGGGCAGGCTCATGAGAGTTCTACTGCTGCATGTTCCCAAGCGAAACCAGATCTGGGCCGGTGTGCCGGATGTCTTCAACGACCGCTTCGCCTACATCTTCCCGCCCCTGGCCGTGATGTGCCTGTCCTCGTATCTCAAAAAACACACGAACCACGATGTTCACGTTGTCGACGGCGTTGTGGATAACCTTGACTACTCCGAGATCGGTGTGCGGGCCGCGGCCATCGCCCCCGACGTCATCGGCGTTTCAGCCACCTCGTCGCACTCGCTCATCGATGTCAGTCGGTCCATCGAGGCGGTTCGCCAGAGCTGTCCCAACGCCTTCGTGGTCATGGGCGGTGCGCACGTGAACTCCTTTCCGCAACACGCAGCGCAGCTCGCAGGCGTCGATGCGGCCATCCAGGGTGACGGTGAAATGCCCCTCCAGCGTCTGCTCGAGACTCTGGAGAACGGCGGCGACCTGGAGAAGGTGCCGGGGATACTACTGCCAAGAGAGGATGGGAGCGTCTTTCAGGGCGAGCCGGCCCATCCGGTTGAAGATCTCGACACGCTCCCGTTCCCCGATCGCGAGGCCTGTCCGCCGGTCCGGTACTTCACGCCCGGGATGCGGGGCGAGCGCACCACGACCATGATGACCAGCCGTGGCTGCCCCTTTCGTTGCGTCTTCTGTAATGTGCCGGGCAACTTCCGCGCCCGCAGCCCGGAGAATGTCGTCGACGAGGTCGAGGAGTGCGTCACCCGTTACGGGATCCAGGACATCCAATTCGTCGATGACCTCTTCAACAGTTCCGCGGACCGGGTGATGGAGATCTCCGAGGAGATCCTCCGGCGCGATATCAAAGTCTGGTGGGGCTACAAGGCGAGCATCCGCCAGACCACCCGGGAGATGGTCCGGCTGGCGAAAAGCGCCGGTTGCTATCGCATGCACTTCGGAGTGGAGACCTTTACTCCCGAAGGGCTCAAGGCCCTCAACAAACAAACCTCGGTGGAGGAGATCAGGGAGATCTTCGATCTCACCCGGTCCGAGGGGGTCAAGCCCATCGCGTACATGATCATCGGCTGCCCGCACGAGAAGACGACCAAAGAGATCCTCGATGTCATCCCCTTCATGCACGACCTCGATCCGGCCTTTGTCGTCTACTCGTTGTTCACTCCCTACCCCGACGCGCCGATCTTCTCGGAAGGTGTCGAAAAGGGCTTGTGGCCGGCCGACTGCTGGGAGCGTTTCATGTTGAAACCGGGCAGGGAGCACAACCTTCCGACGGCGTGGGAGGAGCACCTTGACAAGGAGCAGCTGCTTCGGGTCTTCAAGAAGGTCAACAATGCCTTCTACTTCCACCCTCGCACCCTGTTCAGGACGTTTTTCTCGATTCGCACCTTTGCCGAGCTCAAACACATTCTCCTCGGCGGTTTTCAGCTCATGCGGATGTGGTTCATTCGGCCTTCGAGCCGAAAGATCTAACCCGGAATACCCGGGTTCCATCGTCGGAGTGGATCTCGGGTGGACCGAGAGTCCCCTCCAGCCACGTTCGGACGTCGTCGCCGGTGAATCCGCGGTCCCGCGAACCGAGGCTCGGTTCCCCGATTCCCGGATGATCCGAGTAGAACTCGTAGGCGTGCTGATGCAGGATCACCGCCGTCACTTCGGCTTCTTCAAGGGCCTTGATGAAGGC
>RCNG010001554.1_pt1 | contig 11415 bp, 14 predicted proteins | sample 2041371 | NCBI WGS metagenome assembly RCNG01 (sample SAMN09708227, study PRJNA481090) | Marine sediment metagenome, whole genome shotgun sequencing project. | biome: marine sediment; feature: ocean; material: sediment; isolation source: Sewage treatment plant 1 marine sediment (STP1) ... | reverse complement strand
CCTCTGGGACTGGATTCTTTGCACAGAATACCTCATAAGGGATTTCGGAGCAACAAAATGAAGCTTATCCAAACTATCGGTTTGCTGGTCTTGGGTGTTTTCTTATAGAATAAACTGCTTGCGCGGAGGAATATCTGCGTTGCAGAATTTACAGCGCACAATTTGCTTTCTTTTGCTCGCGGGGACTAGCTGATCTCTTTTACATTTGGGACATGTCCGCTTAAGGCTTAGCATTGTTCTCATCACCACGCTAAATATTGGATTCATTAACTTTCCTCCTTTTTATTCAGCGCCTCCTGAACGACCTTTGCAAGAACCCGCATCGCAAGCGGTTTCACGACAAATTCTCGAATACCTCTGACGACGCCCCAGGTTTTAAAATGTAGAAAGCAACAGTTGTGCCAGTACGAATAGCTGGCAATAGCATTTTTGACTGGATAAATGTATCTGGCGTGATCTAAGTGAGTTGTCGATTGATCAGAGAGAAAAATGACGGAGGATCGGCGCTTCAGGAAGTGGATTCGTTGAATCGAAGTACGTTCCCCAACCGGGGAGTTTTGCACCGGCGAGGGAAATCTCCCCACCTCCGGGGTTGGTCTGTCTTCTCAAATTACTCATCCAACAGGGTTATTGCCCGTTCGTGCATTAATGCAGGCACGGTTTAAATGCTCGCTTATGATAAAGGCAGCAAATTTTAAACTGCTTCAATCGGGAAAAATTTCCGGCAGAAAAGCCAATCGGCACACAAGTTGCTTTGGAAGGAAAACGGGGAGCAGGTTTTTTTTCTGCAACTCAACCCGGACAAGCGGGAATTGAATATTGACGAATGAATATTGAAGATTTGTGGCATCGCTTCACTCTGTCTTTTCTATTAAAACTGGCTATGACATAAATCATGTGCAAACATGATGTGATTTCAATAAATTAGGTACTAAACAGCTCTGAGTCAAAAAACAATATGAATCAACGGCGCGGGCCAACTCGAATCCTGCTAAGATATGCACTGCTCCAGCTGCCAGGGATAGTCCTGCTGGTGTTGATCCTGGTCTTTGTTCAACGCTGGGTGGATCTTCCCGCATGGGTTTTCTGGGGTTCCATCGCTATCTGGGTGGTCAAAGATGCCATCCTCTTTTTTTTTGTCCGGAAGGCCTATGACTGGGATCATCCACAAGGCGTAAACTCCATGGTGGGCGCACAAGGCGTTGCAAAAGAGCGGCTGGCTCCCTCGGGGTATGTTCAGGTCCGCGGCGAACTATGGAGGGCCGAGTTGATGGAAGGTAGTCCGCCACTTGAGAAGGGAGAACGAGTGCGGATTGAAGGAGTCCGTGGGCTGCGACTATTCGTGCAACCTGGTGATGAAGAAGATAAAAACGATTAATGCCTGCATCGGCTGTCAGGCACACATTTGTGTTTAAATAGAGGGTTAATGTGGATCGATACAGACACCCTTGAAATTCTGCACAACGTAATGATCCCCTGAAAAAAGCTGTAAGATTGCGGTTGGAAAACGAAAAGATGGCCGGTGGGGAACTGAAGGCCCTGATGGGTGGGAGCACCTGCCTTTGAGATGCTCCCCGGTGTCCATAAATGTTTTTTCTCAGTGAAACGTGAAACGCGAAATCTTTGGATTCCGAAATCATCACGCATTATTCCTAAAATCTTCAATTTAAGAAACCACCCACAGGGCGCGGCCTTCAGTATGGTTAAGCACGTATTTGGAAACACTTCCCATGAAAAACGCCCGATTGACGCCGCGCCGGCCCACCACCACCGTGCCGTAATCGCCTTTTTTAACTTCTGCCATGATGGCCTTGCCCACATTGCCGGAGCGCCAGGCCTCCTTGATCTCTACCCGATCTTCAGGGATACCGGCATCCTTGAACATCCGGCGGGCACGGGCATGGAAGTCTTCAATATGTCGCCGGTCTTCTTCTATCATAACGAAATCATCGATTAAACCGTCTACAGTAAATGCCCCCGGAGCACTTTTCTCTATAATCAAATGAAACAAGGTTATTTGAATACCTGGGTTGTTGCCGACCATAAAGCAAAGATGTTCGACCGCACCCAGGGAACTTTCGGAACCGTCGGCGGCCAGCAGGATCTTTGCGGACGTCACATCCCCGTCAATCACCCAGACTGGCATGTTTCGGACATGCTCCAGCAGATTGCTGCTTGTGCTTCCCAAAAAGACTTTCTTGAGTAGCGAATGCCCTCTGCGGCCCACCACAATTGCATCATGCAACCCCTTGCGGGCATACTCCAGGATATCCTTGGCCGTTCCCAGCTCCCTGGGTCGGGTAACCGTGTCAATCCGCTCTTCATCTTCCCCCAGGCGGACCATCAGGGCCTTGAACTCTTCCAGAAAGCGCCGGGCTTCCTCGGCGTTGTTCCTGTTAATTTTTTCCAGCTCAGCCCGGGCCCGGGCTCTGGCATCCTGCGGGGCCTCTTCCCGGACATACCATGAAACCGTGGGCTGCACATTGAACAGCGTAAAGGACAAATCCTTTGCCAGCAATGATATTTTGCAGACATACTTGACCGCATCTTTTGAATGGTTCGAACCGTCAACGGCCAGCAAAATTTTTTTCTTCATGATAAATCCTCCTTACCGTTTTTTAGAAACTTTACGACCTATTCAGCAAAGGGTTGCATGTGCAAAGGTTATGAAAACTCAAATAAGGTCCAGATTCAATTCGTACACTCCTGATTCCGGAGCCTTTTTAATCCTAAATCCCAGTTTTTTCCCCAGGACCAGCATCTGGGTGTTTTCATAAAGAACGCTTCCGGATACGGCTTCAGTACCGTGTTCTTTTGCTATTTTCAGACAGCGTCTCAGCAATTTAGCGCCGATGCCCTTGCCCTGCCACGGGTCTCCGGTGACAACGGTAAATTCGGCCCGTCTTCGGCTGATCCCGCTGATAACCCGGGCAACGCCCAGTATCTTTTCATCGGATTGCGATTCTTGAATCGCCACCAGCGCAATTTCCCGGTCATAATCGATTCCTCATAAGACATCCAGTCTGTCGACGGTATATATCAAGTCGCCTATTTCACCGAGGGCGTCCTGGAGCCGGCCAAGGTTGAAGCGGTCAATACCGCTGATACGGGTATAAATCCTGCGATAACCTTTTGGGGTCCGTTCATTGGAAATCAGGATGCTCACGATTCCGCCGCCATGCATCCAAACAATATCTGCGATCTCTTTGACAACTCCCGGCCGATCCTTCACCTGCAGGGCGAATTGGATTCCTTTTTTCCTGACACCGGTAACCTTGATTAGCGCCCCAAGCACGTCGGTCAGGGTGATTATCCCCTCGATTTCCCCGTCATGGCCGATGACGGGAACCCCGGATATTTTGTTATCTAATAGAACTTCGGCCACTTCTTCAACCGTGAAATCTAAAGGAACCGTAATCGGATCCCTGATCATAACGTTCTTAACTTTGAGCGTTTCAGAAGGCAATATCCGCTTTAAATCCCAGCCAGTCACGATTCCTATGAGCCTTCCTTTCTCCATGACCGGTAGTCGACTTATACTATAATCTTTTAACAGAATTTGAGCCTTGATTACCGATTCATTGGCCTGGACGGTAGTAACGTTTTTGCTCATCCACTTTTTGATCAGCATTTTATACTCCTTTCCGCTTTGTTCTAACCCGATGATGAAGTGCGGGTTTCGACATTTACGCCGGTCTCCTTCTCAAATACCGCCAGAAAATCTTTGCCGAATGCCTCGGCAACCTGCGCTGAACGGCTTTACCGCAGTTTTTCCTGGGCATTCACCGCTGAACCCGGCAACACTATGGCCAAGGACACGAAAAAAAAAGGACAACTGACATTAATTTAAAAACCGATCTTTTTTTCATAGCAAAATCCCCTTTTTTAAAACTGTATAATGTTTATGTTACCGCAAATGGGCCATCCGCATGGTCAGGAATATTCCTCGCAGTGCCAGACCCCCGATTCCCCACTCGGTAATTCACATAGTTTTCGTTTTTCGCAATCCTTGCAAAGCCCCCGGCCCCTTCCCGCAACCACCCCGGGACCATTTTCATCTTTTCCCGAAGGTTTTCCGGTGTGAATGCGACCATAATTGTCTGCGCGGTTTTTCTGAGCATTACGTTTTGCATCCATAGATCTTTTCCCTCATATTACGACACAAAGCCTCCTGAAAGCAGAACCTGCAAGCTAGAACTTCAAATGCCTTCGCTGAACTAACGGATTGACCTAAAGTGTTTTCTCTGCAATCGATGTGCCAGCGCGTATGACATTCGAAGATATTTTTGATTGTGTTAAAGCAAATTGTGTTCTATCAGGCGGTTACAGGGTAAGATGGGGAGATGAAAGATAGGGGATCTGTTTTATTGGATTTTACTTTAGAGCAAAAGCATATTCTAAAGGCGGGGGAGTTTGTTCCAGTGGGGAACTCCTCTCCAGTATGCTCTCATTTTTGATCAAAAAACCACTTTACTCATCCAGAGCGTCTCGTTTCAAAGAATGGAATACCGTTGCGAACACATCCGTCAAGCGCAATATCCCAACGATCCGGCGACCACGGGTCACAAGCAATGATTGATGATACCCCATGACCAGCATGTGAATGGCTTCATCCAGCGTGGCGTTTTCACTCAGGTATTCGCCTTCCGTGGGGGAATACATAAAATCCCTTACTTTCAGGCTGGCCGTTTTTCTACGAAGATCTTTAAGGGGCTGGTCAAAGAGGCGATATTGTTCAAGTATTGATTTGAGGAGCGACTTGCTGAAATGGCGGTAAGCACCTGATGTAACAGGATCTTGAATCTCCTGATATTTCGGCTCTAAGGCTCTTAATGCATCCAGTTGGCCTATTTTGCCGACAACTTGATTGTCTTCATCCAGCACCAGAACGGCCCTGTGACGATATCTTGTCTGGTCAAAAGCTGCCTGGGATTTATCAAGGACCACCATCGCATCAAGCAAGGTTGCGTCTACCGGCACCGTTGCATACTCGGACAGCGGTACCATCAAGTTATTTATCGTCTGGGTTTTCATAAAAAGTGTCCTATATCGGGAGAGTGTCCGGGCATCTGCCACAGACGTTTTTATTTTGCCACAGGCAGGTTTCAGCCAGATGCACACCTTCCGCGGATCTGGATTGATCAGATGTTGCCGCCTCGACGCAACAGCAGTCTGGCTTCGGCTTTTCTAATCCGCTCTTCATGGGCTTCTTTATTTTTGCGCGCGCCTTCCTGCTTGGTCTCCAATTCACTGATATCGGCGGGCTTTAAAAGATAGTCATAAGCGCCCTGTTTCATGCCGTCAACGGCGCTCGCGGTAGTTCCGTGGCCCGTAAGCAGAATCACTTCAACCAATGGAAAACGCCTTTTAATTTCCCTTAAGGTCTCTATGCCGTCCATACAGGGCATCAGGATGTCTAAAATAACCACATCAATTTCTTCTTTCGCGAGTATTTCGAGCGCCATTTGGCCGCTGTATGCCGGCGTCACCTTTTCACCGTCCTCTTCGAGGCGCAGCTGAAGCATATCCACGAAATCGTCTTCGTCATCCACCAAAAGCACCCTTGTCGGTATTTAATCACGATAGTTTTCTCCCATCCATTTTTTGAAGGCTTTTTTCATGCCTGCGCCTCTTTGGTTTCGAAGTTTTCAGTCGGGTGTTAAATCATGTCGATCGGGTATTGTAATATCAAACCGTGAGCCGTGCCCTATGCGGCTATCCACTTCAATGGTACCACCGGTTTTTTCCATGGCATCCAGCGCATTATTAACCAGATTAAGAAAGACTTGCTGCAACTCAGTCTCGGAGGCCCTAATAGGCGGCAAGTTTTTGTGAAATTCGGTGTTTATCAATATATTGCTGTATTTTGCCCGCTGGGACGACAGATAAGCCACTTCATTGAGCAAGTCGTTTAGCAGGACATCTTTAATGCTTGAGTCCGTCTTTCGGGCAAAACTAAGCAGCTTATGCGTGATATCCTTACATCGTTTTCCTTGGGTAATGAATTAATATTATTTTTATGCTTCCTAACCAGCAACTCTAATTGATCGCCAACCTTTTCTTTATAAGAAGTCTGAAATTCAGTCAGAATGAAGACGCTGACCAAGACCAAAGGTGTAACTGATATGACCAGGACAATAAATACAATGTTGCGTGCTATCCCTCCGTAGTGGCCGTTCTTTGATTTATTTTTCGAAGTCATTCATTAAAGCCTTAACCTGTAGCGATTTAGTAATATGGATATGAGTAGAGCAAACCCGATAGATCGCCCAAATATGCTCGGGCTTCCGACTCGCATAAATTTTCATGCTAATGCGTTGTTTAGTCTTATGGTAACCCAGGTCTTTAAGTAAAAATATAGCACCTAGTGTGCCAAACGATATTTTTCAATAAGAATTAATCGGGGTTGTCTCAATTATGGTAAATAAATACGGATAATTGGCAGATAAGCGAGGTGGGTTGAAACGCGGGCATAGAGGTTATATTGCGATACATAACATTTTGGGATGGGGTAGTTTGCACCAGTCGGGGAAAAACTCCCCACTATTTAGTTTTATCTATTTTTTTTATTTTTTCGCGAAGAGTTTTGCGGTCAATACCAAGAACTTCTGCCGCACGGGATTTGTTGCCGCCCTCGTTCGCCAGTACGTTTAAAATGTGTTCCGCTTCCACTTGCGCCAGGGATCTTTTAGCCCACTGCTTCTGACTGATGCTGAATCGCATTGAGTTGGGCAAATCGGCAACATCGATAATATCACCTTCAATCATAACCGCAAACTTTTGCATCAAATTTTCGAGCTCTCTGACGTTTCCAGGCCAAGCATAATTTTTTAACGCCTGCAATGCATTATCTGAAAAGGAAGGCGTCGGACGATTCATTTCTTCTGAAAACTTTTTAATAAAATAGTTCGCCAAATGCAACAAATCGTCTCCCCTCTGATTCAATGGCGGTATGGCAATATCCAGTACTGCCAGACGATAAAAGAGATCTTCCCTGAAATGGCTCTTTTTGATCAGGACCGGCAAATCTTTATGGGTTGCGGCGACAATCCTTACATCCACCTTGCGGGCCCGGCTGGAGCCAACCATGAATATTTCCTTGTTCTGCATGACGCGCAAAAGTTTACCCTGCATGTTCAGGCTGGCGTCTCCGATTTCATCCAGCAATATGGTTCCGCCATCGGCAATCTGGAAAAACCCGGCGCGGGAATCATTGGCACCTGTAAAAGCACCTTTTACGTGTCCGAACAACTCACTTTCCAGCAGACCGTCCGGTATGGCGGTGCAGTTGACCGAGACAAACGGCGCCGCAGAGCGATCCCCGCCGTAGTGAATGGCGCGGGCCACAAGCTCTTTCCCGGTTCCGCTTTCACCCGAAATTAAAACGTTGGCCGTGGTGGCCGAAGCTTTTTCAATCAGCCCGAACACCCTGTGCATCTCTTTGGACTCGGCGATAATTCCGTGGGTTTTTGCAGGGCTCTCCTTGATTTGAACAGTTCGGCGGCGCACCAGATTTTCCAGCACCCGCTGAACGCAAGACAACAGTTCGCTGTCGGTAAAGGGTTTAACGAGGTATTCTTCTGCGCCTTTTTTTACTGCCTCTACCGCCCCTTCGATGGAAGGATAGCCTGTGATCATCATGATTCCAATGTCTTTAAAATTTTCCTTGACATGCTTAACCAGGTCCATGCCGCCGGTTTTCGGCATTTTAAAATCCGTTATCACCAGATTGATATCATTTGTTTCCAAAATGGCCATGGCATCTTGAACACTGGAGGAGATTAGCACTTTGTACCCTTCATAGGTCAGGTTACGTTTGATGACCTCCAGGGTGTTGACATTGTCGTCAACTACCAGCAATTTAAACTGACGATTGAATGTTTTTCCCATGGTCATTTCCTCTCATTGGATGAGTTGCCGGAAGTGTTACCTCAAACGTTGATCCTTCACCTTCGCGGCTGTCGGCTTTAACGGATCCACCGTGGGTTTCGACAATGCCGTGGAGCACGGAAAGGCCTAAACCGGTTCCCCGGTCTACGTCTTTGGTAGTAAAAAAAGGCATAAATATCTGTTTAAAGATTTCCTTGCTCATACCGATGCCCGTGTCCCGCACTTCAAGGCAAACGCGGCCTTTTTCTGCACGGGTTTTTATGGTCAGTACGCCGCCGGCCGGCATGGCATCAACGGCGTTGTTTACCAGGTTAACCAGTACCTGATTAAGCTGGAACGGATCACCAGTTATTTCCGGCAACTCCCGGTCCAACGTCAAAAGAATTTCAATGCCCTTTTTTTGACAGTGGACATCGATGACATCCATCCATTCTTCAATCAAATTGTTAAGGTTTACGTTGGTTTTCCGGGGAGGCATCTGGCGGCTGAAAAGCAGGACTTTTTTGATGATCTCGCGTGCATATAGACAGCACTTGACAATACGTTTAAGATCCGCATGCGCCGCTTCAGGCATATCCGGGTGTTTGGCGGCAAGCTGGGCAAAGCCGAGAATATCTCCCAGCGGATTATTCAACTCATGGGAAATGCCGGCGGCAAGATGCCCGATGGTTGCAAGGCGGTCGGCGTGCCTGATCTGGGCTTCCAGATCTTTTCTTGTGGCATCTGCTTCATTTTTTTCAAAAATCAATGATAGCTGTCGGGCGACGGCCTTCAGGAGCCTTTTCTCTTCCTCTAAAAAAAGGGGGGCCGGGTCACGGCGCGGTGCTCCATTGCCCGAATACACCACCTCAACAATTCCCCTCCTTTCCCCCCCTAAGGTGATGGGTTGCGACAACCTGTCCCCGGTTTTTTCAAACCCGGGGGTACAAAAAGATTGCCCGGCAAAGCTTATTCGGGCTGTGGCTGTTTCCGAATATCGAAACGCCCGGGGAATCAACGCGACAATAGTCTCAAGTTTCTCATTAAATGAGGCCAATGAACTCTCAACCACCTGAGAAATGCCGTACAAACAGCTTAATTCCTTGTTCCTTTCAATCAGCTCAAACCGTTCGGCCAGCAATTGCCCTTCGTTGTCGATACGCTCGGTAATATCCTGCCCCACCCCCAGCACGCGGATGACATTGCCGGAAGTCTCCTTGACAGTTTTTAAATTCCATTCAAAAAAGAGCGTATTTCCATCACGGGTCTTGATTTTGTTTATATATCGAAATGCATCCGTCATCAGAATAACATTTTGAAAATATTCCCGGCAAGACTCCTCGGGATCAACGGAAACAAACAGATCAAACCAGTTTGCTGCTCTGATCTCTTCAGAGGTGAAACCGGAGATATCCTGCAGATAGGGATTAAAGGTCACGATTTTCCCCTCCGGGCTTATGGTCAGAACAATTCCATGAATCATCTCTATCAGTATATGGGAATCCTCGATCATATTTTGAAACTTCATTTTTACCTCACCCAAATAACCCTCTGCTACTGTTTAATACCTCATCAAACAATAGTTTTTTTTTCGATCAAACTGGCCGCTTTTCAGGCCAGCGGCGGTGCTGAACCATAACATTGTTGGCAGGAAAAAATCTAACTAATTTTCTACCTCTGATTCAAATATGTAATTTCGGAAAAAGTCGTACTAAGAATTCAGAGTTTTAGGAAAAAGACAATATGTTTTTTTTACATCTTTATTAGAATAGTATATTAATACAATAGGTAGTCTTCAACCTCATCTTGCGATATTTCTTGCGGTGATTTCATGTAATGCTTGGCCAGACTGGTTACGGCGGCAAGATAAGCTGTTTGGGTCTTGGGTGAAAAGTTCCTTAATTCCATTGCTTTGATCATTTTTTCTCGCAATTCAGTCATGATTTACCTCCTCTGTTTGATGTTTTGGGCGTATAGACCCTCTGAGAATATAAATAGACGATGGAAATGCGATGGAAAAGCCTAAGATATGGTTTGATTGTAAAGGTAGGAAAATCGAAGAATTACTACCGCGTAGCGGTTTAGTTCAACTGAGATTCATGTGGAATTATTTGAACTAAAAACTGATCTTCTAATGTCCAAAAAGTAAAAAACGCAATTGCGGTCTCAAAGGAGTGCAGCGGTGATGGATAGATGAAAAAAAATGTGGGAAAATTAGATGACACCAGCACTGAAGAACTTATTGCCGGTTTTGAAAATTTACTCTTTTAACTATTTATCATGTCATAGCTCGCAGATTTATAGCCCTTCACCTTTTTTACGTGAAACGCCAAGAGCCGGCTTTGGTAATTCTCAATCAATTGTTTGAGGTCAGTTTTCGCTTTTCGAAATTTCTTGCTTTGCAGATTCTCAATGAGTGTTTCGTATTCAATGACTCTGGCTTCGCAGATGAAATGAGGGCCGTCGCCGATAAATACTTCCCACTCGCCTGCAACATGAATTCCCGCGGATTCCATCAACGGATAGTACTCTTCTGAAACAAAACGCTCATAATCAGCCTTCTTTCCGCTGATTATATCCCACATTTGGCTGAATTTGACAGTATGTTCCTTGATATTTATGGAGTAAATATCCGTTCTACCGGAGGGGACGAGAATCTTAGTTTTGTATCCTCTTACGTGTGAAAGCAGATTTTCGTTAAGTTCCTTGTATTTCGTTTGCTTTAAGGCCTGCTCCAGGCGGTCGAGATCATTGCTCACGCCCTCTAACATAATTTCGGCATAAGCCCCTATAATGACAGACCATCCGGCAACTATTTGAATTCCCGCACGATTCAGACCTGGAATGAAATCTTTGATGATAAATTTTTCATAGCTTTTAGTTCGTTCCGGTATTATGGTCCAGTATTGATTGAATTTTACCGGCATGATGGCCCCCTTCCTAAAAAAATAAGAAATTGTTTTTTTGTATTCTCAAGTCTAAACTACGATGGGTTTAATTAGGATTAGATGGTAATTTAATTTTTGTATTCAAGCCATCTTAAAATGGACTTTTTAAACAATAATAATTACTCATAAGGGCAGTTGATGGATACCTATGTTGCTTTCAGAGCGTATTACTTGACTTTAAATCTAAGTGGGTATTTTTTAAATTCCAAATGAATATGGTTCAATTAATAAAAGAAAAATGTTCGTGTCAAAATGCGAAAGCGACGAAAGAAATCAAAATTCTTATACAATGATGTGTTATAAAAAGTCAAATGATATTTGCGTTCTTAGCAAGTCTAAAACATATTAGGGATCATTTTATAAAGATTGGTGGGCCTTTTGAAGTACTTAAAAAAACAGCATAGCCTGTAAATTTAACGAAGAAACGCCAATCACTTGATAGTGTGAACAAGTTAGGTTAGATTCCATGTTAATGTTAAATATCTCAAGTTTTAAACCTTTGGTATCTCCAATTACTCGTCAAAAGTTAAAGACCAAAAAAACCAAAAAACCGGAAAACAATAAATAGATGCAATCCGTTTGACACGATAGGGAACCT
>RCNG010001553.1_pt1 | contig 11415 bp, 10 predicted proteins | sample 2041371 | NCBI WGS metagenome assembly RCNG01 (sample SAMN09708227, study PRJNA481090) | Marine sediment metagenome, whole genome shotgun sequencing project. | biome: marine sediment; feature: ocean; material: sediment; isolation source: Sewage treatment plant 1 marine sediment (STP1) ... | reverse complement strand
GTTCGGTCTTATTAGGCGCCGCCATCTACTGTAGAGATAGCTCATGACAGACGAACTCGCAGAGATACTGAATAGAGATTGCTATTGTATTGCTGTCAATAGAGAAGCGCTTCGCCTTAGCCTGAAAGCCAATCTCAGAGACTCCGGTTTGCCAGAACAACTCCTGGACTCAAACAGCCACCTGTTTGCAGATTCGCCTGTCTTCTTGGAGCGAAGACACCTTCAAGAGATGGAGGCGCTTATTCATGCAGTGGAGAACGTAGCCGGAAATATCGCATTTCGCGATGAGGTACTCGCCGCCGCGCCCGCCTCCGCGCGTCAGGACTTTGGTCCTCAAGGCGTCTTTTTCGGCTACGATTTTCATCTTGGCGCAGACGGCCCACAGCTAATCGAGATCAACACCAATGCTGGCGGAATATTACTGAGTTTGCACCTTGCCGCAGCCCAACAAGTCTGTTGTGAGCAAGTGACAGCGTTCTTTGGTGAAAACAGCACTCTTGCGGAAGCTGAGCATGACCTGATTGCAATGTTTCGAGAGGAATGGAGATCACAGCGCACCGACACTGCCCTGCAAACAATCGCCATCGTTGATAACAAACCGTCAACACAGTTTCTGTACCCGGAACTCCTGCTCTTTCAATCGCTTTTCGGGCGGCACGATATTGAAGCAATAATTGCTGACACCACGGACTTCACGATCGAAGACAACACGCTTTGCGTTGACGGACAGAAAATCGACCTGGTGTACAACCGTCTCACTGACTTCTACCTTGAAGCGCCTGAGTCCGCTTGTTTACTCGAGGCCTATCAGAAAGGCATTGCAGTATTCACGCCCTCTCCGCACGTCTACGCGCTTTATGCTGACAAACGCAATCTGCCGCTGCTGTCTCACTCAAATCGGCTCAGGGCTTTTGGTGTTGAGGAGGAAGACATCGACGCGTTAAGTCATTCTTTGCCAGCAACCGTCGCTGTCACGAAAGATAACGCCGCCCAACTCTGGACCAATCGAAAGCGACTATTCTTCAAACCCGCAACGGGGTATGGCAGCCGCGGTGCGTACCGTGGCGCCAAGCTCACGAAGCGAGTCTGGGAAGACATCACCCACGACAGCTACGTCGCCCAAGCCATGATCCCACCGAGCAAACGACAGCTCATCATCAATGGCGAAAAGCAGTCGCTAAAACTCGACGTTCGTTGCGTAACCTACAAAGGCGAGATTCAGCAATTGTCAGCCAGGCTGTACGAAGGCCAGACAACTAACCTCAGGACGGAGGGTGGTGGGCTTGCGACTGTCTTTGCGACTCCGGATGCCAGCCTCCTCAGTCAATAACGCTGAGCCTAATACCAACCACTCACCCTTGCGACGTATTGAATCTGAAGATGGCGCCGCCCAATTCAAATGCCCCACTAATTACTATTGGCCGGTAGCAGCCGGTTGAAATGGACGCATAACAGTCACTCAACCAGCCGCTCATGCGAACAACGGCCGTTCGGGAACTCGCAGCAGAACTAGTCGAGCTTCAACGTATCGGCATAGGCAAACAGGCCGACGGCACCGCCAGTGTGCAGGAAGACGATCGTAGATCCGTTTTCAAACCGGCCCTCGCGAATGTAGTCAATCATTCCGGCCAGCGCCTTGCCACTGTACACCGGGTCGAACAGCAAACCCTCGAGACGCGCCAGCATCAGCACCGCCTCGTTCATTGAATCCGTCGGCTCACCGTACCCGGGACCGATGTAATTGCAGTCAGCGATGATGTCGTCTCGCGATACAACACCAGGAGCACCGACGAGATCTGCGGTCTCAACCGCGAGCTCGTAAACGCGCTCCTCTTGCAAGTCCTGCGGCGCGTTAACACCGATGCCAAGAATCGGCAGGTCACTGCCGCCACCTCGTATGCCCACAGCGAGACCCGCGTGGGTGCCGGCACTGCCAGTTGCAGTAACGATGTGGTCCACGTTGAGGCTTTGCTCCGAAAACTGTTGCAAGAGCTCCAGACCGCAGTTGACGTAACCAAGTGCGCCAACAGGATTCGAGGCACCGCCAGGAATGATATACGGCGTGCCGCCGGCGGCGCGCACTTCGCCCGCTACCTTGGCTATGGCGGCATCGAAGTCGGTGCCCTTCTCATACTCGCGCAGGTTGGCGCCGAAGATTCGATCGAGCAGCACGTTGCCGGAGTTGCGATAGAGGTCACTGGGATGGCCGACGCGATGCTCAAGCAGTACCTCGCACTTCAGGCCCAGCTTGCAGGCGGCCGCCGCCGTCTGGCGCACGTGATTCGATTGCACGGCGCCAACCGTGATGATGGTGTCGGCTTTCTGCTGCAGCGCCTCACCCATGGAGAATTCCAGTTTGCGGGTCTTGTTGCCACCAGTCGCGAGGCCGGTACAGTCGTCCCGCTTGACGTAGATCTTCGGCCCACCCAGGTGCTCACTCAGTCGCGGCAGGTGCTCAAGCGGCGTTGGCAAATGCGCCAGCCGGATTCGAGGGAATTGAGACAACTGCATTTTCGTATCCTTATTCTTTCGGCAGGGGCTCGTCAGACAGCGCGAGCATTACAGTCTTTTCCGCGAGCACATCGGTTGACGACACAAACGGCACATCAAACATCGATGGGTCGAGTACCAACGGGAATTCCGTGCAGGCAGCGATTACGGCCTGTGCTCCCCTGGCGATCAGGCTCTCGACCAGCCCGCGAAGGCCGTGCACCACGGTATCCGATTTGTCGCCCGCCTTTATGCGTTTGACGAACGTCATTGTATCGGCGAGCTCGTCAGGTGACTGCAGAACAAGTTCGTGGCTGGCCAGCGCTTCCTGGTAGACCCCCGCGGCGAAACAGCCGGGTGTCGTCAACAGGCCGATCGCGCCGCCATCGTTCTCTTCAAGCGCGCGCGACGTCGATTCGTCGATGATGCTGATGAACGGAATCGTGATGGCCGACTCGATAGTCGTTGCCCAGGCATGCGCGGCGTTACAGGGCATCACGATGAAATCGGCGCCGCCTTGTTGCAGGCGCGCGGCAATTGACGCCAGCACCGGGCCGGGGTCTTTTCCATCGCTGCGCACAGCGTTCTGCCTGCTGGGAATACGGGGATTGTGCTCGACCAGCATGCGAATATGATCCTGATCGTTTTGTGCCGGCGTCGCCGCGATTACCTTGGCCATGAAGTCCACTGTGGCCTCCGGGCCCATGCCGCCGATTACGCCTACCAGCCTGTCTCCAGCCACTTCGACTACCGCCTATTCCGGATTTCGATGAGGCATCCTACCGCAACCGGGTAAGTACCAGTCACATTTGATGGCGGAGGTCACTCTCGTATGCTTTGACGATGAGTACCACAGGGCATTGCTGTCACAGCACCGCCCCGTGCGACCAGATTCCGCCCATCAAGCGCCGGCTGGCAATCATGGGCAGCATCTTCCTGGGCGTATTCGCTGTTTCTTTTCTGGCACCGTTCGAAGCCTTGAACGACAGCATGCTGAGCTACCTCGGCATCGTCTGGTGGGCCGTACTCATCGGCGCATACGTGCCGGCCCACTGGTTCATGCAATACCTGGGACCCGACTTCGCGGGCATGCTGGTGACACTGCTGTTCGCGACCGTGCTCGAAGTGTGCCTCGCCCATCGCGGGCGAAATCTTCAACAAGACCGCGGCGCTCGGCAATTCGTTTATCTTCCTGACGGCTGGCCTTGCAACCGACTACACCAAGATCGGCCTGCTCTGGACCAACATTAGTCGACGCACCGCGATCTGGTTGCCGCTCGTCACGGTGCCGCAGATTCTGATATTTGCGATGCTACTCAATAAGTTCGCCAGCCAGGGCAACAATCATTTATTGCTAGCCCGCCCTTCCAATTGACCGGCACTCTGTTATAGTCCGCGGCGTCTTGGCGCACTTCGGTCTGCGCCATCTACTCCAAACCCAGCAATCCTGCGGGTTTCGGAGCTACCCAAGATTTACCAGCCTGGACCGAACCCTGCGCGACAGCAATGCCGCGGACGGTCAGGCGCCCTGGAGCACAAATCCAAATGTTATTCAAAGAACTCGGCCTTTCGGCCGAACTGCTGCGTGCGGTCGATACAAAAGGCTATAGCGAAGCCACACCGATCCAGCAGCAAGCAATACCCCATATTCTCGAAGGCCACGACATTCTGGCCGGAGCCCAAACCGGCACCGGCAAGACCGCGGGCTTCACTCTGCCGCTGTTGCAGCGGCTGCAAAACAACGACATCAATCGTGGCAAGGTCAGAGCACTGGTTCTGACACCGACACGAGAACTGGCAGCTCAGGTAGCCCAGAGCGTTGAAGACTACGGCCGCTACCTGCCGTTCAAGACCGCCGTGATTTTCGGCGGAGTGAGCATCAACACGCAGATCAGCAAACTGCGTAAGGGTGTCGAGATCGTCGTCGCCACGCCAGGTCGACTGCTGGATCATATGCAGCGAGGAACCATCAACCTGTCTGCGGTTGAAGTACTCGTACTCGACGAAGCAGATCGCATGCTGGACATGGGATTCATACGTGATATCCGCAAGGTGCTGCAGGTGCTTCCCAAAGAGCGCCAGAACCTGCTGTTTTCGGCGACGTTTTCGAAAGAGATCAAGCAACTCGCAGCGAATACACTGAATTCGCCAGCCGAGATCCAGGTAGCACAGCAGAACACCACCGCCGACAGAGTGAGCCAGGTTGTCTATCCTGTAGACAAAGCACGCAAGCGCGAGCTTTTGTCGCACCGCATTGGCGCCGAAAACTGGCAACAGGTTCTCGTATTCATGAGAACGAAACACGGTTCGAATCGCCTGGCTGCCCAGCTGGAGGCGGACGGAATCACGGCAACCGCAATTCACGGTAACAAGTCGCAGACGGCTCGCACCCGTGCGCTAGCCGACTTCAAACGTGGCGCCGTTCGCGTTCTGGTTGCGACGGATCTCGCCGCGCGCGGCCTCGATATCGATCGCCTGCCACATGTCGTGAATTTCGAGCTGCCGAACGTTCCGGAAGACTACGTGCACCGTATTGGCCGTACGGCCCGCGCAGGTAACGAAGGCAGTGCTGTTTCGCTGGTCTGCGTTGATGAACTAAAACTGCTGCGCGACATCGAAAATTTGCTCGGCACGAAAATCGAAAAAGAATTCGTGCCTGGCTACGAAGTGGATCCCCGCATCAGGGCTGAACCGATTCAGAACGGGCGTTCACAGCGGTCATCTGGTTCCCGGAATGGTGGTGCTAACAAGCGCCGGGGCAACGCGCCGAAGGGCCATACTGCCAAGCGCAGCGGCCCTCCGAAACGCGGACGTAAGCGAGCTTAAGAGCACCCTGTTTCGGGCGGCTGCTTTCGGCCAGAAGCGGAGGCCAACCACAGAGCGCGGCATCTATTTTCCTTTTTCATGCTCTGTCCTTTGAAGGCGAAAAAGCTGCGCATAGAAATCCGCTTGTTCCTCCCAGTGCAAGGATGACCACGATTGGTAGATCTTTACTCGTCGACTGGATTTATCGTGCCACAACCAGATGCAATACAGCAGCTGATTGCCCCTCTTCCCGATTCGCTTTCGTATCTGGTAGCTGCTTAACAACTCCGACCACTCAAGCTTTCCCAGCATCTTCTTATAGGCACATGAAACAGTGAGCTGATTGATCACCAGCTCACCCTCAATGAAGAACTGGTTGAAACCCCACACGAGAAACAAGGCACCGATTGGGCCAAGGATTATGTGCTGAGTGCCGAGAATCGAGTCTGGAAACGTCCCGGCCAATACCGATTCGACTGTAAGAAAAATTGATTCGGCACCGAATATGACACCGAAAACAATCAGCACCCACGCGACAAAGGTGCTGCCGGTGATTTCGTATCTTGCGGGAAGGCGCTCGATATTCTGATATTCGTGGTTCAGAAGATGCAAGAAGTAATGACGCATATACACACATACTAACCCGGGTCTTTCGCGCGATGCGCTCAGTCACGAGCGGTGAGCGGAAGATAGGGTTACTTTCCAGATGGCCGCTTTGCGTCAGTAGCAGACGGCTACAAGACTATTACCTGGCAGGCTGCGCTCAGTCCTTCGACGCCACGGCAGCCGTGAACACCACATCCGTGGAACTGTTTAAAGCTGTTTCCGCCGAGTCCTGTAGAACGCTGATGACAAAGCCGACGGCAACGACCTGCATCGCGATGTCGTTGGAGATGCCGAACAAGCCACAGCTCAGCGGAATCAACAGCAGCGAACCGCCGGCGACCCCGGAGGCACCGCAGGCCGAAAGTGCGGCAACAATGCTAAGCAGCAAAGCCGTCAGTAAATCCACCTGAATCCCCAGCGTGTGCGCGGCAGCAAGTGTCAGCACGGTGATTGTTATGGCCGCACCACCCATGTTGATCGTAGCGCCAAGTGGGATCGACACCGCGTACGTATCTTTTTCAAGATCGAGGCGCTCGCATAGCGCGAGATTTACCGGGATGTTGGCTGCCGAGCTACGAGTAAAGAAAGCCGTAACGCCGCTCTCTCTGAGCGCCGTCAGCACGATCGGGTATGGGTTCTTGCGTGTTTTGATCCACACGATCAGCGGATTAACAAGTAATGCCATGATCAGCATGCTGCCGAGCAGCACTGAGAGAATGCGCGCATAACCGCCCAGCACTGACAGGCCCGACGCCGCCAGGTTGCCGGCCACCAGGCCGAAGATGCCGATCGGCGCGAGGCGGATAACGAGGCGAACGATGTGCGTCACCGCATCGGCCGTATCAGCCAGCAATCGGCGTGTCGAGTCCGCGGCGTGGTGGAGGAATACGCCAAGCAGCACGCCCCAGACGAGGATACCGATGAAGTTACCTGTGAGAATGGCGTTCACGGGATTATCGACCAGCTTCTGCAGCAACCCGCCCAACACCTCCGCGATGCCCTGCGGAGCGCTGGCATCGAGGTCTGCGATTTGCAGCGCCAGCGTCGTCGGAAACAGCGTACTCATGGTGACAGCGAGCAGTGCGGCCGCAACGGTACCCAACAGATACATGACCAGAATTGGCCGCATTTGTGAGGTGTGGCTCGCCCTGCGATTGGCAATCGCCGAAGCTACCAGGACCAGCACCAGCACTGGCGCAACCGCCTTCAATGCCTGCACAAAGAGGTTACCGAGCAGCATCGCCGCACCGGCCGCCTTGGGCGATATCAACGACAGAGCGATACCGGCGACAATGCCTATTCCAATTTGCAGCACGAGGCTGCCGCGCGTTATGCGTTCAACTAGTGTGGATGCCATCAGCTCACTTCTTGGTCTTGTTGTGCCACTAGGGTACCAGAGACCTGACTCGTGTTAGCAGGACCTAGCGTCTTACTGTTACCGACTTCACCTGCGCGAAAACCGCGTCGCCTCTCTTGAGATCCAGCCGGGCAACCGATCTCCGCGTGATCATTGCCAGCAAGTGGTCATCCCCGGCGGCAAGGCGTACCAGTGCTGACGATGGTCCGACGTTCTTTATGTCGTCGATACGTGACTCGATCACGTTGAGAATGGTGGTGCCATCAGGCCGGCCGAGGCAAAGGCTGACGTCTTGCGCCGCTATGCGCAGCCGTACGCTTCGGTCCCTCGTCTCGTAGCGACCGGGAACCGTAAGTACACCGCCTGAGAATGCCAGCTCCGTGAGATTGAAGGCCTTGTCATAGCGCTGTGGCCGCGCGTCAATGACGCAACCGGCATTGACACCGGACAGGAGCGGCAGATCGAGCCGCGACAGCACCGTATGCAGCTCACCGCTTGCAACGATCTTGCCTTTGTCGATCAACAGCAGGTGATCGCACAGCCGACTAACTTCGTCGATGCTGTGACTGACATAGATCATCGGTATCGAAAGCTCATCATGCAGGCGATCGAGGTAAGGCAGTAGCTCCTCCTTGCGGCGCCGATCGAGCGACGCAAGGGGCTCGTCCATGAGGACAAGACGCGGCGACCGAAGCAGAACCGAAGCAATTGCAACGCGCTGCGACTCGCCGCCCGACAGGCTATGCGGTTTGCGATCGAGCAGGTCCTTGAGCCCCAGCAAGTCGATAACTTGTGCTTGATCTGTCTGCGGTGATTTTGAGCGGCGGCGCCCATATTCGATGTTGCCGCGGACATCCAGGTGCGGAAACAACTGTGGCTTTTGAAAGACGTAGCCGATCCCGCGACGATGTACCGGCCGCGCGTCATGTGTGCTTCCCCTCTCAAGACCGGCAATGCAACGCAACAGCGTCGTCTTCCCGGCACCGGACTCGCCGAACAGGCCGGTTATGCCGGTCGCCGGAATTCGTACGTCGACATTAAGTTCAAAGTCCGTGCGTCGCAAAGCGTGTCGTAACGCGATGGTGGCCTCGGGTTCCGTCACGGCAGTCTGCTCTGTCATCGCAGGCTCCAGCGCCGATTAATAATAAACATGGTCAGAAGCACAGCAAATGCAAAGCCCAGCAAAAGCAACGACATCTGGTGTGCGTCGCTGTAGTTGAGCGTCTCGACGCTGTCGTATATAGCAATCGATATCACGCGCGTCTCGCCGGGAATATTGCCACCAACCATCAGCACCACGCCGAACTCACCGAGCGTGTGGGCAAAACTCAGGACGGCAGCACCAACAAAGCCGCGAAGCGACATTGGTAAGGCTACTGAAAAGAACGCGTCGACTTTCGAGGCGCCCTGTGTCCGGGCGAACTCGAGTGTCTGTCGCGGCAGGGATTCGAACGCGCTCTGCAACGGTTGCACTGCGAACGGCAGGCTGTAGACACAGGATGCAATGACGAGACCGGTGAAGGAAAAGGTCAGCGCGCTGCCAGTCACCTGTACCCACCAACTGCCAATGGCCCCGTTTGGTCCCAGCACAATCAGCAAATAGAAACCCAGCACCGTCGGCGGCAAGACGATAGGCATCGCGACGATTGCCTGCGCGACAGCTTTGATACGCGACTCGGTTTGCGACAGCCACCACGCTATTGGCGTACCCAGGAACAACAGCAAAACCGTCGTAACCAGCGCCAGCTGAGCAGACAGGAGCAGCGGTGCAAGGATCGAAGATTCGGCCAGTGGGTTCATCGGTCCAAGACCCGGTAGCCATGCTGTCTTATGATCTCCGCAGCCGTCGGAGTCTTGAGAAACTCGAGGAAACGCCGGGCTTCCTGATTGTCCCTGGCCCGCGCCAGCAGCACGAGTTGCTGCCGTATCGGCGCATGGCTTGTTTCGGGGACAGGCCAGCTGCAAGTGGCGGCTGGCAATCCGACTATCGTCGTTTGCGCCTTCGCTATGAAGCCGAGGTTCGCGTTGCCACTCGCAACAAACTGCAACGTCTGCGAAATATTCTCTCCGTAGACAGCATTTGGCGACACCGACTCCCACAGATTCTCGGCGACGAGGAACTGGCGTGCCGCTGCACCGTAGGGCGCAGTCTCCGGATTGGCGAGTGCAAGATGATCGTAATTGCCTTGCCGGAGTACGACATGGCAGTCCCTCCCAAGCAGGCGTTCATCGCGCGACCACAACACCAGCCCTCCCATTGCGTAGGTCGCGCGGCTGCCGCGGACACTGTGGCCGCCTTGCTGCAGCAACAACGGGCGCTGTTCGTCCGCCGCCAGGAAAATATCGTAGGGTGCGCCGTGCAAAATCTGCGCATAGAGCTTGCCAGTGGAGCCGGGACTGAGACGAATCTCGACGCCCGACTCTTCTGTAAACGCTGTGGCGAGGTTCGCGGCTGTGCCTGCAAAGTTGCTCGCGACCGCAACAGTCACGACATCGTTTGCGAACAGTAATCCCGGGAACAGCCCGAGAACCATGAACAGGGAATGTAGCCGCCCCGGGCGAAACCGCATACGTCAGCTTACAAGCTGCGCTTTCTTTAGCCGGCGATAGTGATGCAATAGCGGTTCTGTGTAACCGTTGGGCTGGTCACAGCCTTCGAACACCAGTGCACAGGCGGCTTGGAAAGCGATGCTTGACTCGAAATCGTCACTCATACGTTCGTATGATGCATCACCCTCGTTCTGCCTGTCGACGATTTTAGCCATGCGCCTGAATGTCTCCAGCACCTGCTGCTCATTCGTCACGTCGTGCAGCAACCAGTTGGCTATATGCTGGCTCGATATGCGCAGCGTCGCCCTGTCTTCCATCAGCCCGACGTCACTGATATCGGGCACCTTGGAACAACCCACGCCCTGATCGATCCAGCGCACAACGTAACCCAGTATCCCCTGCGCGTTGTTGTCGAGTTCGGCCTGGATTTCATTCGCCGACAAGTGACTCAAATCGCCGAGCGGCGGCGTCAAAATATCATCGAGGCTGGCCAGTTTTCGTTTCGCCAGCGCTTGTTGCCGTTCCCGCACGTTGACAGCGTGATAATGCATCGCGTGCAGGGTCGCAGCCGTCGGCGACGGCACCCACGCGCAGTTCGCACCCGCCTCCGGGTGTGCCTGTTTCGTGTCCATCATCTGTCGCATTTCGTCCGGCTTCGGCCACATACCTTTGCCGATCTGCGCTTTGCCGGGCAGACCGCAGCGAATACCGATATCTACATTCCAGTCTTCGTAAGCGTTAATCCAGGGCTCGAGCTTGATCGTTTCCTTCGGTAATACCGGCCCGGCCTGCATGCTAGTGTGGATTTCATCACCGGTCCGGTCAAGGAAGCCGGTATTGATAAACACTACGCGCTTTTTCACAGCACGAATGCACTCGGGAAGGTTGACCGTCGTGCGACGCTCTTCGTCCATTACGCCGACCTTGATGGTATCGGGCTCGAGCTGGAGCATCTTCTCAACGCGACTGAATAACCGATCCGTAAAGGCCGCTTCCTCCGGACCGTGCATTTTCGGCTTGACGATGTAGATACTGCCCGTGGAACTATTTGGCTGCAGTCCATCACGACGACGATCCGTCATCGCACATGCGGTGGTGATGACCGCGTCGAGCATGCCTTCAAAGATCTCCTCACCGGCACCGTCAAGGATTGCGTCGGTTGTCATCAGGTGCCCGACGTTGCGGACCAGCATCAGGCTTCGCCCGGATAAACGCAGCTCGCTGCCGTCAACGGCCGTATAGACCCGATCCGGACTTGGGCTGCGTGTGAGCGTCTTGCCAGACTTTTCGAAGGTGGTCTCGAGATCGCACTGCATAAGGCCCAGCCAGTTGCGGTACACACCGACCTTGTCCTCGGCATCGACGGCGGCGACCGAATCCTCGCAGTCCTGGATGGTCGTTACGGCGCTTTCGAGAATGACATCAGCCACGTGCGCGGGTGCGTCCTTACCAACCGGGTGATTGGGATTTACCTGGATCTCGACATGCAAACCATTATTTCTGAACAGGTAGGCGCAGCCGTTTTCAATTTCGGCGGATCCGACAAACTGCTGCGGATCCTTGAGATGGACTGTCTCGCCTCCGGCCAGTGAGGCAACGAACACTAC
>RCNG010001552.1_pt1 | contig 11418 bp, 7 predicted proteins | sample 2041371 | NCBI WGS metagenome assembly RCNG01 (sample SAMN09708227, study PRJNA481090) | Marine sediment metagenome, whole genome shotgun sequencing project. | biome: marine sediment; feature: ocean; material: sediment; isolation source: Sewage treatment plant 1 marine sediment (STP1) ... | reverse complement strand
CACGGGATGGAAAGCGGTCTCCCACTCCTTCTTCTGAACGATGACCCTCGCGTTCTTGAACAGGGGGGCCTCGGCACAGTGATCGAAGTGAAGGTGGCTCAGCACGAGGTAGTCGATTTCCTCCGGGGTTGTGCCCACGGATTTCAGTGCGGCGCGGACCCCTTCCTCCCCTCCACCGCCTACAACGGGAAAGCCATGCACCACGCCCTGCTCGCCGGGCGCCTCGATGCCGGCATCCATCACGATCTTCTTGCCTCCTCCTTCTATATAGAAGATGAGGACCGGGGCCACGATGAAGGTCTGCATGTCGCCGCCCATGCTCAGGACGCCTAACGGTGCTCCGAGCCGGGCCACTTCGAGGGGATGAATCTTGTATTTGGCCATGTGACACCTCCTTCAATTGTGGAAATTGCGAGCGAAGCGAAGTCGAAGATTCCGAGCAAAGCGAAGGAACCTCCCAGCATCCTGGCATTCCCTCTCCCTCGAGGGAGAGGGATAGGGTGAGGGTGGCACAGAAGCTCCCCCTCATCCTGACCTTCTCCCCCAATGGGGGAGAAGGAACGCTACTGAGCTCAGGCATTCCTGCTGGAGCCTGCCCCTGCAGGCAGTAGGCAGGGGCAGGAATGACGGGCTGATCCCTACTTCTTCTCGTCGCTTTCGATCTTGCCGTCCACCATGCGGAGGAGCCGCCTGGCCCGCTCCATCACCCGGGGGTCGTGGGTGGAGAACACGAAGGTCACGTCCCGGGTTTGGTTCAATCCCTCCATGATAGCGAGCAGCTTGTCGGCCGTCTCCGAGTCCACGTTGGCCGTGGGTTCGTCGGCGAGCACGACCGCCGGGCTGGCGGCTATGGCCCGCGCGATGGCAACGCGCTGCTGCTGGCCGCCGGACAGTTCGTAGGGTCGGCGGTGTTCCATGCCCTCGAGGCCCACCTCGGCGAGCAACGCCATGACACGGTCGCGACGTTCCGGCTCGCTCTTTCCCTGGAGGGACATCACGATCTCCGCGTTCTCGTACGCGGTGAGCACCGGGATCAGGTTGTAGGCCTGAAACACGAAGCCGATGCGATCCCGCCTGAGGTGGCTCAGGGCCTTGCGGCTGAGCGTGCCCAGGTCGTGCCCCTCCACCGAAACCGTGCCCGAAGTCGGCGCATCCAGGGCGCCGATCACGTTCAGCGTCGTCGTCTTGCCCGACCCCGAAGGGCCGCAGATCGCGGTGAACTCGCCCTTTCGGATCTCCATCGTGAGCCCGCGCAGGGCATGGACGTCGACCGTGCCCTGCTGGTACGTCTTGGTCACGTCTCTGATTTCTACGACCGCCTCATTTCCGGAATCCGTCATGTCTCGAACCTCACACAATCTTGATTGTCTCTACGGGCACGACACGACCCGCACGCCACGCCGGGTACAGGCCGGAGAGCATGGTGGCAGTGAACACGGCAACCGCAATCAATACCGCATGCTCGGGAAAGATGCCCACCCGCAGGATGGGTGAGACCGCCACGCCCGCCACCTCGGCGCCTTCTCCTCCGATCATGGCAGTCAAGTCGATGCCCGTTGCAGCCAGGTAGAGGTACGGGCCAACGGTCAGGGCCGCGCCGGCGGCCAGGCCGACCAGGCCCAGCCACAGGCTTTCCAGCATCACGAGCCGAAACAGGCTGCCCGGGCTGAACCCGATCGCCATCATGATCCCGAACTCCCGCAGCCGCTCCATCACGCTTACGAACAGGGTGTTGAAGATCCCTGCCGCCACGATGATCGCGATCAGCACCTCCATGAAGATCGCGCCGCCGACCTTCATGGCGATGAACCCTGCGAGATCGGGCTGGACCTGGTCCCAGGTCAGGGCCGCGACGTCCGGGCCGACGCGATCCTGCAGGCGTCGGGCGACCTCTCCGCTCTTGCGCTGGTCGTCGATGAACACGGCCACCTGCAGGGCCTCGTCCGGCTCGTAACCCAGAACCTCCCGGAGCGAGTCGATCGGAAGCAGGCAAAGGCCTGCATCCAGACTGGGCGCGCCCGTACGGACGATCCCGGAAACGCGGGCCAGCCCGCTCACGATCTCGCCGTTCCTGTCCGTCAGGGTGTAGACCACCTTCTTGCCCATCTCGGTCCCCAGGTTCTTCGCAAGGCGCTTGCCGAGGATGATGCCCCGGTCCCGGCTCGTCGCAAAGATCGCGCCCTCTTCCAGGCCCTCCATGATCGACAGCGTGTCCTTGTCCTCTGCCTCCGGGTCAAAGGCGATGAAGCCCCCCCCATAGTTTGCGCTGGCCGTGGAGAGCATGGCGAAGCCCATGATCCTCGTCACCACCCTTATGGCCTCCTCGTCCTCCATCGCCAGGGAGGCGAGCCGGTCCGTGTCCCGGACCGTTCGGCTCAGGGTGGGCTTGTCCTGGTACTCGGGGTGCTGCAGGGTGACGTGGCCGCCGATCATGCGGGCGGCCAGGTCGATCATGTCGGCAAAGTTCCTGTCCTGCAAGGCGGTGAAGATTACGGCCAAGAATGTGCCGAAGGCGATCGATGAAATCGTGATCAGGGTGCGGCGGCGACGGCGCCACAGGTTGCGCCAGGCCATCACGCCCAAGCGTGGACCTCTCATTGCGGGTCTCCTGCCACTTTTTTGCTCTCCTGCTACTGGTGTCGCATCGCCTCGACCGGCCGGATCCACGCCGCCTTCAGGGCCGGGTAGATCACGGCGAGCGTCACGATCACGACGAGGATCAGAACCGGCATCTTGAACGTGTTGCTCGTGACCACGGCACGCCACACCGGATCCATGGCCAGGCCCATCACGGACACGCCGCCAAGGGTTCCCATGTTGATGCCGACCTTGACCAGGAACCAGAGGCCCGGGATGCTGAGCGCCAATCCAAGGAGGACGGCGAGCCCGGTCTGGAAACTGCTCTCCAAGACGATCATCCCGAGCACCCATGCCGGGCTGAAGCCCAGGGCCTTGAGCACGCCGATCTCGCGGATGCGCTCGAAAACGGTCATCAGCATCGCATTCAGGATCAGGATGCCGATGGCGATGTAGATGATGAAGAAGACGACGATCATCAGGCCGCGCGCCGAGTCGAGCATGGAGGCGATCGTGGGCATCAGCTCCCGCCAGGTCTGCACGTCGAGCCCGGCTGCGATGGCCCGAATCGCCTCTGCGGCCTCTTCGATCTCGACTCCTTCCGGCCGTCGGATGATGATCTGGTGGGCCCCCTCCTGCATGGCAAAGAAATCCCGGAAGGCCTCCACGGTCATGAAGACGCCGGTGCGGTCCGTCATATCGCTCACGCCCTTGAGAATGCCCCGCACTCTATACAGGTCGTTGGCGATACTGCCGTCCGTGGCCTGGCTTAGGGCCACCAGTTCATCGCCCGGCTTGACCCCGAGGGTCTGCGCCAGGCGTCGCCCGATCACGACCTCTTTCGGGCGCGCCTCCTCCAACCACTCGCCCAGGGCGACATGCTTGTGGATGTCGCTCACCTTGGCGTCCTGCTTCGTGCTCACCCCCCGAAACGACACGCCGGCCGAGGATTCGCCCGCCGCGGCCAGCCCTCCCCCCAGCAGACGGGCACAGGCGCGGAACCCCAGCTCCTCGAACCGCTCGAGCAGGGAGTCCGGTTCCCCGATGCGGGTGTACAGCGACGGGTTGTCCCGGAAATCCAGAGCAAAGACCTGCACGTCGCCCAACTCCAGGTTCAGGATGTTGCGCTCCATGCCCACCATGTAGCCTTCCAGGAGGCCCGAGTAGAGGATCATCACCCACAGCGCGAGCGTCATGGCCGCCACGGTCACCACCGTACGCCGCCGGCTTCGCCAGATGTTTCTCCATGCCATCTTGAAGAGATTCAAACTACGCTCCTTCCCAATATCCGGAGACTCTATGGCTTTTTCATCCGAGAATCAACGACATCGCAACCCCAGATCCGGCACAGCCACCGCGCTAAATTGGGGACAGCCACCGAATTAACGCACTGGTTTCCCTCGGTTTTTGACCCCAATTCGGGGACAGCCACCGATTTCGAGCAAAGAATCTCATGAAATCAGTAGCTTAAATCGGTGGCTGTCCCCGATTTTCCGACGCGGTCCCGGTTGAAACCTCAGCGGGTATCAGCGGCATCCAACACCAATGACCTAATTACAATGAAATACTATCTAAATGGGGGACAGCCACTTAACTCCGGAAGATAAGTGGCTGTCCCCGAACTCGGCGGAATTTCTGAGAAACATCAGAATTCAATATCTTTGTGGCCACACGAACAGAATCATGCTGTTCTGTCCTTTCGCTGGAAAAAGCGACTGTTCTCTGGACTTCTAGACGGCCATCTGGATATTTACCCTCTCCTTATAAAGGAGCAACTCGGAATGAAAAGATCCATTACGATTCTACTGGCAGTTGGGTTATCCCTTGTCGTAAGCGGGTGTATTATTTCAGGTGACCCTGCGGAGGATGCCGTCTTCGTCTATCCGGGAAGAACAAAGATATTCAAAGCCATCACAATTGCGAGCGTTGATGATCTGGTATGGTATCTGGATGACGTGGAAGTCCAGTCAGGCGGAAGTATATTTGCCTTTACGGCGCAAGATGATGGAACAACCGATCAAACCCTTGTTGTCAAACTGTTGAACGCTCTCGGAAACGACACGTATGCGTGGAATATCAATACCGATTCCGACGTAGCACCCAGTTCCCCCAACAACCCACATATTCCGCCGGGACCCGGGCCCTGGTTCGAAGGGTGGTATACACGGGTGAGCGATGTCGCCGGAAGCCGATCCATCGCTATCATCGGCGCTTCCGGTTTACCGCAAGATCAATATTTCACTCCCGGACAGTATTTACCCGGGTACATCAATGTACTGATCAGCGAGGGGGATGGGGCCCCCACATTGTCGTTTACCGTCTATCCAGAACAGACGATATCCAGGGTGGACGGCGAACCCGTGTCCCAGAACCCTGTTCCGCTTTCGCCCGCCAATTTCGAGTGGACCGCGGAAGGCTTTGGGACCATCACCCAGGACCGTGTGGACATCTCGATTCCCGGTGTTCTGGATGTTCTCATTCAGACAGAGAACCGGTTGCCCTATCGCATCGACTCCCCGGATGTCGGGCCTTACGGGCCGTTGGACCTTCTTCCCTTGCCGCTCCGGTGGTGGATTCACAGCCTTGGATCCGACGCAGCATACCAGTACACGATTCATGGAGATGGCGGACCGGAAACGGCCAGTGGTGTCGGCTATGCTCATCATGAGAAGAACTGGGGGGCGGCATTCCCTATCGGCTGGGTCTGGACGCAGGGAATTTCCGCAGGCAATGATGCGCAGTTCGTCATGAGTGCCGCGGAAGTCGATTTCGATTTCTTTATCTTGGATGCATGGATTGCTGGTTACCGTTCTCCGGTTGTCTCCTGGGACTTCAATTATTCCATGTCAGGAACAACCTTCTACACGGAACGGGATGCCTGCGCGGGTACCTTTCTGTTTGAAATCATGAGAGCGAATCAGAAGTTAACGTTCGATACATCGGCACCCCCCGACACGTTCGGTGACGTCTCGACTCCATCGCCAGATGGTTTTGAGCCGGAAACCGGTGTCGAGTCCTTCTCCGCGACGATGGAAGTATCTGCCTATGAAGACGGGTTGCTGATCGACCAGCAGATGTTTTACAACTCCGCACTCGAGTATGGAACGGGTTATGTCTGTGAATAGGACTATAATTCAGTGGCTGTCCCCGAATTGCGGATCAAAACCGAGGGAAATCAACGTGTTTAAATGGTGGCTGTCCCCAATTATCAATGTCCAACAATTGTGGATGCTGCGAGCGAAGCGTGGCAGCCCCCCAGCACAATGGGACTTCGCGCTCGCTAAGGCTTGGCGTAGTAAGTGACGTCAGGCTCGTTCGCCTGAGCGTACGACTCGGTCAGGTATTGCTCGTACCGCTCGTCGCCCTCCACGAATGACTTGAACAGGGAGACCGCGTACAGGTTTGTGATGCGCTGTGCCTCGTCGATATCAATAGAGGGGGGGCCACACGGTTCTGTAAATTCGGTGCCCAGGAGAAAATCGATCATCCACTGCTTGATTCCCTGGTTGCGCATCCCCTGAATGAGATCACAGGAATTCGAGAAGGAGAAGTGCACCGCCCCGTCGAGGTCCGCCCTGAAGACCTGGCCGGGGATGAGCTCGAAGGGTCGCACGTTTTCCGTTGCGATTTGTGTCGTCGTATCGTGGGTGCCCCCGATGATCATGGTGGGCACGCTGATCGCCTCTAGCTCAGTGTCGCCAAACCAGGAGGCGGCGGGCGCAATGGGCGCAATCGCGTCCACCCGGGGGTCCGGGGGCACGGGCACGAAGTCCTCCGGCAGCTCGGAGGCCACCTCGTCCGGAGGGTTGGCCCCGAAGCCCGCCGCCATGGCAAAGCTCGTGAACCCGCCAAAAGAGTGGCCGCATACGCCGATCCGCTCCCCATCGATGCTCTGGTAGAAGAAATCGCCCGGATCTTCGTTCCTCTCCAGCATGCGGGTGATCAGGAACGAGACGTCCAGGGGCCTGGCCACCATCATCTCCTCCATCGGAGCGAAGGTGCCTCCCAGCTCGTCAAGGAGCGTGTTCCCCACGTGACTGGCCGCCGCGACGACGAACCCGTGGCTGGCCAGCACCTCGGTCAGGAAGAAGGACTGGTAACGAAGGCCCCCGGATCCGTGGGAAAAGACGATGAGGGGAAATTCCCCGGCCTGCGAGATCGACGGCCCGTGCAGGGCGCGTTCGGACGGCGCGGAAAAGACGAGTGGGATCACCCATATGTCCGGGATGATCGTTATCTGGAAGGTCACCTGGTAAAGGCTCAGTTCGCCGGTCGCATCCTCCGGATCCACGGGGTACCACACGTCCACGGGCAGTTCACGGCCGTCGCGATCCGGGTCCACGATCGTGAAGGAGCTGCGGCCCACGGAAAAGGGGCCCACCGCGTCCGGTGCATAGAGCGGCTCGTTGCCCGAGGGTGGTAAAGTTTCCTCTGTGTCCGATCCGCACCCTGTCATGGCGAGGACAATCGCCATCGTTGTGAGGACCAGGGCAAACCGGAACAGCCAGGCACCACTACGGAGTTGAGCTACACCTTTTTGCGCATTCACCGGGGAACCTCCTTGCGACACCGCTTGAATTGTAGGGCTAATTCCGAGATTGGGGACAGCCACTTATCTCCCCGAGTTCAGTGGCTGTCCCCAATCTCCTACAGAGAGCCTCTAGCATAATCCAAAGCGTGGCCCGGGTCGAGCCTGGGGAAAACACCAATTTGCCGTCATTCCCGCGAAAGCGGGAATCCCTAAGCTCCTGAAGCCCCAGGATTCCCGCCTTCGCGGGAATGACAGCGAAGAAGGAATGCTATTGTGCCGGGGGATTCCTGCCTGCGCGGGAATGACAGTTCTTTGCAGGCTGCGGCAATCGTGGGATTGCCGCGCGCTTGAGCATTTCGGGGTTCGTGAGATATGATGAGAATTTCTCTCCACCCGAAAGGCGACATCATGAGCAAGCTCGGTTCCTACGGGAAGGACCTTTTCAACTCGATCCTGAGTTTTCACTATCTCCTGCCGGTTACCGCCGTCGTCCTCATCCTGATCCTGGGCGCCGCCCTGTACAACGTATCCGAGGAAAGCGGCTACATGCGTGAGCAACTCCGGGAGGATTTCAATCAGCAGCAGCTCATCCTGGCCCGGCAGGCCGCCCTTCGCATCGACGAGGAGCTGAAAGACATCTCCGCCGAGGTGCACCGGCTGAACGAGGCTTTGGAAGAGGCGGCCACGGCCACGGCCCTTCACACCTACATGCGAACTACCCTGGACTACACCCACGACAAGGGCCTGAAGGAGATCGGACGGATCTCGGCGAAAGGGGAGGTCCTGGAATCGGTCCGCACCACCGACTTGCCGCTCCTGGAACACCCAAAGATTCTGGCGGGGTGTCTCGCGGATGAATCTGCGACCATCGTCCTCGGGCCGCTCCACGTGCGAAACGAGAAATCAGGGTACACAGTCGTCGTCGGCCTCGTCTGCTCGCCCATGCGGGGAAAACGATTCGAGGGCCAGACCCTCTACGGCGTGGTGGACGTGACGCACCTGCTGCGCACGGCCACGGAAGGCATCCGTTCCGGCAAGACCGGCTATGCCTGGGTGCTGGATGAACAGGGCAGCTTTCTGTACCACCCGGATCGCGACTTCGTCGGCAAGAACGCCTTCACGGCCCGTGCCGAGCGGGAGCCCTACATCAGCTTCAACGAAATCAACCGGATCATGAAGGAGCGAATGCTCACGGGCGAAGAAGGGTCGGGGAACTACGTGAGCGGTTGGCATCGAGGGGTGGAGGGAGAGATGGCGAAGCTCATCGCCTATTCGCCGGTGCGGACCCCCACCCTCCCGTCGGGACGACTCTGGTCCGTGGCCGTCTCCGCGCCCACGAGCGAGGTTGCCGCAACCGTGGACAAGATGCGCAGTCGGCACCTGATGACCGAGATCGCCATCATCGCCGTGATGTTCGGGTTCGCCCTGCTGGTCGTGGTCTACCAGGGGCGGAGCGCCAGCTCCCTGAAGCGGCAGGTGAGCGTGCAGGAGGAGTTCATCTCTTCGGTCGTGCAGAACTCGGTGGACGCGATCATCTTCATCGACAACGACAACCAGGTGAAGATGTGGAACAAGGGGGCGGAGATGATCTTCGGCTACACAGCGGATGAAATGCTGGGGAGCCGATTCCGACGGCTGATTCCGCCGGACATCGACGCAGAGGAAGAACTGGGTCGCATCGAGAAAGAGGTTCGCGAAAAGGGGTTCCTGCGGAACGATCAGGTACAACGGATCACCAAGTCCGGCAAACGCATCACCGTGAACATCTCCCGTACGATGCTGCACAACAAGGAAGGGGAACCCTTGGGCAGCACGGCGATCATCAAGGACGTGAGCGAAAAGGTGGAGATGGACAAGCACATCTACAACACGGAGAAGCTCGCGTCCATCGGGATCCTGGCCGCCGGGGTGGCACACGAGATCAACAACCCCCTTGCCGTCATCCTGGGGTTTGCCGACCTCTTGAAGGAAAAGTTCGAAGAGGGCTCATCCGAGAGAGAAGACCTGCAGCTGATCGAGAGCAACGCCAACCATGCGAAAAAGATCGTCGAGAATCTGCTCGGCTTTGCCCGCGTCACCGAAGGCCTGGAGGATCACGTCGACATCAACCGGGCGCTGACCACGGTGAACAACATTGTTCAAAACACACTGATGACCAAGAAGGTGGAGTTCGTGACCGACATCGACGCAAAGCTTCCCCCGGTGGTCGGCGATGCCCGCGAATTCCAGCAGGTTGTGTTCAACCTCATCAACAACGCAGTGGCCGCCATGGATGAGGAGGGGGGGACCCTGACCATGAAGGCATGGGCAGAGAGTTCCAGGGTTCTCGTCCAGGTCAAGGACACGGGCGCCGGAATTCCGGAACGGATCAAGGGGCAGATCTTCGACCCCTTTTTCACAACGAAGAAGGTGGGGCAGGGGACGGGCCTGGGCCTTTCGCTCTGCTACGGCATCGTTCAGAAGTACGGCGGCAGAATCGATTTCACCAGTGTGTCCCGAGAGGACGATACGGACGAGCCGAGTGGAACCACCTTCACGGTGACCATGCCTCTGTACGAGTCCTGAACACAGCGGCAATCCCTCGGCACAATGAATTCCTTCTCCCCCTTGAGGAGGGTGTCGATTAATGGAGAATCTCTACTTCACTGTCATTCCTGCGAAGGCAGGAATCCCTCGGCACAGTGAATTCCTTCTCCCCTCAAGGGAGAGGGGATTAACGTGATTCGAGTGTAGTTTGGGGACAGCCACTTTATTAGGGGAGATAAGTGGCTGTCCCCAAACTACGCAGCAGGTTCGGCCGTGAGATTGCCACGCCTTCGGCTCGCAATGTCCACATTTGTGAAACGCGCTCTTTGAGGAGTAACCACACATGAAGAAGAACAAAATCCTTTTCGTCTTCCTTTTCCTCCTTCTCGTCGCCGGGCCGTGGATGGCCGGGTGCGGCAGCGACGAGGCCGTCCAGAACGTGGGCAGCGACGCGCCCATACGGCCGGAACCGCCCTACGACTGGGCCGACCCGGAACTCGCGACCCGCCTCGACGAGGCCCTCGAAGGCTGGACACAGGATTTTGGCCTTTACGGCGCCGCCGCCGTCGTCACGACCCCGGGCTGGCTCGACTGGTCGGCCGCCACCGGTTTGCACGACATAGAGACGATGGAGCCCTTTCGAATCGACGAACTGGCCCGCATCGCCAGTGCAACGAAAACGCACACGGTAGCCGTCATCCTGCAACTCGTGGACGAAGGTCGACTCACCCTCGACACGACCCTGGCCGAGTTCGTGCCCGGCTACCCGAACGCTGCCAACATCACCGTCCGGCACCTCCTTCAACACCGGAGCGGAATCCCGGAGATCCAGCTCGCAGACGGCTTCTTCATTCTGGCCTCGCTCCTGCAGCCGGAGAAGTGGTTCACACCCCTGGAGATCCTCAGATGGACGTATCTGCCGATTCCGATGCTCAGCATTCGTACGGGAGAGCTCGTGCCCAGGGAGCCGGTCGGGGAGCCGGGCGAAAAGTACCACTACTCTCAGCCCGCCTACATTGCGCTTGGGCTCATCATCGAGACGTTGACGGGCAAGGACCTTGCGGACGTGTACCAGGAGCGCATCTTCCAGTCCCTCGGGATGACCGAAGCGTACCTGCCCCGCAGGGATGCACCCGTCGACCCCTGGGGCTACACCAGTCTGTTCGGCCTCCTGGAGGAGAAGGTCCCGAGCACGGAGCTTGTGAGCTCTCCAAACGGACTGAACAGCGCGGGATGGTCAGCAGGGGGCATCGTCGCCAATGCCCGCGACCTGGTGACCTTCCTGCCGGGGTTCCTGGAAGGGCATTTGTGCTCCGAGGAGGGGGTTACCCGCGCGACGGAATGGGTGGCGATCGAACCGGGCGACGTCGTGGGCGAGGGAGAGTACGGACTCGGGCTGTTCAGACGCCAACACGACGGCTTCAGCACCGTGGGTCACGACGGTGCGCTGCCGGGCAGCGGGTCGGTCATGCGGTACATCCCCGAACTCGACGTCTACATCGGTGCCGTCACGAACACGGACAGCAATTACGCCGACCTCCCCGATCTGGTCGAACGGGTCTACGCCGCGCTCCTGAACGAAGCGCCCTAGCCCTCCTCTCCCTCAAGAGGGTGTCGATTAATGGAGAATCTCTACTTCTCTGTCATTCCCGCGAAGGCGGGAATCCAACGGCACATTGAATTCCTTCTCCCTCAAGAGGGTGTCGAAAAACGAGTATGTAGAGATTCGCTGACGGTCTTTGCACCACTTTGGTATTTTGTCCTCCGCGGAGGAAGATTTTGTG
>RCNG010003159.1_pt1 | contig 11420 bp, 15 predicted proteins | sample 2041371 | NCBI WGS metagenome assembly RCNG01 (sample SAMN09708227, study PRJNA481090) | Marine sediment metagenome, whole genome shotgun sequencing project. | biome: marine sediment; feature: ocean; material: sediment; isolation source: Sewage treatment plant 1 marine sediment (STP1) ... | reverse complement strand
TGTCTGGGCCATCCTCGTTGCCGTGGTGGTTTGGTTTTGGTTCGGTAGTCTCGGCATCGCAGCGATCATCGCCGTGGCGATGGTGCTGAGTCTGCTTGCGGCGGCCTTGTCGGGTGTCGTGATTCCGCTGATCCTGAAGCGACTCGGCATCGACCCGGCACTGTCCGGCGCCGTGATCCTGACGACGGTGACCGATGTCGTTGGCTTCTTGAGCTTCCTGGGGCTTGCCTCTCTGTTCCTGCTATAGAGATAACCTAGGCCGCACCCGGGTGTCAGCGGCGCGGCCGAAGTGGCAGTGCGGCCGACCTCGAGAAAGGTGCGCAAGAGCTCCAGATCCATCGTTTTCTAATAAAAAGTTAGACGATCGGTGGATCCCCGACACCTTCATCGTCCAAGTGTCCCTGCTGAAAGATCTCCAAGCGATGGCGAGACGCTCCGTTTCGGTATCGTTCAGATTGGCGCGGATCTGCGGCAGGTTGGTACGATGAATGGCGCCGGTGTGCAGGTCGATGCCGTGGCTGCAATGGCGCACGATCTCGTCGATGAAAAGGTGCGCGACCCGGGCTGCCAAGGATCCCTCGGCGGACCCCGGAAAGCTGCGGTTGAGATCACGGCGGTCCGGCAGGTAGCGGGACTGGTGGATAAGGCCGTAGACGTTGACGACAGGCACCGCCACCAGGGTACCGGAGAGCCTGCGCAGGGCCTTGACCTCAAGTAGGCGCCGGATGATCATTGATCCGCATCTCGTACTCACGCTTCGCGCAAATATCACGTCTTCTTGAACAACCCGACGACAAAAAGGAAGGCGGCCGCGCCGACGACGGCGGTGAGGGGGGCGCCGATCAGCCCGACCTCGACGGAGACGGGGGCCAGTCCGAACAGGAATCCGCCGACAAAGGCACCGATGATGCCGACGGCCATGTTACCAAGCAGGCCGAAGCCGCCGCCGTCCGTCAGCCGTCCGGCAAGCCAGCCAGCGACGGCGCCGATGAGCAAAAAGCTGGTGAGCAGAAAGACGACAAGGCTGGTCACGTCCAAGATTTGAGATCCTCTGTCGAGCCTCATACGAAGCCGCGAAGGGCGCGAATTATGTTGCGTGGTACAAGAACCTCGAAGTCGCCCTGCTCTTGCTGCTCCTCGAGGAACCTGCGGTAGGCGTCCAGGGGTTCAGGCCCGCCCTGCTGGAAGATGATTCGCCCGCCGTACTCGCGGTAGAGCGCCTGGCTGATCTTCCATTGCCGGACGAAGGCGACCGCGACCGTTCGTCCGGCCTGCCGCGTTTCGTCGGCGTCCTTGGCGTCGTCGCTGGCCATCTCATCGAGATCGCTCTGGAGCTGGTTCAGCGAACTGAGCTCGGCGGCGAAGGCCTTGCGCTCGGCATCGCTTAAAGTCGGTGATGTGAGCCGAGCCGCGATCTCTCCCCGGCGCGCTTCCCGTTGCTTGCGGTCCTTCTCGGCGATCCGCGCCGTGCCCTCGACGTAGGCGTCGATCTCTTCGGGCTGGACCTCGATGTCCCTGTCGGCAGCATATCGATCCGATAGCTTGCGCAGGATCCAATACCGCATCTCCTCCGGATCCTCTGTGCGGATCTCGATGTCCAAGACCCGCGCGGCCGGCGGCGCGTGCGGATCGCCCTCAATCGTTTTCGCCTGAGAAAGGGATGAGAGGCGGGCGAGGCCGGTCGCGGCGCACCGGGACCACCGGCCGCACGGAAGCATCAGGTCCCACATCACCGGCGGTCTCTAGCGATCCTTGAACTCGTTGATGCGCGTCTTGTACTCGCTTGCCACGCAGCCGCGCATGTCGTCGCTCTTCCAGCAATCGTTTCGGCCCTTGACCCAGCCGCGCTGCTCGGCCTTGAGGTACTTTTGCTCGCCTGCCGGGGTGTGCTTGAGTAGCGTGTGGTAGAGGCTGGACAGGCTGCGGTCCAGGTCCGCCAGCTCGGCATCGTTGCAGATGAGCTTCTCGACATCGTGACTCGCCTTGGTGCAGTCGAAGCTCGGCGAGGCCGCCCAGGTGCTTGCGGCTGTTAGGCAGAGCCCCGCGGCCAGGGCGGCGAAGGTGTGGTTTGGTTTGATGATCATCGGTTCTCTCTCTAGTTGGTATGGACATGTCCCGCTTGGCGGGGTCTGGATTGCGCGCAATGTCGAATCAGTGCCGCTCGACCGTGAAGCTGTAGGGCGGGAAGCTCAGGGTCTGCTGGGTCTCGTCGGGCGAGATGAGCTGCCGGGCCGCGGCGTTGTCGGCGGCGGGCAGGACCGGGGTGCCGCCCACGCCGGTCATCCCCGCGCCGCCGCAGGCCGTAAGCATGGCAGAAGTCAGAGCGACAAAGGCGGGTATGCTGATATGCATGGATGTTCCTCGGCTCGTTCAAACAATTCGATGACGAGTGCTCCTTCTGGCATTTAGCGGCGACCACACGGGACCGGCCGCCAGGATCGATCAGAGACCGCCCTCGCTCCCGGCGAAGGACACTTCGTCGACGACCCCATCTTTATGGAAGTGGCGTTTCCTTTCGCTGCCGTCTGGGCGATACGGGCCGCAGAAGGCAACTGCAACTCTGGACGAGCCGCCCACTCAGCCGGGGTTGGGATTGTTCACGTAAATCTGTTCGATGTAATAGCCGTTGCGACGAAATGAGCATTGGAATGTGAGGTCCCGCACCGATCCGTTCACCGCGTGGGTTCCATCGGTGCGCCGGCCCTCGTACTTCACTCGGATCGCGCCCGGATCGGCCTGAAAAACGGTGGTGGCGAAGGCTCGGCACTCGTCCATCATGCTATCGGACGTTCCCTTGGCCAAGACCACCTCGGAGAAGGCCAGCGTGGCGAGAGCGGCGCCGACGAGTAGGCCGGAGGCGCGGTAAGTCGTAGGTGTCTTCATTCGATGTTTCCTTTGGAAGGTTACTGGCAGTTGCCCTCGACGATGTTTTCGGCGTTGGCGATCTTGCCGTTGCGTGTCTCGACCGAGATGCATTGGTGCGCGGTGGCCTTGTACCGGGTCGTCATTGAGGCACCATCGGCCTTGTAGCCGCCAGTGTTTGTGAACCCTTGGCGGCCCATCTCGGCGTCGAGGCTGCCGGCGCGCATACCGACCAGAGTGGATGGGTTGATCTTCGGGGCGGCACCACTGGTTTCGCGGGTGGTCTCGGAGTCGACGCAGCCGCCGAGCAGGATGGTGGCGGACAGGAGGGCGACGGGGACGATAGCTTTCATGGTTCTATCTCGGTTCAGGTTTTGGTGATCCCGCGTGAAAGTGCGGGGGATGGAAACACGGTCGAAATCAGGGGTCAGCCCAGTAGGGCGGGCGACCGGAGGTTGTCGACCGGTTTCGGCAACGACTGGAATCGCGGTCCGCTTTGGCGGCGCGAGAAGACCTCGCGGATATCGGTGGGCACCAACGACGTACTCACCCTACGATAGGCGCCACGGCGTCAACCGACCGCGGTGGTCACAAAGGCGAGCCCGAAGCCGATCAGCGACATGGCGGCTGAGGCAATGAGTGCACCCGTGAAGCCCTTGACCGTGAGTCCCGCAAGCAGGCTGCCGCACGCATTGAAGTCCGACCGACAGTTGGCCGAAGGGACCCGAGGCCGCTTCGGTTGGCTTCCTAATCCCGCCTCCTGGCTCGGCTGCTTGCTCGCTTTGAGCTGCCTCGCCGCAGCGCCGGCTGCCCTGTCTGCCCCGCCGGGCGGCGCCGACCTGCTCGACCTACCCTTCGAGGACCTGCTCCAGGTGGAGATCCGCTCCGCCGGCAAGCGTGAGGAGCAGATCCGCGACATCCCGGCCAGCGTGACCATCGTCACCCGCGAGGACATCGAGCGCTACGGCTGGGTCACCTTCGAGGAGCTGCTGCGCAACGTCCTCGGCTTCTACCTGCTGGACAACACCGAGGACCGCTTCATCGGGACCCGCGGGGCAGTGGGCGGCGGGGTGCAGTTTCTGGTCAACGGCATCCCGCAGCACCCCTCGCTGCAAAAGACCCTGTCCGGCACCGAGATCGCGCGGCTGGACATCCTCGTCGAGTCCATCGACCGGGTCGAGATCATCCGCGGGCCCATGTCGGTGATCTACGGCAACAACGCCTTCCAGGGCGTCATCAACGTCGTGACCAACGAGATCGACCAGGGCGGCTCGCGGGTCTCGGCGAGCCTGGGCAGCCGGCAGAGCGGACAGCTTTTCGGCCGCGTGGGAACCACATTCGATGACGGGTTTGTCGTCCTGAATGCCCGCGGTTACAAGACGGGCGGCCTCACGGGCGCCTATGTGGACATGATGAGCCCCGGGCAGCTCGCGGCGCTCGACCCTGCCATGCGCAGCGATATGGACGGCGACATGGATCAGCGCGTGGGCAGCCTCGACTTGTCGGCCCAATGGGGCGGCTGGCAGGCAAACGTCCGCTACAACCGGCGCGATTACGGCCTCTACATCGTCACCCCGCCGTTCGACGAGGGCTCGCGCATCGGGCTCGATACCCTGCATGCTTCCCTTGGCTATGCGCACCGCTTCAGCGACGACCTGGGGCTCAAGCTCACCGGCATCTACAGCACGGAGCATTATCACGCCTACCAGTACGACTTCCTACGCCCCGAGATCAGCGGCGACCAGGATCAGAGTTCACGCCGCGCAGAGTTGGAGCTCGGTCTGCGTTGGCGGCCGACGGCGACCCTCGAGGGCACCGCCGGCTACCGCCTCCTGCACATCGACGGAGTCGAGAATCGTGTGGATATTCCATCCTTCTTGCATACCCGGGTTCTGCTGGATCCCGTGACCACCCACGACCTTTTTGCGCAGGCGAGCTGGCGCATCGCCGCCCCCTGCGCCTGATCGGCGGCGTGCGCGTCAGTTTCCTGCCCGACCAGTACGAGAGCCTTAGCCGGCTGGAAGCGGGTGCGGTGCCCGAGCGGGAAACGGGAGCGGTCGAGGAGACGACGCCGGTCAACGGCCAGCTTGCCCTGCTCTGGAGCCCCAACTCGGACCAGGTGCTCAAGCTGGCCTGGGGAACCGCATCCCAGGATTCGGACCAGTTCGATCCGCCCGACGCGGAGCACATCCAAACTCTGGAGGCCAACTACACCCTGACTCGTCCGCGCGGCATGTTCAGCGTCGGCCTGTTCCAGAACCGGCTTTGCCAGTTGGTGCGTACCATCCAGCGGGTCGACCCCGAGACGGGCCTGTACGCCAACGTGGATGACAACTCCGGGCAATGGCGCACCCGCGGCCTGGAGCTGATCGGCGAGGCGCGCCCGCTGCCGGGGCTCAATTTCGGCGTCAGCCTCACTTGGCAGCAGACCGAGGACCAGGCGAGCGGGATCGACCCCGGCTACTCACCGGCGTTGCTGGCCAAGCTCAAGGCGAGCTGGGACAGCGGGCCCATGACCTACGGCGCCTATGCCCACTACGTCGACGGGATGGAGGCGGACTGGGACTTCGTCGCCGGTCCCGAGCAGGGCGTGGTGAAGCGTATCGGCGAGCGGGTGCCAGCCTATTGGAACCTTGGACTCAACCTGCGCTGGGATCCTGCCGGTGCGGGACCCTACGCGGACCTCAACGTCTCCAACCTGCTCGGTACGGAAATCCGCTACCCGGCCAACGAGCTGACCGACTTCGCCCGGGGCCTGATCGGGCCGGGTCGGGTGATCACCGCGACGGTCGGCTGGGAATTCTGACGGAACCTAATCGTATGGCAGCCTGGCCTCGTGGTGTTGTCCTCTTGCTGTGTCTGGGCCTGCTGCTCGCCATTTGCCTGACCATGATCCCACGCTCGAGCTGGTCCGACGACGATCTGGAGCAGGGGCTCAAGGTCGCCTATCTGTACAACTTTACTCGCTTCATCGAGTGGCCCGAGGCAACCCTTGGCAATGACTTTGTCATCACCGTGATCGGCGACCCAATCCTGGCCGCGGCGCTGCGTGCGTTGGAGCGCCCGGATAGGCGGGCTCAGGGACGCCCGATTCTCGTGCGCGCCGTCGACGATCCGGACGAGATCGGTGACTGCCAGATTCTGTTCATCGGCGCCGCGGCAGTCTCGCAACTGCCGCGACTGCTTGCGCGCACCGATGGGCGGCCGATCCTGCTGGTCGGTGACAGCCGGGGGTTGGCCCGGCGGGGTATCGCGATCAACTGCCGACAGCGACGCGCAGGCCGAGGCCGAGCAACAGCTCGACGCCGGTGTGGCGCTGATGCGCGAGGCCATCGCCGAGCTGCGTACGCTGCAGTTCGAGCTGAGCCCCCGGTGCTGCACAGGCGCGGCCTGGCCGCCGCGCTGGACTGGCTCGCCGGCAACGCGCGCGAACGCTGGGGTATCGTCTTGACCTGCGCCATCGCTGCCGATCTGCCGGTGCCGGGCCGCGAGCCGTCCGCCATCCTGTTTCAGTGTGCCCGCGAGCTGGTCTACAACCTGATCAAGCATTCCGGGGCTCGCACCGGCTCAATCGGGCTGAAGGCGGATGACGAGGGCTTGCAGTTGACGGTCGAAGACGATGGTCGGGGCTTCGATCCCATTGGGCACGATGGGGGCGCGCGAGTGCAGGCGGCGGCTACGGCCTATATAGTGTGTCCGCGAGCGCCTCAAACTGCTCGGCGACCGCCTGGAGATCCACTCCGGCTCAACCGGGTCGCGGCTGACCATCCGGCTGCCGGGGGTGCAAGATATCGACAGCGACATTGACGATACCCGGACTTCGGCTCCGAAAGGGCAATAACGATGAACCTGACCTTACTCCTGTGCGATGATCACGCCCTGTTTCGCGAAGGCCTCGCGGCGCTGCTCGTGCAACAGGCCGGGTGGCGCGTCGTCGCACAAGCCGCCGACGGCGCCGAGGCCGTGCGCCTGGCTGCTGAGCTCAAGCCGGACTTGGCCGTGCTCGACGTGGCCATGCCCGAGGTCAGCGGGATCGACGCTGCCGCGGGCATCCGTGACGCATCCCCCGCGACCCGCATCGTCGCGCTGTCCATGTACGGAGACGAACATTACCGTCAGCGTATGTTTGCCGCGGGTGCCGATGCCTATGTGCTGAAGAACGAGGCCGGTGCCGAGCTGGTGAAGGCGATCCATGCGGTGCTGCGCGGCGAGACCTTCATCAGTCCGTCGCTGCGTAGCCAGGACCCGCCGTAACCACAACGTTGCGCGGATTTGGACCAGCAGAAGCTCACCGCGCGTGAACGCGAGGTCCTGCGCCTGCTGGCCCAGGGCCGGCGCACCAAGGAGATCGCCCTGGCACTCGACATCAGTCCCAAGACGGTGGAGACCTATCGCGGCCGGATCATGCTCAAGCTCGACATCGACAACCTGGTGGGGCTGGTCAAGTTCGCCATTCGCGCCGGTATCGTCAGCGCGGAGGATCCGCCCGAGGGCTGATGTGCGGATGCCGGACCCGGTTTGGATGTGGAAAAGTATCGGCGCCGCACGTCGTCGGCATTGCCATGAGCCGATGCGAAGAACGCAATGCCATGAGCGACTTCTATTTTGCCAGCCGGCTGCAGGTCCTGATCGACTCCGGGCGAATCGAGGCCAACGGGCCGCGACACCGGCTGCGTGAATACACCGTCCGTCTGGTTCAGGCCTGACCCGCCGACAGGAACATCGTCGCTTACAACGCTTTGGCGTCTGCGTCTTCTTGCCGCACTGGATGCACGCGCACATCGAGCGGCTCGGCCGTACGCAGATGGACATCGCGTTGCGGGAAGGCAATCGAGATGCCGGCGTCGTTGAGCTTCGTGTTGATGCTTTGGTGCAACTCGTTAGTGACAGTGAGCCGGTCGTCCAGCGAACCCAGATAAGCGCGCACAACCAGCGTGAGCGCGTTGTCGCCGAACCCCTCCATCGTGAATCTCGGCTCGGGATCCGCGAGTACCAGTGGATGTTCCTTGGCCGCCTGTTCCAACAGTGCCAGGGCCGCGGGAACGTCCGTCCCGTAGTCAACGCCGACAGTGATGATGATACGGTTGATCGTGTCGCTGAGCGACCAGTTGAGCAAGCGCCCGGTGATGAATTCCTTGTTCGGAACCAGCAGCTCCTGCTTGTCCCAATTGCGGATGGTGGTGGCACGGATGCGGATCTTGGTGACCGAGCCCGTGGTATCGCCGATGGTGACCACGTCGCCAACCCGCAACCGGGCGCTCGAACAGGATGATGATGCCGCTGATGAAGTTGGCGACGATCTCCTGCAGGCCGAAACCGATGCCGAGGCTGAGTGCCGCCACCAACCATTGCACCTGATCCCATGACAGACCAAGCGCACTGAATGCCATCAAGATCGCCGTCGTGGCGATGACGTAGCCAGCCAGTGTCTTGACCGCATAACGGCTGCCCGCGGACAGGGAGACGCGCGAGAGCAACAAGATCTCAAGTAGCGCGGGAAGGTTCTTTGCCGCAACGAAGCCGATCAATCCGATCACGAGCACCATCCCGACATCTCCCAAAGTGACCGGGACCAGGTGTTCCACACCGTCCACGACCCCCGTGTGATACCACAGGGCGATCCTATCGAAGAGACCGAAGGCCGGCAAAACCTGAGCCCAGATACCCCACAATGCAGCGACTGTGCCGATGAAGAGCAGGGTGTTGACCAGACTGCGCGTTTGTTCGTCCAAAGCGGCTAGATCGACGTCCTCGGCGGGTTCTTCGAGCTGCGGAGCCGATGTGCTCTCGGTGCGGGTTTGAGCAGACTGTTCCGCTGCTCTTGCCGAACGGCGGTCTAGTGCGGCCTGAAGCGCGAGACGCCGACGGGTCAGCACGAGCCAACGAATGATCGATTGATGGATGACTGTGATGGCGAGCGCCAGATACATGGAGCTGATCAGTGAGGCCAGGAGGATACCCGCCGTGTACTGATAGCCAGCCGCTGTCAGCATCGCCAAGGCCAAAGGTATGGCGGTGATCGTCGGATACCAGAGCTTACGCAGGCGATTGAGCCAACCGTCCGGATGCTCCTCGATCAGGTTTCGGAGCACACCGCTGCGAGGGTTGAGTATCCGTGCGAAAAAGATGGCGAGACCGATCATCAGTACCAGCATCGCCACGCGCCCGAGACTGCCGCTGTAGACCGGATTCGGGTGAGTGTAGGCTGCAGTGGCGACGAAACCCAACGGCAACAGCGTGGCGAACAGCCAGTCGAAGCTACGCCTTAGTTGGGCCAGGATGTCGCCGTCCCAGCGGAAGTGGCGATCCGCGACACCGACTGTCATGCACAGGACACGGAATGCACGCAGGTAATAGAAGCCGACCGAGACCGAGAGTGCGGCCTGCCCGATCGCCTTGGTGAAGTCTGTGGCGTCCAGTGATGCATAGAGTTGCCAGCCGATGGTGGCCAACAACAATGGAATCGGCACTGCCAGCAACAGGCTCAGGCTCAGCGCCCGCAGTGTGTAGCTCATGCCATCGGTGCTGATGCGCCGCAGCGGTTCGGCAGTGGCCCGGATGTGACGCCGCAGTGAGCGGGCCTTCGATTCCACTAACGCGACAATCAGTAGTAAGGCCCACATGGCCGGAGACCGCGTTGCCTCGTACAGTAGCACTTGACCGACCTCCATCCAATGGGGAGGGGCGACCGCCCAGAGCAGGGCCTGCGGCAGCCCGGTGAAGGTGCCCAGGTCCAGTGGCTGGCCACTACGGACCCACAGCAGACGCTCGTCGAGGAACTCTGCATAGTTTTCGGTTGCCTCGATGAGCTGCACGGAAGCATGGTCCAGCTCTCCGAGCATGCGCAGAAACGACTCCTGCGTGTGTGACACCTGCTTGAGTAAGGCGCCGCGCTGAGTGGCGAGGTCACGTAGCTGCACAATCACGTCGGTTTGATCGCCGTCCGCGACCTGTCCCGACATGCGTGCCGAGACATAGCTTTCCGTGTCCTGTACCTGGCGTGCCTCTTCGGCGTAGTGAATCTGACGAAGGGTTGTGTCTGCTATCATTTCCTCGCGCAGCGCGGCTTCCTTGCGGTAATGGCGCAGGTCCGGCAATTGGTTACGTTGGTCGATGAGCACCTGCCCCAAGGCCCGCGTTAGCCCGGCCGCTTCGACGCGCTGACGGGCGCCGCGAAACCCCTCTTCGACACGACGGGTTTGCGTTTCGATTAGCTCCTGCATGCCGGCAATCTTGTTGAGCGCGTCCGTCTGCGTGACAATTTCCTCGGCAAGCTCCGCATTGTCCTGCGCCAATGTCTGCACCAACGGGTGCTTGTCTGCTGCCTGCCGTTGGGCCTGTCTTGCATCCTTGGTGGCCTCTACCGCCTGTTTTGCTCGCAGAATTCCGAGTCGTGCATCAAGCTTGCCGATAGACGATTTGAGTTGAGTCAACTCATTTCCAGCCTTTTCGCGTGCGGCGTTCAGCAGCTCGACCCGAACGCCATGCGTCAAGAGCTCTTGATCGAGCATCAAGACCTTGGAGCGTAAAGACTGCCGACGGGTATCCAAAGCCCAGCGGCGGGCATCGCTCAACGACTGGGCTTGTTCCGGAGGAGGTGTTTGCACGGCCTCGGTCTCCACCGCTTCAAGGTCCTGTTTGGCCTTGTCGATGGCTTGGCGAGCGTCGTTTGGCCGAGTGGTACTGGCCTCGAGCTCCTTCTCGATCTCGGCCAGCTTGGTCGCCACGGCCGCAGCATCCGCCTGGGCCTTAGCCAATACCTGCTCGATCTCGGTAATTGAAGCATCGTCAGGTGACTCCGAAACATCCTCTTTCGGGGTGGCGGCACGGGCGGCGAGCTCCTCGCGGATGGCTGCCGTACGTGCCGGCGCCCCCTCCAGCGACTGCTTGTAGGCCCCTGCTTTGTCATCAAAGGCCCGGGCCGCCTGTAGATCGCTCAATGCCTTGCGATACTGCTCGATGAGCCGGGTTTTCAAGACCTCGTCGAGACCGATAGCCGCTTCGGCTTCCTTGATCTTGGTTTCCAGCAGCTCCGGGTTGAGCGCCGACTTCAGTGTTGGATCGAGCCCGACGCCGGTTTCGGTGACGGGTACCTCGGCGTCCGGGACTGCATCTTGGGCGTCGATGGATGTGCTGCCGATACCCAGGCACAGCACCACTGTAAAGTGGAATAGCAAACGAAAAAAACCATGAATTTCTTGCTCACTCCTTGCCAGGTATCATCGTTGATACAAGGATTTCAAATCCGGTTTGCGCCCGGCTTGATAGGATGCTTGTGGATTAACCAGAATTCGCCCGGCCATTGCGGTGCGCCCCAACAGCATCCGAAACAGCATCGAATCACGGTCGGTGAGCGTGATTTCGATCGGCCATTCGGCATCCCCGAGACGCAGTGGCGTTTCGATGACCCAGCGGTGTTCCCGATGTCCACCGGAATCGCTGACCACGCGTTGGTCGAGCAACTCGGCGGTGCAGGTGACGTCCAGATCGTTGCGCCGTTGCAGCGGGTGAACACCGAACCGGACATAGCTTTTGCCTTGGCGACGGAAATGTTCCGC
>RCNG010001551.1_pt1 | contig 11422 bp, 11 predicted proteins | sample 2041371 | NCBI WGS metagenome assembly RCNG01 (sample SAMN09708227, study PRJNA481090) | Marine sediment metagenome, whole genome shotgun sequencing project. | biome: marine sediment; feature: ocean; material: sediment; isolation source: Sewage treatment plant 1 marine sediment (STP1) ... | reverse complement strand
GATTCCGGCTATGCCACACACAGGTTGATTATGACAGCTTGGTACAGCGACCTCGGACAAACTTTCAGTAGACTCAGAAACTCGTGAGTCAGGGTAAGAGGCTTTCGACTATATCGGCCATTTTCGACCCGATCTGATCGAGGGAGTACGATTTCTCAACAACGGCACGCGCAGCATTGCCCATGCTCGAGCGCATTCCCGGATCGCCAACCAGTCGCCGAAGCGTACTGGACCATTCATCGTCGGTTTCGGCGAAGACACCGCTCACGCCTGGCTCGATGACCTCGTGGTTCATTCCCACCGGAGACAGCACCACTGGCCGGCCAATGGCCATACACTGGAGCGCCTTGAAACTGCACTTCCCCCGGTTCCAGGGCGTGTCCTCGAGGGGCATCAGCCCGATGTCGAAGTCCTCCAAGCACGTTGCCTCACGCTCTACGGTGAAACGCTCGAAAATCAAAGGAAGGTCACACACAGGTGGTTCGCCGTTGGAAACCACCTTAAACCGCACCCTCGGGTTGTCGGCTGCGATCTGCTCGAAGACCGGCAGCAATCGCCACCACTCCGGGAGATTTCCGATCGTTCCGATCCAGCCGAGAACACAGGTCTCCCCAGTGTTCTTCCGAGGGGTTGGTTTGAATACTGAAAGATCAACCCCGGTCGGCAGAATCTTGACTCGCCGATGAGTCACCTCAGATGCAAGGTGGTGGTTGCCTGCAACCACGAGGTCGGAGGCGTTGATCGTACTTAGGAAATTCCCACGGTAGCGTGCCATGTTCTTCTCGCCCCGAGGTTCGCTCGGGGATGGAAGATAGACCGCATCATCGAATTCGTAGATCACTCGAGCTGCCACTCGGCGAAGCAACCGTGCGGACACTCCGGGGAAGGTCTTTCGGTACACCACAACGACATCCGAGCGAGCGGCGGCCACGAGATCTCGAATCAACTCCACCGGACGGAGAACGTGGCGCCTACGAACGCGGTTGGGGTCTTTCCCAAGGGGAAACAGGACCTCGACGCGATGCCCCCTGCTTTCAAGGTAGGGCACATAGGCCAATGCCCGAAGACGCGTACCTGGGCTTTGCCGGTCCCCGACGGTGAGGAAGAGTACGCGCGCCTGTCGGCCCCTCATCTTCCCGTCATTCCTGGTTTACAACATCAGTTCGCCGGGCGGCGTCCTTGGCGCGACCGATTGCGCTGACGGGAACCGGGAGCATCCGCGGCTCGTCAAATCCGACACGGGTGTACCAAGCGGTGAGCTCGGTCTCGGTGTGTCGCGACCGGTAGGGTGGCGAGTACCAATCAAAATTCAGAAAGGCGGCGATTCCCGGATCGAGGTGCGAACCTACCGCTATCGCGCTCAGAATCCGGGCAACGCCGTTGCGGCCCAATCCGCCCCGCTCGCGCAAGCGAGTCTTGAGAACGGTGAGCCTCCCCAGACCGACACACAGGCGCTCCAACATTCGATGAGGCAGTCGTGAAGTCAACGGCCTGAGCAGACGTTCGTGCCAGATCTCGAGCAGGTGTGGGGCGATCTGATCGGAGTGGGGATACAACCACACCGCGAGTTCGCCCCCCGACCGCACCAACGAAGCGACACTCTCGAAGGCCTGCCGTGGAGCCGGAGTGTGATGAAGCACCCCGACGCTGTAGGCGAAGTCGAATCCCCCGCGCAACGGCGGGTGAAAGATGTCGCCCTGAACGATGAGTACGTTTGGACGACGCTCGGTGACCTCGACCGCCCGCTCAACCGCGTCACTCGCGTCGAGACCCACCGCCAGCTGGGCTCCAAGCTCGGAAACCACTCGAACATACTTGCCCATACCGCACCCCGCCTCAAGAACCTTTTTGCCATGAAGGCGGGAGCTGACGGCTGCGGCAAGGTGCTCGGAGCTTGGGGGCCCGACGGGAAAGTCGGAGAGCTGGACAGCTTCATGAAACGACGGCTCGATGCCTGTTAGCCCGAAGAAGGTCACAAGGTCTTCCTCGAAGGTGGTCACCGGATACCGAAGCCACTCGAAGCCGAAGGCCGCTTGGGTGCGCGAACCGACCCTGGTTGCTTCGGGTTTGCGGATTGATGCATCGACCATCCGCGGCACACCTGACACGATGGGGTACTGTGCCGAACACGCAACACATCGCACTTCTCCCCGCTCGATCCAACCGGAGTCTTCAGATGCCTCCAAGTGCCCACGACATTTGGGACATGCGAGCTCAGAAACGTGCTCTGCGTGCATCCTTCAGGAGAGTATCACGGGCGGTGCCGGGGTCTGTTGGTGATCATGGCCGCACACTGCGCTTGTTCAAGCATGGTGATCGAGGAACCACTGATATGTCGACGCGATCCCGTCGCGCAGATCGATCTTGTGTCGCCAACCGAGCTGACGTAACCGACCCACATCGAGGAGCTTTTGCGGCATCCCATCGGGTTTGGAGCTGTCGAAGTTCAGGATCGCATCCGGATGGACGATGGAGGCCACCAAGCCGGCAAGCTCACGAATCGTCTGATCGCGGCCCGTTCCCACGTTGATGTGCTCGGCTTCGTCGTAGTTCTGCATGAGAAAAACGCAGGCATCCGCGAGGTCGTCCACGTGCAGGAATTCTCGCCGCGGAGTGCCAGTCCCCCACAACACCACCTCGTCTCTGCCCGCCTCCTTGGCCTCGTGAAAACGACGGATCAGCGCCGGCAGAACGTGTGAGCTTTCGAGATCGAAGTTGTCGTTGGGGCCGTAGAGGTTGGTGGGCATGGCCGAGATGAAATCGCAACCGTACTGTTGGCGGTAGGCCTGACAGAGCTTGATGCCGGCGATCTTGGCCACGGCATAGGACTCGTTGGTGGGCTCCAACGGACCCGAGAGCAGAAAATCCTCGCGCATGGGTTGTGGACACTCGCGCGGGTAGATGCACGATGAACCCAGATAGAGCACTCGCTTGACCCCATAAAGGTAGGCGGCGTGGACCACCGTGGCGTGGATCATCATGTTGTCGTAGATGAACTCGGCGGGACGGGTGGAGTTGGCGAGGATCCCCCCTACCGTGCCGGCAACCAGAAAAACAAACTCCGGTCTGTTTGCCTTGAACCAGTATTTCACCGCAGCCTGATCACGGAGGTCGAGCTGCTCGCGGGTTGCCGTGAGCACAGAGGAGAAACCCTCGCGTTCCATGGCACGCAGGACTGCTGACCCCACCAGACCGGAGTGGCCAGCAACAAAAATCCGAGAGTCTTGCGTCATTCGATTCATGCTGTGAAGTATTGTGACATGCCGCCCGGGTCTTGATCCAAGCGGACTATTCTGCGAGCCTCGGATGGTGGGAACCACGCACACCACCGATCCGGACACCGAAACCGCATGCACGGTCTCGATCATCATTCCCAACTGGAACGGTGGCACAGTGCTCGAGGACTGTCTCGGATCCATTCTGGAGCACACCCGTGGGGTCGACTTCGAACTCATCCTCATCGACAACGGATCGTCGGATGAAAGCCGCCGCGCCATCGAGGAACTCGCCGCGCGAGACCGCCGCGTGACCGCCATTCTCAACGATGAAAATCTCTTCTTTGCCAAAGCCTGCAACCAGGGATACAAAATCAGCCGGAGTCGATATCTGCTTATCGCGAACAACGATATTCTGCTAACCGACGATGCCGTGTCCAGCCTCGTCGAATACGCCGACCGACATCCCGAGATCGGGGTCGTGACGCCACGCTTCACCGGCCGCAACGGCCAACCCCAGGAGTTTGTACGACGCCTGCCCAATGCTCTTCACATCATCGCTCACTATCACCGGCTCGGCCGGGCGGTGGATCGCATCTTCCTCGGCCGACGCCTGCAGAACCGATACTTCTACCGAGACCGCAGCTTTGACCATGTCGAGGAGATCGAGCAGGCGGGCGCGTCGTTCAGCCTCTTTCGCCGCGATGTGATCGACCGGTTGGGCCGTTTCTTCGACGAGGCCTTTCCCCTGCTCTTCAACGACGTCGATCTTTATCTCCGACTCAAGAACGAAGGTGTCGTCAGCCACGTCGTCCCCGAGATTCGGGTCATCCACCTGGCCGGAATCTCGTCCGAAAAACTCGACCCCGGGCTCTATCTCGATTTTCAGTTCGGTGCCATCTTCGACTACTTCGCCCGCCACCACCCACGCCAGGTCCGGCTGCTCCGCCTGGTATGGCCGCGGCGGTGGATCCGCCACCGATGAGCAACGAGTTCTCTATGGATCAAGTGGGGCTCGAGGTCGTCGATCGATGTCTCGTCTGTGGGTCCACCGGCCATTCCGAGATCCTCGAGGCCCACGACACCCTGCACGGTCTTCCGGGACGGTGGTTCGTCAGGCGGTGCCATGCCTGCGGTCACGGATTCACATCGCCACGCCCGGACCGCGACAGTATCTCCCTCTACTACCCCGCCGACTACTCGCCTTTTGCCTCACCCATCGCCGCGGATGAACCTCACGGGTGGCAGCCCGGGCTGAAACGAGCCGTCAGTAGACTGTTCGACCCAAGAGAGGTCGTGTTCCCAGCCGACCAGGTTGGCGGAGATGCGCTGGAAATCGGCTGCGGATCGGGTCGTTTTCTGGTCGAACTCGCCCGCCGGGGCTGGCGGGTCCAGGGTGTGGAGCCGTCGAGCAGCGCTGTTGCCGGACTCACCTCAGTGCATGGAATCACGGTCACCCAGGGAACCGTGGACAAGGTGGACTTCGCCCCCTCGTCATTCGATCTGGTGGTGGGCTTAATGGTTCTCGAACACCTCCACGACCCGGCTGCAGACACCCGCAAGATCGCCTCGTGGCTTCGACCCGGGGGAACCTTCATGGGTTCGGTGCCCAACTGCGCGAGCTGGGAACTCCACACCTTCGGCGCCGACTGGTACGCGCTCCAGCTGCCGACTCACCTCTCCCACTTTACTCCGGGCTCGCTTTCTCAGCTCCTCGCCGACGCCGGATTCGACCCACCGCGGATCATCGGCCAACGCAACATCAGCAATCTCATGATCCACTTCGGACGAGCGCTCAAACGCCGCGGTTGGCCCGGATCACGGATATTGCTGGACTATCCGATCCGAGGCCCACGCGCCCTCAGATTGGCGACATGGCCCGTGGCGGCTCTGCTCGCAGCCGTTGGTCAAGCCGGGAGGATGACTTTCGTCGCACGAACACCAGTCTGATTCATCCTCGACGGCGACCCGGTCACGAACGAATACGGCCACCCGGAGGCACACCAAGGACCCGTCGGGCGACTCGCCGGAACGGCTCTTTGATCCGGTGAACGGGTCTCTGCCAGAGACGGTAGCGGAGATAGTCCATCCAGAATGGCGACACCCACCGACCGCCGTTGGCGCGGTAGACCCCCGGTTCCTCGCGCAGGAAGGCGCGCTCCTGGCTGCCGGTCTTGGAGGTGTCGTGAATCCGAAACCAGGCCATGACCTCGGGTATGAACTCCGCTCGAGCTCGACCCGCAACCCGGAGGAAGAAGTCATAATCGAAGAGATAGTGTAGGTCCTCGTTCAGGGGTCCGAACTCATTGACCACATTTCGACGGTAGAAGCTCCCGGGCTGCGAAACGTAGTTTCGATGGCGACGGAGGTCGGCGAGATCCCCGCGAACATATGAGTTCTGAATGGTCACGGGCCGCTCGTCGGCATCGACGACGAGGCAGAAACCCCAGACGAACCCAAGCTCTGAATCGGCCGCAAAGCGATCCGCGGCCCACTCCACGGAACGCGGCGTCAACAGATCGTCACTGTTAATCCAGCCCATGACCTCACCGGTAGCCATGCGAAAGCCCTTGTTGATGGCCTCGGCCTGGCCAGAGTCGGGTTCCGAGAGCCACCGCATGGGGAGCCGTTCGGCCCACGTCTTGATCAGCTCCAAACTGCCGTCGGTGGAGGCGCCGTCGATGACGATTACTTCGATATCGGCGTAGGTTTGGGATTCAAGGCTTTCCATCGTTCTCGAGAGGAAACGAACACCATTGAAGTTCGGTACCACAACGCTCACCCGGAAACGATGGTCTGAAGATGGTGACTTCGTCATCATGTCAGAAAGATGATGCCACGGTTTGATCCGTTGACGTCGATTGAATGATCTTGCGGGAGAGCAGCGCGCCGGATGCGCCGGTTTTCAGAGATTCTCATAGGTGCGAAAGGTCTTCTCTGTGGTCCGCCGCCACGAGAACTCTCGATTCCTCTCGATTCCGCGTTTGACCATCTCATCACGCAGTGCTCGATCTTCGAGCATGGATCGTACCGCGTCGCTGATGGAAACCGGATCTTTCGGACGAAAGAAGCTGACCGCATCGCCCCCAATCTCACGGAAGATCGCCGTGTCACTCGCAACAACAGGACAGCGGCAGGAAAACGCTTCGAGTAGCGGCATCCCGAAGCCTTCATAGAGCGATGGAAAAACGAAGATCTCAGCATTTCGATAGAGCTCGCCGAGGTGCTCATCATCGGCTGAGACGTGGGTGACTTGATCTCGAACCCCGAGAGCATCGAAGGAGTCGAGTTCATCGATTGAGAAGGCCGGACCGGTACACACCACACAGAGATCTCGGTCCTGGTGCAGGATGCCGGCGATCGCCTGCAGGAAGAACATGAAGTTCTTGTAGAGAATGCGGTTCCCGGTAAACAAGATGTACCTCCGCGGGGTGCGGATGGCTTTCCCGGGACTAGGTGTGGCTGGACTAAGGGAGCTCGCGAGGTGAATCACATCGATCTTGTCTTCTCGAATGCCAAAGAACCGGATCAGGTCCGTCTTCGTCGTGTTCGAAATCGCGATGATCCGCGCTGCCCGCTCACAGAGGAGCCTCTTGTGAACGCTCGTTCGGTCGCAGGCGAAGAAATACTCGGGATAGACCTCATGAATCATGTCAAAAACTGTTGTGACGAATGGCTTGCGGCCGATCGACTCGAGAAAGTATGGATCGTAGTACGTTGGATGGAACACATCGTAGGCACCGCGATTGATGTTTTCCAACGAGTTTCTGCGATTCACACCGCTGGGATCAACGACCAGACGAAGCTTGCGCAAGACCTGGTGAATTCGTCCCTTGCCGCGAAACTCGACTCCGGCGAGAGCCCGTTCAAAGACATCCTCGCGAATAGAAACGCCGTCACACCACGGTTCGTCGGGGACCAGGTACATGTTGCTTGAACGTTTCAGGGCCAGATCGACCTGAAATCCAGATTTGTTTCGAAGAAGCTCAATGAAGTACCGGGAGATGCCACCAAAAATCTGCAGCTCAAAGGTCTGATGGTCGTACAGCACCTTCATGGGTCGCGCTTTCGGGCCAAAATTCCTCTGGCAAACTCGAAATCCGGCATCAGACGGGACGGAGGTCGTGGTTTTCTGCCCCGACCACCGAGCAGTTTCTTCCAGCGCGGCTGGCCCGATCGCATCTTCGGGAGATCCGTGATCGGTCTATCTGTAAGAAGATGAACCATCTCCCCATCGGACACCAAGGTAAGTCGGTAGCGATCTGCAATCACCTGTAAGGCATCGAGGGTGTAGAACCCCACGTGTTGACCGGTTTCGGGAGAGAGGTAACACCAGTTCTCGAGGTCGTCTTCCGGAACGAGTTCGGTCGTGACGAGGAGTGATTTTGAGAATCCGAGCATCTTGTCCAGCTCTCGGTAGGGTTCTTCCAGGTGTTCCATAACCTCAATGGCCGTCACGAGGTCGAATCCTGACCCGCGATTCGGGTCGTCCTCCAGTGAGAAGAAGCGGGCAAAAAGATTGGCGCAGAATCGATCCGTCCAAAAAAAGTCGAAACCGCGGTCGCGCATCAAGCGTACGAAGAGCCCATAGCCCCCGGCATAGTCGAGGAAGCGTCCCTCGGTCTCGAAACACGTCAGGATGATCTCCTCGATCCTCTCGGCAAGCACGATATTCCGTTGAACCAGACCGACGTCCAACGAAGCGATGGCTGAAGAGTAGGCCTCATCCAGCCAGTGAGGTGTTTGGGTTTGGAGGTATCCGCATCGATCACAACGGAAATAGTCAACGTCGTACTCGAACAGAACCGTCTTCCTGAAGACCGCTGTAGAGGCAGCACCACAGATCGCGCAATTCACCCTGTTCTTCCCAGAAAACCGCGCAATAAGTTCCAGAACCCTCGCCTGGACCACTGAGTCTCGAACGTGTATCTGTCCGCCGGTCCGTGCGGGAGGACGAAACTCGGATGATCGATGATCCCGATGTCGTGCCTTGGAAGACCGGCATTCTTCGAGGAACCCTTGGTGTGCGTCGCGGACCCCCCAAACCCGATGTTTGAGACGAGGTTGACGTTCGGCATCGCGGACACACCGCCCTGCGAAAGAACACTGTAGAACCAGGCGTAGTCCCAGGTGTCGATCTCGCCTCGCTTCACGGCGTCAAACACACGCCGCCAGTAGTCACACTCTTCACTGTCGAATAGGTTTCCCAGTTGGCCCTCATTCCGAAACGCACCGTAGGTACTGAGATCCTGGTCCATCTTCCTCCATGCACGTCGCCAAGAGGCCCATCCCCAGATATGGGCGTATCGGGAGAAATAGTAACTGGCGCACCCTCGTTTGACGCCATCTTGAAAATTGTCACCGGAAATCATCATCACCCGAGGGTCGTTTCGATACCGATCGAGGAGCTCCCCGCAGTACGTGAAGAACGACGGGTGGGGTGCGCAGTCGTCCTCGAGGATGATGCCCTCCTCAACGTTGTCGAAATACCATGAGATCGCCTCCATGACAGCCCGCCGACACCCGAGGTTCTCCGATCGAAAGAGCGTTTGGACATCACAGTCCCAGTCGACGGCCGAGAGGGTCGAGGAGCGCACCTCCTCGACCTTCTCTTCCTCACCCCCAACACCTGGCCGCGGACCGTCCGAGGCAATGAACAGCTTGGCGGGCTTGACCTTTCGAATCTCTCGGAGAACAACCCTCGTGACATCAGGTCGGTTGAAGACGAGAAATAGAATCGGTGTGGGATATGGCTCTCGATTCACGATAGTCATCCCGGAGAACTAGTCCGCATTCCCGGAGTCGACCACTTCTTCATCGACAGAAACGGTGGGGGCCACAGCCAAGAGGTTCTGATATTGGAAGATCTCGTTTGTCGAGCTGTAGTCACCAAGGGGAATCAACCGATCAACAGCAAGTCTGAAGAACGAATACTCCGGAAGGACAGAATAAAAATTAAGGAGGAAGACGCGAGAAACGACGTTCATTTCATTGAATTCGAACTGGATGATCGGTAGCCCACCTTCAGCAATCAGCGTTTTCGCTCCTTCCAAAACAGAGAGCTCGCCTCCCTCGACATCGATCTTAAGGAAATCGACGCACGTGATCCCACATTGCCGACAGTAGTCGTCCAGCGTTGTGATCTCGACCATTGATGAGCAGATCTCCGAGGTCCGATGAAGCGTTTCGAAGACGCCACGATAGGCTGAGCAGTGTTCGGACGACTGATCGCTTGAATAGTCGAAGATCTCGATGCTGGAAGCATTGCTCCCGATTGCCATCTCGACCGTCTCAATATCGAGGTCCTCTCGAGAAATCGTCTCTGCCAGCAATCGAAACGTGTTGGAATTCGGCTCGAACGCGATCACCCTGGAATCCGTAAATCGTCGTTTCATCGCGACTGAGAACTCACCTCGATGTGCACCCACATCCATGATGACGGGTCTCCTACCCACCTGCGCCTGGTGGTGCCTGAGAGCCGGGGCGACGAGATCAACCTGCGATTTCATGGTCTCATCGAAGAAACGACGGATTCCGAGGCGACGGTGAGCAACCTCAAGAAGGTCCAGCCGAAAGAGAGACGCCAGGGCTACCACCGCCAGCTCACGCTTCGGTCTCGATATGAGTGACGTCGCCACACCTCGCAGGAATCGCCCCACGAAACTTTGAGTTCCCAATCTCCAGCTCATAGGGTGTCCCGGAACCGGCCCTTGAGAAGCAACGGCGCATGGCCCTCGAATCCTGCATGACCGGTGCCGAAGAAATCTCCCCGTTCCACATCGAGAAGACCAACCCCATCAGTCGGCCAATCTGCTTCCTCGTTCCCGATGAGCAATCGACCTCCCACGACATACCTTCCGGCTGCGAGCGGGAGATTCTCAACGAGACAACGGAATGAACCCTCGTTCTGATCGACATCGAAGGTCTTGCCCACAAACGAACTGCCGAGCACTGTCAAGGGATGTCCATGTTCTGTGTACAGTGCGAAACTCATATCGACGTTCTTGAGCGGCTCCAAGCCTCGTCTTCGAAAGCCGAAAACAAAGACCACATCCTGACCGGATCGGACGATCGGAATCCTCTGACCGTCAACAGTCTCGGTACCGAACGATGTGAAGATGAGTCGGCCGCTTCCGGACCGGCGTGACGTCTCGTCAAGTGCTCCCTTTAACTGGTCTTCCTGGCATCGGACATACGCCGAAATGACCTCGCTCGCGCTGCCGTCAACCTCGAGTTCTCCGTGGTTGATCAACACGCAACGAGTGCAGAGATTCTCTACCGCCGCCATGTTGTGGCTGACGAATAGGACAGTGCGTCCTCCCCGCGCCACCTCACCCACTTTACCGAGACACCGGCGCTGAAAAGCGAGATCACCCACAGCCAGTACCTCGTCGATGAGGAGGATCTCGGGCTCGAGATGGGCCGCGACCGCAAAAGCCAGCCGGACATACATACCCGATGAGTACCGCTTGACCGGTGTGTCGAGGAATCTCTCGATTTCGGCAAATGCGACGATCTCATCGAACTTCCGGAGAATCTCCGACTTCTTCATTCCGAGAATTGCCCCGTTGAGAAAGATGTTTTCGCGTCCCGAAAGCTCGGGATGAAAGCCGGTCCCCACCTCAAGAAGCGATCCCACCCGCCCCTTCAACTCAACACGACCTTTGGACGGCTCGGTGATACGGGAGAGAACCTTGAGCAGCGTCGTTTTCCCGGCACCGTTCGGGCCGATGACGCCGACGATCTCACCCCTTCGGATATCGAGGTTGAGGTCCTTGAGTGCCCAAATGATCTCGCGTTTCTTCTCCATCGGCTGGCCGGAGTGTCGAAACCACCTGCGCACCGGGGCAGAGAGAAACTCTGGGATGGCATCGCGCAAGGTTTGGTAGGCGGCGCCTTGGGCCCCGAGATGGTAGCGCTTCCCAAGGCCTTGCGCGCTGATAACCACATCGCCGGAATCCCGCATCAAATAATGTCCGCGAAGCTTCGCTCCACCCGTCGAAAGTACATCAACGCCAGGAACATGCCGCACACGGTCACCACTCCGCTGGTCAATATCAAGTTCCACTGCGGGGTGCCGCCGAAAACTGACCAGCGAAAACTTTCAATGACCCCAACCATGGGATTGAGACCGTAAAACCAACCGGGAACACCGATGGACTCGAGCCTTTCGGTGATCTCCGATGCCGATCTGATCATCTGCAACA
>RCNG010001550.1_pt1 | contig 11424 bp, 6 predicted proteins | sample 2041371 | NCBI WGS metagenome assembly RCNG01 (sample SAMN09708227, study PRJNA481090) | Marine sediment metagenome, whole genome shotgun sequencing project. | biome: marine sediment; feature: ocean; material: sediment; isolation source: Sewage treatment plant 1 marine sediment (STP1) ... | reverse complement strand
CTCATCATTTCAGGAAACTGATTAAGCTGCTTCATCAATTCAATTTCTGAACTATGATTTAATAACGACGTATCATAATCAGAACCAAGCTTAATTCCTTTCTGCTCACCGTGATGAATTATATTACAAATTCTAGCATGGGCGTACTGCAAATAGAATACAGGATTTTTTTCAGATTGGTCTTCTGCTAAATCCATATCAAAATTAAGGTGGGTATTCATACCGCGCATAATAAAGAAATATCGTACCACGTCTTTCCCAACACGGTCAATTAAGTTTCCCAACAACTCATAGGTTGCTTTACGGGTGGACATTTTCACTTTTTCACCGTGACGCGTAATGGTAACAAATTGATGTATCAATATCCGCATTTTGGATACATTATAGTCAAGTGCTTTTACGGCGGCAACCACATCCGGATAAGAATCAATATGATCGGCACCGAAAATATCTACGATAAAATCGAAATTACGCTTGAACTTATCACGATGATAAGCGATATCCGGTAATCGGTAAGCAGGTTCACCAGTACTTTTGATTAACACACGATCTTGATCTTTTCCCAGTGCCTTTTCTCCTGTATAGGGATATGCCGTAATAGGTTCTATACACACCATATTTGGCACTTCTGTCCAGAGCATAAAATTATTAAAGCCTTTGGTGCTGATTTTGAGGTTATAGCCATCTTTTTTGATCAACGAAATTTCATCTGTGTGTAAGACCGGATAGGCAATCGACCCTACGTCTAGAATATTCTGTAGTGTCATATGTTTGTTCACAGTGCTAAAACTTACTGTGTTCTTCCCAGATAGCTTAAAGGCCGGATGGTAGCCGAGCATGAAGGGCATTCCTGGTTCACCTTTGATCTCAAACACAATACGAAGGGCATCATCTGTCAGGCTAAACTTTTTGGTAAAGGAAAAGCTAAAGTGCCCGTAAGTGCTACAAAACTGAGTTCCGTTTCTTCGGTAAGATATCGCCCGGACCAGTGTTTGCCATATTCATTACCGATACCGGAAGGAATTGTTGTAGTAGAGCTCGAAGTCCCACCATGTGTTTTGGATCCGACCCATGGTGGAGATAGATAAATCTTTTTATTATAGTAATGTTTAACATTAATTTAATCACACTTTAAGAGTGATATATGGTTCCCCTATTGAAGAAATATCACTCTTAAAGAGTGATTAAATTAATCTTAAACACTGCTAGTCTAATCTAAGAAGTAAATTCAGATGAACATTATTTTTAATAGGTGCTCTGATTATGAGTAAAATAAACAATTTCTTTTTATATAATGCAAATGAAATGGAACAAATTTTAATATCTGAAAGAACGGATAATATTCATTCGTATGTTATGAAAATACTTAAGAAGCTAAAAAATTTCGGCAGGTTTCTATTTGTCGATACTCATAAGCAACGTAAACAGATTAAATCTTATAACAGGCTTTTAAAAAAACTTGAAGAAACAGAAATTGTTCTTAAGAAAAAACTAAAAGATGAAAACATCGAAAAAATTCGTGAAACAATTGAAATACGTTTAAAAATTAATTCTATTCAGCGTAGAAAGGCCATTGCTGCCATAGATATACTAAAAAATAAAATTTAAGCTCATATTGTTTCAGTTTTCAATCATATGAATAGATTATTAATTGTAAATTAGTGTTTATCTATCCTCATCATGCGTTGGATGACGCAATGACGCAATGACGCAATGACGCAATGACGCAATGACGCAATGACGCAATGATGAAATGTTCAGCGTTAACTTAACAACATAATCTAATACGAGGTAAGACAATGAACCAAAGCAATCAACCAACATCCGGGGGCTCTGCCGCAGCCCCGGATGACTTGGAGAAAGCGAGTCTCGACACGGTCTATGAAAAACTCGGTGCCTCCCCCAAAGGCCTGACCTCGACCGAAGCCAAGGCACGTATCGACAAATATGGCCGCAACGAGCTGGTCAACAAGGAGGCCAGCGACCTGGAGAAGTTTCTGCGCTTCTTCTGGGGTCCCATCGCCTGGATGATCGAGGCCGCCGCCTTGCTGTCGCTGCTGATGGGGCACTGGGCCGATCTCACCATCATCCTGGTGCTGCTGTTCTACAACGCCATCTCGGGCTTTTGGCAGGAGCGCAAGGCATCCGACGCGCTGGCCGCGTTGAAGGCCGGCATGGCCCCCAAGGCCACGGCACTGCGGGACGGGGAATTTGCCGCCATCGATGCGGCTGAAGTGGTCCCCGGCGACGTGCTGCGCATCAAGCTCGGCGAGGTCGTGCCCGCCGACGTGCGCTTCATCGACGGGGAGTACATCAGCATCGACCAGGCTGCGCTGACCGGCGAGTCCCTGCCGGTGAGCAAGAAGATCGGTGACGAGGGTTACTCCGGCAGTATCGCCAAGAAGGGCGAGATGAACGCGATTGTCATAGGCACGGGTAACAACACCTTCTTCGGCCGCACCGCCAGCCTGGTGGCAGGCGCGGGCGGTGAGGCGTCGCATTCCGCCAAGGCCACGGCCCAGATCGGCGACTTTCTCATCATTATCTCGGTAATACTATGCATCATCCTGGTGGGATTCGAGCTGTATCAGGATATTGTAGTGAAGCATCCCTGGCACTGGTCCGAGCTAGCGGACATCGCCCGTCTGGTGCTGGTGCTGCTGATCGCCTCCATTCCGATTGCGATGCCGACGGTGATCACGGTCACCAATTCCCTGGGCGCCCAGACTCTGGCGAAGAAGAAGGCCATTGTCTCGCGCCTGGAGGCCATCGAGGAGCTGGCCGGGGTCGATATCCTGTGCTCGGACAAGACCGGGACGCTGACCAAAAACATCCTGACCCTCGGCGATCCGATCCTGTTCAGTGCGAAGGGTGCCGATGAAATGATCCTTGCCGGCGCACTGGCCTCCGAGAAGGGCAGCGAAGACGCTATCGACAAGGCCGTGAGCGGCGGATTAAAGGACCCCAAGGCCCTGGACGGTTACAAGGTGACCAAGTTCGTGCCCTTCGACCCGGTGGGCAAGCGCACCGAAGGACAGGTGACCGATGCCCAGGGCAAGGCCCTGCGCTACACCAAGGGTGCACCCCAGGTCATCATCGCCCTGTGCAAACTCGACCCCGAAACGGAAGCCAAAGGCAACAAGACGGTGACCGATTTGGCCGCCGTGGGCATGCGCGCCCTGGGGATTGCGGAGTCGACCGATGAGGGCAAGAGCTGGAGCTTCCTCGGTATCCTGTCGATGCTCGATCCGCCGCGGGACGACTCGAAGAAGACCATCCAGCGCGCCAACGAACACGGACTCCAGGTCAAGATGGTCACCGGCGACGACGTGGCCATCGGCAGTGAGGTCTCGGGGCAGTTGGGCATGGGTACCCATCTCATCGCGGCCGCGGACATGTTCACCAAGGACATGGACATGAGCCATCTGCCGGACCGAATAACCGAGTGCGTGGAAAAGGCGGACGGATTTGGCCGGGTGTTCCCCGAGCACAAGTACGGCATCGTTCACGCGTTGCAGGACCGGGGCCACATCGTTGCCATGACCGGCGACGGGGTCAACGATGCACCGGCGCTCAAGCAGGCAGACTGCGGTGTGGCGGTGAGCGGTGCCACGGATGCCGCCCGTGCCGCCGCGGCACTGATCCTCACCGGCCCCGGCCTGTCGACGATCATCGACGCCATCGACGAGGCGCGCCAGATTTTCGAGCGCATCATCAACTACATCCTGTTCCAGGTGGCGATGACCCTGGACATCATGTTCGTGGTGGTGCTGTCGACCGTGTTCTTCGGCTTCTCGCCTTTAACGCCGGTGATGATCATCGTGCTGGCCCTGCTGGACGACATACCGATCATGACAATCGCCTACGACAACACTCTGCTGCCCAAGGGGCCAGTGCGCTGGCATATGCGGCGATTGTTGTACGTTTCCAGCTTCATGGGTGTGATGGCGGTGGCGCAAAGCTTCGGTCTGGTGCTCATCGGGATGGAATGGCTGACAAATCCGGAGTGGCAGGACTGGATAAAGCTGACTCAAGAGCAGATCCAGACCGCCGTCTTCCTGCAGATCGCCGCGGGCGGCCACCTACTGCTGTTCGTGATGCGCTCCCGAGCGAGTATTTTCAGCCCTCCCTGGCCGGCCATGCCTCTGTTCGGGGCCATTGTGGGCACCCAGATAATCGCCGTCCTGATCTGCGGGTTCGGCTGGGTCGTGACCGCGCTACCCTGGACCGTCATCGGGCTGATATGGCTCTACTTGCTGGTCTGGATGTTGGTCCTCGATAGGGTCAAGTTGGCTCTGTACCGCCACATACTTCCGGGCGCAGATCGTCCACATTGGTATACGCGGTTTCTCAAAGGGAGGCACCCCGCCCAGGTCCATGCCAAGGCAGGTAGCGCCGCCCAATAGGAACTATGCGGAAGCTCACCGGATGTCTCCCGGCCATCCGGGGGGCAACGAGCGGGACATGACACCATGACAACCGGGGATGCGGTTCGCTAGGAGCGGCCGTTTTCCCCACAACCGGATATCGGAGATAACCACCATGAACTACTTCAAGCAATTCCGTGTAGCGCCAGGCAGCGAGGTCGACCTCGGCAAGATCGACGCCAACTTCAAGGACAAACACGAATCCCACGAGCACGCCCTGCCCGAGATCGAGGCCTATGACCAAAAGCTGCACGACCTGCAGTATCTGATGTATGCTGAGGGCGAGCAGTCCCTGCTGATCTGCCTGCAGGGGCGCGACGCTGCGGGCAAGGACGGCAGCATCAACCATGTGCTCACCGCGATGAATCCGCAGGGCTGCACGGTCACCGGCTTCAAGGTGCCTTCAAAAGAGGAAGCTGCACACGATTTCCTGTGGCGCTACCATCAGGCGACGCCGCAGAGGGGACACGTTGCCATCTTCAACCGATCCCATTACGAGGACGTGTTAATTGCGCGGGTGCACAATCTGGTGCCGAAGAGCGTCTGGTCCAGGCGTTACGAACACATCAACAACTTCGAGAAGCTGTTGCACGACAATGGCACGCATATTCTCAAGTTCTATCTGCACATCGATGCCAAGGAGCAGTTGGAGCGCTTCAAAATGCGCATCACCGACCCGGTCCGGCACTGGAAGATAAGCGATGGTGACTACGCCGAGCGCCCGTATTGGGATGCTTACACCGAGGCATTCGAAGCGGCGCTGAGTAAATGCAGCACCGAGCATGCCCCCTGGTTCGTCATCCCTTCGAACCACAAATGGTTCCGCAATCTGGCGATCTCGCAGATCATCTCGGAGACGCTGGATGCCTTGGGTATGAAGTTCCCGGAACCGACGGTCGACATTGCCGAGATCAAGAAGAAATACCACGCCATCGTGGAAGCGGAAGGGGATGGCCCAGAGACCGAGCTCGACGCACCGATGGATAGCGGCAAGGGCAAAAAGGAGAAGAAAGGCAAAAAAGGAAAGAAAGGCAAGAAAGGCAAGAAAAAGTAGATTGAAATCATACCTGCAGAACGAAACTCCAGCGCAGGAATTGCCACCAACGTAACCCGGACACGGGTGACGGTGCTGGTATTCAACCTTAGGTTAATGCTTCTTCTGCATTCAGAGTAAATCGATCACCTTCTGCTTTTACTTCTCGTGCTTCAATATCCCAGTATTTACAAAATTTATGCCAACAAATTTGCGTATTGGCACCCATGACTATATTGGGTTTGTCGGTTGGTTTGCCTGCTTTTTCCATTTTTTCACGCCAGTTCCATTAATTACCATCCAAAATTAATTCATCATGAATCAGGTTATATACTGTTTCAGGAGCAGTACTATTTTCTGGAAGTGTATGTTTGGGAATGCTTCCAGTCATTTCTCTGGAGGCATAAGTTGGTGTTAATACCGATTCTTTTTCTGATGAGACTTTCATTTTTTTTCATGCATTGCTTTTATCCTCTAGATGCTATTAGTTTTTTACCGACTATTTTAAAGAATAATATCAATGTCTTTATCCTATGACCTCAATGACACTCTTGCGAAAGCGTGTAATGAATAGTTCTATTTCGTCATGGGTGATGGATAGTGGGGGAGACATTACCATTGCATCACCTATTGAGCGGCACAGAAGTCCATTTTCATAACAACGCTGATGAATTTTTGCACCTAGTTTATGAGGCGGTAATTTTTCAGGATCAAATGCCACTGCTCCCATTAAACCAATGTTTCGAATATCAATAACCTGAGGCAGGTCTCGTAGTTTGTGTAGTGCGTTTTCCCAATAGTGTCCTTTCTCACCACTGGCACAGGTGAGCAACCCTTCCTGCTCATAGATGTCAAGTGCCGCAATGCCAGCAGCAGCTGCGACAGGACAGCCAGCATAGGTATTGCCGTGAAAAAATTCGGGCATGGTGGCTGGTGAGTTATCAAAGATACTCTGCTGGATGGTGTCTTTTACAATCACGCCCCCCATTGGTATAGTGCCACCATTGATCCCTTTGGCAATGGTTATCATATCGGGCGTGACATCAAATTCGACAGCGGCAAAGGCCGAGCCTGTCCGTCCAAATCCAGTGATGACTTCATCGAAAATTAATAGAATATCATGTTCGTTGCACAACTCACGTATTTTTTTCAAATAATTTTTTGCTGGTGGAACCATGCCCCCAGCACCGGAAACAGGTTCTATAATGACGGCACAGAAATTGTCTGCACCATGTTGAGCAATGATTTTTTCAAAAGCGGTAATCATTCGGTCAGTACCGTGCTCCGGGCATCCTCGACTGAAGGCATTACGCTCGATATCCAACAGGCTGGGCAGAAAGTCAACTGCTTCCAGCAAGGGGAAACCAAGACGATTGCTAGGTAGACCTTGTAACGATGTGCCGCCAATGTTTACACCATGATAGCCCTGATCACGGGATATGAAACGGGTCTTGCTGTTCTTGCCGCGAGATTGCTGGTACAGGTGAGCAATTTTGATGGCCGTGTCTACTGCTTCCGAACCGGAATTGGTAAAGAATAGACGGTTGATTCCCTCGGGGGTATGTGCGAGCAGTCGTTCAGCAAACTGATAAGCAGGCGGTGTGCCAAACTGAAAGGGTGGTGCATAATCCAATTGCATGAGCTGTGCATGTATTGCATCAGCTACTGACTTACGACCATGACCAATATTACAACACCACAGACCAGCAGTAATATCCAGTACGTCCTGGCCATCTTCGTTATAAAGAAAGCTGCCCTCAGCACGTGTGAAAATACGGGGATTATCATGAAAAGCACGCATATTGGTGAAAGGTTGCCACCAGCTTTCCAGATTGAGTTCAGTCATCTGATATTCACCGGGTCTCCATTCGCAAGTATTTCAATACAAAGCAAAAGAATAAGATATTTATGAACATTTTCAATGCATAATTTATTAGAAAATCGGGTGTACACAAATTGGAGGAATGTCGTCGGAACCCTTCTATTCCAGAAGAATATGGCATTTCAGCATTACTTGTTAGTTTTTTTAGTTATGGGTTGGATTGTCATTCCTGACTTGCGTATCTTTTGTACACCCTGAGAGACGACTTGTTCGCCAATCTTAAGACCTTTGACAATAATCTGATAGTTTTGATAGATATCCCCTATTTCCACCAACTGTTTTTTTACTTTATTATCTTTTCCTACAGTATAAACAAAATGTCCTTCCTGTGTTTCCATTAAAGCAGTCTGAGGTATTAACATGCTGTTGGGTCGGTGTCCTACTGTGAGGTGTAATGACACATATTGACCGGGAATCAGTATTCTATCGCCTTTGTCATTTTTCGGGTTATCAAAAATGACACGGCTTTTAAATGTATCAGTACTGGGATCAATCTGGGTGCTGATATAATCCAGATGGCCAATGTTCCCTGACTGCTCACCATCCGGTAAATCAAAACTTGCTGTTACATCCTGGTACTTGCCAGAAGTTAGTCCCTGCTTTTTCAATTGCTGAAAATGATAAAACCCCCGGCGACTGATATTATAAATTGCATAGACCTGTTCAAGGTTGATTAATTGTGTAAGCTGAGTTTCCTGAGCAGTAACAACACTGCCTTTATAAACGTTGGTTTCCTGAATCCGACCGTCAAACGGAGCCGTAATCCTGGAAAATTCGAGATCAAGTTCGGCCTGTCGGATATCTGCATTGTTTTGTTCCACTAAGGCATTGAATTTATTTAAATTTGTCAAGCTCGTATCTCTTCGCTCTTTGGATACCGAACCAGAACCAGCGAGTTTATTATAGCGTGCATATTCTTTCTTATGGAAAGCGGCTTGTACCTGGTTAACATCCAACTTTGCTTTGGCTGCATCCAGCTGGGCTTGAAATGGACGGGGATCAATAATATAAAGCAGAGTCCCAGCAGTAACCTCTGCCCCTTCTGTAAACAACCTCTGTTCAATAAAACCAGAAACTCGAGGCGTGATGGCTACTGTTTGAAATGCTTTCACAGTACCCGATTGATCTGCGATAATGGGTACTGTTTTAGCTACTACCTCACTGAGCACCACTTTTGGCGGTGGTGGTTTGGGGGCTTGTTTGTTTTTCCCATTATCACAAGCGCCAAGAAACAGGACGACAGTGGTCAATATGATAGTAAAGCTTAATGGTAACCGTTTTGGCATTTTTTTATTTCTCATAAAGTTGATTTATGGGACTGTATTAGTTTATTGGGCTGTTCTTCTGCTTTCGTTCCCGAAAACGTTCAATGATCACATAAAAGATCGGTACAAAAATAATCAGTACTGTGGCAAACGTAAGTCCTCCAACAACAGCTGTGCCCAGGGAACGACGTGCCCCTGCACCTGCACCACTGGCGAGGACCAGGGGCATCAGGCCTAGAATAAAAGCAAAGGCGGTCATTAGAATAGGGCGTAAACGAATTCGAGCCGCTTCCATAGCTGACTCCATAATGCCTTTGCCCTCATCGTGTAAGTCCCTGGCAAACTGCACAATCAGAATGGAATTTTTTGCCACCAGACCGATCAGCATAACCAGGCCAATTTGGCCGTAAACATCCAGGTTCATATCGCGTAGGAATAAAAAGCCGAGTGCACCTAAAAGACCCAATGGAATGGCGAGTAAAATAACAACCGGCATGGCCCAACTTTCATATTGGGCTGCCAATACCAGGAAGACAAAGACCAGCGACATGGCAAAAATTATAGGTGCCATATTACCGGCTTCCATTTGCTGATAAACCAGGTTTGTCCATTCGTAGCCATAGCCATTGGGCAACGTTTCATCGGCTATTGCTTCCATGGCAGCATTGGCCTGACCAGAACTATAACCCGGTGCCGCATTGCCATTAATCTGGATGGAAGTGTACTCATTATAGTGGGGTATGTTGTAGGGGCCTACAATCGGTTTGATGTTCACAAAAGCATTGAGTGGAATCATTTTTCCTTCATTATTGCTAACTTTAAGCTGCATAATGTCCTGTTCATTGATGCGCTTGTCCTGCTCAGCCTGTAAATAGACGCGATAGACTCGTCCATATTGATTAAATTGATTGACGTACAAAGAACCCAGGTTGATTTGCAGGGTTTTAAAGAGATCGTTCAAGGCGACACCCTGAGTTTTTGCCTTGACCCGGTCAATTTCCAGAAAACGTTGTGGTGAATCCGGTTCAAAGGTTGTATAGACTTTTTCCAGCTCTGGCCGGGCATTGGCTTTGGCAATCAAACGTTCAGCAACGCTAGTCAGTTTTTCTATACCTTGACTATTGAGATCCTGCAGCTCAAAATTAAAACCACCTGTGGCTCCCAGACCAGGGATAGGGGGGGCATTGGCAACAAATAATGTTGCTTCAGGGATGGGAGTTATCTGCTTATTAATGTTTTCGATTATGCTATGTAGTTGTGTTTCTTTAGATTTGCGCTCGTCATAGGGGTCAAGAATAACAAAAAAGACTGCTGCAGAGGGATCCTGAATACCGTCAATTAAGTCGAAACCATTAATATCCAGGATATTAGCTACACCGGGGGTTTTTAACACCTTGTCAGTGATTTTTTTGCTGAGCTGTTCAGTTCGTTGTATGGTAGCACCTGCGGGAAGTTTGGCCATAATCATCAGATAACCTTGATCTTCTTCCGGTACAAAGGCTGACGGTGTCTTATAAAAAAGAAACACAGTTGTTGCACATAGCAGGAAAAATATGATGATTATCAGCGGCCAAACCTGGGACAGTTTTTTCACGGCACTGGCATAACCATTGGCCAGTACATCAAAAAAATGGTTAAAGCCGCGGAAGAAAGCATTTTTTTCCCCAGTTTCAGGTCGTAGCAATAACGCAGCCAGTGCTGGAGTCAGAGTAAGTGAATTAAAACCAGACAAGCCGACTGAAATAGCAATGGTCAGGGCAAATTGATTATAGAGCTGCCCGGTCATGCCAGGAATAAAGGAGACGGGCACAAACACGGCCATTAATACAATTGTTGTAGCAATGACCGGGCTGCGAACTTCATTCATGGCCAGTTCAGTAATTTTTTTCATGTCGGTAACAACGCCTTTTTCAAGGTGACGATTGACATTTTCTACTACGACAATGGCATCATCTACCACCAGAGCAACAGCCACTACCAGACCTAGAAGCGTGAGTGTATTAATGGAAAAACCCATTAGCAACATAAACATAAAGGTACCAATTAAGGAAACAGGTATGGCGATTGTTGGTATCAATGTACTACGTATGTTTTGCAGGAAAATGTAAACAATAAACATAACCAGCAGAATGGCTTCAATTAAGGTAATGATCACTTCCCTGGTGGACTCTTTAATAAAATTGGTCGTGTCATAATGAACACTCCACTCCACATCATCGGGGAAATGTTTTTCCAGATCCGCCATCGCTTCATGAACCTGTTCAGCAATATCCAGGGAATTAGCATCGGATAACTGATAAATCGCAATAGAGGCTGCCGATTTGCCATTGAGGGTAGTGGACCAGGAATAATCTTCTGCGCCTAATTCCACCCGTGAAATATCGGCCAGTCGAACAACTGTGCCGTCTGGCCTGGCGCGGATAACAATATCTTCAAATTGTTTAACACTGGTCAGACGTCCCAGGGTATTCAATTGAAAAGAGGTAGCCTGCCCTTCGGGCGCGGGAGATGAGCCCAGCTTTCCTGCTGCGACCTGGTTATTTTGCTCTTGAATAGCCTGTTCAACATCCAACGCGGTCAGCCCCATATTGGTCAGCATATCCGGCTTTAACCAGATGCGTATGGCGTATTTGCGTAAACCAAAATTGCTTAATGATGCCACGCCATTTATTCTGGCCAGACGATCCGTAATATGAATATCGGCATAATTTTGTAAAAAGGTTTGATCATGCGTGCTGTTGGGTGAGGTTAAATTGACAATCTGAACAATATTACTGGATTGCTTTGAAATCGTCAGGCCAACCTGGTTTACTTCAG
>RCNG010001549.1_pt1 | contig 11426 bp, 7 predicted proteins | sample 2041371 | NCBI WGS metagenome assembly RCNG01 (sample SAMN09708227, study PRJNA481090) | Marine sediment metagenome, whole genome shotgun sequencing project. | biome: marine sediment; feature: ocean; material: sediment; isolation source: Sewage treatment plant 1 marine sediment (STP1) ... | reverse complement strand
TGACGGTCACGAGAGACGCCCGCCCCCACAACGCCGCACCATCCACGACGTATCGCCCTCGAAAAACGCCGCCGGCCCGAAGGCCGGCGGCGCTGGATCTTGACTGAAACGCGGTCCCGACTAGAACCGATACCGCAAGGTCGCCCGCACATTCCGGCCGGGCTCGGGCCGGTTGTTATAGGGCTCGTTATAAAGCTCGTCGAAGATGTTCTCCAACGAGACCAGAACTCCGAGGCCGAATTTGAACTCGTATCCTCCGCGGAGATCGAAGACCGTGAACGGCTCCGTCCCACTCTCGAACCGCGGATCATCGGCCGGCAGACGGGTCTGCTTTCCGACGTAGCGAATGTTGGCCTCGGCCCACCAAGCCGAGCGCTGGTACCTGATTCCACCGATCACCTTCCACGGCGGGATGGATGACAGCGGCTCACCCGTCGTCTTGTTGTCGCCCTCGAGGTAGGCGAAGGTCCCAAATGCCGTCCACCACTTCGCGAAGATGTACTCCAGGTCGAGCTCGACTCCCTGAATCGTCGCCTTGTCAGTGTTGCGGAACTCGGCGCAATCCAACCCGGTATCGGGATCGGGACACGTCCCGTCGGTGCGGCGGGGGTCGTCGGAGTCGAGAAATACGAATCCGATGAAGTCGGTGAGGTCGTTGTAGAAAAAGTTGAGCCCGCCCGAAGCGCGTTCGTAACGGACCTTGAACCCGGCTTCATAGTTCCACGAGGTTTCGGGGTCCAGGTACTGGTTCTGGAGGATGTAGGTGTCGCCGGTGGTGGCTACGCCGTTGAAGGTCCGTTCCTGGATGTTCGGTGTGCGAAACCCTCGGGCAATGAGGCCGGTGAGGTTGACGTGGTCGGTGACGCTGTAGACCACCCCGAGGTTGCCCGACAGCGCCGAGTCGGTGGTGTCGAGCGGCTCGCCCTCGTACCGGGTGTCGTTCTCGTCGCTATCAAAGGTGAAGGTGTCGCCGCGCAGACCGATCTGGAAGGTCAGCTTGTCGCTCGCGGTGATCCGATCACCGAGGTAGAGACCGAGACCCCTCTGGGTGCTGTCCGGCACAACCACCACGTCGCTGGCCGGGATCCAGGGGAAGTCGGGGTATTCCGTCAACGCGGTGTCGTGCACATCGTCCAGGTAGAAGTCGAGACCGTAGGTCAGGTGGTTGGCCCCGACCGTTGAAATGCCCTGGGCGTTGAAGCCGATGCTGCCGATCTCCGAACGCGTGTACGAATCCTGGGCAAAACCGGGGAAGTGGAAGTTCCGCACGCTCTCCTTGTCGACGTTCTGGTACCAGGCGCTGACGGTGAAGTCATCGAAGAACGCCATGGGGCCCGACGCCCACGAGGCCGCCAGCTTGTTACGGTCGAAGCTGGGGAAGTAGATCTGGATGGAGCCGTCGAGGGGGAAACCCGGAAATCCGACATCTTTGGTGCGGACCACCTCGGCGTTGACTTTGAAGACACCCTGGTCGCCGGTCAGAATACTGAAGCTGCCGTCGAAGTTCTTCTGCTTCATTCCGCTGTTGGGCACCGTGTCGTCCTCTAAAGTGTAGACCGTATAGCGCTCGTCCTCGTGCGCACCGCTCGCCGCCTTGTAGTCGCTGACGTCCTCGACGGAGGCGCCGATGTGGAAGCCCATGCCCTTGCCGGCGCCGCTCACCATGGCCCGGCCCTGGGTCGACTCGGAGGTGGTTCCGTACTCGAGGGCGACGTTGCCGTGGATCTCGAACTCCTCGCCACCGAGGCTCGGCTGGCGGGTGATGATGTTGACCACGCCGCCGATGGCGTCGGAGCCGTACTGGACCGACGCAGGTCCGCGCAGAACCTCGATCCGTTCGACGTTGGCGAGACTGACCAGCGCAGGCTGGATGCCGGCGAAGGTGGTGGACTCGCGCGCGTTGTTGAGCCGCTGGCCGTCGACGAGGATCAGCACCCGGTTCGAAGTCAGACCTCGAATCACAGGGATCCCGCGAAATGGACCTTCTCCCTGGATCTCGACCCCTGGAATCATCTTGAAGAGATCGGCCATCTTCTCCGGTTGGAGCATCTCGATGTCTTCGCTGGTGATCACCGTGACCGGGGCTGGGACATCGCCCGACGCCAGTTCCTGTCGACCGGCGGTGACCGTGATCTGGTCCTCGAAGACGCGACCTTCGGTCTCGGAGGCCACAGCCTCTTTCTCGTCTTCGGTTGGTTCGGTCTCCTGCGCGATCGCCGGAAGCGTCACCACTGACATCAGACCAAGAATCAAGAGCACACCGATTGTCTGTTTCAACGTGATCCCTCCTCAATCCCTACTGCGAATGGATCGCAGATGACTCCAGCGACCGATCGTACCTCGAATAAACCCCTTGTCCTATTAGTTTTACGCTGCGATGACAGTTCCCTCTGATTCCGAAGATCCAGCGCACGAACCGACGACCGAGGAACACCGTTTGAGTCTCCCTCATCAGGTGCTAACCTCCAGCCATGGACCTCAACGACCCTCGGGTCTTTTCGCTCTTCCTCGAGATCTACGGCACGTTGCCACGCGCAGGTCCGGGAAGCAGGGAGGACACCCTTCAAGCCCTCGCGCTGGTTCCCGGCGACCCGCCGGAAACCGTCCTCGATCTTGGGTGCGGACCCGGGGCTCAGACTCTGGTGCTCGCCGAAGCCCTGCCGACAGCCTCGATCATCGCGATCGATCTGACACCGCAACTGGTCACCGAAGCCGGTCGCCGTTGCGCCGCAGCCGGGCTCGGCGACCGTGTCCAGGTGAGGCGGGGCGACATGCTGGGGCCGGTCGCGCCGCCGGCGAGCCAGAATCTCGTCTGGTGCGAGGGCGCCATCTACTTCGCCGGGGTCGAGAACGCGCTCCGGACCTGGAAACCGCTCCTGACGAAAAACGGAACGGTGGCATTCACCGAGCCCATCTGGATCCACCCCTCGCCACCCGAGGATCTCGTGAAATGGTGGTGTGACGAGTACCCCGCCATCACCGACGAAGATGGTGTCCGCGCCGCCGTTCGTTCCGCGGGCTTCGACACCGTCGGTTTCTTCGCTCTCCCGGCCGCTTCCTGGTGGACCGAGTACTACGGACCCATGGAGAAGCGGGTTTCGCAGTTTCTCGAGGGGCATCCAAACGACCCGCTCGCGAAGGAGATTGCCGACGAAGCGACCCGTGAGATCGAAACCTTCCGGTCCCACTCCGGGTTTTACAGCTATGGGTTCTTTGTTGTGCGACCAACACCATGATGCGCGATGAACACACCAAGGGATTGATCATGTTTCAGAGAATCGTCTGTCTGTTCCTCCTGTCTGTGGTCTTGACCGGTGCCGCGATCGGCGCGGATCACGCCCCCGAAAGCCAAGCAGTGGATTCCGTCCTCACTGCGTTCCACTCGGCGGCCGCCGAGGCCGACGCCGAGCTCTACTTCAGTCTCTTGACCGACGACGCGATCTACATCGGCACCGATGCGACGGAACGTTGGACCAAGGACGAGTTCAAGGCCTTTGCCGAGCCCTATTTCTCAAAGGGACGAGGGTGGACCTACACCGCCACCGAACGAAACATCGACGTGGCGCCCGAGGGAACGGTGGCCTGGTTCGACGAGATTCTGTTCAACGAGTCCTACGGTGTCTGCCGCGGCACCGGGGTCCTGGTCCTCGACGAGGGCGAGTGGCGGATCGCCCAGTACCACCTGACTTTCCCCATCCCCAACGAACTCAGTCGGGAGTTCACGACCCGCATCAAGAAACTCAATGCTGCTCCCGATTCAACCAACTGATACCATTTGATTGTGATCTTGTCCGACGACGCTGTCGACCGCATCGCCCAGAAACCCGAGGGCAACCTGGAAGAGGTGCCTTTCGCCGTGTTGCTCTACGCCTTGGCCCGGGCCGAGATCAGCACGACCGTGGCGATTTCCCGACCACCTCTGGTCAAGGAGATCGTGATCGAGGCGGGTGTGCCGGTCCAATGCCGGTCGAATCTCGCTCACGAAACTCTCAGCCGCTTCATGCAGAGCAGCGGTCTCCTCGACGAGGCCACGGCGAATGAGTGCTTCGCCGACTCGTGCTCGCGAGGCGTGCTGTTTGGGGATGTTCTCATCGGCAGGGGTCTCATCACCGCCGAGGAGCTTCGCAAGGTGCTGCAGAAGAACCTGGCCAAGAAGCTTTTGGACGGGTTTTCGTGGCTCCAGGGCAACTACCGGCTCTCGGACACTCCCGGAAAGGTCGACTCCACTCTCAGAGTCAATGTTCCTCAGCTCATCATTTTCGGAGTCACCCGCTTCGCGACCCAGCAACAGGTCGATTCATCCATTGGACCCCTGATCGGGATTCCGCTGGCTCTCCACCCGGACCCGTTCTTCGCCCTCGATGAGATCCGGATGAGCCCACGACAGCGATCAGTCTGCGAGGCCCTCGAACAACGCTCGACACGGATCGACGAACTCGCATCGATCACCGGGGTCAGCTACGAGGAACTCACCCGGATTCTCTTCGCCTTCAGTCTGATCGGCGTGGTGACCACCGCCGATCACGTGCCTCTGAAAAAATCGCCCGTCCACGCGGCCGCTCCATCCCGACCGGCCACCACGCCGACGACCCCTTCGCCCAGACCCAGAGTCCCCGGCACCGACCGCCGCCGCGATGACCTCATGGAGATGGTGCTCAATTTTCGCCGGCGGGACCCGTTCGACCTGCTTGGGGTCGACCCCGACGGGTTCGGCCGCGAAGCCCACGAGCGGTTCCTGCTCTTCGCGGAGAAGTTCGCGCCGTGGAGCTATCCGGAGGATCTCACCGACGACGCCACCAGGGTCTTCCTCGCCGGCGCCCGAGCTTACGGCGAACTCACCAACCCCGATCGAAGACAGGCCCTGCTCGACCGACGCCACACCCCCGACCAGAAGCGTCCCTCTGCCGCCGCCGACACCTTCCGCATCGAAACCGATCTCCTCGATCCCGAGGTCCAGTTCCGCAAGGGCCGGGCTCTGATAGCCGAGGGCAACTACCGTGACGCCCTCGAGCAACTCGGCTACGCGTCGGACCTCGACCCCCAGAACGGGAACTACCGGGCCGAGCTCGCTTACTGCCGCTATCTTTTCAACCCCCAGGCCGCCGGCCCGATCGCCATTTCCGAGCTCGAGAAAGCACTTCGAATCGACCCGAAGAGCGGACTCGCCCACTTCTATCAGGGGGAGGTCCTCTGCGGCATGGGTCTCGTCGACGAGGCCAAAGAGGCCTACCGACGAGCCATCAGACCCATGGCTCCCGACCGTCGTCCCATCGACGCGCTGCGGAACCTTCCGCGTGCGACGTAGTCGGTTCCCACGGACCATCGGAAAGGACGCCGTCGCACCTTGAGAAAATCCCTCTTCCCGTCGTTTCACAAGCTCTCGGTGAAGGAACGGGTCCGCTCTGTCCGCGACCGGGGTCTTCTATCGTCTCAGGACACCAAGGCCCTGCTCAACGGCGACACGATGCTCGATGTCTCAGACGCCGACAACATGATCGAGAACGTCATCGGAGTGATGGGCGTACCGGTGGGCCTCGCCGTCAATTTCCTGATCAACGGCAAGGACTGCGTCGTGCCGTTGGCGGTGGAGGAACCTTCCATCGTTGCCGCGCTCAGCTTCGCCGCCAAGACCGCCCGCGCATCGGGAGGCTATTCCACATCGAGTGACGAGCCCATTCTCATCGGCCAGATCCAGCTCGTCGATGTCCCGAATCCGAGCAAAGCGAGACAGATCCTCGAGCGCCGCAAAGATGAGGTCCTCAATCTGGCCAACAGCCTTCATCCGCGCATGGTCGCCCGCGGCGGCGGCGCCGTCGATCTCGAAGTCGTCCTCCACCCAGCGACCACCGACACGGTGGAGATGCTCATCATCCACCTGCTGATCGACACCCGAGACGCCATGGGCGCCAACCTCGTCAACACGATGTGTGAAGGAGTCTCTTCGTTCGTCGAAAGTCTAACGGGAGGAAGAGTCTTCCTCCGGATCCTGTCGAACCTCGCCGATCGGTCGCTGGTCCGGGCCACAGTCGAGATTGCCGTCGAGGAACTGGCCAACAACGGTTTCGACGGTGAGCAGGTGCGCGACGGAATCATCATTGCGAGCCAGTTTGCGGCCGTGGACGCCTATCGAGCCGCGACCCACAACAAGGGCATCATGAATGGCATCGACGCGGTGGCTTTGGCCACCGGTAACGACTGGCGCGCCGTCGAGGCCGGGGCCCACGCCTTCGCCGCCAGGGGAACCCACTACACATCACTATCGCGTTGGAGCAGGAACGACAGGGGCGCTCTGGTCGGTGAGATCGAACTGCCGCTGCGCGTCGGCATCGTCGGCGGACCGCTCCAATCGAATCCATCGGTGGCCATGAGTCTGCGGTTGATCGGGGTGAAGTCGTCGCGCGAACTCGCCGAAGTCATGGCGGCGGTCGGTCTCGCACAGAATTTCTCGGCCCTCCGCGCCCTGGTCACCGAAGGAATTCAACGAGGACACATGACCCTGCACGCGCGAAGCGTGGCCACCGCGGCGGGAGCCACACCGGAAATCTTCGGCCTCGTGGTCGAGCGGCTGGTGGAATCCGGCGAAATCAAGGTTTGGAAGGCCGAGGAGATCATCGATCAGGTCAAGGTCACGGCAGGCCGCGCCATGGACCACGAGGAGCGCGAGCAGCTCTCCGCCGGCCACGGAAAGATCATCCTCTTCGGCGAGCACGCCGTCGTCTACGGCAGCCGAGCCATCGCCGCGCCGGTTCCCCTGGCGGTGCGCGCGCGGGTGGTGGACGAAGATGAGGGGGTGTGGCTCGTGGTTCCGCGCTGGGGTGTCGAGCAACGGTTGCGGATGGATCCGGAAAAACAGCGTTCCTTCGAGAAACCGGCCGCGCTGGTGCTGCGCGAACTCGGCCTCACCGACCGCCCCATGCGGATCGAGGTCTTCTCCGAAATGCCCCGCGCCATGGGCCTCGGAGGATCGGCAGCGGTGGCGGTGGCCATCATCCGCGCCATCGACCGGCACTTCGGCCTGGAGCTCTCGGACGATGAGGTCAACAAGCTCGCCTACCAGTGCGAGTGCGTCGCTCACGGGACCCCGTCCGGAATCGACAACACCGTCGCCACCTACGGCCAGCCATTGGTGTACCGCAAAGGCGATCCGCCGGAAATCCACTCGCTGCGTTTTCCCGAACCCCTCACATTCGTCATCGGCTTGACCGGTATCGAGAGCCTGACCGCCAAGATGGTCGCCCGGGTTCGCGACGGCCGCCGGCGAAACCGCGATGTCTACGACACCATGTTCAAGGGCATCGACGCGGTTTCCGGCCAGGCCCTCGAAGCCATCAAACGATTCGATCTCGAGCGCCTCGGTGAGCTCATGAACGTCTGTCAGGGTCTTCTCAACGGGCTTCAGGTTTCGAGCTGGGAGCTCGAGGAACTGATCCAGATCGCGCGAGAGAGCGGCGCCCTCGGCGCCAAGCTCACCGGCGGTGGCGGCGGCGGCTCCATGATCGCCCTCTGCCCCGACAACGCCGCCGATGTCATGAAGGCCATGCAGGAGGCGGGATACCAGGCGATGGAAGTGAGCATCGGCGAAGAACACACGATCGGATCCTAGGAGCCTGTAGTGAATAGATGGTGAGATATGCGGGCTAAGATCGATATGGCCGGCCGGATTGGTAGAGCTTCTTTCTCGCTTCGAGATCATCCGCGGACATGGCCGCTTCGTGCTGGTTGCTTCGGATCGCCTCTTCCACGGTGGTGACGGCTTCGTCGAATCGACCGGCTTCGGCCAGGGCCGCGGCCAGAGTATCCAGGGTGGCGGGCACTCTCAACACCGCCACCGATCGCTCGGCCAGCTCGACTGCCCGTTCGCCGTTTCGCAACTCGGGAGTGCGGGCCGTGGCCAGCAGCCAGGCGAGATTGTTGTTTGCCTGCAGGTGATCTGGATCGAGATCGAGGGCGCGGTCGTAGGATCCGATCGCCGACCGCGAGTCGCCAAGCCCTTCGTACGAGCTCCCCAAGAGCACATGAGGCTCCACCAGGTTGGGTGAGAGCTCCGTCGCGGCACTAAACAACGCGATCGCCTGCAGCCAGTGTTTCAACTGCAGATGGGCCAGACCGAGATTGAAGTTGAGGTTGGGGTCTCCCGGATTCAGTCGAAGAGCCGCATCCAGCAGGGGTACCGCCTCTCCAAACCGGTCCGTATCCAGCAGCACCGTCGCGAGGCCGTTCATGGCCCCCGGCGAGTCGGGCGTTAGCCGCAATGCCTCGCGAAACTTCCTTTCCGCGGTGATGAGATCTCCCTGCATCCGCCACTGCGATCCCCGGAGGACCAGGCGCTCGGTCTCACCGGCATCGACGGCGATCACCGGCACTCGAGCGACCATCAAAAGCACCGCCAGCACCGCAACCCCGACCACAGCCGACCGCCGCTGTCCCGAGCGAGCGAGTCCGGCGGTCGCCACCACTCCGACGGCGAAGGCGAGAAGGAGAGCGGGAACCACCGAAGCTCGGTAGAGCGAACTGACGAAGAACGGCAGAAACGAGAGGAACCACCCCCCGACAACGAGAGCCGCGACGGCGACGGCCTCGCCCGTCCCGTCCGGCAGCGGCGCGAATGCCGCCCTCCTCCGAGCGAGTAACCACATCAGGATCCCCCACAGACCGCCGGCGATGATCAGGGAGAACGAGAACGGCAGTTTTCTTAGAAGGGGCGAGGCCAGCCGATCGGCGGCGACCGGGGTACTGTGTGCCAACTCGTGCGGGCCCCAGAACAGCAGGGCCCGGATCCCGACGAGCCTCAGAGCCTCGGCTGGATTCGCCCTCATCCAGGCGCGAGCATCCCGCCCGGCCTGAGCCGATGCTTCGACATAGGAGATCTCACGACCCGCGCGTTCGGAGGCCCGAGCCACGATGTCGGCGCTGTGCCACGGTGACGCAAAGAACCCCGACTTTCCCAAAGCCGCGGTGGACGTGCCTGTCGCTGAACGGTTGTTGCCGTGGTAGAGGGTGAGACCGGCGTTGGCTGAAATCGGCACGAAATGACCGGAAACCCGGTAATTCCGCACGATTGCCAGCGTGAGAACCAGAATTCCGGCGAGGGCCGCAGCCGCAAGAGCAACCAGAGCAGGCTTGACGCCACGGCGCCGTCTTACGACCACGAGCATCCACACGCCGAGGATGGGTCCGAGCAGAAGGGCGTTGGACCTGACCAACGCCATCATTCCGACGAGCGCTCCCAGCAGAGCTGCGTCGATCAAACGATCGGAGATCGCGATCCTTCGTGAAACCAACAGCAGGATCAGAAAGAGGAGGTGGAGCAGCCACGCCCCGTTGAGCCCGGCCTCGAAGTAGATGAACCCCCAGTTGACCGCAGAAAAACCGGCCCACACAAGGCCGACCGACGGGGAGAAAAGGCGCCGACCAACCCACCACGAGAGCAGCACAGCGGCAAGCCCACCGAGCATCTGGATGGCCCGGATGAGCATCGGATCGCCTCCGGTGAACCGGTACAGGACGGCGAGGACAAGCGGATACCCCGGTGCACGTTGATAGGCCGTCTCGCGGATCCGCGGATCACGACCGTTGGCATCCGGCGGCAGGGTCCAGTCTCCCGTCGCCAGTCCCTGCGCCCAGTAGAGATTGAATCCGGCATCCACACCGGGATACCGAAGACCGGGATCGTGACGGATCTCGGCGAGGTAGGTAAGACGGAGACCGGCGCCGAGAACGAGAACGGTGATGAGAACCAAGACCTCGAAGTTCCTGAGGTCTCGGTGGCCCGGACGCGCATTTGCCTTGGGTTCTTGTTGAGCCATGTGGGACCAAGACTACGAACCCGGGGGTTGAGAGTCAATCCGAACACCGGTGAGGAACTTACAACTCACGAACCGCCTACTGCCGCTTGATCCAATTCGCGAGCAACCCGAGCCACTGGTCGGTGCCGTCCTCGGCGTGACCAGGTCCGAAGCCGTGCCCGCCACTCGCGAAGTAATGAGCTTCAACCTCGCAGCCGGCCTCGATCATGGCCTCCGCCCACAGCAGGGACTCGGACAGGGGAACCACGTCATCGTCGACGGCGTGAATCATCAGCGCCGGCGGTGTCGACGCGCCGATCCGGCCGAGGAGATCCCAATTGTCGAGCTCATCTTCGGTCATGGATCGATGAAAGAACGTTTTCTCCAGCCAGGTACGGTTGTCCTCGCTCAGCGTGACCGCGGGATAGACCAACGCCGAGAAGTCCGGGGTCCCTTTCGGATCTTCGGACGGCCAAACACTGACCGTGGCCGCGACGTGACCCCCGGCCGAGAATCCGACGACACCCACCTTCGAGGCGTCGACTCCATACGAAGTGGCCAACGATCGCATCATCGCCACGGCCCGATGGGTGTCGGTCATGGGGAGGAGCCACGGGGTGTCCGAGATCTCTTTTTGCGGCAGACGGTACTTGAGGACCGCCGCCGTGATTCCCTCGGCTGCGAGGAACGATGCGATCTTCCGACCCTCTTCGACAGAGGACTCGACCTCGTACCCGCCACCCGGAATGATGACGATGGCCCGTCCCGAGTTTTCGCCTTCGGCCGGATGGATCGTCATAGTCGGCCGGGTGATGTTTTTGACGCAAGGGACGCCCCAGTTTTCGATCACCGCTTCCTCGATCGACCCGGGCTTGGAGTGTGGCGGCGCTCCCTCCCAGAGATCGATGACATCGCCGGCGAACACCTGGGGGCAGACCATTGCAATCGAGAGGATCAGGACGACTTTCATTGTTTCTCCTCCGGCTCTCACTCCATCTCGGCCTGGATTCGTTGTCCCTCGGCGACCGCGCGCTGGGCCTCGGCCTTGCGGCCGGTCCTATTGAGAATGTCGGCGAGCACGTAGTAACCCAGGGGGCCGGCCTTGCCCTCGGGATCGAGCTCGATCCCGCGCCGGGCCAGGGCCTCCGCCCGGGCAAGATCACCGCCGCGATCCATCAGGAGCTTGGCCAAATAGATGTGGCCCTGGACGAAGTCCGGGTTGGACCCGATGGAAGCTTCCCAGAGTTCCTGCTGCCGGTCCGCATCACCCATACGGCCCGCGAGAAGGCCGAGGTTGAACTGGGCGTGGAAGTAGTTGGGCGCCAGTTCGACGGCCTTCTCGTAATGGACCACCGCCTCCCTCACCATCCCCCGTTCTTCGTAGAGAACCGCGAGGTTGAAGTAGGGCACCGCGAAGAGCTTGTTCTTCTCTACGGCGTCCTTGAAAAGAACCATCGCCTCATCGAAACGCTCCTGCTCGGTGCGGATCTCCCCCATCTTGTTGGAGATCAGCCCGGGCGCCTCGCTGCCGGCTTCCGCCTGTCGGAGGGTTTCCACCGCCGCATCGAGATTGCCCCGATCGAACTCGATGTCGGCAATTGCGAGCGACGCTCCCGTGTCGGTGCCGGCCACATCCAGGAG
>RCNG010001619.1_pt1 | contig 11429 bp, 9 predicted proteins | sample 2041371 | NCBI WGS metagenome assembly RCNG01 (sample SAMN09708227, study PRJNA481090) | Marine sediment metagenome, whole genome shotgun sequencing project. | biome: marine sediment; feature: ocean; material: sediment; isolation source: Sewage treatment plant 1 marine sediment (STP1) ... | reverse complement strand
GGAGTTTTACGGAAATAAATTTTCTAAACTCCTAACCCGGACAAGCTGGATAAGTCTCTTATACAATAATATTTATTTCTTTGTATAAAGGTATTAAATATTATTGTTAAGAGACTAAATGAAGAAATAGAAGAGCAGATTGAAATTCGTCAGTGCAAGTATTTGAATAATGTTATCGAGCAGGATCACCGAAATATCAATGGATCACTTGACCCATGTTAGGATTCAAAAACTTTACATAGTGCTCAAAAAACATTATCTGGTATTGAGTTGATGAAAATGATCAAAAAAGGGCAAATGGCAGGAGACGATTTGTCTCCTGCAGAACAATTTTATTCATTGGCGGCATAAAAACTGATTACGATTGGTTTCTTGGTATTCAAGTATTATTTGCGACAGGACCGTGATTTGTGGTACTAGTTTTGACAACAAACTTCTTTTGGGGGATTCGGTGACTTCAGTATTAATCGGTGTCCTTTTACATATCCTGATCGAAGTAGCACTCATCATACGCGTGATGACCCGTCCGCATCGTGATCCCGCGTCGCGCATCGCATGGGTCGCGGTGATTGCCGCCCTACCGTTCTTGGGGTTGCTGATTTACATCTTATTCGGCGAGGTCAACATCGGCCGGAGCCGGTTAGCCCGCATGAAGGAAATCATCCGGGGTCTGCCGGCGATGGCGGGAGTCACTCCCGGTCAGGAGGAAAACGCGACCGGTAAAGTGCCCGAACGTTACCAGCATCTGTTTCGCACGGGCCGATCGATTAGCGGTTTTGATGTGATGGGTGGAAACTCCGCACGACTCATGGCGGATTCCAACGCGACCATTGATTCCATGGTCGTGGACATCGATGCGGCCACGGATCACGTGCATTTACTGTTTTATATTTGGCTGCCCGACAACAACGGCCTGAAGATGGTTGATGCGCTCAAGCGTGCCGCCGCAAGCGGCGTCCATTGCCGTGCGATGGCCGATGATCTGGGATCGCGGACAATGATTCACTCGCAACATTGGCGCGACATGCAGGAGGCGGGCGTTCACGTTGCCAGCGCACTGCCCATCGGCAAGCTGCTGCGAGCCTTGCACGGCCGCATTGATTTGCGCAATCATCGGAAAATTCTGGTGATCGACGGGCGGATTACGTACTGTGGCAGTCAAAACTGTGCCGACCCCGAATTTCTGGTCAAGGCCAAATATGCCCCTTGGGTCGACGCCGTTATGCGCTTTGAAGGTCCCATCGTGCGACAGAATCAACACCTGTTTGCCAGTGATTGGATGAGTTACGCCAACGAAGATATCGACGATCTGTTGCGACAGCCAATCGCCGTACCCCAGGCAGGTTTTCCTGCGCAGACCATTGGCACCGGACCCACCGTGCGCTACTCGGCCATGCCCGAAATGTTTGAATCGCTGTTTCACGCGGCCCGCCATGAGCTGGTGATTTCCACACCTTACTACGTGCCCGACGAGTCGATGCAGAACGCGCTATGTGCTGCGGCCTGGCGCGGCGTCAAGACAATCATCATCTTTCCTGCCGAAAACGACTCCTGGATTGTCGGCGGCGCCAGCCGCAGTTACTACGCGGATTTGCTCAAGGCTGGCGTCGAAATCTTTGAATACGTCGGCGGGCTGCTGCACACCAAGTCACTCACGCTGGACGGAGAGGTTAGTTTGATCGGTTCAGCAAATATGGATCGTCGCAGTTTTGATTTGAACTACGAAAACAATATTCTGTTTTACGATCCTAAATTGACCGCAGATCTGCGAGCGCGACAGCAGGAGTATATTTCCAAATCCAGAAGCGTGACTCGCGAAACGGTGGAGTCGTGGTCCCTGCCGACCAGACTCTGGAACAACACATTGGCAACCCTCGGACCGCTTCTCTGAATGCTCCATGCAAACATTACTGGGTTATTCGACGCTGGGGGTATAAGAAGCATAAACGCGCTTTTCCCCAAAGTCGAGGGGTATCAAAGGCACTGAAATGGTGCTCGATGGCGCCATGGAAAACCTGTGGCTGGCGAATTGCTATTTCAGGCAGCCAATAGATTCGCCAGGCACAGGCTGGTAACTTTTAGATACTGGTTGAAGACTTTCTGTTACAGGTTAAAGGCTTTCTGTTACAGGTTGAAGACTCTCTGTTACAGGTTGAAGACTCTCTGTTACAGGTTGAAGACTCTCTGTTGCGGGTTGAAGACTCTTAGACTTTTTCATAAAGGTGCTTACTCAGCTTAATAGGATCTAGGACTCTTATTCAAGGTTCTGATAATTTTTTTGTTCAAAGCGTGGTGTGCAAATGCATAAAAAAATCAGATCCGTTTCACCGCAATTATGAATTTTTTGTGGTGCACCCTCTGGTATTGATACAATATCCAGATAGCCGATGTGTTCCGGGGGCATATTGTCAACAAACACCCTGCCTTGCCCTTCAAGAATGACATATCGCTCAATGGTGTTTTTCACAGCGTGTAATTGGGTGGTCACTCCAGGAGCAACCCTGGCTCTGGCAATTGAGCAGACACTCTCATTGCTATCATTGAGTAACTCATTTATATCGCAACGTTCCGGAGTTGAAAATTGCGCATCGGGATTGAAGTATTTTACATAAGACATTACTATTCTCTTTATCTATGGTCTTCAATTATGTTCTTCAAATACGGTCTTCAACTATGTTCTGGAAGTCATTTTCTGAATCAGTTTATCATACCATTGATGGATCACCAGTCCAGTCATCACTAATGCACTACCCAGGAATATATGCAGTGTAATATTTTCCTCATTCAACCATTTACCAAGCAGTAGTGCAGTAATTGGCGTAACCAGTGTAGCCAGAGCAACTGTAGAAGGTGATAGTTTTGCCAATACATAGTAATAGCTGACAAAGCCAATGACAGATCCCATAACACCAAGATAAATAATAGCCCATAAGGTTCTTGGCGCTAAGTTTTCTGGTAAAGGTTCTGCAAATAAAATAAACGTCAGTATGAATAATGGTATTGAAAAGCTCAGCCCTCCAGCGGTTACAATCAAGGCTGGTAGTGGCGTATTTAAGCGTTTTATCCAGACGGCACTTATGGAATGTAACATGACAGAGAGTAGTACTGCGGTTATCCCAAAAACTGCCTGCTCACCAATATTCAACTGGTTAATAAAGATAATTGCCAGACCCATGACAGCCATTAGTGCACCTAAAAATTTGCTTATATCGAACGATTCATTGCTCAGTAAATAAAGTGCAAACCCGCCAGTAAATATGGGGGTTAAGCCATATACAACAGAAATCAGTCCGGAAGGAATATACTGGGCACCCCAATACACCATCATCATTGCGCCATAGATGGACAGAGAGGATGCCTGATATACCTGACGGGCTTCCTTGTGCAAGGGTATATTCTGATACCAGAGCAGTGCCAGCATTGTCGCCAGAAATGCACCTATTAACATTCTGGCTGACACTCCCGTGATAAAGTCAACACCTTGAGAACTCCACTGGATAGCCAGAGGTGTGGTAGACCAGATAATGATCATTAGCATATACGCTGTAATAATAAGTAAAGTGTTTTTAGTTTTCATATTTTTTACTGCAAAAAAAAGGCCGCAGATATTTTTATCTGCGGCCTTTTTATAAAATCAGGTTATTTATTTTTTTAGCTATCTATCCACCAGGGGTTTTGGCTTTAATGATAAAAAAACGGCACAGATCATCGTTGACACAGCAGCGAAGGCGTAGCATAGGTCGGACAAACTGTACGTTAAGATGTTTCATATTTGTAGATTGCGGTAAATCATGATATTTGTCAAGAAATAATTTTAGTCTATAACAGGTGTACTGTTTCTCTGCTGACCCGCTTTGACAATTGTACTAAATTCACTATAGTTTAAGAGTAGTAAAGTCGGGGAAAAGTGAGTGGCAAAAAAAATAGGACGTTTTAATCTGGTCAGAGAACTTGGTAAGGGCTCACAGGGAGTTGTTCACCTGGCCGTTGATCCTGTATTACAAAGGAATGTGGCGATAAAATCACTGCATATTGCAAATCTGAGCAATGCGACTGACACCCGGGATTTATTACTCAAGGAAGCCCGCACCATTAGTAAAATGGTACACCCTAATATCGTCTCGATTTATGAGGCGGGTGAAGATGACAAACAAAATCCTTATCTTGTCTTTGAATATGTGAGCGGACAGTTACTCTCTGATGTGATGAAACATAAGGGAATACTTTCTGTTAAAAGTGCTCTGGAATTATTAAAGCCCGCAATCGAAGCGATTAGCCACGCCGATCAACAGAATATTATTCATTGTGATCTGAAACCTGCCAATATTTTAATTAATGACGAAAACATAGCTAAAGTCATGGATTTCGGTATTGCACGGGTACTGTCAAAACAGAAATCCAAAACTGATGGATTTCTTGGCACCCCTCGCTATATGCCCCCTGAATATATTCGAGAGCAAATCGTCAGCGCCAGCAACGACTCCTACGCTCTTGGTATCATCCTGTATGAAATGCTGACGGGTAAATCTGTTTATGTCGGTAAAGATATTAAACAGATTATTTATAAAGTGCTGAAAGACACTTTACCGCCACCTTCCAGATTCAATAGCGATGTTGATGCACAATTTGAAAGCATTGTTTTAAAAGCTATTGATAAAAAGCTGGAGAATCGCTATCAAAGCTCCACAGAGTTTAATGCGGCAATTGATGAGTACCTGGAAAATCATAACACGAGCAGTATGCATTCCGTTAAAAAACAGGATGCCACCATTGAGTTTTTGCTCAGACGCATGAAGCGAAAGAAAGACTTTCCGGCACTGTCAGAATCGTTGTTTAAGATAAACAAGATTGTGGCTGAAGACAAAAAAGGCTTTAATGAACTGGCTAACGCCATTGTAGAGGACTTTGCCTTAACCAACAAGATCCTGAAGATTGTTAATTCCGCCTATTATCGCCGTAGCGGCGGAGAAGTAAAAACCATATCCCGTGCTGTGATGATGCTGGGCTTTGATGCTATCCGTTCCATTGCGGTGAGTTTGATACTGGTTGATCATCTGCATGACAAGGCACAGGCAAAGCAACTCAGAAATCAGGTGGTATCCTGCCTATACAGTGGTGTTTTCGCAAAAAATCTGGCTGACAAATCACAACTGAAAAACAAGGAAGAAGTTTTTCTCAGCGGTATATTCCATAATCTGGGGAAATTATTAAGTATATTTTATTTTAATGAAGAATCTCTGGAAATTGAAAAACTGGTTACAGAGGAAAACATAAGTGAAGAAAATGCCGCCATCCAGGTTCTGGGAGTCAGTTATAACCGTTTAGGTGTGGCCATTGCCCGGGAATGGGAGTTGCCACACTATATTATCAATACCATTAATCCCTATGATACAAAAACGAACAGTAAGCGCTTACACCTCAATGATGAAGAAAAAATGCATGCCATCAGTAGTTTATCGAATGAACTAACAGGTCTCATTGAAAAAAATGATGATTCTGACTGGCGAGTTAACTCAATTAAATTATGGCGACAATACACGCCCCAGTTAAAGCTGAAAGACAGAGACATGACATCTCTGGCGGATCAGGCAAAGAAAGACCTGATTGATCTCAATTCTATTTTGAATATCAATATGTCTAAATCTGCAATTATTCAGGGCTTCGCGAATGAAGAAACGGCTATCGCTGAGAAAAAAGAAACGCTTGCTTACGAGTCTGCTGGTTTTGATAAAACCGCAGTACAGGAAAATGAACAGACGATAGTTATTGAAGCACAGAGAAATAAACAAAACAATTCTCTACCTGATATTGAAGAACATAATACGCAAAGCATATTAACAGCAGGTATTGATGATATCAACGCAATGCTATCAGATAATTATAGTGTGACCGATATATTCAGGCTTTGCCTGGAAGTTATGTACCGTGCCTTCCAGTTTGATCATGCAATTGTATGTATGATGAATCATAAAAAGAATATGATGGAAGCTAAATTTGGCCATGGCATCAATAATACTTTTCTAGGCCAGTTTCAATTTTCCTTAAAATATCAGCCGGATGTGTTTCATCTGGCCCTGGAAAAAGGCATTGATGTTTTTATTGCAGATACCAGTGATGAGAAAATAACAAAAAAAATTCCTGCCTGGTATCAACAAATCATTGAGGCTGAAACTTTCATAGCTATGCCTGTCATGGTAAAAAAGAAACCCATAGGTCTGTTTTATGGTGATCGGTTTAAATCAGGTGAGCTTGTTATTAAACCGCATGAACTGAAATTAATGCAAAAACTCAAGTTCCTTGCTTCTGAAGCGCTGCTTAAGAAATATCAGAGCTGATTATAATAACAGATGAGCTGTACGTTTAAACCTTAGGGCAGCCTTAAAAATTAATTCACATTTCTAAGTTTCCACTTAATCATTCTATCTGCGTTGCTCGTCAGTTAAATAGTTGGCTATTCGCCTTCCTCGCGCCTTGATAGAATGGCAATTGAAAACTGATAAATGCAAATTAATTTTTGCGGATGCCCTTAGCTAAATTCAATAATAACCACCGATATATTATCCTCGCCACCGGATAAATTGGCAGCAATAATCAACTGTTCAGGAATTTCATGTGGTGAAAGTTTAAATTGAATCATAGTATCAAGGATCTTTTCATCACTCACCATAGTGGTTAATCCATCTGAACAGAGCAGCAGCTTTTCACCTTTTTGGGCCGGGTAAAGGGAAACGTCGGGAGCGACGTCCGGATAAGGTCCCAGTGCTTTAGTCAGCACGTTGGCTGATGGTTTCTCACCTTCAAAACATTTGTCTTTCCAGAGTTGTAATAAAGAGTGGTCAGTGGTTATCTGGCTAAGTTCCTGTTTGCAATAACTATAGGCTCGACTATCACCTATATTAAAAATAACCGACATTTTTTTCTCTGGCATGTACCAGCAGCCGACAATTGTGGTGCCCATTCCCTTGCCTTCCAGTAAGCCGCGATCCGAATTTGCCTGATTAATTTTGATATTAGTTTCTGCAATAGCCCGGGTCACGGCAGTAACTTCCGGAAATTCAATATCATTTCCAGAACCGGAGCCAGCGCCTGAGATTTTATACTTTACCAGGGCTGTCTCTATAGTGTCTGCAGCAATCTTACTGGCTATTTCACCCGCCTGGTGGCCACCCATACCATCTGCCACCATAAACAGTGAGTGTTCCTGATTCAGACGTATATTATCTTCATTGTGCTTTCTGGCACGGCCCACATCGGTCATGCCAAAGGCGTTGCATTTAATGGAAAGGAAGCGTTTAAACATAAATTATTTCTAAGCCTGAATGTTCAGCCGCCATCTATTTTTGATGGCAATTAGATATACATTTCATAATAGCTTAATTTTATTAAAATGCCTAACAACAGCCGCCGCCGCTTTTTCCACTGCCCGTGGATACTTTATCAAAAGGTAAGGCCGTACCACAATCGGCAAATATGCCAAAATGATTGCTCATATCACCATAGAACTGGAAATGCTCCTGAAAGCGAGTATCGCGCAGCATTCTCCAGGTGTTGCCGCAAACCGGAAAATAACGTCCTTTTTCAATTGCATGATGTTTATCCAGGAGAAACATTTCCTTATGGTGGGCAATGCTACCCTGGTACACCACCGCCTGGCCATAGTCTTCACAAGCGGGCTCCAGGCCTTCCAGTTTGAACAGACGATAAGTGGCTGAGTAAAAATTGATATGGCCTATCAGATTTTCAATTTCCGGGTTATCAATAGCTAATGGCCGATCTTCAACCAGTCGGGGATCAAGAAAGCCGCATTTTTTGGCCAGATTCTGGAAATCATTCCAGTACAGTGCGCCGCTTAAACATTCTCCATATAAAACCGGATCTTTTACCAGCGCTTCAGGAACACGGCGATCACTATAGACATCCGAAAAATACAGTTCGCCGCCGGGCTTGAGTACCCGGTAAGCCTCCCTTAGAACCGATTCTTTATCCGGAGACAGATTGATAACACAATTGGAGACAATGATATCAAAACTGTTATCTGCTAAATCCAGTTCATCCAGCTTTTCAATATAACCTTTTTTAAAAGCGATATTAGGCTTGTTGTAACCAAAAGCCTCGGTATGATAATCAATGTATTTATTGGCAACGTCCAGTTGCTCATTTGTCATATCCACTCCCAGAACAAAACCATTCTCTTTCACAAGCTGAGAGAGAATATAGCAATCACGTCCTGAACCACTGCCTAAATCCAGAATACGCATACCTTCCAGTTGCTGGGGACGCACCAGACCGCAGCCATAGTAACGGGAAGCCACTTCTGCGTGAACTTTGCTCATGGCTTGTTTCAAGTGAGCAGGCATATCCGTATCAGTACAGCAGGCATCGGTTTTTAAATCACCGGAGGATTGCAATACTTTGCCGTAATAATTTTTAACTTCGTCAAACATAGAAATCAGCACCAAAACTTTTTGTTAATAAAAAATCAATAATATACAAAAAGGATCCATATGGAAAGCGGCATATAGCCTGCTTGAATAAGCTCTGACTCTTGCCTATTCTTAATAGCACTGATGCTTTCAACTATTACCCGAGGGGATAAAGTTTGCAGACAATGGAAATGCCGCCATTTTACTGGACATTAATAGCTGAAATAGCGATTGTGCTCATTGGAGTATTAATTGCTGTTATTGTCGTTGTTTTAAAAGATCGGAGTAAACTTAAGGACTATACAGATAACCTGAAAAAAATCGTTCAGAAGCTAAAGCAAAAACTGCTTGAAAAAGATAATGAACAAAGCCAGGAAAGAATCCTCGAACTTTTAAATGCTTTGATTGATCACGTCCATGAGCAATATTTAGCGCTCTATGGCAGTGAAATTAAGGTTACTGAGAATGACGACTCACCCTCGGTTGAAAAATTTATTTTAATTGCTGGTTATCAGATCATGATTGCCGCACGAGCAGCTCTGGAAAACAGTAATGAACCTGACGCTGCCTGGGAAAAAATAAAAAATGAAATCACTCCTCTGATAGAAAATTATCTCAGCCCCGCATTATCAGCACCATCACTATTAGCTGATTCACCTGATGAAGGTGCTGATAACCTGCAAGCCGAACTTGAAAATGCCCATCAGCGCATTGCAAACCTGGAAAAGTTTAAACAGCTTTATTTTGACCTGCAGGACAGGTTGGTCAGCAGTGTGGAGGAAATCGAAAATTTAAATCAGCAAATTGCCGAGATAGTTGAAGGGGATGATAATTTTGCCAATATCAGGGCGATCATTGAAAAAAATAAAACGCAGTATATCCATATGGGACAAATGATTGGTATGGATAAAGAGCATCACCATGAAAGTGTATTGGCTAAAATGGATTATAGTGCTGAATTAATTAGTGAGCGAAAAGATGAAATAAAACGACTAAAACAGCAAATTTCTCAGCAATTTGAAGAAATCTGGGGCTTGCAAAGCCGCTTGTCAAATCCATCAGGTGTAACTCCAGATTCTGCGCAGCTCAGTGCCGGGATAGAAACCATGTCACGACAGCTAAAAGATTCTGAAATGTGTATTGAAACCATGGATATGGAAATCCAGACTTTGTCCTCAGAAATAGCGAATTTACAAAATAAATTGCAGCAGCAAGAAGCCGGTTCAGTTTCTGGCAGCGGGCTGGTTGAGCTTGAGGAAAAGGTACTGAAAAAAGATCAGATAATTGCTCGTTTTACTCAGGAAAGCAATGAGCTTATGAGTTGTATTACCGGCCTGGAAAACAATATTGATGAACAGAGTGATAGCATCAAAGCGTTAACAAATAAACTGGAAAAAAGCAAAATAGTAGCGGAAAAACATCAACAACTGGAAATGGCTTATGCCGACATGGAAGAAAAATATCTGCAAGCGATGAGCAAATAATCAGGTCTGACAATCTGTGCAATAGACCGTACTGCGGTTGCCCAGTCTGATCTCTTTCAGGGGCTTGTGGCATCGTGCACAGGGCAAACCTTTGCGACCGTAGACCAGAAGTTCCTGCTGGAAATAACCCGGTTTGCCGGTTCCGCCGAGAAAATCTTTTAAAGTCGTGCCACCTTGCACAATAGCCTGCTTGAGGATCCGTTTGATTTCAACACACAATTGCTGATAACGTTTTTCGCTGATTTTTCCCGCAGCACGTCCGGGATGGATAGCGCTGGCAAATAATGCTTCATTGGCATAAATATTACCAATACCGACCACAACCTTGCTGTTCATAATAAACTGCTTGACAGCCACCTTTTTATTCCTGGATAAACGATATAACAGGGTAGCATTAAAATCATCGGATAAAGGTTCCGGCCCCAAATTCTTGAGCAGAGGATGCGACTCCAGCGGGGCACTGGTCCACAGGACGGCTCCAAAACGCCGGGGATCCTTCAGGCGCAGAGCTTTGCCATTGGCAAAACAGATTTCCACATGTTCATGTTTATCATAAGGTGTTTCCGGCGCCACAATTCGCAGACTGCCCGACATACCCAAATGGATAATAACCGTGCCTTTGTGGGTGATCAACAGCAGATATTTTGCCCGCCGTTTAATAGCGGTTATCTGTTGCTCAGTGAGTTGTGCTGCCAGCATGTCTGGAACAGGCCAGCGCAAACGAGGATTTCTAATATTGACCCTGGTGATGGGTGTATTTAACACATGCGCAGAAATACCCCGGAGTGTGGTTTCAACCTCAGGGAGTTCAGGCATATACTGTCAGCAAGTGTGACCTGGTAATTAAGATACAACCTTATCTATTGTCTTCAAAACGACCTAAAGGCCTGTTAAAGGTGTAGTTTAAAGGCTCTTCAACCAGTACTTCAGCGGTTTCGCCAAAATTCTCACCGGGTACGCTGAACAAAAGGCCCACTGCTTGCAGAGTAATGCCAATAGCACTGCCCACAAGTCCTAATGGACGAGCCAGCACTTCCACCATAATGTCGCCTTCTTTAACCTTATCATCCTCACCATAATAGTAGTCTTCAGCAAAGCTGCTTGATGCCATGGAAACCAGAAGGCTGAATAGAACTGCATGAGCGGTTATTTTTAAAGCTGTTTTCATTGTTTCCCCACTTATTCTTATGTTTTTCAATGTTTCCAGTGTTATTGCTAGTAATGCTTTTGAGTCTAGATCATATTGCTTAAAAAATAAACACACTATAGCTAAGAAACTCTAGTTTTATCTTAGTCAAGTCATTTCTTCAAAGCAAGCTTAACAGCTTGAAAATAATCAATCCTGATCGTAAATTAGAAACTATTCACATTTATAAGCCAGCGAGCAGATTTATTAACCTAGAAAAATCAGTTGAATCGTAATGAGAACGTTTAAGGTGCTGGAGATTCAAGGCTTTACAAGTTATTTTGGCTTTATTCGTAGCCACCCTACGGGTGAAGTCAAAATGTTTTGGAAAGTCTT
>RCNG010001547.1_pt1 | contig 11429 bp, 10 predicted proteins | sample 2041371 | NCBI WGS metagenome assembly RCNG01 (sample SAMN09708227, study PRJNA481090) | Marine sediment metagenome, whole genome shotgun sequencing project. | biome: marine sediment; feature: ocean; material: sediment; isolation source: Sewage treatment plant 1 marine sediment (STP1) ... | reverse complement strand
GACCCAGGAGGAGCCGCCTCCCGACGAGGCGCAGATCGCAATCGAACCCGAGATTGATGAGCCATCCGACGACGAGGCGCCCCCGGTCGAGAAGCAGACCTTCGATCCCATCGAGGTGACCCACCCCGATGTCATCGAACAACGCGCCGCCGAAGTCGATGCCGAAACCGAAGCCGAAGAACCGCCGATCCCCGAGGTGGATGAACCGCCCGTTGAAGAGGCATCCGAACTCCTCGTTGAACCCGCTGGGGACGAACTACTCCCGGGCGAGGATCGGGGATTCGACCCCAGCGAGCTGACCCGGCCCATCGCCATCCCTCCGGAGACGATCCAGCCCGAGCCCTTTTCTCAGCGGGCTGCCGAGGCGGCCGAGGTCGTTGATGAGGAGGCTGGCGGTGACGAAACCAAGATCGGCGACAAGCGCCACGAGCTCGAGCACGGGGTGCCGCTGCCGACCATGACTCTCGCCAAGCTCGCCCTCGATCAGGACGACAGGGCGCTGGCGATGGCGACGTTGGAGAGCCTGATCGAGCGGGATCCGACCAACGCCGAGGCTGGGGGCCTTCTTGGCGAACTGCAGGCTCAAGAAGCCAAGATAGAGAACCGAAAGCTGCGAGCCGTGCAGGCGACGAGCAAGATCGTCGCGTTGCAGGGCTGGCTCGACGCGGTTAGACTGGCCGCTGAGAGGCGGGTGCCGTGAATTTCGACGAGGTTGTCAGTGAATTGCTCGACCGGTGCCCCGGTGCCGGGGGGGTTGCGGTTTTTGATCCCGATGGGATCCCGGTTGTGGCAACGCCGAGAGACGGTAACCTCGAAGGCCTGAGCGCCGAGTTCGCCTCTATTGTCAAAAGTCTCGAGCAGGCCGGCCGCGAGTTCCAGCACGGGCAGTTGCAGCAGCTGTCGGTCTTTGCAGACAACACCGTCGTGATCCTGACCTCCATCGCAGCAGGTTATTTCCTGATGCTGATCATGGATCGTCAAGGACTGGTCGGCAAAGCCCGCCTCCTCAGCCGGCTGACCAGCGAGCGGCTCTACACTGAATTCGTCTGAGGTACCCCATTGATGTTCAAGTTCGAGGAACTCTGTGAACTGATTCGTCTCGTCGGTTCGACCGAGGTGGCGCGCTTTGAAATCGAGCATGCCGGCGGCCGGCTACGGATCGACGGCAAGGCTCCGGTATCGGTGGTGGGTGCGACCCCATCGGTGGTCTCGGCCCCCGCGACGTCGGTGCAGCTCTCGAGCGAGCCCATCCAGGCGGTCTCGGGAAGCGAGGATGCTGCGGTCGCCGCTGCCGAAGAGGATCTGCACTACGTAGTGTCTCCCATTGTCGGGACCTTCTATCGTGCGCCGAATCCCGACGCGGACCCGTACGTCAAGGTCGGTGACACGGTCGATGACGGAAAGACCCTCTGCATCATCGAGGCGATGAAGCTGATGAATGAGATCGAGAGCGATGCCTCAGGGACCATCGTCAAGGTCTTCGCCGAGAATGCCCAACCGGTGGAGTTCGGCGAACGCCTCTTCGCGCTCCGGTTGTCGTAGGGCACTCCGGTCGAATCATGTTTTCAAAGATTCTGATTGCCAACCGCGGCGAGATCGCGGTGCGGATCATTGCCGCCTGCCGCGAACTCGGCATCGCTACGGTCGCCGTCCACTCCGAGGCCGACCGTGACTGCCTCCACGTCGAGCTTGCCGACGAGTCGGTCTGCATCGGCCCGGCGGCGTCAACGGATTCCTATCTCAACGTCACCGCCGTCATTTCGGCCGCCGAGATCACTCGCGCCGAGGCGATCCACCCCGGCTACGGGTTCCTGGCGGAGAACGCACGGTTCGCCGAGATTGCCCAGGAGTGTGGGTTGGTTTTCATCGGTCCATCGGCTGAGGCCATCCGCCTCATGGGCAACAAGGCGGCCGCACGGAGCGTGGTGGCCGAAGGGGGATGTCCGGTCCTGCCGGGCTCGGACGGAGCCCTGACCGACAGCGATCACGCCCTCGCCCTCGCCGAAGAGATCGGCTATCCGGTGATCCTCAAGGCTTCGGCCGGCGGCGGTGGACGGGGAATGCGGCTCGCGTGGAGTCGCGACGAGCTCGTGAATGCGTATGCCATGTGTTGGAATGAGGCCGAAAAGGCCTTCGGCGATCCGACCCTCTATCTCGAGAAATTCGTCCAGAATCCGCGCCACATCGAGTTCCAGATCCTGGCGGACAACCAGGGCCGCGTGGTTCACCTCGGTGAACGTGAGTGCTCGATCCAGCGCCGGCACCAGAAGATCCTGGAGGAGGCGCCATCGGTGATCCTCGATGACGAACTCCGCGCCGAGATGGGTCGGGCGGCGGTGGCGGTGGCGCGGGCCGCCCGCTATGTCAACGCAGGAACCGTCGAGTTCCTGTTGTCCGAAGACAAGACCTTCACCTTCATGGAAATGAACACCCGAATCCAGGTCGAACACCCGGTGACCGAACTCGTCACCAGTGTCGATCTCCTCCGCGAGCAGCTGAGAATCGCCAGCGGTGAACCCATTTCCATTCCCAAACGCCGGCAGGTCCGGCCCCGCGGGCACGCCATCGAGTTTCGGATCAATGCCGAGGACCCGGACAACCTGCGACCGTCACCCGGTCGGATCACCCACCTCGCCCTCCCCGGAGGACCGGGAGTACGGGTCGACACTCATCTCTACTCCGGCTACACGGTGCCGCCCTACTACGACAGCCTCATTGCCAAGCTCCTGGTCCATGGAGAGAACCGGCAGGAAGCCATCGTTCGCGGCCGACGCGCCCTCGAAATGTTCAGAATCGAAGGCATCAAGACCTCGATTCCGCTCCAGCTTCGTATCCTCGATGACCCGGATTTTCAGGCCGGTGATTTCGATACCAGTTTCATGGAGCGGTACATGGCGCAATAATTATTGATGATGAATTATGAATGACGTAGATCCGTTGCAGCGAAATTCATAACTCAAAACTCCCTCCGCGATCGCGGGCCGTGTGCGATGGCATTCATAACTCATAATTCATAACTCTCAACTCCCTCCGCGATCGTGGGCCGTGTGCGATGTCATTCATAATTCATAACTCAAAACTCCCTCTTTCTTGATGGTAAAATTGTTCGGTGTCCAATATCTATCTTGTGGGTTTCATGGGCGCCGGGAAAACTGCGACCGGGCGTGTCGTTGCCGATCGGCTCGGCCGCGTGTTCGTGGATCTCGATGAGGCCATAGAGAAGCGGGCGGGGCTGTCCATCCGGGAGATATTCACCACCCACGGCGAGAGCGCGTTTCGTGACGCCGAAAGCGCCGAGTTGGAGCGGACGACGTTGCGCACCGACCTCGTGGTCTCCACTGGAGGTGGAGCGTTCTCCAATCCGGCCAATCGGCGGGTGATCCGCCGGTGCGGGGGAGCGTCGGTCTTCCTCGATCTGCCGTGGGAGGCGATCTGCAAGCGTCTCGGTGGGGGCGATGGTGGCCGTCCCAAGTGGATTGACGAGCGCCACGCTCGGACGCTCTTCATCCAACGAAGGCCGGACTACCTGCTCGCCGAGACGCACATCGAACTGGAAGGGTCCGAGTCACCCGGCGATGTCGCCGATCGAATCGCGCTCGCGCTGCCGGAGGTCGCGTGCGCTTCCTGATTCTCTCCGATGTCCACGCCAACTGGGATGCCCTTCAGGGGGTCCTTCGCCATGTTCGGCGGAAACGGTATGACCGCGTCGTCTTCCTTGGTGACGCGGTCGGTTACGGTGCTTCGCCCAACGCAGTCGTGAAATGGCTCCACGGCCTCGGCTCCGCGGCCGTGATCGTTCGGGGCAACCACGACCGGGTCTGTTCGGGGCTCGACAGCGGGGACTACTTCAACCGGTACGCGCGCGAAGCATCCAGGTGGACCCTCGATCGACTCGAGGAGAGAAACCTCGAGTTCCTCCGGTCCTTCCCCGAAGGGCCCGTCGAGATCTCCCCGGAAGCGGCGGCCTGTCACGGCTCGAGCTTCGACGAAGACGCCTACATTTTCTCGGTCTACGATGCCGAACAGGCCTTCGAGTCCCTGTCCACCCAGGTCATCTTCTTTGGTCACACCCACGTCCCGACCCTCTTCTCTCGTCGGTCCGAGAACGGGGAGAAGACCTTGAGGGCGCGGCTTCTCAGCGGGCGCCGCACGGTGATTGATCTCGACGGCGACACCCGGTACCTGATCAACCCGGGATCGGTGGGTCAACCGAGGGACCGCGACCCGCGCGCTGCCTACGCCATCTACGATGCCGACAGTCGTCGGGTCTATCTCTACCGCGTCCCCTACCGCACCGCTGCCGCCCGACGTCGGATCATCCAGGCTGGTCTGCCGCCGGTCCTCGGTGACCGACTCCTGCACGGAGCTTAGACTTTGAGCCTCTCGCAGGAACTGCGACTATTCAGACTTCGTGGTTCGCGGCCCTTTCGCGGGTGTCCCGCCCGCATGGTGCCGACTCGGGTTGCCGGATCCGATCGTCCAGAACCCGAGTTCACGGGAGACCGAGATGAGATCAGGCGCGATCGCTCTTCCCCGGAGGTTGTTTTGAAAATGGTTCACGCGTTCGTCCACAAGATGTTTCCCCTCGTGCTTTGGGTCGTGATCTGTCTCTCCATGGCAGCATCCGCTTCGGCCCAGGATCCGACGAGCTTTGACGCTCGGGCCGAGTTTCTCCTGCGCAAGATCGACTCCGGCCTCCTCCCCACCCCGATGTTTGTGGCCATGCTTCGCGATCCCTATCCGGAGACGCGGGTCCTGGCGGTTCGGGCAGTCGCTTCAAGCGGCGACCCGAGCCAGACCGTCCTGCTCTGGGAGGTTTTCGGCGATCGGGACTACCGTGTCCGGTACGAGGTCATGGTGGCGGCCGGACGGTTGGGCCCTGAAGGCAGGGGTCTCGCCCTGAAGGGGCTCGGTGACACGAGTCCAAAGGTCCGGCAAGCGGCCGCCTGGGCTGCGTGCCACGGTGGCGAGGAGGCCCTCGCCCCGCTCATGGCTTCCATGGGCCGGGAGGCCGACGTCGGTGTGCGCGCCACCGCCATGGCCAATCTGTGGCGGTTTGAGGAAGCCGGCTGGGAGACCCACGCTGCAGCGGCCGCGTCCGGCGCCGATGTGCAACTCAGGAGGGCTGCCGCCTATTCGCTCTCCCGAAGCGCGCGACCCCAGGCGCGGGCCGCCCTGCGCCGGCTTGCCGCCGATGCCGAAGCCGTCATCCGCGCCACCGCCATCGCCGGTCTGCGTCGCGCAGCGCTGGCGAGGGATGATCTCATGGTCATCACAAGGGCGCTGACCGACACCGATGCGAGGGTTCGAACCGCGGCCTGCTGGGTTCTGGCGGAGCAATCGGAGCCCGTGCTTGGGAAGCCATCGGCATCCGCGGTCGAGGCCATGTGGACGCCGGTGGAGGCTCAGACTGCGATCCTGGCGCTCAGGGCGGCGGGGGCGCGACCGGAGATCGGCACCGATGCCGGTCTCTTATCTCTGGTGGAGACGGAAGAGCCCTGGCTGGCGTCCGAAGCCTTCATCGCCCTCGTTCGCCGCGGTGGCGATGGGGTCGACGAGATCGCGGGCGAGTGGCTCTCCGGAGATGAGCTCTGGCAACGCAGATCGGTCGCGGCGAGTGCACCGGAATTGGGTGAGGTCTGGGAGAAGGCGGTCGCAAAGAACGCGGACCCGGCTGTTCGGCTCGCCTGGCTCGAAGACCTCGGAACGGAAGACATTTCCTCGCGCATGGAGGTTCTTCGGAAGCTGGTGGCCGAGGATCCGAATCCCTTTGTCAGAACCGCGGCTCTCAATCATCTGAGCGACACCGGAGCCGCCGGCACCCTTGACGCTCTCCTCGGTCTCGCCCGCTCCTGGGCGGCCGACGAGGCGCCCGACGCTCGTGCAGCGGCCCTGACCTCGGCGTTGGCGGTCGCCGAGAACGAGGAGCAGTACGCGCAGGTGCTCGCCCAGGCAATGAAGGATGGAGATCCAGCGGTTCGGATTCTCGTCATCAACGCCGCACGGAGCGCCGGTCTGCCCGCCAGGTCCGAGGAGCGGGATCTGCGCCACAACCGCCGGTGGTATGTCGATCTCGTTGATTGGATGCGGGGAAACCACGGGCTTGATGTCACCACCGACCGCGGTGTTTTCCGCATCCGCCTAGATGCTCTGGAGGCGCCCGTTTCGGCACGCGAAATCTTCGATCTGGCAGCCGTCGGTTTCTATGACGACTTGATATTTCACCGGGTGGTCCCCAACTTCGTGGTGCAGGGTGGCGATCCTCTTGGTAACGGCTGGGGTGGCCCCGGCTTCATCCTGCCAGACGAACCCGCCTTCCGTCCTTTCGACTCGTGGCGCGTCGGCATCGCCACCTCGGGGCCGAACACCGGGGGCAGCCAGTTTTTCATCACCTTGATGCCCGCCGACCACCTCGTCGGGCACTACACCAATCTCGGTGAGGTCACCGTCGGCCGTGAGGTCGTGGCGAGGCTCAGGGTGGGCGATCGGATCCGCGAAATCGAAGTTTTCAGCGGTGACGAGCCGCCGCCACCATCGCCGGTGCTCCTCGGTTCGGTCGAGTGGGGTGATCTGTCCGGAATCTCCGGTTGGCAAGACGAGTACGATGCGTCCCGGCCCGGTGCGACGTCGATGGAGACACTTGCTTCGGCCACCGGGAGTTATCGCATCGTCACCGTTCTGGGTTCGTGGTGCCATGATTCCCAGCGCGAGGTCCCACGGCTGCTCAAGGTCCTCGACCAGCTCGACACACCCGTCTTCGAGCACGAAATGATCGGTGTGGATCTGACCCGCCGGATTGACGATGCGGAGCTGGCGATCTTCGCGGGGGTCGAGCGCACGGTGGAGCGAGTCGCGACCATCGTGGTCTTCGATACCGATGGAATCGAGATCGGCCGGGTTGTCGAAACCGCAGAAAGACCCATCGAGAAGCTCCTGGTTGAGTTTCTCGCACCGTTGGAGGGCTGGGAGTGACACCGCATCGTGTTGCTGTGACATCGGAGCTGCCGGGCAAGGCCGTCGAGTGGCTGGAAGCGGGCTGTCGGATCCATCTCAATTCGGGGCCCCAGATCACCGACGAGGACGAACTGATCGCATTCATCGGCGCCGCCGACGCGGTCCTCACCCTCCTGGCCAACCCGGTGACCGACCTAGTCCTGGCAGCCTGCCCTCGCCTCCGGGTCGTCGGCAACTGCGCGGTCGGCTTCGACAACATCGATCTCGACGCCGCCAGGCGCCGCGGTGTGTGGGTGACCAACACCCCCGATGTCCTCACCGATGCGACCGCCGATCTGACCTGGGGGCTGATCCTCGCGGTCACTCGGAGGCTCGGTGAGGCCGAGCGATTTCTCCGGGAACGCCGATTCAGAGGCTGGGCCCTCGACATGCTGCTCGGCTCGGCGATTCAGGGCCGGCAGCTCGGCGTCGTCGGCTACGGCCGCATCGGCCGGGCGGTGGCGCGTCGCGCCGGGGGTTTCGGCATGTCGGTCGCCTACACCGATGTCGAGGAACACTCGAATCCGGACCCGCCGGCGACCTTCATGGCTCTTGAGCAGCTGCTCTCCACCAGCCATGTCGTGAGTCTTCATGCACCGCTCAACAAGGAGACCCGGCACCTCCTCGATGAGCCGCGGTTCCGTCTCATGCCGCCGGGAGCTTTTCTGGTCAACACCGCTCGCGGCCCGTTGGTGGACGAGGCGGCGTTGGTGCGGGTTTTGGAGGAGGGCCACCTCGGGGGCGCCGGACTCGATGTCTACGAGAACGAACCGGAGATCCACCCCGGTCTCCTCGGTCGCGAGGATGTCGTTCTGATACCCCATCTGGGATCGGCGACGGTGGAGACAAGGGCCGCCATGGCCGAGCTCGCGGCGACGAATATACTCGCCGTCCTCAACGGCGAAGAGCCGCCCACACCGGTGGTGAGACCAGCCGATCACTGATGTCGCCGTCTTGAAACACCAAGGACACAAAGAACCACAAGGGTTCCACAAAGCATTGCATTTTTTACCCGGGCCCCATCAACATCGGAAGGACTGCCCTCTCTGGAATCGTTGCGATGAGCTAAGAAGATGTCCTTTGTGGTCCCTTCGTGGCTCTTAGTGCTCTTCGTGTTTCAAAAACCACCGTTCTCGTCCCACGTGTCAATGAGCCGAGTGGCCACTCGCCCCAACTCCCATCGAGGATGGATGGGAAGTTCTATCGATCTCTGAACAGTCCGATGATCATCTTCGCCACTGCGTCGGGTGCTTCGAGGGGGAGGAGGTGACCGCAGTCGGGAACCACTTCGAGGGTCGCGCCCGGGATCCCACCGGCGGCCTCTTCCGAGAACGCCTTGAACCCGGGCATCTCCATCTCACCGACCATGACCCGGGTCGGTACCGCAATCTCGCCGAGCCTCTCGGGGACCGTCCATTCGCGTTCCACCCGGTCGCGCTGGGTGGCCAGGAACTCGGCGCCCGGAAAATCCTCAACGATGGCGGCAACCGCCTCACGGATCCCCTCCTTGGTGAACGAGTGGGCGAAGAGGGGGCTCGTGGCCCACGGTCCCGCCATGGCCGCGGCCATCCCTTCGCTGCGGATCGCGTGAGCCACATTGCGGAGGTTGTCCATGAAGGCCGGCTCGAAGGGCCGATCGGGCATCACCGCCGCCACAAGGCCGAGAGAGTTCAGGCGGGCGGGTTGGGTGAGGGCCATCTCCAGGGCGACTCCTCCGCCGAAGCTGAAACCGATCACCGTGGCGAGATCGACGTTTCGAGCGTCGAGGAGAGCCGTCATGTCTCCGGCGTGGTGCGAAACGTGATAGCCCGAGTCGGGGCGAGAGCTCCTGCCGTGTCCGCGCAGATCCGGGCGAATAACCCGGAGTCCGGCTTCCAGCAGCTGCGGCACCACCGGATCCCAGACCCGCCGATCCAGGGTATGGCCGTGGAGCAGAACCGCCACCGGTCCGGAGCCCTCATCCGAGTACGAGATTGTGACGGATCCGTTGGTGATCTCGGGCATGGTTGGTCCTCCAGCACAGGGGCTGGCCAGATTGTACCGGTTCGGAATCCAACCGTGGCCGAATCGGTTACACTCGCGAACCGCGGATGCGGTCGCTAAAGGAGTTCCCATGACCCTCACGAACCAGAGTGTCCTCGAAACCTTGCACGAGATTCACGCGCCGGGCAGCACGCAGAGCCTGGTTGAAGTCGGGTCGATTCGCGACCTCGAGATCGAGGGATCGACCGTCCGGCTCGCCCTCGCAGTCCAGGTTGCCCAGCCATCCGATGTGGAGGAACTGCGCGGTCGTGTTGTGACGGCCCTGCAGGCCATGGACGAGGTTGGTGAAGTGGATCTCCAGATCCAGCCCATGATGCCCATGGCGTCGGCCCCTCCCCAGCCCGAACCCGAGCCCACCACCTGGGCCGACAAGATTCCGGGGATCAAACGGGTTGTGGCGGTGGCCTCGGGGAAGGGCGGCGTCGGCAAGTCCACGGTCTCGGCCAACCTCGCACACGCGCTTGCACAGGACGGTTTCTCGGTGGGGCTCCTCGATGCCGATATCTACGGCCCGTCACAACAGATCATGATGGGCGCCAGTGGCGATCCCATGGGCGATGAGGATGGGAAGATCTTCCCGGTGGAGGCGCCGGGTGGCGTCAAGGTCATGTCCTTCGGTTACTTTGTCGATGCCGACCAGCCGGTGATCTGGCGGGGCCCCATGTTGCAGAAGGCTCTCGAACAGTTCTTCGGAGACGTCCACTGGGGCGAGCTCGACTACCTCATCGTCGATCTGCCGCCGGGCACCGGCGATGTGGCTCTCACCCTGTGTCAGAATGTGCCGCTGGCCGGTACCGTGATCGTCACCACACCCCAGGATGTCGCCCTCATCGACGCCCGCAAGGGTCTGCACATGTTCCGAAAGCTCGAGACCCGGGTGCTCGGGATCGTCGAGAACATGAGCGGCTATGAGTGCCCCGAGTGCGGCCACGTCGAACACGTCTTCGGCACCGGTGGCGGAGCGAAGACCGCAGAGGAGCTCGGCTTGCCTCTCTTCGGTTCGGTGCCGCTGGATCCCGCCATCGTCACCGGTGGCGACAACGGAACCCCCGTGGTGCTCGAGCGACCGGACTCGCCGTCGGCGCGGGCCTTCGTCGAGATCGCCGAAAAGGTCGCGGAGGCGACGAAATAGAGCGGGGCCCTCTGAGCCGAAGGTTTTATTTCTTCGAGGTGTAGGTCACGTTGACGGTGGTTGCACCATCGTCGGAACCGATCACGACGATGACGTTTCGGTTCCCGGCTTCCCGGGCGCCGTTGATCATCGCACCCTCGTTGTCGCCCCCGGAATAGGTATTGACGGTCACCTCGAAGCCGTCTTCCTTGAGCGCGGTGCGGTAGAAGTCGAGGATCTCGGCCACGGGATCGTCGGTGCTCAGCGTGAAGTTGCCGTTGACGGTGTCATTGGTCGACATCGTGCCGCGGTTGGCGGGTTCGCTCCCCGGGTAGACGGGCACCCATTCGGGGAGCTCCTCGGTCACGGCCGCACCGGTGGTGATTGCAAAGCCGTCGCCATCGCTGCTCTCGATTCTGACCGTGCCGTCCTCGGCGTCGCTGACATCGACGGTGACCTCTTCACCATCGGCGGTCCAGCTGAAGCGGCCCTCCTTGATGTCGTCGAAATTCACCGTGATGAGCTCGCCGGTCTTGGTGTTGCGCACCGTCATGGTGCCGGCTTCCTCGTCGACCTCGACCTCCTCGAGTTCAGGCGAAGCCATGACCACAAGCTTGGCGGCCGCGAGACCCGGGTTGTCTTCGAAATCCTCGGCGACGTTCTTGACCGTGCGGGCCAGGAAGAACCCGCCGATCAACATGGCCACCACGATGATCACCAAGATCACGCCACAGCCGATGCCGACCCATGCCAGCGGATGCAGTCCTTGTCGTGCGGGCGCCTGGGCTCCGTTGCTCATCTCGACCTCCTCGAGTGTTCTTCGGTTCTCGACGCAGCTTAGCACGCCGTCATCATGCTAGGATCGAACGAGATGGACGACGACCCAGAAGCTTCGAATCGTGTGAGCCGCCGTGACTTCTGACATTGTCTGGGTGATTCTGTGCCTCTTCGGCTCGGGTTTCTTCTCGGCGTCGGAGACCGCATTGTCGTCGCTGCCCATCACCCGGTTGGAGGCCCTCCGCCAGTCGAGCGGCCGGCTGACCCGCGCCGGCCTCGACCGCTGGGCCACCGCCCCCCAAGAACTGCTCATCACCATCCTCGTCGGCAACAATCTGGTCAATGTTCTCGCCTCGGCCCTCGCCACCCGGATCGCGTACCGCCTCACCGATCAGGGCGGTCTCGCATTCGTGGTCGGAATCATGACCCTGGTCATCCTGGTCTTCGGCGAGATCACGCCAAAGACCCTGGCTCAACGGCACTCGGCCTGGGTCTCGGCGCGGGT
>RCNG010001545.1_pt1 | contig 11432 bp, 8 predicted proteins | sample 2041371 | NCBI WGS metagenome assembly RCNG01 (sample SAMN09708227, study PRJNA481090) | Marine sediment metagenome, whole genome shotgun sequencing project. | biome: marine sediment; feature: ocean; material: sediment; isolation source: Sewage treatment plant 1 marine sediment (STP1) ... | reverse complement strand
ATGGTGCTCGCTGGATAGGAAAAGGTTATTCCCCATTTGGGGAAGAGCGCAAGCGATTTTTTCGATTGATCGCACTTTTCAAGGATACCTTGCAGCCCGCAGGGCACCCGCGCCCGTAGATTGTTTTTTGCGACATGGGAAGCGATGGGCTGGCGTGAGCGGCTTAGTCGACGCTCTCCAGCCGTCGTGCTGTCTGTTGCTCGGTCATCTGTTTGGATCTCCGCTTCGAGGGGGCGGGTTGACAGGGGCGAGCGGGTGCATACTTCCAAAGGGGATGAACCGGAGAGAAAGGAGGCCCAAGGTGAGCGACGATCGTGACGACATCGGCAAGGCGGGCAAGGTCGACAAGAGCGAGGAGGAGTGGATGGCGGAGCTGGGTGCGGAGGCCTACGCCGTCTGCCGCGGCAAGGGCACCGAGCGGGCATTCACCGGGCGCTACTGGGACACCAAGACGCCGGGGGTTTACGTCTGCGCCGGCTGCGGCCAGAAGCTGTTCACCTCCGAGACCAAGTTCGATTCCCGCTCGGGCTGGCCCAGCTTTACCGAGCCGGTGGCGGCCGAGCATGTGGGGATCGATGAAGACAGGGGATTCGGCATGGTCCGTACCGAGGTTCATTGCAGCCGCTGCGATGCCCATCTCGGCCACGTGTTTCCCGACGGCCCCCAGCCGACCGGCCAGCGCTACTGCATCAACTCGGTGTCGCTGAAGCTGCACCCCGAGAGCGGAAAGAAAGAGGCGGGCAAAGGCTGACGGCGGAGCAATGGATTCTCAGGCTCAGTCGAGTTTCAGGTTGAGCTGGGCGGCGTCGAGGCGGCCGATCCCCTGGAGAACCCGGTAGACGGCGATCCTGGAGTCGGCGGTGGCGTCGGTGAGGCTGATCCGGGCGATGTTGACCTCGTTCTCGGCGTCGAGGACGTTGATCACCGTTTCCCGGCCGGCCTCGCGCAGCCGGCGGCGGGCGACGAACACCTCGGCGGCGATATTGACCGCGTTCTCCAGGAGCTCCACCCGCTGGCGGGCGGTCATCAGCTCGTGCCAGGCGAGGCGGGTCTCCTCGAACACCCGGCGGATCGCGGTCTCGTGGTTGTCCTGGCTGGCCCGGTAGTCGAAGGCGGCCTGGGAAACGCCGGCCTGGGTGGCGAAGCCGTTGAACAGGTTCCAGGTGGCGCGCAGCACCACCGAGTAGGCGCGGCGTTCGCCCTCGACCAGGTCGACGTCGTTCTCGTAGTTGGCGCCGGCGACCACGTCGACCGTCGGGTAGTAGTCGGCGCGGGCGGAGCGGCGGCGCTCGCGTGCGACCTCGACGGTGGCGCGGCTGGAGTTGATCAGCGGGTTCTCCCGGTCGGCGATTTTCAGCCCCTCGTCCAGCTCCTGGGGCAGCAGCGTCTCCGGCGGCACCGGCTCGGTCATCCGCTTCATGTCGGGGGCGTGGCCAAACACCTGGATGTAGCGGGCGACGGAATCCTGTAGCGCGCCCTCGAAGGCGACCCGGCGCTCCTTGGCGATCTGCAGGCGTGACTTGGCCTGGAGCACGTCGACGGCGATGCCGGCACCGCGTTGAACCCGCTCGTCCTCGAGGTTGAGCTGGCGCTTGATCGTACTCTCGCTGAGCCGGGCCAGCTCGATCAGCCGGGTGTGGCGCAGCACGTCGATGTAGGAGCGGGCGCCGCGGAACAGGACGTCTTGGCGGGTTCCGGCGAGGGTGAAGTCGGCGACCTCGACGTTGAGCCTCGCGGACTTGACGTCGGACGGAGTGCCAAACCCGTCGAACAGGTTCTGGGTGACGGTGAGGGCGCCGACCGTTTTGACCTTGTTCCAATCCTGCTCGCTGGTCTTGCGCAGGAGCGGGCTGTCGATGTGCTCGGGACCGCTTTCGCCGGTGGCGTCGACCCGGGGCAGGTATCCAGCGAAGGCACGGTCGACCCCCTTGACGTTGGATTCCAGATTTTTGCGGCGTTCGAGAATTTCCGGATTGCCGTTGATCAGACCCTGGAGTTCCTCCTCCAGGGTCTGGGCAAGCACCGGCACGCCGGCGACGATCCACAGCGCGAGGGCAAGAATTGCGCCGGCCGCCGTCCGAATGTTCAATGCCCCCCCTTCGCCATTTTCGATCACACCCGGGCTCGGGTAGCCCGTTTGGGGTATTTTGCCATTTTCAAGCCCTGGCGTCACCCGTCAAGCGGTCGAGACGCCCCGCGGCCTAAATCCTTGTGGTTGTGGTGTTTCGGCAACAGCGGCGGGAGCGGCCGCGACGCGGTCCCGCCCCGAAAGTCTACTCAGCCCGAATCGGGCCTGCCGTAACCGCCGCCGCCGGGGGTCTCGATGACAAAGATATCGCCGGCGGCCATCTCGGTGCTCTCGGTGCCGGACAGTTCCTCGATGCGGCCGTCGGCGCGCTCGACTGCGTTCCGGCCCCGTTTTCCCGGTCCGCCGCCGGCGAGTCCGTAGGGCGGGATCCTCCGGTGGCCGGAGAGGATCGCCGCGGTCATCGGTTCGAGAAACTGGATCCGCCGGACGACTCCGTCGCCGCCACGATGGCGGCCGCGGCCACCCGAGCCGCGGCGGATCGAGAACGAGCGGACCAGCACCGGGAACCGCCACTCCAACACCTCGGGGTCGGTCAGCCGCGAGTTGGTCATGTGAGTGTGGACCGCGTCAGTACCGTCGAAGTCGGGGCCGGCGCCTGAGCCGCCGCAGATGGTCTCGTAATACTGGTGGCGATCGTTGCCAAAGGTGAAATTGTTCATCGTCCCCTGCGCCGCCGCCATGGTGCCCAGCGCGCCATAGAGTGTGTCGGTGATGCACTGGGAGGTCTCGACATTGCCGGCGACCACCGCCGCCGGGTAGCGGGGGTTGAGCATCGAGCCCTCGGGATTGACGATGCGCAAGGGCTTGAGACAGCCGGCGTTGAGCGGGATGTCGTCGTCGACCAGGGTACGGAACACGTATAGCACCGCCGCCTTGCACACCGCCGACGGCGCGTTGAAGTTGTTGCCGCGCTGCGCCGACGTTTCGCTGAAATCGACGGTTGCGGTGCGCTCGCGGGCGTTGATGGAGATCGCTACCCGGATCACCGCGCCGTCGTCCATCTCGTAAGAAAAGCTTCCGTCCTTGAGCACGTCGAGGACGCGGCGGACCTGCTCCTCGGCGTTGTCCTGAACGTGGCCCATGTACGCCCAGACGACGTCGAGGCCGAAGTGCTCGACCATCTTGCGCAGTTCCTGCACGCCCTTCTCGGTGGCGGCGATCTGGGCACGGAGGTCGGCCAGGTTCTGCTCGATGTTTCGTGCCGGCCATTGGCCGCTGGACAACAGCGCCTTCATCTCCGCCTCGCAGAAACGGCCACCCTCGACCAGCACCTGGTTGTCGATGAGCACTCCTTCTTCGTCGACCGTGCGGCTGTCGGGCGGCATCGAGCCGGGGGTGATGCCACCGATGTCGGCGTGATGTCCCCGTGAACCGACGAAGAACAGGATCTCTTTGCCGGCGCCGTCGAACACCGGGGTTATGACGGTGATGTCGGGCAAGTGGGTGCCGCCGTTGTAGGGAGCATTGAGCAGGTAAACGTCGCCCGGTTTCATCGTGCCGTGGCGCTCGCGGATCACCGTCTCGATGCTCTCGCCCATGGAGCCCAGGTGAACCGGCATGTGCGGCGCATTGGCGATCAGGCTGCCGTCGCGGTTGAACACCGCGCAGGAGAAGTCGAGCCGCTCCTTGATGTTGACCGAGTAGGCGGTGTTGGCCAGCGTCGCCCCCATCTGTTCGGCGATCGACATGAACAGATTGTTGAACACTTCGAGCATCACCGGATCGGCGCGGGTGCCTATCGCCTCGGTCTTTGGCCGCGCGATCACCCGGCGGAGCACCAGGTGGTCGCGGATCGTGGTCTCGGCGCGCCAGCCGGGCTCGATCACTGTCGTCGCGTTGGCGTCGATGACGATCGCCGGGCCATCGATGGCGTCGCCGGGGGCAAGATCGTCACGATCGTAGACCGGCGTCGGCTGTCGGGCGCCGCCGAACCCGCTTTCTACGGTATCCAATGCTACCGGCGCGGGTCGGTCTGTCGGCACCGGCCGTTCCGGGTCGATGGTCTTCTCGGTGACCCCGATCGCCTCCGCCGAGATCGCCTCGACGATCAGCGCTCGCCCCGGCATGGTGAAGCCGAAGCGCTGGGTGTGCAGCTCTTCGAACGCCGCGGTCATTTCGTCCGGGCCGGCGAACGTGACGATCAGCGCGGTATCGGTGCCCTGGTAACGGAGATGGGCCTTGGCCAGCATGGTGATGTTGGCTGCCTCGACGCCCTGGCCTTCGATCTCGACCCGCGCATCGGTGCCGAGGGCGCCGAGCCGGGCGGCGAGGTCGTCGAGCACCGCGGGTTCGAGCGTCAACTCGACCGACTGCTCGCGCATCGCCCGGATATCGGCCAACCCCATGCCGTAGGCCGACAGCACACCGGCGTAGGGATGAACCAGCACCGTGGTCATGCCGAGGGAGTCGGCGACCAGGCAGGCGTGCTGGCCGGCGGCGCCGCCGAAGCAGTTGAGGGTGTACTCGGTGACGTCGTAGCCGCGCTGCACCGAGATCTGCTTGATCGCATTGGCCATGTTCTCGACGGCGATCTTGAGGAATCCCTCCGCCACCTGTTCGGGGCTCTTGTGCTCGCCGGTGGCGGCGGCGATCTCGGAGGCCAAGGCGGCGAACCGCTGCCCGACCACATCGGCGTCGAGCGGCTCGTCGGCATTCGGACCGAAAACCTTTGGGAAAAACCGTGGCTGAATGCGCCCGAGCATGACGTTGCAGTCGGTCACCGCCAGCGGCCCGCCGCGGCGATAGCATGCCGGGCCTGGATTGGCGCCGGCGGACTCGGGGCCGACCCGGAATCGGGCGCCGTCGAAATGGAGGATCGAGCCGCCGCCGGCGGCGACGGTGTGGATGCGCATCATCGGCGCCCGCATCCTGACGCCAGCGACCTGGGTCTCGAAGGCGCGTTCATATTCGCCGTCGTAGTGGGAGACGTCGGTGGAGGTGCCCCCCATGTCGAAGCCGATGATCTGGTCGAAGCCGGCGGTCTCGGCGGTCCGCACCATGCCGACGACCCCTCCCGCAGGCCCCGACAGGATGCTGTCCTTGCCTTGGAACAGTCGCGCGTCGGTGAGACCGCCGTTGGACTGCATGAACATCAGCGGGACGTCACCCAGTTCCGCGGCGACGTTGTCGACGTAGCGGCGCAGAATCGGCGACAGGTAGGCGTCGACGACGGTGGTGTCGCCCCGCGAGACCAGCTTCATCAGCGGGCTGGTCTGATGGGAGGTCGAGACCTGGGTGAAACCGATTTCGCGGGCGATTTCCGCCACCCGCCGCTCATGGCCGGTATGCCGGTATCCGTGCATGAACACCACGGCGATCGAGCGGATGCCGTCATCGAACGCGGCCTGCAGGCCGGTGCGGGCGCCATCCTCGTCCAGGGTCGTCAGCACCCTGCCGCTGGCGTCGATCCGCTCGTCGATCTCGACCACCCGTTCGTAGAGCAGTTCCGGCAGGACGATACGACGGTCGAACAGCTTTGGCCGATTCTGGTAGCCGATGCGCAGCGCATCGCCGAAGCCGCGGGTGATCGCCAGCACCGTGCGGTCGCCCTCGCGCTCGAGCAGCGCGTTGGTGGCGACGGTGGTGCCCATCTTGACCGCTCGGATCGCTTCCGAAGGGATGCGCTCGCCGGGTTCGAGACCGAGGCAGTCGCGGATGCCCTGGATCGCTGCGTCCTGGTAACGCTCGGGGTTCTGCGACAACAGCTTGCGGGTCTCGGTGGTGCCGTCCGGCCGTTTGGCGACAACGTCGGTAAAGGTGCCGCCGCGATCAATCCAGAATTGCCAGCCGTTGGCGCTTGTAAGATCGTTCATCGGCCCGCTCCCCGTCGGCTTTTATTTTGTATACACCGTTATACAGGGAAGGTGAGGGCGGGGTCACGCTCCCAGGAGCGGCGGCGGAACCGGGGGTGTTCGGTTGTCGTTGGCGGCCGGGCGCGCTACCGGTTCGATCTCCTGGTTTCGCGACTGCAGGCCTTGCTGCACTTCGTCCAGGCTTTTGAGCGCCAGTTTGAGCCCGACCTGGGCCAGCTTGAGCCGGCTTTGCGCCAGGTTGAGGTGGTGTAGGGGATCGGTCAAGTTGCGCTCACATTGATTTGGTAGAGCCTGCCACGCTCGGCGGCGGCGAGGTGAAGCGGACAGTAGCCGGAAATAAAGACTAAGTCAAGGCTTATATTCCTTTATCCGACGTTTCACGCTTTGGACCACCACGGTCTCAAGTTTCGATCCGGAGGAGGGGCCCTGCGGATCGGCAACGGATCCTGCGGAAACCAGCAGCAATAGGTTGCCACTTCGCGTTAGACTCGTTCTCCAACGAGATCGGATCTTGAATGGACCGACACGTCGCCATTGTTGCCCTTTTCGTGTCTTTGGTGATCGCGCTCGTCGCCGCGCCCGCCCGGGCCGACGTGACCGGCAAGCCGCGGGTGATCGACGGCAACACCCTGGAGCTCGCCGGCGAGCGGATTCGCCTCTACGGTATCGCCGCCCCCGCGCCGGATCAGACCTGCAACGCCGACGGGGTGGAATGGGCCTGCGGTCAGGAAGCGACCTATGCGCTGGTGTTCGAGACCGCCTACCACTGGGTCACCTGCAAAGGCGATAACCGGGACCGCGACGGACAATTGATCGCCGTCTGCACCATCGGCCCCTACGACCTCAACGCCCTGATGGTCCGCAAAGGCTGGGCCCTGGCCGATCGCCGATATGCCAGCGACTACGTCGATGAGGAAGAAGAAGCCAGGGCCGCAAGGCGGGGACTGTGGAGGGGCGAATTCGTGGTGCCGTGGGAATGGCGGCGGTAGCGCACAAGGCGGACGTTGGATGGCCAAGTGCATCACAAACTCCCCAACCGCGCCAAAGTCCCCTTCAAATGCTGAGACTTTAGTCCAGCGGCGCGGTATGATGGCGCTGTTGCTGGGTAAGGCAAAAGGGGAGGAACAGACATGCCTTGGGGATCTGTAAAGCTGGCCGGGCCAGCGGGCAGAGATGTCTACGTCAACGGCAATTACGAAGATAGTGCCGGCAAGACAAATGAGGACTACGCGGTCGAATACGGGCTCAACACCTTCGAAACGCTGGACGGCTGGTTTCGGATCGATCTCCGCGCGCGGGTCGAGGTGAACGACCAGAATCCCCATGTCGAAACGAAGTTGGAGCCGGTCGTTCCGCCCCAGCCGACCGCGTCGACCCCGCGCGGCAATGGTGGTGACGGTGGCAATGGTGGCGATGGCGGCAATGGCGGGGGCGGGGCATCGTGAGGACGTGGCGCGGGGCCACTTCCGCCACGGCTTGGCGGGGGCGGAGCACGACCCGACTCGCTTCGTGGCTTGTGATCGCGATCGTTGCCGTGGTTCTTGCCGCCTGCAGCTACCCGGAGCGCAATCAAGAACTCGAAGACCTCGATTCCCGCGAGGGCTATCGGTGGGGGGCACTTGTCGGCGGAGAACTCGACGATACGTTGTTGATCGTCACCGCCTCGGGCGGGGGGACCCGGGCAACCGCCCTCGTCCTATCGACCCTTCGTGGTCTCGACCGGCTCAAGCTGGTTTCCGGGAGTAGCCTCGCCGAAGAGATCGACGTGATTTCCTCGGTTTCCGGGGGCAGTGTGGCCGCCGGCTATTTCGCCCTGGCCGGTACCAGTGGCTTCGATACCTTGGAACGCGACTTCGTCCGGCAGGACGGCATATCGGCGCTTCTCTGGAAAGCCGTCAATCCGGTCGAGCTGTTCGAGCTTGCCACTCCTTCCAGGGAACGAAGCGATCTGCTGATCGACTATCTCGACGAATCGCTGTTCAATCAAGCGACCTTCGAGAATTTGAGGCTCACAGGCAAACGGCCTTTCCTCATCCTCAATGCCACCGACATGGTCGCAGGCACGACTTTCGCGTTCACCCAAAACCGGTTCGACCTGATCTGTTCGGATCTCGACCAGTTCAAACTGTCGGTCGGTGTGGCGGCTTCCGCCGCCGTTCCCGGACCGATGACGCCGGTGACGCTCATCAACTATTCACCTTGCAAGGCCCAGGAGGGCGTGCCCTGGCCGGCGACCTGGGTAACCAACGCTGCGAACTCGGACTGGTATGATAATCCCGCGAGGGTGGCCCGCGGCCGGGTGGCGGAATCCTATGCCTTGGGCAGCAAGGTGCCGCCCCCCGAGGGGAAATCCTTCATCCATCTCCTGGATGGCGGGCTCGCGGACAACCTGGGTATTGCGGAGCCCTTCCGTCTGCTCAGCACCAACGAAGTCTCACCCAACTTCTTCAACCAGATATCGAAAGGCAAGATCCGGCGGGTGGTTTTCGTTCTCGTCAACGCGCGTTCGGCGACGGCCTCGGAACTGAACGGAGAGATCGCCACGCCTGGCCTCACCGACATGCTGGGCGCAATCATCAATGCTCCCATCCAAAACACAACTTCCGGCAATGTCGAGCGTCTGGAAACCTTGTTGCGGGAGCGTTTCGACGCCGCGGCGGCCGAAATGCCCCCGTCGCTGGCGGAAAATTTCAACAACCTCGAAACCTTCTTCGTGCCGGTCGACTTCGACGGCATCGAAGACGTCGACTGCCGGCGCGCATTTCAATCGATCGCGACAAGCTGGACCCTTCCCGAGAAGGAGGTCGACGCCTTGATGGTCGCCGGCCAGGCCCTGCTCAAGTCCGCGCCGAAACTCGGCAAGGTGGTGGATGCTCTCGGCGTGGAGGGTATGGAGAACCTTCCGGAGATGGCAGACGCTTGCGCCGTCATGAAAGAGGCTCGTCGTAAGCCAGCGAAATAGTGTGATGATCCGGCTCTAAATAGGAACGGGGCGGAACGGGCTGTTGGCCCATTCCGCCCCGCATAGTCCTATCGTTCGCGAGCGATGCCCGCGACGATGTTTAGCCTTGAGCCATCGAACGACCGGTCGAACCGAGGTCGTCGCAGGCCTCGCTGACGCGATCGACCAACGCCGTTTCGGCCGCACGCATCCACTTGCGCGGGTCGTAGAACTTCTTCAGCGGCGCACCGTCGTCCGGATCGAGCTGGAACTTGAACGCCTTCGGGTGTTCGTCGACGAACTTGCCGAGACCCTCGGCCATGGCGAACTGGGTGTCGGTGTCGATGTTCATCTTGAACACGCCGTAGCCGATCGCCTCGGCGATCTCTTCCTTCTTCGAGCCCGAACCGCCGTGGAACACCAGGTGCAGCGGGTTGGCAGCAGTGCCCTTGCTCGACGTCACCAAGTCCTGCGACTTCTTGAGGATCTCCGGGCGAAGCTTGACGTTGCCTGGCTTGTAGACGCCGTGGACGTTGCCGAACGACGCGGCGACCGAGAACATCCCAATCGACTGCAGCTTCTCGTACGATTGGAGCACGTCCTCGGGCTGGGTGTAGAGCTTGGAGTTGTCGGCGCTCTCGTCGAATTCGCCGCCGATGCCGTCCTCCTCGCCGCCGGTGACACCGAGCTCGATCTCCAGGCTCATCCCCAACGGCGCCATCCGCTTGAGGATGCGGGCGCACTCGTTGAGGTTCCAGTCGATCGGCTCTTCGGAGAGATCCAGCATGTGCGAGCTGAACAGCGGCTTGCCGGTTTCCTTGAAGAAAGCCTCGCCGTGGTCGAGCATGCCCTCTACCCAGGGGATCAGCTTCTTGTTGGCGTGGTCGGTGTGCAGCACCACGCAGACGCCATAGTGCTCGGCCATCATGTGGACGTGCTTGGCTGCGGATACCGCGCCGAGGACCTTCGCCAGGGCGCCGTCGGGGAAGCCCTGGCCGGCAAAGAACTGGGCGCCGCCGTTGGACAGCTGGATGATGACGTCGGACTTGTTCTTGGCGGCGGCTTCGAGCACGGCGTTGGCGGTGTGGCTGCTCGACACGTTGACCGCTGGCAACGCATAGCCTCCGGACTTGCAAGCATCGATGAGGGTCTTGTAGTCCTCACCGGTGACAACGCCGGGCTTGAGCCCACCGGCGCTCGATTTCAAAGCGGCTTCGGCCATTAATATATTCTCCTCTGGGGTCGTTCGATCCCGGCTCACGACGAGCCGGATCCATCGTCAGGCACCAAGTCTGACAGACGGCGAGGCACCTGATTTGGCGCCGATTTTGGCGAGGAGCGGGCGTGATCGCAAGCCCTTTGGTATGTCGTGACGAAGTCTAATAAAAACAGAACCTTAAGTCGGGCTTTAGCTGTGCATGCAAATCATTAGCAGAAAGTGGCATAAGGAAAGCTTTTCAGGCCAAATTCCACCGGCGTCGGTATATGTAGAGTAAGCTGCTTATCTCGCAGCGATTTTCGCCAAATCCGATGGTTGTGAAGGGCCGTGCCGCCGGCGATCGGTTTGCCATGAAGGGGCGTCCGTTTCTTGGTGCGGGTGTCATCGCGGCAGGCATCGGATGTTCGCCCCGCACCCCTATTGACCGTCTCCGCCGATCAGACGGAGCTTGACTCTCGGTGTTTTTGCCCAAGTTGTTGAACAGTCGTTGAGGGATAGCTGGACCAACCATCATGTCACTACTTCTCGAAGCCGCGGTGTTTCTGGCGGCGGCGGTTATCGCCGTGCCGCTGTTCAAGCGGCTTGGGCTCGGCGCCGTGCTCGGCTATCTGGCGGCGGGGGTGGTGATCGGCCCATGGGCGCTGGGGCTGGTCAGCGACGTCGATCATATCCTGCACTTCGCCGAGTTCGGCGTGGTCCTGCTGCTGTTCGTCATCGGCCTCGAACTGCAGCCCGCCCGCCTGTGGACCATGCGCCGGGCGGTGTTCGGGCTTGGCGGCGCTCAGGTTCTTCTCACCGCCGCGCTGCTGTCGGTAGCGGGCTACGCTCTCGGATTGGGTCCCATCGCCGCCGCCGTCGTCGGACTGTCGCTGTCGTTGTCATCCACCGCGTTCGCCCTGCAGACCCTGGCGGAGAAGCATCAGCTGACCACCCGTCACGGCCGGACCGCGTTTTCGATCCTTCTCCTTCAGGACCTGGCGGTGATTCCGATGCTGGCGATCGTGCCGGTGCTCGGACCGCAGGCGACCGGTCCGATGGAAAGCTCCGGAATGATCGCGGCGCTCGAGACGGTCGCCATCGTGCTCGCCGTCGCCGTCGGTGGCCACTATCTGCTGCGTCCGGTGTTACGCGTCGTCGCCGCGAGCGACACCCGCGAGGTGTTTACCGCGGTGGCCCTGCTCACCGTGGTCGGGACCGCATTGCTGATGGAGTCGGTCGGACTGTCGATGGCGCTGGGCGCCTTCCTCGCCGGCGTTCTGCTAGCGGATTCGGAGTACCGTCATGCGCTGCAAGCCGACATCGAGCCGTTCAAGGGCATGCTTCTCGGGTTGTTTTTCATCGCCGTCGGCATGTCGCTCAACGTCGGCCTCG
>RCNG010001543.1_pt1 | contig 11451 bp, 7 predicted proteins | sample 2041371 | NCBI WGS metagenome assembly RCNG01 (sample SAMN09708227, study PRJNA481090) | Marine sediment metagenome, whole genome shotgun sequencing project. | biome: marine sediment; feature: ocean; material: sediment; isolation source: Sewage treatment plant 1 marine sediment (STP1) ... | reverse complement strand
GGGGGTTGACCTGGGGGAAGTAGTGGCCGTCGATCACCACGATCGGACCGAGGGCGCATGCCCCCAGGCAGTTCACCGTCTCGAGAGAAAACTCGTGGTCTTCGGTGGTCTCGCCGGGTTGAATACCGAGCTGGCGTTGGAACTCCTCGGATACCGCCGGTGCGTTTCGGACGTGGCAAGCGGTTCCCGTGCATACCGAGCACTGGTGCCTTCCCTTCGGCTCGAGCGTGAAAGCCTTGTAGAAGGTGGCAACACCGTAGATGTCAACGAGCGACCGCCCGGTCCGTTGTGCAACAACTCGGAGGGCGCTCTCGGGAAGAAAGCCATACTTGGCTTGAATGCCCTCGAGGATGGAGATGATCCCACCGCGCTCGCCACTGTGCTTGTCAATGATGGCGGCGACCAGGTCCGCGCTCCACACCCCCTCCTCGTAGAGATCACAGAAGAGGATCGAAGAGGTCTGCTTCGAGCGCTGCACACAGCCCGGCAGGTGTTTGCAGGTCAGACAGATATCGCTTTGAATCTGATCTGTGGGGTTGGCCATCTCAACGTCTGACTGTCGTTCCATCTATCCTCCCTGGCCCGAACTCGTCATCTTATGTCGGTGGTCTCTCCCTCTCCGAGGCGAAATACGCAGCGGGAGAGAGACGTCCCGATGCCAGGTTTCTTCGCCGGCGCCAGGTTCTTACCCGCGAGACCATTTGGCCCGAGGTACAGCGCAAAACCCAGGCAATTGCTCATCGTCAGTCCCCACGATGCGTAGCCAACCCGTCGACAGATAGGAGTCCGAGTCATCAACGGAAAGAGTCTACCACCCCGGGTCCTCCTTGAGATCCACCTTGGGTTGCAATATTGAGGATGAGAGGCGGACCGCACAGAACGGGAAGCCGCGACTCGAGCCGAGCGGGCCAGGGCTCGTCTCCCCACCTTCCGATCCAACAAACGATTGAGGAGCATTTTGCATGAGGATGGGCTAAGATGACGCGGCAATTTTGGTCTCGACCGCCGGTATGGCGTGGTCTTGACGAAATACCGAGAGACCGTGGGTTGTGGGTCACTCTGTCCCGGACCGCGGTCGCTCTCAGGAGGTGAAAATGGCTGGAATCGTCGGGTACGGCGCGTTCATTCCGCGCAAGAGAATCACCGCGGATGAGATCGCCCATCAGTGGGGTAAAGACCCCGAAAGCATCAAGAAAGGGCTCCTGCTGAAGGAGAAGTCGGTCCCGGGCATCGACGAGGACACGATCACGATCTCCGTCTCGGCGGGTGCGGATGCGATCGCCAGGGCAGGTATCGACCCGCAGAAGATCGGTGCGGTCTACGTCGGGTCGGAGTCCCACCCCTATGCCGTCAAGCCGACGGGTACGGTTGTGGTCGACGCCCTCGGCATCGGTCCGGACGTGCACGTCGCCGATTTCGAGTTCGCCTGCAAGGCCGGCTCCGAAGCGATGTTCGTCTCTCTCTGTCTCGTCGAGTCGGGCCGCATGGACTACGCCATGGGCATTGGCGCAGACACCTCGCAGGGCGCCCCGGACGATGCCCTCGAGTTCTCGGCATCCGCCGGCGGCGCTGCCTTTATTTTCGGCAAGGAGAAGCTGCTCGCCGATGTGCTGGAGACCTACAGCTACACCTCCGACACGCCGGACTTCTGGCGCCGCGAAGGTGAGTTCTACCCGCGCCACGGCGGTCGCTTCACCGGTGAGCCCGCGTACTTCAAGCACGTCATTAGCGCGACCAACGCGATCCTCGACAAGACCGGGATGAAGCCGTCGGATTTTCGTTTCGCGATCTTCCACATGCCGAACGGCAAGTTCCCGCAGCAGGCGGGCAAGAAGCTCGGCTTCACCAAGGAGCAGATGGAAACTGGCTGGATCGTGCCGACGATGGGCAATACCTACTCGGGTTCCTCGCCGACCGGTCTTGCTGCGATTCTCGATGTCGCGGAACCCGACGACCTGATCCTGATGACATCCTTTGGGTCTGGCGCGGGCAGCGACAGCTTCGTCTACCGGGCGACCGATCTCCTGCCCACGCGGCGCAAGTACGGGCGTACGGTGCGCGAGATGCTCGACAACCCGAGCCAGTACGTCACCTACGGTCAGTACGCCAAGCTGCGCGAGAAGATCATCGTCAACGAATGAACCAGTTCTCCGAGATCGGATAGGGAGGTTTCAATGCGGGAAGTAGCAATCGTCGGAGCCGGAATGACGAACTTCGGCGAGCTGTGGAACTCGAGCTTGAGGGCGCTCTTTGCGGAGGCAGCCCTGGAGGCGATCACCACAACCGGCGTCGACCACCTCGACTCCATTTACATCGGCAACATGTCGGCCGGCTGTTTCGTCGGCCAAGAGCACATCGGACCACTGATGGCGGACCAGATCGGCATGGCCGGGGTGCCGGCGACGCGGGTCGAGTCTGCCTGCGCCTCGGGTGGCGCTGCCTTGAGAGCGGCGTACTTTGAGGTTGCGTCGGGCGCCAGTGACCTGGTCATGGCAGCCGGAGTCGAGAAGATGAATGACGGTGCGGACGCCACAGACGTGCTCGCTACCGCCTCCGACCAGGAGCTCGAGGCCTATCACGGCATTACGTTCCCGGGTCTTTACGCGATGATCGCGCGCGCCCACATGGCCGCCTACGGAACGACCGAGGAGGACTTGTCCTGGGTGTCGGTGAAGAACCACCAACACGGGGCCCTCAACCCGAAGGCCCAGTTCCGTAACAAGTTCACTCTTGAGCAGGTCATGGGCTCGAGTCTCGTTGCGGAACCGTTGCGCCTGCTGCACTGCTCGCCGGTGAGCGACGGCGCGGGTGCCGTCATCCTGTGTCCCCTGGACCAGGCGAAGAAGTATACGGACAAGCCGGTCAGGATCGCAGCCAGCGCGCAGGCGACGTCTGCGATGGCCCTCGCCGACCGCCGGGACCCGGCCTTCCTCGATGCTGTACAGCTGACGGCCGAGAGGGCCTACAAGCAGGCCGGGATCGGGCCCAGGGACATCGACCTCGCCGAGGTGCACGACTGCTTCGCCATCGCCGAGATCTGCTGCATCGAGGCTCTTGGGTTCTTCGACAAGGGCAAAGCGAACAAAGCCGCCGAAAATGGACTGACCGCGCTCGGTGGTCAGATCCCCGTCAATACGAGTGGCGGCCTCAAGTCCAAGGGCCACCCCGTGGGCGCGACTGGAATCGCTCAGGCGATCGAGGTCTTCGAGCAACTGCGCGGCGAAAGTGGCGACCGGCAGGTGAAAGATGCCCGCTACGGTCTGACTCAAAACATGGGTGGTTCGGGAGCGAGCTCCGTGATCCACATTCTCGAGAGGAACTGACGATGCCGAGTCCGAGATATTGGAGAGAGGTTCCCTCCCGCCTTCGCCTCGAGGCGGGCAAGTGTGGCGGTTGCGCCAAGGTCTGTTACCCGGCCCGCCCTGTCTGTCCGGAGTGTGGTGGTACGAAATTCGATGCCATCACGCTCTCAAAAAAGGGTACGGTCGTGACCTCGACGGTGGTTCATATCGCGCCGAGCGATTTTCTCTTCGAGGCGCCGTATGCAGTGGCCATCGTCGAGACTCCTGAAGGGGCTCGCTTGATGGCTCAGGTCGTCGATTGTGATCTCGAGAAGGTCGGCCCCGGGATGGAGGTCGGCCTCGAGTTCCGGCGCATTCGGGCTGAAGCCAAGAGCGGCATTCTGTGTTACGGCTACAAGGCGGTGCCAGCCTAGTCCCAAATCAAGCGCTATCTGGCGGCGATCTGCGCCATCTCTTGCGCCCTGAGCACTTCCGAAAATGCTCGATGTACCTCCGGGTACTCCTGCGCTTTTCGGAAGTGTCAGAACATCAAGACCTTGGCGCAGCTCATCCACCGCTAGCGCTTGGTTTGGGCCTAGGAACCTGTTCCGCATTGGCCCTAAAGAAGGGCTTACAACGCCGCGGAGCCGTTCTCCGAAGCAACGGAGGCTTTACCTGGAGTCGTCGGTCGACTCGAGCACTGATGTCAAGGCCTCGACGAACGCCACCGGGCACTCACGCTGAGGCATGTGGCCGCATTCTTCGAGCGTAGTGATCGAAATGTCGCCGAAAAGCTCGCCCATTCGGGAGGCGTACGCCAGATCATAAAGCTCGTCGCGGGCGCCCCAGACCAGAGTGACGGGGAAGGTGGTTACGTCAGAACGGCCCCCGTGGGTGGGGGGCTTCGGGGCGAAGTCGATCCGGGAGGCGGGACCGGTGTTGGCCTGGCGAACGATATCGTCGAGGACATACCCTGGAAGGGCCGTCGCCTCCGTTCCCATCAGGTCCTCCATCATCTGGAGTGCCTCCGCCCGATCGCTCGGGAAGAGGTTGACATGCGTGTCGTTGGGCACATGTGGACCCCCGTTGACCGCCACCAGCAGGCTGACGCGGTCCGGTTTGTCGGCCGCGTACTGGAAAGCCACCCAGGCGCCGAGGCCATGCCCTACCAGGGTGATTGCCTCCTCCGGGCAACAGTCGGCAACCATCGCCGCAAAATCAGAGACCAGCCGGCCAGACGGGATGGGGCCGTTACCGGGATCGCTTGAACCGTGTCCGGAGAGATCCGGAATCACGACCCGGTAGTCCTCGACGAGTGGCGTCACTATCCGCGCCCAGGCGCCGGCCTGCTCCCCAACGTCGTGAAGCAGGATCAAGATCGGGCCTTGTCCGCCTTCGAACAGAGTGAGCTTGCCGGAAACGGTTGTCAGTTGCCGCCTGGTGAGTCCCGCCTGTCCGAGCGCGAAGCGGCTGAAAACGGCATCGAGCGTGAGGGGACGTTTGAAGAAGAACCACGTCGCAGTTGCGAGCAGCAGCACCATGGCAATGGCCGCTGCTGCAAAGAGCTTGAGAAGGACGCCTGCTTTGTTCACCTTTGAGCCTCCCGGCTGTTTGCGCCTCGACGTGGCGCCCGCCCCGGTCACCTCCTCGTCTGCGAGATTCTGGGTGGAAGCCTGAACGCAGGGTTAGCGTATCATCGAGGAGACTCGCCTGGAGGTCTCGGGCCATGTGCGATCTTGCTTTCAACCCCTTTCTCGCGGCGCAAGCCCAGTTTGACCGCATCGCCGACCTCATGGGGCTCGACGACTCGGTGCGGTCCCTTCTTCGGCGGCCCCTGCACGAACACCAATTTGCCATTCCGATCAGGATGGATGACCGTCGGACTCGAGTTTTTGACGGCTATCGCATCGTGCACAACGACGCCCGTGGTCCTGCATGGGGGGGGGTCCGGTTCCATCCACAAGAAACACCGGACACCCTGCGCGCCCTCGCTATGTGGATGACCTGGAAGACGGCCATCATCGACATACCTTTGGGCGGGAGCATGGGGGGTGTCGTCTGCGACCCGCACGACCTTTCGAGGTGGGAGCAGGAGGCCCTCTGTCGGGGTTGGGTGCGACGCCAACTCGGCAACCTCGGGCCGGATCGGGACGTCGTCGCGCCCGACATCATGACTCACGGCCGGCACATGATCTGGATGCTCGACGAGTTTGAGACGGTCCTCGGCGGCCACAGTCCGGGCGCCATCACCGGCAAGCCGGTGCACGCGGGTGGGTCCCGGGGGCGCGAGCTGGCAGCGGGATACGGTCTCGTCTACACCCTGCGTGAGGCCCTCAAGGACATCGATCTCGCCCCCGACAACGCGGTTGCGTCGGTGCAGGGCTTCGGCCTGGTCGCCCGCCATGCGATCGAGCTCTTCAACCGGATCGGTGGAACGGTACGCGCAGTCTCATGTCTCGATCAGCGCACGCAGGCGCCGACGACCTTCGTGCGCGAAGGAGGCATCGACCGCGAGGAGCTGCTCACGATGGCGGATACCTTCGGCAACATCGACCGGGATCGCGCCGCGGAGTCGGGTTATGAAGTGAAAGCCGGCGACGACTGGCTCGCCGAGCCCGTCGACATCCTCATTCCCGCAGCGATAGAGAACCAAATCAACCGCGGCAATATCGAGCGGGTCAACCGGTCTGTGCGGCTGATCGTGGAGGGGGCCAACGGGCCGACCTCGGAGGGTGCGGAGGCAGCTCTCAGTGAGCGTGGCATCCGCCTCATCCCGGACCTGATTGCCAATGCCGGCGGTGTGTTGTGCTCCTACTTCGAGCAGGTACAAGCGGCGTCCAACTCACGATGGACTCTCGCGGAAGTGATCTCCCGCCTCGATATCCAGCTCACCGCCGCTTACACGGAGATTGCTGACCTCGCCGCGAGCAAGGGTCTGAGTCTGCGAGACGCAGCCCTCGTGGTTGGTATCGACAGGGTGGTGTCGGTGACAACGGACCGGGGTTGGGTGTGAAGGAGCTTCCCGCCTTCCGGCGAGGCGCCGGCCGCAGTGGCCCGGTCATCAGCCGCATCGGTGGGGGGGCCATCGGTGGCAAGGCGTCGGGCCTGCAGGTTATTCAGGATGAGATCATCCCCCGAATCGACCGCGACGAGTACCCTGGTTTCGAGGTCAGCGTGCCCCGCATGGTCGTCCTGGCATCGGGCGTTTTTGATCTTTTCATGACGGACAACGAGCTGTGGAAAGTCGTTCGCACTCAACCCGCCGATGATCGTTTGACACAGGCATTTTTGAGAGCCGAGCTACCACCGGAGATCATCGGCGACCTGCGCGCCCTGATCGAAGAGGTCGACACGCCGATCGCCGTCAGGTCCTCGAGCCGGCTGGAGGACGACCTCGACCACCCGTTCGCCGGGGTGTATGCCACCAAGATGATTCCCAACAACGAGCGCTCGGTCGACGACAGATTTCAACGACTGCTGGAGGCCATCCGGTTCGTATGGGCCTCGACTTTCTTCTCTTCCGCACGCTCGGCGGTGGCTGCCACCGGTCGCTCGATCGAGGATGAGGCGATGGCGGTGATCCTGCAAGAGGTTGTGGGTCAACGAGCCGGACCTCGTTTCTATCCCTGTGTGTCTGGGGTCGGACGGACCTACAACTACTATCCAACGGGCGCAGCGCGACCCAACGACGGAGTCGTCAATTTGGCGCTCGGCCTCGGCAGGACGATCGTCGACGGTGGCAGAAGCTGGGGCTTTTCGCCGGCTTTCCCGAAGGCCCCGCCTCCTTTCAACTCGATATCCGATCTGTTGAAGAACACCCAAACCCGGTTCTGGTCGGTCAACATGGGTCCACCTCCGGTGCCTGACCCGATGCGCGAGACCGAGTACATGACCGAGGCCGAGCTTGGTGATGCCGAGGAGGATGGTGCTTTGCGTCTGTTGGTGTCGACCTATGACGCCGGCTCCGATCGTCTTGATCCCGGACTTGGCCGCAGGGGTCCACGCGCCCTCACCTTCGCCCCGCTGGTCGGCTCGCGCCTCATCCCTTTCAATGATCTGCTGCGGGATATTCTCCAAGCCTCCCGCGACGCGGTCGGGGGTGACGTCGAGATCGAGTTCGCAGTGCGGCTCGACCGGGAGCACGGCCTGCCGGCGCAGGTCGGATTCCTCCAGGTGCGGCCGATGCGGGTCGGGACCGAAGACGTCGCGGTTGCTGAAGAGTTGCTCGACGGCCCGACGGCCGTCATCGCGTCGACGCACGTACTCGGCAACGGGATCGAGAACCGCATCAAGGACATCGTATTCCTCGACCCCGACGACTTCGACCCGAGTACGACCCACCAGGTCGCCACCGAGCTGGAGTCCATCAATCGCGATTTGGTGGCAAAGGGTCGCCCCTACCTCCTCATCGGGTTCGGCCGTTGGGGCACGTCCGACGCCCGCCTCGGGATCCCCGTGACCTGGGGTCAGATCTCGGGCGCCAAGGTCATCGTCGAAGCGACCCTTCCCGAGGTCAATACCGACCTCAGCCAGGGCTCACATTTTTTCCACAACGTCTTGGGATTTCAGATCCTTTATCTGTCGGTAGAGCACGACGGCCCGTGGCCCATCGATTGGCAGTGGCTGCGTAGCTGTGAGCGGGTCGGGGCGCCGGGCAGGGTGCGGCACGTGTGCACCTCCGAGCCGATCGAGGTCCGTGTCGACGGCCATCACATGCGGGGCGTGGTCCTGCGCGGCGGTTGACGAAGTGAATCCTGCGTGAGTCGAAAGCTGGTGATCAATGGGACCCGATACGAATCGCCCGGTCGAGAAGTTAATGACTTCGTTGCAGGAACGGGCCAAGGAGCTCAACTGCCTGTACGAGGTCGAGCAGGCGTTGAGCCAGCCCGATCTCCCCCTCGACAGGGTCTTCCGCCGGGTGGTCGAGGCCATCCCACCGGGGTGGCAGCACTCGGATGTCTGCTCGGCGAGTATCGAGTACCGTGGCCAGGTCTACTCTTGCGCCGATTTCAAGACTACCGCGTGGGAGCTGTCGGCGGATATCGTGGTTCAGGATGAGGTCGTCGGCAAGGTGAGGGTCTGTTATCTCGAAGAACGCCCCCGGGAGGACGCCGGTCCATTCCTCAGGGAGGAGGGGAAGCTGATTTCGACGATCGCCGAACGCCTGGGGCACTCGATCCTCTTTCATCAGCTGCACGCGGCGCATCTCAGCTGGGAGGATGCAAACAGGCGGGGCGTCACCGAGACCTCATGGCGTGATCCGATGCGCCTGCTGCGCAGAACCGACCGCGCACTTTACCTGCGCATTGCCCGCAAGATGGTCAACCATCTGGTGTGGGTGGGAGTAGAGGGCGCGCACGAGCTGCTCCAGACTCCGGCGAGTGGGGATCAGGGGACCGAGACGATGTCGGGGGAGTCGAACGTTCCGGGGCCCATCCGGCCCGTGGACCAATCGCCCCTGTTGTCGGGAAAGCCCTTCGAGATCGCTGCCGGGGCCCTGTCAGACGAGGAGATTCTGACGCTGATTCAGAAGTGGTTTATCGAGGAACGTGCGGCGTTTTTCCCCAAGTTGCTCAACAACCCACGAGCCACTGTCGCCGAGATTGCGGATGGTTTGAGACGGTTCACCCATATCGTGGCGGATGGCGCCGAGCTCTCCGGCGCAACCCTCGACGATCTTCGAGTGACCTTGGTTCGGCGGTTTCTGACCAGCCAGCTGAGTTTTCTGCGGATCGCCCGAAACGTCGTCGAGCCGTCGGATTTCATCTCCCTGCTTTCCAGCGTCATGCTCGCGAGCACCAGCCACAGCCGGCTCGGAGGAAAGAGTGCAGGCCTTTTCCTCGCCGAACAGGCGCTCAGACGCCGGGCTGGCGATGATCCGGACCTCGGGCGCTTCAAGGTGCCCCAAAGCCGCATCTTGCCCGCCGAGTGGATCAACCAGTTCATCGAGCACAACGACCTCGAAGAGGTGTTGCAACACAAGTACCGAGACATCGGCCAGATTCGCCACGAGTACCCCAATATCGTGCAGCTTTTCAAGAACTCGCGATTTCCCCCGAACATGGCGAACGCTCTTTCGGTGGCGCTCGACGAGATGGGGGACGGCCCGCTCATCGTACGATCCTCGAGCCTTCTCGAAGACCGCCTCGGAAGTGCGTTTTCGGGAAAGTACAAGAGCCTCTTCCTCGCCAACCAGGGATCGAAGAAACAGAGGCTCGCCAAGCTGCTCGACGCCGTCACCGAGGTCTACGCCTCCGTCTTCGGGCCGGATCCCATCGCATACCGAGCCGAGCGCGGTCTGCTCGATTTCGACGAAGAGATGGCGATCCTGATCCAGGAGGTCGTCGGCAGGAGAGTCGGAGACTATTTCTTGCCGTCCTTTGCCGGGGTCGCCTTCAGTCGCAACGAGTTCCGGTGGTCGCCCCGGATCCGCCGCGAGGACGGGCTCATTCGCATGGTGCCCGGTCTCGGCACGAGGGCGGTCGACCGTGTGACCGACGACTACCCGGTACTGGCCGTGCCCCGACAGCCCCACCTGCGGGTCAATACGACGATCGACGAGATCATCCGCTACTCACCCTCGGCGATGGACGTCATCAACGTGAATGAAGGGACCTTCGAAACCGTCCAGGTCCGGGAGCTGTTGCTGCAGGTCGGCGCCGAGTACCCGGCATTCTCCCAGGTTTTCTCCCTAATCGATGGGGACGCTTTGCGCCGTCCGGTTCCCATGTTGGCCAACCCGGAGAAGGAGCACTACGTCGCGGATTTCGGAGGCGTGTTCGAGAGCTCGAGACTGATCCCGAGACTGGCCAAGATCCTCGTGGCCTTGGAGGAGAGCTTCAAAACCCCCATCGACATCGAGTTCGCTGTCGACGGTGAGGACCTGTACCTCCTGCAGTGCCGACCACAGAGTTCCGCCGCCGAAGACGCCCCGATGCCGATTCCCGCGGACCTGCCAGTAGAGGACATTCTCTTCGCGGCAGAGAGGTACGTCTCCAACGGAGCGGTTCCCGACATCACGCACATCGTCTACGTGGACCCCGAGGGGTATCGAAGGCTCGAGAGCAGGTCGGAGCTCCTCGCCGTTGGTCAGGCCGTCGGCGACCTCAACAAGAGCTTGCCGAAGAGGCAGTTCATCCTGATGGGGCCAGGGCGATGGGGAAGTCGAGGCGACCTCAAGCTCGGCGTCAGGGTGACCTACGCCGACATCAACAATACATCCCTGTTGGTCGAGATCGCCCACCGGACCGGCAACTCGGTTCCCGACCTGAGCTTCGGCACACATTTCTTTCAGGACCTTGTCGAGGCCCGAATCCGCTACCTGCCGCTCTATCCCGACGAGGTCGAGAACGGGCTCAATCGACGGTTTCTGATGGGATGCCCAAATCTTCTCGCCGAGATGGCGCCGGGGCATACCGAGCTCGATGACGTCGTGCGGGTCATCGAGGTTCCGTCGGCGACTAGGGGTCAGGTCTTGCGGGTGCTGATGAACGCTGACCTCGACCGGGCGGTGGGGGTTCTCGTCGACCCGGCCGCATCCACCGCCGGCGATGCCGCAGCCATGACGTCAAACGTAGGTGGCAGCAGGACGGAGGACTTCTGGCGGTGGCGGCTTCGTATGGCCGAACGTCTGGCGGCTGAGCTCGACGGTGAAAGATTCGGGGTCAAGGCTCTCTATCTCATCGGGTCGACCAAGAACGCCAACGCAGGGCCGGGGTCTGACATCGATCTGGTGGTTCACTTCGTGGGCGACGAGGCGCAGCGCCGAGACCTCTCGGCATGGTTCGACGGCTGGAGCCTATGTCTCGGCGAGGTCAACTACCTGCGCACCGGCTACGAGACCGGTGGTTTGCTCGACGTGCACATCATCACCGACGAGGACATCGAAAGACGCACGCCCTTCGCGGCCAAGATCGGCGCGGTGACCGATCCGGCGAGGGAGTTGGTTCTGGGGGGGTGAAGCGGCAGCCCACCCACGATGTATCGTTCGCTGCCGCTGCCGTTTTTCCCAGCCCCGGCCTTCTGGGATGCCGTAGGACGGTCATCCCAGCGTCGCATGAGCAGCGCGGTCGCGCGGAGGAAGTTGGATCGTCTGCGACCACACTGCTCAAGCGAGCGGCGGCCTACCTCGTAGGCTGGGCACCGGGGCCGCAACGCGCTCCCCGAGCGT
>RCNG010001542.1_pt1 | contig 11452 bp, 6 predicted proteins | sample 2041371 | NCBI WGS metagenome assembly RCNG01 (sample SAMN09708227, study PRJNA481090) | Marine sediment metagenome, whole genome shotgun sequencing project. | biome: marine sediment; feature: ocean; material: sediment; isolation source: Sewage treatment plant 1 marine sediment (STP1) ... | reverse complement strand
CGCTTCTTCTTGTCTCGAAGGCCCAGGGACCACCGGGTCAACTTCTCGGCCAGTTCTACGGCATCTTCGTAGTAGCGCGACATGGTGAGATCTCGTTTCGCTCTTTCGCACTCCTTCAAGAGGGCTCGAGAGGGCCTCTTCTTCTGGGCGACCTGTTCTTCCAGTGTCTTCAGATTCTCCCTTGCCTCTTTTCGGGGCAAGGTGCGCGCGGACCCGAAGAACACGATCGTGTTGTGCACGTGCTGTTTCCTGAAACGGGCGGCCGGTTCCATGAACTCGGACATGACGCGTACGATTCTTCCTTCCGGGGCGGTCAGGAAATCGAGATTCTTGTACGCCTTCTGCGGCCAATCCGTGGCCTTTTTCGACGATCGCTTCTTTGTCATTTCTGTTCCTCTATTGGTTTCGCTTGGTTTCGCTCTGAAAAGGCTTGGGCCGCGGCGGGCAGGTTCGGATTCAAGTCGGTCATGCTCAGCTTGGAATGGTGGTGGAAAAAAGGTAAGAATTGAGGCCTACTATATGGATTTTGCAGGCACCGCGCAACCTGGGGCGGTACCGGATGCTGCCGCTGCTCCCTCAAGGATCTACATGAAGAAAACCATCGGCCAAGAAACGCTCGAACACCGCATCCTGCATGGGCTTTGCTGTGAATGGGAAACAGCCCTGTGGGTCCTGGACGAACCTCACCGGCAACGAATGCGCCCACCGCTCTTCTGCCTCCGGGATTACAGGAGGACGTGGGGCACGTGGTCCCGGGAAAGGCGTGAGATATCGTTGAGCCGGGATCTCGTGCTCCGCCATTCCTGGGATGCGGTGCTGGAGGTGCTGCTGCACGAGATGGCCCACCAGTTTACAGAGGAGGTCCTGGGCACCCGCGAGGAGCCCTCCCACGGCCCGGCCTTCCAGAGGGCCTGCCACCTGCTGCGGGCCAACCCGAAGGCATCCGGAAGGTACGTGCCCCTGGATGACCGGATGGCGCGCGGACCTCAGGGTCCTGAGGACAGAACGGTCCGGCGGGTCAGAAAGCTCATGGCCCTGGCGGAGAGCCCGAATCGGCACGAGGCCGAGGTGTCCATGGCCAAGGCACATGAGTTGATCGCGAAACACAACCTCCATCTGCTCGAACAGGATGACAGAAGGGATTTCGCAAGCGTCTTCGTGGGAAAGCCGGCCCTGCGTCATCCCCGCGAAGACTATGCGCTCGCCAATCTGCTGCAGGAGTTCTATTTCGTACAAGGAATCTGGGTGCCTGCCTACGTTCTCGAAAAGGGAAAGATGGGAAGGGTTCTGGAGATCAGCGGCACCGAGCAGAACATCCGGCTGGCCTCCTATGTGTACGATTTCGTGTGTCGGTTCATCGAGGCCCAGTGGCGGACCTACAACGAGCGAAAAGGCCTGAGCCGACGTCGTAAGACCGACTACGCCGGCGGCATCATCGAGGGGTTCCGGTCGAAACTCGCCTCACAAGACAAAGAGAAGAAACCCGAAGGGAAGAAGGCCCTGATCAAGCTACGGGACCCTCTTCTGGAGAAATACGTAGCCTACCGATACCCGCGTACGGTGAATGAAAAGAGGGCTGTGTCGGCCAGGGATGAAAAGGTTGTGTCCGACGGAAGAGCGGCGGGCAAGAAACTCGTGATTCACAAGGGGATCACCGAGAAGCGAAGCGGCCGAAGGAGACTGATTCAGGGCGGATCCTGATCGCCGGCCGGGCAGAATCCTTGATGAGCCGGATCGTCTCCTCGGGCCTCTGCATGGGGATGAAGTGGCCGGCCCCTTCGACGACGGCGGTCTTCGCCTGTGGGCAAAGACGGCAGAAGTTCTCGCAGGCTGCGGCGGTGAGCACCTTCGATTCGCCTCCGCGTACGAGGAGGGTGGGCGTGCGCAGCTTCCGCGGCCAGGACCATATGTCTGTCGGGTAGCTCTCGAACCCCCGGGCCTCGGCCTCGGGCGGGCAGATCAGGACCGTGCCTCGGTCCGGATCCGGCCTCAGCCCGTAGGTCACGTAAGCATGGAGATATTCCTCCTTCCAGCCTTCGAACATGGCCTTCCCACGGAAGTAGTCCAGGGCTTCCTGCCTGTCCGGCCATCCGTTTCGGCGACGGCGGGCGCGCACTGCCGGTGGAAAGCGTTTCTTCTGGCCGAAGAGCTTTACCCATCGGAACAGGGCGACCCACCTTCGCGGAAAGAGCGGCGGATCGAGGAGGACGATTCGAGAGAACAGGTCGGGCCGGCGGGCGGCACAGAGCATGGTGGCGACAGCGCCGATGCTGTGTCCGACTCCGATGACCGGGCCCACATCTCGCGTCTCCAGAAACCCGGCCAGGTCCAGGGCCACCCTGTGCCAGTTCGAGATGCCTTCGCTCAGGCCGTCCTGTCCCCGGAGGCTGAGCCCCATGACGCGGAAATCGCGTGTGAGCTCGGTCATCCAGGGCAGGTACATGCTCACCGGGAACCCGTTTGCGTGGGAGAAGTGCAGGGGCGGCTTCGTCCCCTCGCTGTCCAGGAAGGACAGCGCAAGCCCGTCCACGGAGTAGTCCGAACACTCAAAAGGTATTTCGCGGGTCACGCAAACGTCTCCCCTTTGGTAGCCCCGTGCCCATTCTACATTCTAGGGCGAGTTAAGGCCAGAAATGGCAGGAGGGGTCAAACCTACACATTTGACAAAAAAACTTTGAAACAAAGATCCCTGGCGGTTCTGTCAAATGTGTAGGTTTGACCCCAGTGGAAAGGGGGACGTTGTTTAATTCGTTAACTTCTTCGCTGCCTTCCTAACCGGACGGGAATTGAACCGTGGGCGGTGTCAGGCTTTCATTTTACACGTTTTACACGTTGGTCGAGGGTGCCCTATCCGTGAGTGAAGTTCCTGGCCCAGTGATCGCGAGCGCCGGCCGAAAGTTAACGAATTAAACAACGTCCCCTCAATCCCCTTTTCCCGTTGCTTAATGACGCCCCAGCCGTGCTAATATTGCGGCGTTGACATTGTCGGCGACTCAAAGTATTTTTTTGTACCGACCGGTTGGTCCTAAAGCCTGGGAAGGCCTGATTTTTGATCGAAGAGAAGCGAGAGAAGCGAGAGGAACGAGCCATGGGAGAATGGAAGAAGACGAGCTGTGTCTTGTGTGGACAGAACTGCGGACTGGAGGCGGAGATCGAGGAGAACCGCATCGTCAAGGTGCGGGGGGACAAGGAGAACCCGAGAAGCGAGGGGTATGTGTGCCGCAAGGGGATGAACGTGGCCCACTACCAGCATCACTCCCAGCGACTCACCCATCCGCTCAAACGCGTAGGAGACTCCTTTGAGCAGGTCTCCTGGGATCAGGCGCTCGATGAGATCGCTTCAAAGCTGATCGGGATCGTGGATAAGCACGGGCCGCGTGCCTTTGCGTACATGGGCGGCGGAGGCCAGGGGTGCCACTTCGAGGCCGCCTTTGGGGTGGCCCTCCTGAGGGGATTGGGCTCCCAGTACCACTACAACCCGATCGCCCAGGAGCTGACCGGCCTGTTCTGGGTGAACGGCCGCGGCCTGGGCAAACAATACCTGGGCACCATGGCAGACGATCACGAGACCGACCTGCTGCTCGCCATCGGATGGAACGGCTGGACGAGCCACCAGATGGCCCAGGCCCGGCGGAACCTGAAGCGGATTTCGGACGATCCGGACAAGCTCCTCATCGTCATCGACCCGCGGAAGAGCGAGACCGCCCAGCGGGCCGACATCCACCTCCCGATTCGGGTCGGCACGGACGCCCTGTTCACCCGCGCCATGATCGCCATCATCCTTCAGGAAGGATGGGAGAATTCAGAATACATCGCGAACCATGTAAGCGGTTTCGACGAGATCCGTTCCTGGTTTGCCGATTTCGACGCGAAGGCCGCACTCGAGGTGTGCGAGCTCGACTATGAACAGGTGCGTGAGGTGGCCCACCTGTTCGCCACGCGGAAGTCCTCGATGCACAGTGATCTGGGCATCCTGATGAACCGGCACAGCACGGTCACCTCGTATCTGGAGCTGATCCTGATGGCCGTCTGCGGCAGGATCGGTGTGCCGGGGGGCAACATCATTCCGGGTACGATCATGGCCATGGGGTCCCATTCGGACGAGCGCAACCCGAAAACCTGGCGGACCGTGGACACGGACTTTCCCGCCATCATGGGATACTTCCCGCCGAACGTCATGCCCGAGGAGATCCTGGCCGAGGGCCCCGACCGGCTGAGAGCCGTCCTGGTCAGCGGCGCGAACCCGCTGCGCTCGTACGCGGACACCACGGCCTACGAGAAGGCCTTTGCCGAACTCGAACTGCTGGTGACCTTCGAGGTCGCCATGTCCGAGACTGCGGCGCTGTCTCACTACGTTCTGCCCGTGAAATCCGGGTACGAGAAGTGCGACGGCACCTTCTTCCCGTGGACCTATCCGGAGGTCTACTTCCAAATGCGACGGCCCCTTATCGAGCCGGAAGGGGAGCCCCGGGAAGAGGGCGAGGTTTACACCGGCCTGGCCGAACGGCTCGGCCTGTTGCCCAAGCTCCCGGACTCTCTCGTTCAGGCCGCGAAAGGGGAGCGATCCGAATTCCTCTTGGCCCTGATGGGCTTCCTCCAGGAAAACCCGAAGGCCATGAGGGTGACTCCCTTCATCCTGGCAAAGACGCTCGGGCCCCAATTGGGCTCGACCCATCTGGCAGCCCTCTGGGGGCTGCTGCAGACCGCTCCACCCGTATTCCGGGAAAACGCGGCCCGTGCCGGTTTCGACCCCGGGCCGAACATGGGGGAGGAGGTCTTTCAGGCCATCCTGGATCATCCGGAGGGACTCTGGGTCGGCAAGGTCGACCCTGCGGACAACCTGAAATTCCTGAAGACCGAGGACGGAAAGCTGCAGGTGCACATCCCGGAACTCGCCGACTGGGTTGAGAGCATCCGGCCCGAGAGCGAGGCCCAAGCCCTGGAGCGTGACGAGGAGTACCCTCTCATCCTGATGGCGGGCCGCCACACGGATATGAACGCCAACACGTTGATGAGGGACCCGGCGTGGAACGAGGGGCGCCGGGCCTGCACGGTTGCCATGCACCCTGACGACGCGAAGGACCTGGGTCTGAAGGACGGACAAATGGTTCGTGTATCCACCGAGGCGGGCGCCGTGGAGGTGGAACTCGAGGAGACGGACACGGCGAAGGCGGGCCACGTGGTCATCCCCCACGGGTTCGGCCTCGACTACGGGGGCGAGGCGTACGGGGCCAACGTGAACCGCCTGGCCAAGAACACTCACCGGGACCGCCTGGCCGCTACGCCTCTGCACCGGTACATACCGTGCAGAGTGGAAGCGTCATGATGGATGAGCTGACGCGCACGGCGATCGAATTCCCGATGTGTCATGGGGCATGTGCGGTTGGGATCGCTACTCTGGAAACCCTCGCAGGAGGCCCTCCTTCTGCGGATCTCTCCTATGTGCTTCACGGGGCAAAGGCGGCCATCAGCTTTGCGCTGCCCCTCGACCCGAGTACGATCCCCCCTTACTTGGCGAAGAAAGACCGGCTTGCCCTGGAGAGAAACTACAATCACGCGGAGATCGCGGCGACCGGTCTGGGGGTGCACTTCGCCAACTACTTGACCAAGAGAGGCTTTCCATCCGTCCATGTGGCCGCCGGGCAGGTCTACCGCGAGGATTCCCAGGGCGGCCCGACAGATGTGGACCCGGAGATCTTCAAGGAATACCTTCACGAAGAAGCCCCGACCATGGTGCCTGACATCGCGCTCAAATACCTGGCGGTTGCTTCGGGGGTCGGCGCCCTAGGGCTTTCCGGGAATGTGCTGACTCGCAGGGAAGGCTCGGCGATCGTGCTGGGCGCTGTCGTCACCACGGCGGACCTCGAGCCGACGGACCCGATCCCGGATGAGGAGAACTACTGTGACGATTGCCGCCTGTGCGTGGCGTCGTGCGTTTCCGGCCTCATGGATCCGGAGGAGGAAACGATCATCCGCCTGGGCGGCGTGGAACACAGGCATGCAGGGAAGCGGAGCATCTCCCGCTGCCAGATGGTCTGTGGGGGGTTGACCGGGTTGCACCCGTCCGGCAAGTGGTCGACGTGGTCGCCGGGCCGGTTCAGTATTCCGGAGAAGGACGACGATATGATGCCGCTTCTGGCCCGTACTATCGAGGCCTTTTACAAGCGGCCCGACATGGAGGGTGGGGTATACCACCATGTCCTCATCGGGAAGAAGTACTACATGTCCTGCTCGAACTGCCAGCTCGTGTGCGCTCCGGACAAGGAGGAGCGCACCAAACGCTACAAGATGCTGCTCCAGGGCGGGTGCATCGTACAGAACCCGGAGGACGGAGCCATTCAGGCCTTGTCCCCCGATGCCGCCCGGGAGCGGGTCGCGGCAATGAGCCCGGAGGCCAGGGCCTTGTACGAGGATGTGTAGTGTAATCGGTGACAGCCACTTGTTTTCGGGCACGGGCACGCACACGGGCACGGGCACGAAACCTGGAAAGGGGAATGCTATGAGTGAGATGGATTGGAAGAGCACGGCGTGTTGCATCTGCGGGAACAACTGTGGCCTGGAGGTGCAGGTCAATGACGACCGGATCGTCAAGGTGAGGGGGAACAAGAAGACCCCCTTCAGTCAGGGATACATCTGCAACAAGGGGATGGCCGTATCCTACTACCAGGATCACAATCAGCGTGTTCTCTCCCCGCTCAGGCGTGGGACGGACGGGTCTTTAGAGGAGATCGACTGGGACACGGCCACAGGCGAGATTGCCGACAAGCTCAAGCAGATCATCGACGAGCACGGACCCAGGTCCTTTGCCTTCATCGGAGGGGGCGGCCAGGCAAATCACCTGGATGTGCCCTATGCAGCCTACTTCCTGAAGGCCCTCGGCTCGAAATACCTTTACAATGCCCTGGCCCAGGAATACACGCAGAAGTACTGGATCAACGGGCACATGTTCGGAAGCGAGGATCTCGACTTCCATGGAGACGAGCACCGCTGCGACGTCTTTCTGATCATCGGGAGCAACCCGTGGATGAGCCACGGGATCCAGCAGGCGCGCCGGGTCATCACCGAGATCTCCAAGGACCCGAATCGGAAGCTCATCGTGGTCGATCCCCGCCGGCACGAGACCGCCCAGAAGGCGGACACCTTCCTTATGATCAAGCCGGGCACCGATGTCTATTTTTTCCTGGCCCTGATCAACGTCATCGTCAAGGAGGGCCTGTGCGACGAGCAGTATCTGGCGGACAAGACCACAGGCTGGGATGAAATCAAGTGGGTTGCCGACCTGGTGACTCCCGAAAAGGCCGCGACCCTTTGCGATCTCGACGCAGGTGAGATCGCAGAGGTGGCCCGGACCTTTGCCAAGGCCGACAGAGCGGCCACGAAGATCGATCTCGGCATCTACCACGGCATCCACATGCTGGAGAGCGTGTACCTGGAGCGCATCCTCCTGGCCATCACCGGCAATATAGGCGTTCCCGGTGGAGCGGTCTTCCCGGAGACCTTCATGGCCGTGGACCTCGAGAGCGAGGAAGAGAAGTGGAAGACCCGCGTGGCAGGGATCGAGGAGATCCGCGGGCTCTTCCCCCCGAATGCCCTGCCCGAAGAGATCCTCACACCTGGAGACGACCGGATTCAAGCCGTGATCGTGGAGGGCAGCAACCCCCTGCGGTCGTACTCGGATTCGCTGAAGTACGAAGAGGCCTTCAAGTCCCTCGACCTCCTGGTCGTGATCGACCCGGCCATGAGCGAAACAGCGCGACTCGCCCACTACGTGCTGCCTGCGAAGTGCGGGTACGAGAAATTCGAGGCGGCCCTTTTCCCCAAAGGCTTCCCCGGGATCTACATGCATCTTCGCCATCCGGTGGTCAAGGGGCCGGAACTGGCCAGGCAGGAGTGCGAGATCTTCCTCGACATCCTCGAGAAGATGGACATAGACGTTTCAGGCCTGCTGCCCTTCTCCATGCTCAAGCCGCCGCGGGACCAGGGAGAACCCCATCCGGTCCTCTCCCTGATCGGGGGCTTCTCGATGATGTTTGCCATGAAGCACCGGGATGCCCTGATAAAGAACGGGATCATCACCGGCACCGGCGATGACGCTTCCGAACTCATGCAGGCTGTCCTGGACCACCCGGAAGGGCTCTACCTCTGCGACACCTTCGATGAGAACAACCTCGAACACCTGAAGACCGAGGACAAGAAGATCCATCTCGTGATCCCAAAGGTCCCGCAGATGCTCAAGGAACTCGATATTCCCGACACGATCGACCTGGCGGCCGACAAGGACTTCCCCTTCATCCTGCAGACCGGCGAGCGGACCAATTACCAGTGCAACACGGTCCAGCGGGACCACGACTGGCGCAGGGCCAAGATGCCCACGAACTACATGCGGATGAACGAGAAGGACGCCGAACGTCTCGGGATCGCAGACGGGGAGACAGTAAGGCTCGTAACAGACACGACCACGGTGTTGATCGATGCCAAGGTCACAGACGACATCTATCCGGGCAACGTTTCCATCCCCCACGGCTTCGGGCTCATCCACACCAACAAGGAGACCGGGGAACTGGAACAGATCGGGGTGAACGCGAACGAGCTCATCTCTGCCGACCGCAGGGAGCCCATGACCGGCAACCCGATCCACAAGTACAACCCTTGCCGAATCGAGAAGCGGTAGCACGTGGAAGGACTGTCATTCCAGCGGATGCGGGAATCCAGGAGGGGTTCGAGGGGACAACATTTCGAAACGACATGTCTACGATTTGAGATCAAAGCGCTTTCCGTGTAGATAAGAGAAATCTCGAAATCGCCCGAAGCAGTTGGTGCGATCCATTTCGCCCCATTACATGAAATCGCCTCTGCTATTCATCCGTAGGCACGTGGGGTGATATATGGATCGTTCCGGGCTTCCCCCTCGAGGATTTCTTGTCCCGATTGCCTGCCTCGGGAAAGGACGACTTTTCCCACTTCGGACTCTACCCGCGATCGGATCCCGGGCCGTAGTCATTGCGTTCTTCGCATTCTCTCCCTCACGCAGCCGACCACAACAAATGGGACCCCGTTCTCTCTGACACACAAGTCCCTTCTGTCGTACTCTGTTCCTACTCGAAACAAAATTCCTATCGATAAATTCTATGCTGGTCGATATTTAGCGGAATTTGAATATCGATTTAGTCGCAGATATGATATGAGATCCATCATGCCGAGGATTATATTTGCCTCGGTAAAAACACCACCGCTGCCAGGAGAGCTTCTGATACTGGCTGCGAATTGTAGATAATCATATTCTTCTGTAAAATCCTAATCGGACATTACTGACAAATAAGGCGAATTAAGTGTCATTTATGACCAGTTTACTGTTATCGCTTTCCTTGGGAATAACCCCCGTAAAAACACTCGGCTCGGTTTTGGCAATTAACTTATGACAATTCACTAACGAGGAGTTACAAATGGATATCAAAGATCTTGCGAAAGGTAGATATATTCTATGGGGCGCAAATTGGTCGCTTTATACGGCGAAAGCGCGCTCATATTTAATTAAAAAGGGGATTGATTATGTTGAAATCTGCCCTACCCACCCACACTATAAAGAGCACGTACAGGGCCAGGTCGGCAACTTCACTGTTCCAGTGCTTGAATACCCCAATGGAAAAATAAACGCTGATTCCACCTATATCATCTATGATTTAGAAAAAGAGTTTCCTGAAAATCCTATGAACCCGGAAAATCGAACAATGGCAGCTTTAGCCTGGTTTATTCACCACTTTGGTTCTGAGGGTATGCCAAGGCCAGCCATGCACTATCGCTGGAGTTTAACAACGGGACAGGAAAATGTGCGGGACCGGGCATTCATTGCTAACGAATTTGCCCGAACGTCCAGCTGGACAGTCCACAATGCTATCGATTATTTACCTGAACTCGGAATCGTTGATGGCCAAAAAGAGATTATTGAACGGTTCACTGAAGAACTATATGATATTTTGCATCGCCACTTTTTAAAGTATCCCTATATTTTAGGAGGCCGCCCTTCTGCCGCAGATTTTGGATTGATCACGCCATTCTATCCACATCTGGGGCGAGACATCTCTTCCTCTGAACAAATAAAATCTAAATTCCCTGCAATTTATCGGTGGATAGAGACGATGAACCGTGCTCAAATTTTGGACCAAGAAGTATGGCATGTGCCACCGGAATATTTTGAGCCTGACACTCTTCCCGATACCATCTTTGAATTATTGAAATTGATTACCTCCATTTATGGCCCGGAACTTATTGCAACAGCAGATGCTTACCATGAATGGCTAAATGAAGTTCCGGATCGACCTGCTGGTACCCTTGTTAGCATCATGCCGGAAGAATCAATTCACCAGCCTCTGGGGATGATGGAATATGAACAATACGGTAAACCTTTCAAGCGAAGAGTATTATTGGACCCAATTATCAAGCATCAGGAGTTGAACGAGATGATAGCAGCATTGAATGGGGCAGAGCTAAAAGCATACGAAGAGATCATGCAAAAAGTTGGCGGCCAAGAGATGCTTGATCTAAAGCTGAGAAGGGCCTTGGTGCGTGAAAATTTCTGTACAAAACTCGCGTGAACGTCTGGATAAAACATGTGAATTTTGTGCTAACTAAGAGTCTTAAATTAAGCAGCCGGAATCTCTATTTATGAATTGCCCACTTGACGGGGAAGCTTACGTTCCGATGGCCCTAAACTTTGACGGGAGGGAACCTTCATGAAGGAAATGCTCACTGTCATCGGTGGTCATGAATCCTATTTTACGGGCAAGCTCGAAGCCTATCTTCGTGCAAAAGGGATCCCTTACCAGAGCGTTCCCTTTACGATGGAAGAAGTGCAGAAGGCGGCCGCGTACACCGGCTTTTTCCAGATTCCCCAGGTCGCTTGCCCCGACGGCAGGTGGCTGATCGACACCACGATGATAATCGATTACCTAGACCGTCTGCATCCCGAACCCAGAACATCTCCCATTGACTCCGCTGCGAATTTTATTGCACTTCTTCTGGAGGATTACGCCGACGAATGGTTGTGGCGTCCCGCCATGCATTATCGCTGGTCATTTGATTGTAGTGCGGAGCTCTTGAGCAGCTGGCTGGGTGAACATTTAACAGATCCAGATATGAGTCTGGAACAGAAGAAGGCCTTTTTTATCGAACGTCAAAGAGGCATATTTGTGGAAGGCGACGGGGTGACGCCTGAGACCCGGGCAGCGGTTGAATCCATCTACCAGAGCACGCTCTCTGCCCTCGAAGACATTTTTGAAGCGCGTGATTTCATACTGGGCGATCGACCGACCCAGGCTGACTTTGGCTTCATGGGGCCCTTTTTTCGGCACTTCTTCTGTGACCCGGATCCGGGGCGTCTCATGCGCGACAATTCGCCGGGCGTTCATGAGTGGGTCGCCCGAATGTGGAATATGAAACCGAGACGGTTTTCATC
>RCNG010001541.1_pt1 | contig 11453 bp, 14 predicted proteins | sample 2041371 | NCBI WGS metagenome assembly RCNG01 (sample SAMN09708227, study PRJNA481090) | Marine sediment metagenome, whole genome shotgun sequencing project. | biome: marine sediment; feature: ocean; material: sediment; isolation source: Sewage treatment plant 1 marine sediment (STP1) ... | reverse complement strand
CAACGGGGCCGTGGGTGAACTGATTCCCGAGGTGGAAACGCTGCGCGGCATTTTCGCCTTGACTCCCCTGTGGATCAGCCCCTTCGACGAGGATGATTTCGCCGCCCGCCGCGCCGGTATCCAGAGCGCCCTACTGTCCCGCGCTCAGAACACGGTCGTCCAGGATTGGTATACCGCCAAACTGGAAATTGCGGACATCGTCGACCTCCGGTACGTGCAGCCGTAGCGGCAGGCCTTTCAACAGAGGAGCCCGGAACAGTCAAGGTTCCGGGCTCTTTTTTTAGTTCAGGAACGGGGGCAGAAATCAGTCGTCGCCGAAGGGGTTGGCCGGTTTCTTCTTCCGGAAATCCTTCAGTTCCTCCCCCATACGCTCCAGTTTGTCTTTGTGCTGCTGATCGTGCTCCCCCGAATCAAAAAGCTTCGACATCTTTTCCGCCTCGGCTTCCTTGCGCCGGTCAAATTCCTTCAGGTCTTCGGAGATCTCGGGACCAGCCTCTTCCGGGAGTTCCTCGACGGCCAGGTGATCGCGGATCTCGGCGTGGGTCTCGAAAGCGCTCTTGACCAGGGCCGCCGCACCCCGGTCCTCAAGAAAAGCCAGTTGGAGCCGGACGCTACTGGCGGGAATCTCCAGCAGATCCGCCAGTTCCTCAGGCGTGGGCGACCGCCCGTTCAGGTGGTTCAGGACCCGGATCCCCGCCAGGAGAAGTTGGGCTTCGTTGCGGGTCATGGTGATCATGATTCTTCTCCCTTCTGTGGAGCATCCGGGCTAAGGCGAAAGATGGCCGAGGCGGCTCTTGATCCGGTGCACCCGACGATCCTCTCCTGATTGCTCGGCGTGGTCAAGGGCCCGCATCAGCTTCACCAGACGATGTTCGTAGAGTATGGCCGCTTCCCGGTGGAGCCACGGGTCCGTGATCCCGGCGTTCAACCCCTCATTGATCACATCTTCGATCAGCGGCCAGTCGCCGCCCCGTTTGAGGATCCGCAGGGCGTCGGCCACAAACCGGGGATCTCCCATCCCGGACCCGGGTCGCCGGGGGGCCCGCGTCACCGAGGCCTCCAGGCAAACCAGTGCGGCCGCAGTATCCCGCCTTCTTTCACAGATCCGGCCCAGGGCCCAGCCGTCCCTCCAGGCAAGGTCGGCGGTGACCTCCGCGCCTTGGTCGATGATCCTCGCAGCATCGACCACCCGATTGAAAATGCAGGCCATGCCGACCATGTCGCGCCGGTTGTGGGTCATCACGCGGGGCAGAAGTCCCGCCTGACCTGAGGCCAGGAAATCGAACCAGACCTGTGGGATCCGGGACCCTTCGATGTCCCCGCCGCCGCGACTCAGGCCGCAGACTTCGCTTTCCAGGGTTTGTTGTCGGCAATCGGGCAACCGGTTGCCCCACAGGCGGCGTGAAGGCACCAGCAGATCCCAGACCACCAGGTTTGCCAAGGGGTCATCCATCCGGTTCAGCCGGGCGCGGGTCCGCAACAGAGGCAGGTCGAAGGAGGCGCCGTTGAAAGTCACCAGCACCTCGAAACGACCGGCCAATTGGGCCAGGTCGGCCAGCATCGCGGTTTCGTGACCGGGCTCTGGCAGGAAGTACTGGCGCGTGATCAGCTCGTCATCTTCCCACCAGGAAACGCCGACCAGAAAGGGAATGGTGCCCGTGCCCCCGGCCAGGCCCGTGGTCTCGGTATCCAGAAACAGGATTTTCCCTGTGCCGATGCCGGGATCAGCGGCCCGGGAAAATACCTCGCGCAGGTCCGGCAACGGGGTATCCGGGCGCAGCGCCCCGTCCCGGTATTCCCGGCACCACAGGGTCCCTGCGGGAGTTGGTCGCAAAGTCAGTCCGAGTTCGGCCAGGGTTAACTCGCGGTCGGCAGCCGCCACCGGATCGTGCGCACCAGCGGGACCCGGATCAGCGGCAGGGCGCCGCGACAGTCGGTCCAGTTGGGCCAATCTTTTCTTGAGGTCCACCTCTAGGCCTCGCCGGCGGCCAGTCCGGTCCGGGCCAGTAGCCAACCGGCACCCGAACGAGCCGTCGTTCCAGATTCGACCGCCGGTCCCACGCAGGACGGACAGCCCTTTTCACAGGGGCACCTGGACAGATGGCGGCGAGCCGCCAGGCAGATCTCCTCGAACTGTTCGAAGATGCGCCGGGCGTACCCGACCCCACCGGGGAAGGCATCGTACATGTAGAGGGTGGGCCTGTCGGTGAAGGGGGACCGGATCATGGCCGTGGTGTGAAGGTCTGCGGGATCGGCCATGATGAAGACCGGCGCCACCCGGCCCAGCAGGTGGGCCAGGCCCTTGAGCGCATCGCCCAGGTCGAAGCCGGCGTCGGACATGGCGCCGGCCAGGTCGGCGGGCAGTTCCCACCAGAAACTGGTGGTGTGCATTTCCATCTCGGGCAGGTGAACCCGTCCGGCCCCCACGTTTTCGTGGGTGCCGAGTTTGATCTTCTTGAAGACGGTCACCTTCGACACGAGCCCCACGTCCCCCAGGGCCAGGCCCCCGTACGAAAAGGGACGATCCTCTTCGGCCGTCAGGGTCTTCAACTCGCTTTTGCGCTGGGCGTCGGTGTAGTAGTCGACGGTGACCGGCTGGACATGGGCTTCCCGCCGGTCCCAGTCCAACCTGTCCACGTGGTACTGCTGGGCGCCGTGGATGTAGACGGCATCGTCGTGCAGCATCTCCTGGGCGCTGAACAGGTCCATTTCCCCGATCACACAGCCCGAGGGAGTCGATCGGTCTATGATCACCACGTTGTCGGAGGCGGCGCTCCGCAGGCTCACGTCTTCGGCGGGATAGGTGTCGCTCATCCAGTGGTAGCGGTCGCCGCTGTGGTGCAGCACCTTCATGTCGGCCAGGTAGTCGAGGATCTGCGTCACTTCGCGGTCCCCGAACTTTTCCTCGGCAAGGAAAGGGAGCTCGAAGGCGGCGCACTTCAGGTGACTCATCAGGATCACCAGGTTGTCCGGGTCCAGGGAGGCGTGTTCGGGGCTGCGGCCGAAGAAGTAGTCGGGATTGTTGATGATGTACTGGTCCGCAGGGCTGCTAGAGGCCACCAGCACCACCGCGCTCAGGTTCTGCCGCCGGCCCGCCCGGCCCGCCTGCTGCCAGGTGCTGGCGATGGTTCCGGCATACCCGGCCATGATGCACACGTCCAGCCGCCCGATGTCGATCCCCAGCTCAAGGGCGTTGGTCGACACCACGGTGGTGACCGATCCGTCCCGCAGACCGCTTTCGATGGCCCGCCTTTCGGCGGGCAGGTAACCGCCGCGGTAGCCGCGCACCTCACCGCTCTTGATCCCCACCTGGCGGCCGGCCTTCTCCAGGTAGGTCAGCAGGAGTTCGACCCGCATCCGGCTGCGGGCGAAGACGATCAACTGGGCGCCCGAAGACATGAACCTTTCGGCGATGGCCCGGGTGGTCTTGATCACCGAACGGCGGATCCCGAGTTCCTGGTTGACCACCGGCGGGTTGTAAAAGATGAAGTGTTTCTCCCCGCGCGGAGCTCCGTTGCGGTCCACTTCCCTGACATCCAGGCCGGTCAGCCTGGTCGCCAACTCCCGCGGATTGGCGATGGTGGCCGAACAGCAGATGAACTGCGGGTCGCTGCCGTAGAAATGAGCCACCCGGCGCAGGCGGCGCAGCACGTTGCCCACATGGCTGCCGAAGACGCCCCGGTAATTGTGAACCTCGTCCACGACCACGTATTTCAGGTTCTCGAAAAGCTTCACCCACAGGGTGTGGTGCGGCAGGATCCCCTGGTGCAGCATGTCCGGGTTGGTCACCACGATGTGGCCGCTGCTGCGGATCGCGCGGCGCGCAGTCTCCGGCGTGTCCCCGTCGAAGGTAAAGGTTTTGATGTCCGCACCGAGGTCCGTGACAATGCCGTGGACCTCGTGCATCTGGTCCTGGCTGAGAGCCTTGGTCGGGAACAGGTACAGGGCGCGGGCGCTGCTGTCGCGCAGAATGGTGTCGAGCACCGGCAGGTTGTAGCAGAGGGTCTTGCCGCTGGCCGTTGGCGTGGGCACCACGAAGGATTCGCCTTCGAGCGCCAGTTCCACCGCCTCGGCCTGATGGCTGTAAAGGCGATCGACGCCGCGGCTTTTCATGACTTCGACGAGACGGGGATCGAGGCAGGAGGGAAATCCGGCGTAGCGGCCGTCTTCCGGTGGGATCACTTCCCAGCGGCTGACGTTGCGCAGGAAACGGTCATCCACCTTGAGCTGATCCAGGAGTTGGGCAAGATTCACGGGCGCCTCCCTGCGTGCCGATCTGCCGCTGTTCCGACGGTCAAATCGGTCTCTCTAGTTGTCCTTCGGCTTGTCGGAATCGTTCGGCGGATCGTCCTTCAGGCTTTTGCCCACGTCGTCGATCTCGCGCTTGACCTCGTCCGTCGCGTCCCTGGTAGCGGATTTGAACTTGTTGATGGACTTGCCCATGGCTTCGGCGATTTCCGGCAGGCGCTTCGGGCCGAACAGGATCAGGACCAGCGCCAGGATCAGCAGCAGTTCCGACCACCCGGCCATGCCGGGAATGATGGCGACAAATGAATTCATCAGGAACATCCTCCCTGAGGGGTTCTAGCGATACCACCGGAGCATCTGCGAGGCGACAAAAACCCCAATGACGCTCATGAGGTTGAAATGGATCTCGAAACCGAACGTCAAATCGATGATGACGAGATTCCAGTGAGTCACTTCGGGCCCAAAGGAAATGTACCGGACGAACAGCTGTTCGGCCACACTCCCCTCGCTCAGGAAAAGCCCGATCACCTCACTGAAGATGGCTCCTATCAGGACGCCCAAGGTCAGGGTGAGGGCGACGGTGCCAAGGGATTTTCGCATCTGCCTCGATCTTTCCCATATGGTCTGCAGGACAGGTCATCACTATGCGTGCCACCACAATAATAGGAAGGCGGGCCCCCTGGAAACAGATCTTTTCCCGACGGGGTCCCGGCCGGCGCCCATTCAGCCATTAGTCGGCTTCGCCTTGGCCAGGGCCGAGGTCAGGTCCGCCCAGTCCTTCCCCAGCACCAGCACCGCGTCCTCTCCGCCTCGCCCGTCCCATTCCTTGAGAACAGGGATTCCGCCCAGGCGGCGGGCCAGGTCGCTGGCATCGGTATCTGACAGCCGGCGATTGACCAGGTACGAGACCGAGACATCGAGCCCCGGAGCGTTGCCCACCCGTTCGGTGACGCAACCGGCGCGCCCCAGCATCAGGCTGGCTTCCCGCGCCAGACCCGTTTCGGAGGTCCCGTTCAGGACCACAAGATGGATCGACACCTGACGGGGCTCCAGCGAATAGTCCGCGACGGCCGCAATTTTTTTCGGTTCTCCAGTCGGGTCCGGTGTCCGGTTGCGGACAAGGTCCCGGCCGAACCAGAGAGACAATCCGCAGACCGTCACCAACAGCAGCAGCCAGATGTTCAACCGGCCCTTCAATCGGCCTCCTCGACCCGTCTTCTGACCACCGGCAGCAGCATGTCGTAGCTCTGGTCCAGCGTCAGGGGCATCACCCTGGTTTCGCCGACCGTGCTCATGAAGTTCGTGTCGCCTGACCAGCGGGGCAGCATGTGGAGGTGGAGATGATCGGGAATGCCCGCGCCCGCACTGGCACCACCGTTGTAGCCGCAGTTGATCCCGTCCGGACTGAACGCCTCCATCAGGGACGATTCCATGATCCCCAACAGGACTCCCATCTCCGCGAGTTCATCGGCGATGCAATCGGTGAGCATGGGCTGGTGTCGGTTCAAGACACACAGCATGTGTCCGCCGTTGTAGGGATAGAGATTCAGGATGAGGTACCAGTGCTTGCCACGATGCAGGATGAAATTCTCCCGATCGTCGCACTGGAGGCGGTTGCAGAAGACACACCCCTCTTCTTTTTCCTTACCGGTCACGTAGGCAAACCTCCAGGGTGTGCAGAGACGATCCATATCAGGTCCCGCGGCGGGCCAGCAGACGTTCCGCCTCGGCAAGTTCGGTGACGGTGTTGATACCCACCACTTCATCCGGATCCAGGGTGACGACCGCCTCCACGGGAAGGCCGGCGCTCACCAGGAAGGCCACCGTGTCGGTCAGGTAGTATTCGCCCTGCTTGTTGTCCGTGGTCAGGCTGCCCAAGGCTTCGATCATCCGATCGGTCTGATAACAGAAAACACCGGTGTTGTACTCCCCGATGGCCCGTTCTTCCTCGCTGGCGTCCTTGGCCTCGACGATTTTCAGCACCCGTCCGTCGGTGTCCTTCACGATCCGTCCATAGGCGCCTGCGTCGTCCACCTGGCAGGTCAGGACCGCGGCGGCGGCTCCCCCGGACACCGTCCCGGCGATGAGCCGCTCCAGCGTTTCGGCCCGCAGCAGGGGTACGTCCCCGGCCAGAACCACGCAATAGCCTCCCGGCCTCAGCTTGTCGACGGCCACCTGGACGGCGTGGCCCGTACCCAGCTGCGGTTCCTGCAGAACAAAATCCAGACCCGGCCGACGGCAGGTGTTTTCCACCAGAAGCGCCTCATGGCCCACGACCACCACCGTGTGGTCTATACCCACGGCCGCCACCGTATCGAGCACGTGGTCCAGCAGGGGGCGACCGTCGATTTCATGCAGGACCTTGGGCAGATCCGATTTCATGCGGGTGCCTTTGCCGGCGGCCAGCACCACCGCGTCGATTGTCTCATTTGTCGATGCGCTCATCGCGCCCTCCGTAGGCTGATGTATTGCTCGGCCTGGCCCAGCAGAAACCCGTCGGTGATCCCGGATTCGGTGACATCGACAACAAAATTATCGATGAGTCGCGCCGGCCCGACACGCGCCGCCACCGCCAGCAAGGTGCGGCCGCTGACCAGTGTCCCTGACGCCAGGTCGGGGACCGACCTCACTTCCGCATATTCGATGGTGTCGGCGGCCTCCAGTTCCCTGGTCATGGCGGCCACCACCTCGTCCCGGTGGTTTTGTCCCGAAGCCAACTGGTCCCGGCCCGCGCTGAGAGCCCGATAAAGACAGACCGCACGGTTCCTTTGTTCGGGATCCAGGTACCTGTTGCGGGAAGACATGGCCAACCCGTCCGGTTCCCGCACCGTGGCAGCGTCGATCAGGTGGATGGGCATCTTCAGGTTTTCCACCATCTGCCCGATGACCAGGCACTGCTGGGCATCCTTGCGGCCGAAAACCGCGATGTCGGGCCTGACCGCCCCGAACAGCTTCGCCACAACCGTCAGGACCCCTGTGAAGTGGCCCGGCCGGTCCCCGCCGCACAGGCCGCGGGCCCGGCTCCCCGGCTGGACGGTCACTTCGCCACCGGAGCCGTACATAGCCTCGACCGAAGGGGTAAAGACCGCGGCCGCCCCCAGAGGCGCCAGCAGGTCCAGATCCTTGGCCAGATCCCTGGGGTAGGACTCGAAATCCTCTCCCTGGCCGAACTGGGTGGGGTTGACAAAAATCGACACAACCACCGGTCCCAGATCCCGGCCCAATTTCACCAGGGAAAGATGACCCTCGTGGAGGGCGCCCATGGTGGGCACCAGCACCAGGGGCCGATCGCCAGCCAGGGAATCGAGCGCCGCCAGTTCTTCAGGGGTGCGGCAGATTTCCAGGCGGGATTCCATACGGTTCAGTCCTTGTCCTGGTCCAGGGAACCCAGGTAACCCGACTGACCGGATACGTTTTTCGGCGAACCGTCGCGCCGCGGCGAGGGCTCCTCGCCGTACTCATGTTCGGCGGCGGGGAAAACGCCATCCCTGACATCCTGGACAAAATTTCCCACGGCCTGGACCGCGACTTCGCCCAGTTCAGCATAGCGTTTCACGAAGCGGGGTTTGAGGCCGTCGAACAGCCCCAGCAGGTCATGGAAGACCAGAACCTGCCCGTCGCACCCGGCGCCGGCCCCGATGCCGATGGTCGGGACGGTCAACCGGGACGAGATGCGTTCCGCCAACGCCGAGGGCACACATTCCAGCACGATAGCGAAACATCCCGCCTCCTGCAGGAAGAGCGCTTCGGCCTCGAGAGCAGCGGCTGCCTCCTTGCCCCTTCCCTGCACCTTGTAGCCGCCGAAACGGTTCACCGACTGGGGCGTCAAACCCAGGTGGCCCATCACCGGGATCTCGGCGTCAAGTAGTGCCTTGATGTGATCAGCCCGGTTACGGCCCCCCTCGACCTTGACCGCATGGACGCCGGCTTCCTTCACCAGGCGCAGGCCGCCGCGAACAGTGTCGGTGCAGTCGGTATGGAAACTGCCGTAGGGCATGTCCGCAATCACCGGCACCCCAGGCCGTGCCCGGCTGACCGCCCGGCAGTGGTGGACCATGTCGTCCAGGGTCACCGGCAGGGTGTTGTCGTAGCCCAACACGACCATGCCCAGGGAATCCCCGACCAGGATGGCGTCCACCCCGCCGACCGAGGCGATCAGGGCGCTGGTCAGATCGTAGGCCGTCAGCACCACGATTTTCTGCCCCTCCTTCTTCCGGCGGGGAAAAACACTCAGGGTCAGGGTCTTGCCCTTCCGTTCCATGGTCCTGCCTTTCTGGGACAGCCCCGATCCGCCGGGTTATTCGGGTCCCGAATCGGGGGCGAAATAGCGGGTGCCGTTGAATTTTTCCGTAATCTGTTCGAACAGCAGATCGAAGTCGCCCGGCACGTTGACGAAATCCAGGTTGTCCGTATTGACCACCAGCAGGGGCGCATCCTTGTAGTGATGGAAAAAATAACTATAGGCGTCGTTGAGCGCTTGGAGATATCCCTCGTCCATGTCCTGTTCGAAGGCCCGGCCCCGCCAGCGGATCCGACGCAGCAGGACGGAAGTCCGGGCCTGAAGATAGATGACCAGGTCCGGTTTGAGCACCCGCTGTTCCAGGATGGTGGCGAGCTGGTTGTAGAGGGCCAGTTCGTCGTCGCTCAGGTTCAGATTGGCGAATATCCGGTCCTTGGCGAACAGGTAGTCGGAAATCAGCGTATTGCTGAACATGTCGTGCTGGAATAGATTCTGCTGCTGCCGATATCGGCTGAGCAGAAAAAAAATCTGGGTCTGGAAGGCGTAGGCGGATCGGTCCTGATAGAACTGGGACAGAAAGGGGTTTTCCTCCACCACTTCCAGGTTGAGCCGGCCGCTGGTCCTGGTGGCAAGCAGCTTGGTCAGACTCGTTTTGCCGACGCCGATGACTCCTTCAACGACAATGTACCGCCAAGGCAGCACGCCAACCCTCCTTGTTGTCCGGCAATAGGTTACCAAGCGAAAGGTCCGGTCGGATCTTCACCCAGGGCCCGGATTTACGCCTTATTTTCGCACAAGCCGAAGCAATTGTCTCCCCCGAATCCGGGAATTTTGCCTGGGGGGCCAAATCGGCCAGGGGTTCCAGCACAAAGGCCCGGTTTCGGATTTCCGGATGGGGCAAAGTCAGCCGGGGACCCGCAGCCACCTTCTGACCGTACATCAGGATGTCCAGATCAATGGGACGGGGCTCCAGGTGGCTGTCCGGCCTCCGGCCCTGTCGTTCTTCGGTCCCCTTGAGAACGGCCAGCAGGACGGAGGGGGTCAGCGCCGTCCGCAAGGCGACGCAGGCGTTCAGGTAGGGTTCCTGGGTTCCCGGACCCACATATTCCGTCTCGAAGATACGGCTGACATCCGAGACCTCGATCTCCGGATGGGTGGCCAGGGCTTCCAGCGCTTTTTGCAGATGGCCCAGCCGGTCCCCCACGTTGGACCCCAGTCCCAGGAAGACCGTTTCCCTGACCGGACCCGGGGCAGCCGTGCGCGGCGGGATCACGAATCTTCCTTCTGCTTGGCGGACAGCCAGGCCCGGTCCCGGACCAGGGTCACGGAGGCGCGGCCAAGAAAATTGGCGATGGGCGGGTTGGGTTTCTGGACGGTGACCTGAACCTTGTCCACGGAAAAACTGTCCAGCAGCACCAGGCACAGGTGCCCGGCGAGAGCCTCGATCAGATGGTAGGACGTTCCCGCCGTGGATTCATTGATGCACCGGTGCACCGCTGTGTAGTCGAGGGCCTGGTCCAAAGAATCGGAGGCCGCGGCGGCCGAACAATCGGTCCATAGATCCACGTCGATGACGAATCGTTGGCCCAGTTCCCTCTCGGCGGGATGAACACCGTGGTGGGCGTAGACATCGATGCCCTGCAGACTGACCTTGTCCATCATCGCCATTCTCCAATTCGGCGGGCCCCTTCGGCCACGTCTTCATCGCTGGCCGTCAGACTGATGCGGAACCAGCCTTCCCCGCCGGATCCGAAACCGGGTCCCGGCGTGACCACCACGCCGATCTCCTCCAGGGCGCGGCCACAGAAATCCACCGACGATTCCCCGTTCGGCACCCGGCACCAAACGTAGAACGTCGCGTGGGAGTTGAACACCTCGAAGCCCGCCTTCTCCAGCGCCGCCACCATCACCCCGTGGCGGCCCGGATAGGCCGCCATGACCGAAGCCAGCAGATCGTCGAATGACTCTCCCAGGGCGTGGGCCGCTGTGGTTTGCACGGCTGTGAAAACTCCGCTGTCGATGCTTTCCTTGACGCGGCCCAGATCGCCGACCACGTCGCGATGCCCGGCCGCGAACGCGATGCGCCAGCCCGTCATGTTGAACATCTTCGACAGGCTGTGCAGTTCGATCACCCGGTCCAGGCCGGGATCACAGGCCCCCAGGAGACTGGCCGGACGGCTCCCGTCCAGGGTGACTTCCAGGTAGGCGGCGTCGTTGACCAGGACCACCTTCTTTTCCCGGCACAGGTCCACCAGGTCCTTCCACAGCGAAGGGCCCGCCACGGCCCCGGTGGGATTGTTGGGGTAGTTCAGGAACAGGAGCTGTGTGCGGCCGTCCATGAGGCGGGCCAGTTCATCCAGATCGGGAAGGAAACCGTTCTCCGCTTTCAAACCGAAGGGACGTGGTTCGCCACCGGCCAGGATGGTCGCCTGACCGTATACGGGATAGCCCAGGTCGGGCACCAGGACGTTGTCCCCTTCCTCGACACAGGTCAGAGGCAGGTGGCCGAGCCCTTCCTTGCTGCCGACCAGGACCAGGATCTGTTTCTGCGGATCGACACTCACTCCGTGCCGATTCTTCAGCCAGAGTGCGATGGCCTGTTTCAAGCGGGCGTCCCCACGTTGGGCGGGGTAGCAGTGATTGGTCGGGTCGGCCACGGCCCTGGCCATGACCTCCACCAGGGCCTCGGGCGTGGGCAGGTCGGGATCCCCCACCCCCAGATCGACCACCGCGACGCCGGCCTGCCGGGCTTTCTCTTTGGCGGCGTCGATGGCGGAGAACAGATAGGGCGGCAACTTGTCCAGACGGGCCACGGAACGAAACTCCCGGTCAGAGATTCAGGGTAAAAAAATCCCGCGGATCGTCTCGGCAATCCGCGGGACCAATATCGCACAAGGGTGGGCGTTCATCCACCCCCGTCATCCCCCCTGGGCCGCTTTTTTCTTTTCGGCCGCTTCGCGGGCCT
>RCNG010001540.1_pt1 | contig 11459 bp, 9 predicted proteins | sample 2041371 | NCBI WGS metagenome assembly RCNG01 (sample SAMN09708227, study PRJNA481090) | Marine sediment metagenome, whole genome shotgun sequencing project. | biome: marine sediment; feature: ocean; material: sediment; isolation source: Sewage treatment plant 1 marine sediment (STP1) ... | reverse complement strand
GGGCCGGGAGAAGATGGATCTCACCGTTGTGGCTCTGCAGGAGCATCTCCGCGATCCCCGCGGTCCCCCCGAAGTTGCCGTCTATCTGGAAGGGCGGATGGGCATCGAAAAGATTCGGATAGGTGCCTCCCCCGCTGTATTGGGTTTTGCCCGAAGGATCGACATAGTTGAGATGAGTCTGCAGCATTTTGTAGGCATGGTTCCCATCCAGGAGGCGGGCCCACAGGTTGATCTTCCAGGCCTTGCTCCAGCCGGTGCCGCCATCGCCTCTGATCTCCAGGGAGCGGCGGCAGGCCGCCGCCAGATCGGGAGAGGAGGAGGGCGAGATCTGATCATCCGGATAGAGCCCGATCAGATGGGAAACGTGCCGGTGTTGAGGATCCGCATCCTCCCAATCATAGTACCACTCCTGGAGGTTTCCCTTCTTTCCGATGCGGTAAGGCGCGAGACGCCCGAGGGCGCTGCGGATTTCCGTCAAGAATTCTCCATCTATTCCCAGAATTTCTCCGGACAGGATGATCTTCTGGAAGAGGCCCCGGATCAGGGCAAGGTCTGCGGTCGTGCCGATCGAAACCGCCCCTCTGTAACCGTCCGGACCCAGATACATATTTTCGGGTGACGTGGCTGGAGCCGTGAGCAGTGAATTGTCCGGGCCCTCGACCAACCAATCGAGGCAGAACTGCGCCGCCCCTTTCATCAAGGGATACGCATAATTCTGGAGCCAGGCTCGATCCTGAGTGAAAGCATAGTGCTCCCAGAGATGAAGGCTGAACCAGGCTCCAGCCAGGGGCCAATTGGCCCACACCGGATGCCCCTGGCCAAAATCTCCCACAGGATTGGTCATGGCCCAGATATCGGTATTGTGGTTGCAGCACCAGCCCCGGGAGTCGAAAAAGTTTTTGGCGGTTATTTCTCCGGTGGCAGCCAGGTCCTGGATGAATCGCAGCAGAGGCTCGTGCATCTCCGACAGATTTGTCACCTCGGCCGGCCAGTAGTTCATCTCCACGTTGATGTTGGTGGTGTAGTTGCTGCTCCAGGGAGGACGCAGGTGTGGATTCCAGATACCCTGGAGGTTCGCGGGGATCCCGCCGGGCCGGGAACTGCTTATCAGCAGGTATCGTCCGAACTGGAAGTACAGGGCCTCAAGGTCTGTGTCCAGCCCGGTCTCGAGGTAGTTTTGTAGGCGCTGGTCAGTAGGCAGGCCACTTTTTGAGGGATCCCCCATTTTGAAAGTGACGCGATCGAAGTATTCGCGAAAATCGCGGGTATGCGCTGTTTTAATATCCTGGTAGGAACGATTGTCAGCATTCCTCAGAAATGCCTTCACCAAAGATGATGGGTCTTTGCCTTCGGTGCCGGGTTCTTTATCGAATCCATTAAAACTCGTGGCCACAGCGATCGCGATCAGAGCATGTCCCGCGTTTAGGACAGACACGGAGCTGCCGGAACTCTCCAGATCTCCGTCCGTCTCCAGGATCGAGACGCGCACCTCGAAGCGCATGCCCTTTTGAGCGGCCTCATCATATACGATAGGATCGGCGATATCTCGCCTGTAGCTGGGCTCGGCATGTATAGGAGCACGGCCGGACAGGATCAGGTCGTGGTCCCCTGTTGTGGTCACCGTGAATTGCAACTGGCTGTCTGCACGGATGGTGAAGCCGAGGGCTTCGGGAGCATCCGCAGACAAGCGAACGATCATCAGCTGATCAGGGAAGGAAACAAAGGCTTCCCGGCGATACGTTGTGGAACCGATCCTGTACTGCGTATCGGCGACCGCATTTCTCAGGTCCAGGGCGCGTGTGTAGTCCTCTACTTCCAGGCCATGCTGCATGTCAATATAGAGATCCCCCAGGGGGGCATAGGATTGGGAAAAGCTGCCCTGCATATTTCGGATCAGTCTGTCGGCTAAAGGATAGTTGCCTTCGAAGAGGGCTTTTCTAACTTGGGGAAGGAATCGGTGAGCCTCTGGATTCATTTGGGGATCGACAGGGCCGCCGGCCCAGAGTGACTCCTCGTTCAGCAGAATATGTTCCGATGGGACCGTTCCGTACACCATGGCTCCGACGCGGCCATTGCCAAGCGGGAAAGCCTCCTCGAAATATCCGGCTGGTTCATCAAACCAGAGGATTCTTTCGGGCTGTGCTTCCTGCACGCCGCATCCAGGCAGGTGAACAATCAGGGCAATGAAGAACAGGATCGAACACATTTTAGCCATGGTTTCATCCACTGGGTTACTCTGCCTACTTTAAGTAAAAATCGGATGAAACACAAATCAGGGATGGGAATCAAACAGGGCACACACCGGCATGCAGGATGTAAAGTTCTGCATAACATTTCAAAATTGAGTATTTTTTTGTTATTATATTTTGCGTATCGATGAATATCAGGAGAAATCATGGCGAAGAGTAGTCGCGCTTACAGGGGCGCTAAGAGAGGCAAAGAGCTTAAACGCATCAAGAAGCAGGAAGAAAAACGTCTGAGGCGGCTGGAAAAGAAGGAAGAGGATCCAGAGAACCCGGAAGCCGTAGAAGCTGAGACAGACGCCACAGAACAAGAAACTCCTGCCGAACAGGCCCCAGAAGAAAAGCAAGAAGAACCGCAATAGCCGCTCCGCGATCATTCTGATCCGAACGTGCGTGTGTGAAGAGACCACATCTGTAAGGTCCGGCTCTGTATGGACGGTCCCCTTTGGATGATTCCAGAAATAACCCCCACTTCGATGTGATCGAAGCCTGCATTTCCAGGCTGACTCAAGGCTCGCTCCCTCCCTGGAAAGTCGAGGATGAGCTGGTGTCGGGCTATGGGATCGCTCCCCCCGAACATTTCCGTGTGGCCGCCCATTGCCGGCGGAGCTTCCTGGAGCAGGTGACGGGCGAGAAATTCCACTTCATCGATCTGCCTGGGAAACCCTATAAGACGAGGTGGCACTGCCCATGTGACGACCTGGTCTGGGAGCTGGATGCTAGGGACAAAAACCACACCTGTTCCCTGTGCGGAGGGGGGCTAGAGCCTCTGGACGAGTGTTCCCCCCTGGTCTCCAACTATGTGGGGGGAGAAGAAATCTATTTTTCCTATGCAGGGAGGATTCAGGTCAAAGGAGACGTAGAGGCGACATTTACCAATCTGCTGGTATACGGTACTGGCATGGGACCGATCGGGATTACGCGCGGCTGCCACCTCATCAACCAAATGGGAGGTGCGGAGGTGCATGTGGCTGACCGGGCCCGGGCTGTACGGTGCAACGGATATTTATTCAAGAACAGAGAACTGCAGGAAAAGGCCCGATCTTTGATCGAAGGGAGGCTGCCGCAGATCAGGTCCGAGATGGAGGGCCAGATCAAGGAGTTCTCCGGCAGAATTGGTGCCGTGGAGTTCGAGCCGGTCGAGGAATCGGGGGAGTATATTCTCTACATCGACTTTATCGCGGAATTCGAGAACTTCCGCGGTCATGGCGACATAAGCCGTGCAGTGGGTTTTGCCAAAGGCAAAATCGATGCGATACTGAGAGAGGAGGGTGTCGAGTACGAACTCAGCGTTATCGCACAGGGACACGACGGGGATCTGAAGCCCAGTCCCAGGAACAAGCGGGGACGGTTTGCCTCAGCGGAGATCCGGATTCCTGCCGAAGAATTCGAGAGCCTCCTCAAGGTAGACCGCGATAAATTCCTGGCATTTGTCAGGGTGGATTCCATTGGGGCTGAAAAGCTGGGGTGTCAGTTTTATTCCGGGATGGGAGGCGAGATCATCCCTGCGGTGTACAAGGCCACCCAGGTCAATCCGCAGAGCCCACTGGTGTCCTCATTCCAGAACATCTTCGCCGATTTGGAAAGAGGAGATGTCGTCTATAGAGTGGAACTCCCCAATGTAGAGGTGGGGATCGCCTCGACAAGGGAAGGCCTGATCTCACCGGTAGGGCGGGAAGCCATGCGGATCATGGGTGTGCGGACCGCAAAAGACTTTGCTGCCTCACTTGCGGCCCAGGTCCTGGCCGGAGAGTTCAACCTGGCGCTCGAGATCAGCCGGGAAAAGCTGTACAGCTCCTGATAGACAGGATCGGATTTCCAGAAACCAAACCTTCATTTCCTTAAAGCGCCGTTTTTACCCCCAAAAGTGTGCGTTTAAGCCTCTAAAAGTGGCCTTCTAAGCATTTAACTTGTTTATTTTCAAGTACATTTCATGGTCCGTCCCCAAAGGGGGGGTCCCAAAAGGGGGTCATCCTGGGGGAGTGGGGAGGTTTGCTCGTTGAGGGCAGAAAATTTCACCTCTAAAGGTGATTGAACTTAAGGGCCTCATTCCACAAAATAGATACACGTAAAAGCGATGCCAATTATTTAAGGAGACAATGATGGCTCTCACTAAAGATCAAGAAGAACTTTACCGCAAGACCATGGTAGAGGCCAAGGCTCAGCTGGACACCATCGACGAAGAGATGGAGAAGGAGATCCAGAAAGCCAGAGAGAGACTGGCCAAGCTCCAGGAGTCCAAACGCTCGTTCCGTCAGCTGTACGAAGGCGCTGCCCAACTGCTGGGTGTCAAGATCGAAGACCTCGGCGACGAAGGCGATGAGCTGAAGCAGGGCCTCAACGGACAGGCAGGCGGCAACAAGGGCGACTCCAAGGGTCCAGCCGAAGCCGTTGCACAGGGTTGAGTTCTCCTCGGCCCTGGTGTCCCGGCCCTTGGGGCCGGCCCCCTTACCTCTCTACTTGCATCCCCTCTTAATCCTGATAGAATAAATACCCTATGCTTCCGGAGCAGACGGTATTTTCACATCAGGGAGAGCTGCTGGCTCTGTCCGCCGCCCTGTTCTGGGCGATCGCAGTCATCCTGTTCCGGCTCACGGGCCGGACTGTGCGGCCGCTGAGTCTAAACCTCTTCAAGGTCGTATTCTGCATCGGTCTCTTCGTGATCGCATCCTGGGCCCTCCGCGAGCCGCTCCTCCCGGACCTCCCGCTCCGGACCTACGGCATCATGCTCCTGAGCGGAGTGATCGGGATCGGCATCTCCGACACGCTGTTTTTCGCCAGCCTCAACCGCTTGGGAGCCGGGCTGTCCGCCATCGTCAACTGCAGCTACAGTCCCATGGTCATTGTCCTGGCGGCCCTGTTCCTGGCGGAACGGATGAGCGCCATCCAACTCCTGGGCGTGGGGATGATCATCGCCGCGGTCCTCATCGTATCCAGGGACAAGGGGGCAGATCCCATCAAGCGCAAGGACCTGATGGCCGGGATCGCCCTGGGGATCGCGGCCATGCTGTCCATGGCCGTGAGCATCGTCATCATGAAGCCTGCGCTGGCTGAGGCTCCTGTGCTGTGGTCTACGCTGATGCGTACGATCGGGGGGCTGGTTTTGATCGTGGCTCTGGTCTCGATCCATGGCCAGCGCCGTGAGCACTGGGCCGAGGTCACGAATACCAAAAACTGGAAGCTTCTCGCCTCCAGCTCGTTTTTCGGGGGATTTCTGGCCTACACGGCCTGGATGGGGGGCATGAAGTATGCCCTGGCCTCCACGGCGGCGGCACTCAATCAAATGAGCACTATCTTCATCTTTGTCCTGGGGGTGCTCCTGCTCAAGGAAAGTATAACCCGTGGAAAGGTCCTGGCCCTGATCCTGGCGGTGGGCGGCGTGGTCCTGATAACCTTTGCGGTCTAAAGACGGCAAGGATGGGGAAACCGCCCCCATTCTCACTCAAGAAATTGGTGACTTTCGGCTACGACCGTTTCGTTCCTAGGTTCCGTTCAATATCGGAACCGATGGTGAACTACTGCATGTTGGCGAGCAGAACATCCACCCAGATGTCGTATTTCTTAGGCATCGTACGCCGCATGCTGGCGAGCCCGATGTTCGAGTCGAGTCTGGTGCTCGCGCCGCCGCTCTCCGACGATACTCCTCCAGCGGCCCTGGACCGCGCTTGAGCGCCCTGGCTCCCCATGCGGGAGGCCATGGCCTCCTTCCACTCCTCTGTGGAGCCTCCCCAGTGAAAGCCGACCTTGATCTGCTGGCCGGGGGCCGCACCGATGCCGGGGGCCATGTCCGCTGGCCTGGCCAGGGGGATGGCGAGTTCCCAGACATAGTGGTTTTCCTGGTTCATGTTCGCCCTGAAGATGGCGGGCACGATTCCTTCCAAACCTTCGAGCGATGTGGACTTTGCTTTTTTATTTGAAACATCGACCTCATGGTCCACGTAGTACTCGTTCTGCATGATCTTGTCTCTGTCCGCCTGAGAGATGGGCCCCTGCTGGGCCTCCAGGTTGGCCATGAATTCCTGTGCCGTGATCTGTTTCTTGCGGAAGTTGATGAAATAGTCCTTCTTCTTCTTCCCGTTGGGATCGAGGTAGACGGTCATGCCCGTGTAGCTGATCGTGCTCATGAACTGCTTGGGATCTTTGAACTTAAAGAGGACATAGAGGAAATTCGCATCGTTTTTGAACGCGATATCCGCGGCGACCTTCTTTTCAAAGAAAGGGGCAGCATCCATCCAGTCGAATTCCGTACCGTCCACAGACATCTGGGCCGTGTTCCAGATCGACTTGACAGGATCTTTTGCCATTAGGGTTGAGCCAAGCGCGATTACCATCGCGATGGCGACCAGAATACCGATAAAACTTCTTTTGGCCATATTTACCTCCATCTCCATGCAAGGTTTATTTGTGTTTTCGATAAGTGTATTATAGCAAATTTTCCCTACAATTTAAATCCCTTTTTCCTCTGCTGTCGACCCGGGAAAGCCTTGCATTGCCCGAGTAATTAGAGGATAATCGTCGAGTTAATTTTCTTGGAGAAAACACAATGAAAAAAATACTGCTTTGGTTCCTGGCATTCCTCCTCACCGCAGTGGTGCTCGTGTACCAGCGTGTTACCGGGCCCACATACGAGAAACGGGTCAAGGTGGAACTGGCCGGAGAGACGGTCTCGGCCGAACTCCTCCGGACCCATGTGATCACCGCGGACTGCCCGGTCCGCATCACCGTTCCCGGAGTAGATTTCGAAGGCTACGTGGAATACAAACGCTTTCCCACCAACGATCCCTGGACACGTCTGGACATGACACGTGAGGGGAGCGAGCTCATCGCTTACCTCCCCAAACAACCCATGGCCGGCAAACTGGCCTACCAGGTGACCCTCTCCTCCCAGGGGCAGGAAGTCACGTTTCCGGCGGAAGAGCCCGTGGTCATGCGCTACAAGGGAGAGGTACCCGGAGCGGTCCTCATACTGCACATCTTCGTCATCTTTGGGGCCCTATTCTTCGCGTTTCGGGCGGGATTCGAGGCACTGCTGAAGGATGGCAAGGTCAGGAAACTGGCCATCATCACGGCCGTGTTCCTTTTTGTGGGGGGTATCATTCTGGGACCCATCATGCAGAAATACGCCTTCGATGCCTTCTGGACGGGCTTCCCCATCGGCAAGGACCTTACCGATACCAAGACACTTTTTGCGCTGCTGGCCTGGATCATCGCCCTTGTTGCCGGACGCGGAGGGAAACCTGCACGGGGCTGGTACGTGGCCGCCTTCGTGCTGACGCTGGTGGTATTCATCATCCCGCACAGCGTTCTGGGTTCGGAGCTGGATTACTCTGCAATGGATCAGGCGGCCCAGGCACTTCCGGAGGCCATCGCGCAGTTACCGCCAATACGAAACTGACATCATCGGAAAAACAGAAAAAACAAAAGGGACATAAATAAAAAGGGGACAGGTCCAATTATGGCCCATAATTGGACCTGTCCCCTTTTCTCTGTCCCCTATTTTTTCTTTACTGCAGGCGGAACTGGATCGTGACGGCAAAGGAGACTGGTTTCGGGGTCCCATCCTTCAGATACGGCTCATAGACCCACTGCCGCACGGCATCCATGGCGGCCTTGTCCAGGGCCGGGATGGACTTCAAGACTTCGATTTCGGACACGCGGCCCTCTTTGTCCGTAGTCACATACAGGATGACCGATCCCTGGATCCCTGCCTTGCGGGCCTCCTCCGGATAAACCGGATCAATACGCTTGACAACTTGGGGAGGATCGATCTCTCCTCCCGCCTCGACAGCCTTTGATTGGCTCTCCTTGGCCCTGAACCGGACCGTCATGGTGAAAACCATGGGCTTGGGCTCACCAGCCAGAGTAAAGGGCTCGTATTCCCACTGCATCACGGCGTCTGCGGCTGCCTTATTGAGCACCGGATCTATTCCATGGAGCACTATGACACTCTCTACCTTGCCTGTGACATCCGTTCGGAGGTTCAGAACGATGTCGCCTTCTGTTCTACTCGCTCGAGCCTCCTCCGGATAGACCGGCTTCACCCTCTTGATCAGCTTGGGAGGCTTCACCGAGCCCCTGGCCTTGATCGCGCCCCTCTCGAACTCTTTCACCTTCTCGGGATCGACAGGAGGGGCTGGTGGTATCTTTGGGGCAGGAATGGCAGACGCCGAGGGTGGGGCAGGCGCAGCAGGCGGGGTTTTCGGGGCGGGGCGGGCAGACTTCGAGGGAGCGGGTGGCGGTGGCGGTGGAGGAGGCACGATCTTATCTGCGGGCCCGGTGATCAGGAAGGACACGAAGTAGGGCTTCCCCTTCCGGTCCTCGAAGCCAAAAACGGCGCTGTGGCCGCCGTGGAGCAGCATCTCTGTGGTCAGCACGTTCTCGAGCTTATCGACCTGTCCTTCCGCCGCCGTTTCGTTCACCAGGACCAGGAACCGCCCGCCAACCCGCCACTCCTTGAGCAGCACATGCACGTCATAAGCGTGCCCGTTGAGCCGGAAATGATGCCTCACCCTCCCCTCTCCTTCGTTTTCGAAGTGGAGTTCGGTCTCGGTCAGGATCTTGACATCCGCCAGGTTGAAGACATTCCTGATCTGGGCCATCTCCTCTTCCATCACCATACCCAACCTCAGGTTGGCATTGATGGTAGGCTGGATATAGGAGGAGGTGACGAACTCCGGGGGGATTATCGTCCCCTGCCGGATGCCCTCGTACACACGGAGCTTTATGTCTAGCTTGTTGGCCGCCTCCAGGGGCTGCAGGGATGTGAGGAACATGAGGATCATCAGGATCGTAAGAAACAAAACTGTCTTTTTCATGGCTATTCTCCTTCGCCGTTTTTCTCGACCCACACGAGCGTCATGTCGGCGTCCTGGGGCTGGAACACATAAGCGCGCGCCGGCTCATCACCCACACGGACGTAGTCGATCTGAAGCCTCTGGCTCGCATCCGCAGATATCTCCTCGATCGGGGCCCGGTGCAGCCAGATGCTCACGAGCCCCACGATCAGAAGCCCCACCGCCACGGATACCCACTGCCAGGCCGGGAGGGAAGCACGGGTTTCCCGAGCCACACTGGAACGCAGCCGCCGGCTCACAGCCGGCCAGAGATCCCGCACAAAAACCAGATCCCGTTCCTGGATCAGCACAGCCAGGGCCTCTTCGCGAGCGGCCAGCTTCCTGGAACAGGCTGCGCATCCCGGCACATGCCGCCGGATGAGGAGATCCCTCCATGCATTCACGGGCAGGACACGGATCAGCAGTTCAACCGTTCTGCAGCGCAACATCTTCTCCCTCCAATAGGGCTTTGAGCTTTTTCCGGGCCTTGTAAAGATTGACCCGTGCCGTGCTGGGTGAACAGCGCAGCACGGATGCGATCTCCTCGCCGGTGTATCCCTCGTTGGCCCAGAGGATGAGTGTCATCCTCTCCTTGGGGCTCAGGCCCTCGAGCAGCCGTGGATCGAGCCTCACATTCCGGGCCGGATCCGGGGGCTTCAAGGCTGCCTCCAAGTCGGGTTCATTCCGGAACTTGGCCATGAAACCATAGAACCGTTTCCTCTTGCGTATCTGATCCAGGCATCGGCGGTAGAGCACGGTGTAGAACCAGTTCTTGAAATCCTGCCGGGGATCGTATTTCTCCAGGTTGTGGAACACCTTGACAAAAGCCTCCTGGCACACATCCTCTGCATCCTCGCGGTGCCGGAGCATGTTGAGGGCCAGGGCCATGGCCTTTCCGCTGTATCGTTCCATGATCTGTTGATAGGCATCACTACTCCCTGACAGACAGGCTTGAACCAGTTCTCGATCGCTCATGTGTTTGTCGTTCATCCTGTATTACGCCCTTCTGACAGAGGATGTTTATCCGGCCCCATGGAGCTAAGGTCATATATCGCAGAAAGAAAGTCAACGCAAGGTCCAAATATGGTATATTGTGCATTCACGCATAAGATGAATGAGTGTTTCATCCCCCGAGGAGGTTTTGCCCATGAAAAAGGTCCTTTCCCATTCAATGATCCTTATCCTGATCTGCCTGCTGGGAGTGTTTTCATCTTCGCCCATCACGGCAGGCGAGGAGAAACCCCAGGCCCCCAGGCCGATCGAGGCGGTTTCCGACATCCTGGCCTGGAACAGCATCCGCACCTCCGTCATCTCCAATGACGGCGCCTGGTTTGCCTATGTGGTGGCACCCCAGGAAGGCGACGGGGAGGTCGTGATCAGGCAGACCAAGGGAGAGAAAGAGCTTCGCTTCCCCATCGGGGAATCTCCGCGCTACAGCGGCGGGACGCTGGCTTTCTCAGAGGATGGACTGTGGCTGACATACACCGTGTTCCCCACCCGCAAGGAGGCACGGCAGGCCCGGAAAACCAAGAAACGCCTCTACAACAAGGCCAAACTCCTCAACCTGAAGACCGAAAAAGAACACACCTTCGATAAGGTCAAGGCTGCCCATTTCTCCGGCGAGAATCCGGGCTGGATAGCCCTGCACCGCAGCCCGCCCGAATCTCAGGCCAAGGAAACAAAGGACAAATGGAGCGGTTCCGACCTGCTCCTCTTCGAACTGGCCACGGGCAAGACCCTGAACCTGGGCAATGTGTCCGAGTTCGCGTTCGACAAATACGGAAGGTGGCTTGCCTGGTTGGTGGATGCGCAGAATCAGAGCGGCAATGGCGTGCAGGTGCGCGACATGAAGACCGGCGTCATCGTGCCTCTGGACAGCGCCGAAGCCGAGTACAAGCGGTTGAGCTGGACGGAAAAGGGCGAGGGCTTTGCCGTGCTCAGGGGCAAAAAACATGATGATTTCGAAGACAAGCTCTTCAGTGTCCTGGGCTTCAAGGGACTTGGCTCCCAGGGGCCGCAGAAGGTCTCCTACGATCCGCAGGAAGACGACAGCTTCCCGGAGAAGATGACCATCAGCCCCAACAGCAGCCCGCAGTGGACCGAGGATTTGAATGCCCTCCTTTTCGGCATCCACGAGGCTGAAGAGAAGAAGGATAAAAAACCGGAAGCGGAAGACGAATCCGGCGAAAAAGAGGAAACGGCAGACGCTGAGAAGCCAGCCGACAAGACGGGGGGGGATAAGCCCAAGGTAAAGCCAGAGCCGGAGATCGAAAAGGAAGACCTGCCGGACCTGGTGATCTGGCATCACAAGGACAAGCGCATGCAGTCCCAGCAGCAGGTCCAAGAAGGCCGAGACAAGAACTTCAGCTACCAGGCGATCCAG
>RCNG010001791.1_pt1 | contig 11462 bp, 11 predicted proteins | sample 2041371 | NCBI WGS metagenome assembly RCNG01 (sample SAMN09708227, study PRJNA481090) | Marine sediment metagenome, whole genome shotgun sequencing project. | biome: marine sediment; feature: ocean; material: sediment; isolation source: Sewage treatment plant 1 marine sediment (STP1) ... | reverse complement strand
CCATCAAAAATATCATGTAAACAGAATAGACGCTGTTTGGATCGGAATACAGATTAATTGAGATCATCTGTGTTGCGCGGTTATTGCCCAAACTGGTGATCAGTTGGCATCTGTAACTTTGAGTTGACCGGTTACGGGGCTGTTCCAACAATCCAACTCAAACGACTTTTTTGCTATTGCCCCATCACTTGTATCCCTCGAAATCACTGCCGGGTTTTATGTTGGGGTATTTGGCCATACTCCTCTGGATCTCTGTCAGGATGCTCATCACTGGTTTCATGACCCAAAGATGCGAATAACCTTCCGCACGCCACAGCTCACTCTTTTCATCGGGATCATTCTTTATGTCATAGACCTGTGGGAACGTGTGTTCCACTATGGGTGAAAACGTAGACTCAGCGGTAAAGAAGTGGACTTTGAGAGATCGCCATTTCACAGAGAATACACGGTCGCCGACATAGGTGACTATGTATTCTCGATTGGATTTCTCTTGCTTGCCCAGCAGAAAGTCAGCCTGGTTGATGCTGTCGTAAGGGCGGTCCTTCGGAATGCGGGTTTCTTCTCCAATTAAATGTGCAATTGTTGAGAACCAGTCGAGGTCCGAAAATATCTCATCAGTCACTTTACCGGACTGAATCATTCCTGGCCAACGAATCATACCAGGAGTTCGTGTTCCTCCTTCGTAGCCTGTGCTTAATCCACCCCGCCACGGTCCATTGGAGCCTCCTTCATCAGTGTCTTCACCTGCGGCGTTGTCACCTGTAAGAATCAATATGGTATTGTCCTCTATCCCTGCCTTCTTGATAGCATCAATTATTTCCCCAACATTATAATCTACCTGCATCTGAATATCGGCATATGCTCCTGCGTTCGACTTCCCGGCGAAATCTGGCTGAGGAAGAAACGGTGGGTGAATTTGAGTAAGGGCTGCGTAGACATAGAAAGGTTCTCCCTTCGCAGCATTTGAATTAATGAACGCTGTGGTTTTCTGGACAATTTCACTGTCAAGTATAGCCCTGGCTTCGAGATTGAATTCTTTGACCTTCTGCGATTTTTGGCCCTTCTTTCCTTGCCAAATATAAGGGGTATCGAATACCTCAGGATCAAACTGGGCCGTGCTTGTGTAGCTGGCTTCCATTGCACTTTCCTTGGTGCCATACCATTCATCGTAGCCTTGATCATTGGGGAGGCGTCCATCTTTATCACCGATGTGCCATTTACCAAACATTGCAGTGGAGTAACCCGCGTCGGATAGAAGATCGGCTATTGTATATTCCCAAGGAGCCATACCTTGTGGCTCACCAGGAGCTGGTACTTTCTGCGTACCTGAGCGGATTGGTAGACGGCCAGTGTGAATTGCAGAGCGGGTCGGTGTACATTGGTTCTGAACATTGAAATTGGTGAAGCGGATACCCTGTTTGGCGAGTTCATCTATCTTAGGGGTAGGAATGGTGCTGCCTTGAATGCTTATGTCCCCCCAGCCCCAGTTGTCTACAAGGATGTATACAATGTTCGGCTTTTCTTCCTTCATGTTATCTTGTGCACGGGTTGTAGATGCTGACATGATGAGGACTGTAGCAATCACAATTTTCGCAGCAAGCCAAATGCCTATGTGCCTTTTCTTCTCACTTTGTATTGGCTTTTGCATAGAACTCTTCCTCCTCTTTAAAAAGCTAACCAGCCAGAATATAGAACTGTATATCATCAAATTTTGGGCGATATACAGGAAAAGAGCTGGTTGGATCTAAATACAGATATATTGAGATCATCCTAGTTACGCGGTTATTGCCAAAACTGCTAATCAGTTGGAGGTGCCGGCGATGTTTCGTTCACGGTTACAATGGCTGAATAGATCGATAGCAGAACGGAAAAATATGCTCATAGTCCTGACTGATCAACTTTATTCTCTGTACATAAGCCATTTCGGATAATACAGACCCCACTGAATAGCTGATGCTCTGAGTATGAATATTACACCGATGGCGTACAGTCTGTTTAACTCATGCATGGGGAAGTGATAATACAATATGGTAAATACAACTGCTCCGAGCAATGCCGGTGTCGCATAAAATTCCTTGCCAAGGAGCAAAGGCATTCTGCCGGTCAGAATATCCCGGATCATACCGCCTGCAATCCCCGTAACAACACCCATTAAAACCGCAACTGGATTCGAGAAGCCAAGCATGAGGGTTTTTTCTGTTGCAAGGATTGTAAAAAGGGACAACCCGAAGGCGTCAATGAACAGCAATAAATGCAAAACATGACTCACAAATCGAACCAGAAAAAATGTGATAATTGATGCTGAAATGGATACCCAAAGGTAAAAAAGATCGGCAACCCAAAAAATCGGGTTGGTATCCAAAATTATGTCGCGCAGAGTGCCGCCACCGAGAGCGGTAACCACTCCGAGCAGGGTAATGCTTAATATATCCATTCCCTTTTTTCCGGCCGCCATGACACCGGTTATGGCAAAAGCAGCTATCCCAATTAATCCCAATGAATAAATCATCATTTTAAAGCGCTTTAAAAATTAGGTTCAAAATAAACAGCTGGCCCATGGTTGTATGGATCTATATATCGACTCACATGCAACATTATTCAGGAAATGCGCAATGTGTCGCAACAATGATATATTGAGATCATCATCGGTTTGATAAGATTTCAAATAACTGCATGGTCGTTGGAGAGTACCACCAACGATCGAGATCACTTACGACAACAAAGCATAGCAGCTAATAATTTTGAATAATGATACAAATAAGATAAAGAGTTAATTCATGTCGACTTTTCGACTCATTCAGCCCCAGCATGAAATTGAGGGATAATTCCACCAACCAGGGGTTCGTATATCCGATATTGTGTTACTTCACCCAGCAGATCATCGACCTGTTTTTGAAGTGCCATACGTTGTTTGCTTTGTAGCCAGTTGTTCCAGTCGTCAAGGCTGTTCCAGGTGCTTATAACTATGTATTCACCGGGACAGTCTAAACAGCGGAATGTCTTGCCGGTAATGTAACCAGGCTGCGTTGTGGCCAGAGATCGGATTTCTACGATCAGTGGGGCCAGCTTGGCTGCTTTTTCCTTGTCGCTAAATTTGCGTTGGATAAAAACCGTAATTGCCATCATGTCCTCCTTTTATCAGAATTTAGGATATCATTTCATTAAGATGTAGAACGAATTGTTGCTATAGAGGTGGTGTTTTCAATACCATATTTTTATTTGGATCTAAGTGGTGATGTATTGAGATAAGAACCAGTTAGGTCATAATACAGATACCATAATCTGTGGATGTCAGGTCAAGTAGACCTTGTGATGCAATATAGCCAAGCGACCTTCATCTTTTGACGGATGAGGCACCCCCGGTGCCTGGGGCGAGGTCCTGCCGGCACGAGCCTGCTGGCAACCGAAGTCCAATACTCAGCGGCGATTATCCCCAAAAGCAACCATGCGGATCCTGTTCGATGACCTCCAGGATCTTTTCCAGCGAGGCTGATGAAGGGAAGGGCTGATAAGCGTGCCATTTCCCATCCGCTCGCATCCAATACAATTTCCAGGTTTTCCGGCTTTTTACGAAAGTCGCTTTGGCGATTGAACCCTCGATCTTTTTCGTCGGGTCATTCCATTGCGGCCGTATTTCAAAAATCTCAAAGCTCTGGCCGGTCACTCGGAAAGAAATGTCCAATTGACTTCTGATGTCGCCGGCCGGACGCCTGCTTTCAACAAATCGCCCGACTATCTTTTCGATTCTTTTAATTTCGAATTCACTGATTGCCATCGTTCTTATCCATGTGTCGTGATTAAAACCGCACGCATACTGGCACAATCAACCGGCTTACATTGCTATTGGTACGTTTTGCCCTCATGCCTCAGCCAGCCATCAATATGCCTTCCACTGGGATCGTGGTGCGTCCAGTGGAGAACGCCACCTTTTTCATTCCACTCATATACACCATAAAACGCGACTTTATCCCCTCCGCTCAGGCCGTTGATCCGGGGGGCCAGATCAATGTTATGCGCGATCAGCAATGTCTGGTCGCCGCTGAGCCTTAGTAAGAAACGTTGATGTCTCGACCCCTTGTTATCATCAGGCAATATCTTGATTACCACGCCATCTCCTTGCACTTGAAGAGCGCTTTGCCTGTTTTCATAGGCGTGTTGCAGAACGCGGTCAACGTTTGGTGTCGATGACGACCGTCCGGGTAATGAAACACCCCGCTCGTGAAGGGTTCCGTAAGCTAATAACGCGATAACCGCCAGGAAAATGTATTTCTTCATTTTTGGTTTACCAGTCAATCGGGAAATAGTCCTTTAAAAATTTACCACACCAGTGTTTACCGGTATTGATACCATTAAAAAATGGATCACATACCCGCGCGGCACCATCAACGATATCCAGCGGCGGCTGAAAATCATGCAGATCCTGTTTGCGTCTGGATAGTAGGGCCGGATCCTCATCGGTTACCCAGCCAGTATCCACGGCGTTCATAAAAATACCATGCTTGGCAAGCTCGCTGGCCGACGTATGGGTCAACATATTGAGTGCCGCTTTGGCCATATTGGTGTGGGGGTGACGCTCTCCTTTTTTAAAACGCATGAACTTGCCTTCCATCGCCGAGACATTCACGATATGTTTTTGGCCCGTGTTGTCCTTTTTCATTAACGGTACCAGCTTGTTGCATAACACAAAGGGTGCGACCGCGTTGATCAGCTGTATTTCAAGCATTTCAGCGGTCTGGATTTCGCCGAGTTTAAGCCGCCAGCTGTTGGTGGTCCTTAAATCAACCTGCTGCAGGTCCACGTCCAATTCTCCCTTGGGGAAAACCGTATCCGCAGGCAAGGTGTGATCATAAGCGTAGGGTATTTGAGATAGTTGTGCAGACGCTCTCAATCCGATTCCCGGCAGATTCTCATGCCAGGAGACAGGCGGGGCCGGTTCCGATTCCAGATCGGGGACAGCCAGAGCGGTTAACTGGTCAGCACATCGTTGATGGCTCATCATCAGCCGTTGGGCATTTTCGGGAAGCTCATGCAGCGCCTTGGTCTCATTGTCCATCAAGTGGGCATAAAACCCTGGCGGACGGCGCACGGTCTGGGCGGCATTGTTGATTAAAATGTTTAGTCGTTCATAGGTGTGTTCAAGATGGGTGCAAAAAAGCTCCACGCTGGGGGTATGTCGCAAATCCAGTCCATAAATGTGTAACCGGTCCCCCCATTCGTCAAAATCTTTTTCCTTGGAATACCTTAACGCTGCATCGACAGGAAAGCGGGTGGTTGCAATAACCGTGGCACCGGCATTTAGCATCATCAATGTTGCCTGATAGCCAATTTTCAATCGTGATCCGGTTATCAGGGCGACCTGTCCCTTCAGATCCGCTGTCTGGAAACGTTTCTGATAATTCAGTTTTGCGCAGCTGGGACACATGCTGTCATAAAAGAAATGCAGTTGGGTAAACTCCGCTTTACAGACGTAACAATTTCGAGGCGATTGCAATACCAACTTTTCTTTTTTCGAATCGATGTGACCCGAGAGTTGTAAAGGCGCCGAAAATACAGCCTCCTGCCTAGCTATGCGAATCCCGGTTGCCGCCCTTGCCTTTCGTTCCGCAGAAGCCGTTTTTTCTCTTTTGATTTTACGAACGGCTTTATTGCGTTGTTTTAACTGGTGGTAATCCGGTCTGGACAGTTGGCCTGCGATTTTTACTAGTTCTATTTGTTTTTCTCTTGGCAGTGTTACAAACGCTTCATCGTTATTTACCATATGCGTGAGTATACGAATACAATGATCAATTTCTTTGGTTGCATAGCGCTGGTTATTGTCGATATCCACGTTTAGATCCTTGAAGTTAGTATCCTATTTTTTTGCTGTGTACAGCTTGGTTGCCTGCCCTCTATTGGACCTTTCTCAATAGTATCTTAATCTGTGGACTCTACTTTATTTCAAAACTTTTTTCAATGATTGAAAATAGTTACTGATTCCATTGTGTTTTTTACAACTTTTTGTGGAAGGCTGATCGATAGCCGACAACAATCAGTCTTTGCCCAGGGATGAGCCGCGATAACGAGCGTATTCTCCGCCGCTCTCGGCGGGGAAGCTTCAATTATCCTGCGCGACGCTGTCAAAGCGGTCATTCCTGTGAACAGGCAACGCAGAGAGGGTATAGTAGTGTTATATTTTGGGAAACGTTGGCATTTTTATTGCTGTTCCCAACAAAATGAATGTCGGCTTGCTGGACGATGGATGAGATTAGGGAAGAGGAACTGACCGGCCAGCGCTTTCACGGTATAGCCGAACGCTGGATGATTCGTTCTGATTTGATGGTTTCCAACAATTATATTGATCGAATTTCCGAACCGAATGGTTGAGATTGTCTATGATTTCATTTTTCCGTTATAAAAGAAATGGCCTGCCATATGGCTTGATTACCGTCCATGAATTCCTGGTTCGCGACATCTTCAGTTATTTTGAAAAAAGCCGCTTTGTCCGAAAAAAAACCCGAAATGCCCGCAAAGCCATCAACGCCGCGCTGCGGTTTGCCAGGAAAAAGAAGACGTATCCCAGCAATAAGACGGCGGATGCACTGGATGCTTTAGGACAAATGCAGGATGAATTAGAATACACGCACAAGGTGATTTTGACGGCTTTTGAGGAAGCGGAAAACATTATTAAGATGATTAAGCAGGAAAAAGTAGGGGAAATGATCCCGTTAGTAGAAAAAGCAAGAGAACAATTCAAAAACCATGACCTTGAGGGTGGGATGGCGCTATTGAAAGAAGCTCAGGAAAAGCTGAAAGACAGGTTTCTCCCAATAAGCAGAAAGGAGGCTCTCGCAGGGCTCGACAGTAATATCAAGAAACTCAAGTATGAACTGATGGAAAGAAAAAACAGATAGTCAAAGAAAAAAACTGCCTTAACCATTCATTTAAAAACTGATTTCATAATATGCGTTCGTATTTTTAATAAAAGCCAATTACCTGTGGTTGCAAGCTATAACCAATTGCCCCACCGTGTTCTCTTTCAGTCTTGAAATGCGTGGCTCAGATCGTTGATCAAATCGGCTGCATCCTCCACTCCCACCGAGAGTCGGATCAACGCATCGCTAATACCAAGTGCGGCCCGCGTTTCAGGCGGCACCGAGGCGTGGGTCATTATTCCAGGGTGTTCGATCAAACTCTCCACACCGCCTAAACTTTCGGCCAAGGCAAAGAGCCGGCAGCGTTCCAGGAATTGCCGCGCCGCCTCCAGGCCGCCCTTGATGAAGAAGGTAATCATTCCGCCGAAACCCGGCATCTGCCGAACAGCCAATTCGTGTTGGGGGTGGCTGGTTAGCCCCGGGTAGAGCACGTGGTCCACGCTGCGGTGCGTTTCCAGCCACTGGGCAATCTTATGAGCATTTTCGCAATGCCGCTGCATCCGCAAGGCAAGGGTTTTTAGGCCGCGCAACGCCAAAAAGCTGTCAAAAGGTCCTGCGATGGCCCCCACGGCGTTTTGAAGGTACCCTAGCCGCTCGGCCAGTTCATTGTCGTCGACCACGACTGCGCCGCCGACAACATCTGAATGACCATTGAGGTATTTGGTGGCTGAATGCACCACGATATCGGCACCGTACTCCAGCGGTCGCTGCAGATAGGGCGAGGCAAAGGTGTTGTCCACCACAAAGAGCAGATTGTTGGCCTTGGCCACGCGGGCCACTGCCGCCAAATCCACCAGGGTAAGCATCGGGTTGGTGGGCGACTCCACCCAGATCATGCGCGTTTCCGGCCGGATCAGAGGCGCAATTGCAGCCGGATTGGACAGGTCGGCGAAGGAAAAAGTCAGCCCGGCAGAGCGTTGGCGAACTTGATCGAACAGTCGGAAGCTGCCGCCATAGAGATCGTTCATGGCCAGTACGTGGCTTCCTGAGTCGATGAGTTCCAAAACGGTGGCAATGGCAGCCATGCCCGAGGCGAAGGCGAAACCACGGCTGCCGGATTCCAGGTCGGCCAGGCATCGCTCGTAAGCTTGGCGGGTCGGGTTCTGGCTTCGCGAGTATTCAAAACCCTGATGTACGCCAGGACTTTGCTGAACGTAAGTGGATGTAGCATAGATGGGTGTCATGATGGCGCCGGTGCTGGGGTCCGGTGTTTGCCCCGCATGAATGGCACGGGTGGCGAAATTTAACAGTCGATCTGGATTGCTCATGCTGGTCCTTCCATTGAATTTTCATAGTTGACGGTGGTATTCTCGCGCAGTTGCTTGCGAAGATAATTGAGTACATCGCTCCGGGTTATCAATCCCAGGAATCGTCTGCCATCCATTACTGCCGTATAGGGCACCGCCTTAAGCCGGGAGACCAACCGGTCGATCGGCATAGCCTTATCCACGCAATGCACCGAGGTCTGCATGGCGTCTTTCACAAGCGCAGTCATGCGATCAGGCGCACCATAGACGTATTGGATGATATCTTCTTCGGTCAAAACGCCCACCAACCGGTCACCGTCCATAACCGGTAGCTGAGAAAATCCGGCGTTGCGCAGGCGATTATGGGCGGTAGTCAAAATATCCTCGGAACCCACGCACAGGGTGGCGTGCAATTCATGGCGACGGCCGATCAAATCACGCAAGTCGTCGGTGGGTTTTCGTGAAAAAAATCCCTCATCTTCCATCCAGAAGTCGTTGAAGAGTTTTGACAAATATTTATTTCCGGTGTCACATGCAAAAGTCACTACGCGCTGTGGAGTCGGCTGTTCGCGGCAGTATCGTAAGGCCGCGGCCAGGCAGGTGCCGGTTGAAGATCCGACCAACAGTCCTTCCACTTTCAAAAGCTGTCTTGCGGCGGCGAAAGATTCGGCGTCGGTGATACTGAATGCTTTGTTCGTGAAAGACAGATCGCAGATCGGAGGAAGAAAGTCTTCACCAATGCCCTCCACCAGCCAGGAAGCTTCGGGGCTTTTCAATTTGCCCGTGTTCACGTAGCCGGCAAGTACGGATCCCACGGGGTCGGCCAGAACAATGGTCACATGCGGAGCCACGCGCCGGAAAAATGTACTTAAACCGGTAATGGTACCTGAACTGCCCACTCCCAGAACCACGGCGTCGAGATCATGGTCCATCTGTTCCCAGATTTCAGGGGCAGTTGTCTCCTCATGCGCCTTCGGGTTATCAGGGTTGCCGAACTGATTGATGAAAAAAGCACCCCGTTGCCTGGCAATATGTTCGGCCATATCCTGGTAGTACTCAGGATGGCCTTTGTCTACGTCCGAACGGGTCAGTATCACCTCTGCGCCCATGGCTCGCAGATTGAAAATTTTTTCCTGGCTCATCTTATCGGGCAGCACCAGAATGAGATTGTATCTCTTTTGCGCCGCCGCCAGAGCCAATCCAAGACCGGTATTCCCCGCAGTGGCTTCGACAATGGTGTCCCCCGGTTTGATGTCGCCACGATTTTCAGCTGCCGCGATCATGGAAATGCCGATGCGATCCTTGATGGAGCCGCCGGGGTTCATCAGCTCTAGTTTCAGAAAAAGGCGGCACGGACCCGTGTCGATGTTGTTCACTTCCAGCATGGGCGTCTGGCCGACCATCTCGAGCACATTGGTGTAAATCTTCATGTCCCTGCCTTTCGTCCGTCTGATGAGATCATTACCTTCGATTTGTCTAAGGCGATCACATGCACCAGGGCATTGGAGTCGTTTCATTAACATGACACATGAAACCAAGCCCGTAAAGAGACCCATTGGAAACTACGGGTTGGGAGGGCATCAGGTTGGGCAGCACGGCCGGGGTACATGACGGCCAATGCCGCCTCGATGGCATGCTTGAACGGATGGAATACGATTAAGACTGGCAGGGTCCTTCATTTTCCGCCGTTGATCCCGGATCGTCGGCCCATGGTGGAATGCATTCGGGGTTGTGTATAACCGTTTTTTTGAGGAGTATGAACCATGGATAGAATTCAGGAGTCAATCGGGGCGTTGATAATTAAAGAGGTTCTTTTAAGAGGATATGCGGCCAAGCAAAGCCATATGTGTAAGCGTTGTGCTAAGCCCGCCAGGTCATTCAGGATGCCTCATTCGAAACAGGAACTCAGTATTTCGTCAATCTGCCAGGCTTGTCAGGGCTATTATTTTTCTGATCAGCGAACCATACCCCAACGATAAAGCACGCTACCCGGCGGTGCGCGTCTGCGCCGATTCGGCACCTCCACCTTTTTCGGCGGAGATTTTTCGAATCACATATTCGGCCTGTTTATAGTGGATATACAGATGCAGCCCGAACATACAGTTCCAGTTGTGGGCATCGAATCGGCCGAAGATCGGGTGAGGTGTCCGCAAACCTCTCCGAAGTCTGCCAAGGCTTGGAATCATCTGCAAATGATCTTCCACCGAAGCGCGGAATATCTGAATTTGCGCTTCTCCGGGATTGCGGGAAGGCCGCACGTCCCTTTTCATGTCAATGGCACCGGCACCTTCCGGTTCCTCACCTCTAACCAAACTCTGAATGATGGACGTGATACCTCGATTCACGATGGCGTTGTGTTCAAGGATCATGAAGAAAGACCAGTTGCGCATCTCTTCATCGACACCCGGCATGCGCGGAACCTCGACACGCAACGCGCCCTGCTCACGCTTTATCTACCGTGAGAGTGCCAGGTAGGCGTCGAGCGATCTATCTGCAGGGACACTTTATTTCGGCTCGTCAGCGCAAAACGAGTCCTGACCGCCATCTTTATTAACAGATTGCGCATTCTCAGGCCTGGCTGTCATCACGACCCGATGCGGCGGAATGGTGAACGGGGGCTGAATAGGACTCCCTTCGGGAAGCGGTGACGGCGCGGTTGGCGATATCCTGAACCTTTTCGTAGGCCAGTTCACTCTTTTTGGAAAGATCTCCGATTTGGGCTGCCTGTGACGACACCACCTTTTCGAGTGCCTCGATTTTTCCCAAAAGGACGTTCCTTTCACCTTCGAAGCGGGCTTCCATGAGGGCATTGTCGCCTTTAAAATCCCTTGTGAGCCGGTCCGTGGTCTGGGTCACCGCCGTCTGGATGCTGGCTTCATTGCGTTTGGGAAAACTCTCCACCTCTGTTTGCAGGGCCGCCATCTCTCTTTCACGGCCGGCAATGGCTTCTTCACGGGTATCGAGCGCGTCCGTTCGCTGCCGGATGTCGTTTTCGAAATCACTGCGCTTGACGGCGAGCTCCTTTTCAAGGGCCTGGAGTTCGTCTTCCAAGGCGTTTTTTCGCTGCGCATGTTCCCGGGCAGAGGCATACTCGTGCTCTTCCTTTTCCCGCTGGCGCTGTTTGCCGAGCGCGTCCGCCTGCTCCTTGACCTGCCGGTCGTGGTCGGCCTTTTCTCGCTGCCACTGGGTGCGCCTTTCCTGCATTTCTGCTTCAAACGCTGCCTTCTGGGCCTCCATGTCCTGCCCGAACTGCTCTTTTTTCACCCGTTGGGAATCGATCAGGGCTGCCAGGTCGGAAGCGGCC
>RCNG010001539.1_pt1 | contig 11465 bp, 26 predicted proteins | sample 2041371 | NCBI WGS metagenome assembly RCNG01 (sample SAMN09708227, study PRJNA481090) | Marine sediment metagenome, whole genome shotgun sequencing project. | biome: marine sediment; feature: ocean; material: sediment; isolation source: Sewage treatment plant 1 marine sediment (STP1) ... | reverse complement strand
CGACGGTGCTGCCGGTACCAGTGGACGACGCCCCGGACTCGCTCTCTATCAACAGGAAGATTCATACACCTCACTCCTAAAGATTGCAGTAGCGCAGGTCCATCTCCTGGTCGCCACACCGCACGTCGCAGAGCGTCCGCACCTCGCATCGGCGCCACGCAAGGGCAGCCTCCAGACAGTCCGGGCTCAAGGCGTAGAGACTCTCGGCGTCGTCCCGGCAGAAGTCCTCGCAGCTCCCCCAGGGCTCAGCGTATCCGCAGTGGTTGACCGAGATGACGCAGGAGTCCATGCAGGTCTGGTAGTACTCCTCGACCTTGGCGTTGGTGCAGCTCGCGCAGAGCACCACCAGGATTGCAGTTAGCCTCTTCATAGCTCTCCCCTTTCCTTGTCCCACTTCGCCCAGCACGACGACTTGGTGTCGAAGAACGGGCAATCAAAGAGGGCCACGCCGTAGCTCACGCACCCCTCCCAGTCCGGTTTCTTGTCAGGGTCCACGCTCTGATACCAGAGCAGGGGACACGAGTGTCCTCGTGCTTCGCAACCTGGAACCCCCGGGTCCGCTCCAAGGAGCCAGTTCTCGAGGGAGACGCCACCGGAGGTCTCCGAGGGATTCAGCCGTATCCCTGGGTTGGTAACGAAGACACGGGTGACACCTTCCGGGGGCTCTCGCCGGCCCTCGAAGGGCGTGTAGGTGATCTTGCTCTTGCCCGTGCCCTTGCAGGGGGAGCAGATGATGGCCGCGCCATCGCGCTCGCACATGCCGACGTAGAGGCCGGTGCCACCGCAGGCCCTGCACTCACACTCAACGGTGACTCTTCTCTCAGAAGGGGATCGCATTCTCTATCTCCTCTAGGCGTCGTCGCTCCTTGCAGTCCGGGCAGCTCGCGACGAAGTCGAAGCCGTAGGCGTCACCCTTGTAGGCGCGGAGGGTGAGCTCGACCTGGCTGAGCGCCTTGTTGCAGTTTGGACACCTGACGCTCTTGAGCGCCGCAATGATGCCCACTGCGGTCAGGAGCTTCCCCCAGCCCTTGCACGCCGGGCAGGGGAACCACTTCGCCACTCGCCGGCCAGTGGAGTAGCGCCCTCGCTTGCCCTCGCAGGCGGGGCAGGGCTCCGTCATCATGACTCCTCCAGGGCCTTCTTCAGGTCCGCTATGAAGTCCACCACTGCCTCGGCGTAGCCGTAGCAGAAGCTGGAGTTACCGAGCGCCACGCCGCTCTCCCTCTGGGCGCCCTGGTCCACGGCTTCGCCCCTGCGCTTTTCCCACGCCTCCGCGAGCTCCTGGAGCTTGTCCCGGAGTGCCTGGTCCTTCTGCGGGGCCTTCATCTTCCACATGTTCCGCATGTCCTGGAGATCATCGGCAGAGAGGCTGGGGTGCTTGGGAGTGTCCCCGTCGCAGACGAAGCAAGGGTCATCGGCGCTGCGGTGTCGCAGGTACACCGTGCCGCAGTGGGGACAGACCCTATACTCGCAACCATCTTTAGGTCCGGGGACACGGGCAAAAACCTGCCGTCCCAGACTCTCCAACTTCTCGATGCGCTCGCAGAGGAGCTCGTCGCTCGTCACGCAGTTGGTCTCGAGCTTGCGGACCTTCTCGTTGAGGACGTTGAGGGTGCTGGTGGCAACAACATCCACGCAGCTATTCTTCTCGAGCTTGTGGACCTTCTTGCGGAGGGCGTTGAGTTCGCCGAAGGTGCGGGCGCGCTTCTTTTCCACGTAGCAGACCGGGCAGCCGTTGTGCTCTGGCATCGAAACGTAGAGGGTGCCGCAGTCCTTGCACTCGCAGACGGTGTGTTCTCCACTCATGACTCCCCCTTCACCCAGGGACTGCTCCCCGACGCCGCGAGCTCCCGCAGCAGCCAGTCCTTGAGCTCGACCTCACAGACGTGCCAGTAGTGGCGGGCCTCCATGCGCGGGAAGATCTCCTTCGCGCGCTCCCTCTGCGCGAGGCGATGCACGTCAACGACCCGCTCGGCCTCCTTCTCGCTGAAGTAGGCTTCCTCGGGCGAGTCGTTGTCGAAGACGATGTAGAGGTTCTTCATCGCATCCCCGGACCTTTCACGGGCACGGGCTTGTCCACGCCCCTGGCCCTGGCCTCGTCGAGGACATCGGCCAACGCCCGGAAGCCTGCGCTCGCGTCTTCGAGCTCGCCCTGGCGCAAATCTATAATTGCGTCCACGGCCCCATCTCGGGACAGGTAGATGCGGACCTCCGCAGGTCCTAATGATATGGCCTTAGCGGTCCAATCCCTGCTGAGGGAGACCTCGTCGATCTCCATCTCCCAGTCTGATTTCTGCTGGCGCTTCGCGCGCCGGAAGTGTCGTCGCTTCATGGGTGTCCATCCCTCCTACTACTGCTTGAAACTACACCGTCAGTTTGGCTCCCTGCTGCCCGTCTGGTTCATCTGCCGAGTCGAGTCGAGGCAGTCGTCCCAGTAGTCGGAGGCCTGCTTCAGAGCTCTGACAGCTGACTCAGCCATGCCAATGATACGGCCGATCTCGAACACACGGGGCATCGGGAGCTTCTTCAGCACCACAAGCTGTTCAACGAGGTCCTCGTAGGCGTCAATCTTCGCCGCGATGTCCTTGGCGCTGTCGCGCAGCTCCGCGTGCAGGGACGCCGACAGGCACCCGAGGCAGTCCGGGTTTTCGAGCGTCGGCTCGCAGTCGATGCCGGGGTCGGCGCTGTCGTGGTCGAAGTCCTTGTCGTCTTGGTGGCTCATGGCTTCTCCTTAGCCAGCACGATGTGGGTGTCCCTCTGCCTCTGGCCGCAACCTGCGGGGGGCACCGCGCTGAAGTGGCAATACTCATCTTCATGGCGCACAGTCCGGGGGTGACCACACCCCCCATCACACTTATCGATCCATGGTTGGAACCACGGGCAGTCCCCGCAGGTCTTGACCTCGATCACCTCGACCTCGACACCGCTCCTCTTGTTGCGGGCCCAGCGCAGGGCGCCGAGCATCCGCTGCAGCGCCTCCTCTTCGCTAGGCGGTTCGCAATGGGCGGGGTGCCAGTAGACCTCGCCCTTCCCGGTGACGCAGCCGAAGCGGTCGGTGTGGACGAACGCGGAGCCGTTGGAGAAGGGCATCCCTAGGCCTTTAGTTTCTTCGGTCATGCTTCCTCCATGACGTGCTCCAAAAACCTAGTGAGCCTCCACTCGCTGCAGGAGGCTCCGCTGCTGCGGCCGACGAGGTTGCGCCCCACGCCGCACCAGAGCTTCGGCTCCGGCCGCTGCTGCCCCGCGTACCAGGGGTGTCCTCCGGGGGCGTAGACGCAGGTCCAGCACCTCTGTCGGTACTTCTTCATGAGAAGAGTCCTTCCGGAAAGGAGAGCAGGGTGTGCAGGACCACCTCGTGCGTGTCCGAGCGCCGGTAGTCGGTGTCGTCTCCTACCCCGGGGGAGCAGTAGGGCTGGACGTACCACCCTTCTGTGGTGTTCCAGCGAACCCAGATGGAGTCGTAGCTCCACTCTTGGTCTGGGAAGCGGCGCCGCAGTCGCTCGATCACCCGCCCACTCTTCTTCCGGCTCACGATGCCTGCTCCTTGATCTCCTCGCGGAAGTCGTACTCGGCCCCGATGGAGTTGCAGGCCATGACGGTGACGTGGAGCAGAATCTTGGTCCACGCCTCCGCGAGCGGGGCGTAGAAGGTGTGTGCAGCCTGGAAGACGTAGAGCTGCAGGAAGCTCGTGCTCTCCCCGTTGATGCGGCAGACCCTCACCGCAGCCGTGATGCAGGCGATCGACAGCTCACGGTAGAGCGCAAGCTCGAGCTCGTCCGTCGGGTTCTCCACGATCACGACCGCGAGCTTCTCGTCGTAGGTCCCTCGGTACTCCATGCGTTTCCCCCCTATCAGTTGGATGCTCATAGCCCGATACCCTTCGTTGGGTTGTCTGCGAAGACAGCCACGGGTCGGATGTACCGGAGCACGGTCTCGATGCGACGCCACCGGCCGTGCCTCATGATGACCTCCAGCGGTTTTCCCACGGCCGCTGCCGCCGTGGCGTAGCCGGCGCGCAGGGAGTGCCCCCCGTACTCGGTGGGGTCGTAGCCTGCAACCACGGCGGCAGCCTTGACCACGCGGCTCACCGTGTTGTCGGCCGCTCTGGCGTCCAGGACGCTGTTGCTCCGGGAGAGGCGCCGGAAGACCGGGCCGTCCTCGAGCGTCGCAAGCTCGATCCACCTCTCGAGGTTGATCACGGGACAGGTGTCCTCGTGGTCGCCGTGCTCGATGCCCACCCAGGCGCCCTCGTCCTCCTTGTCCGTCTTCGAGGTGGGGACGTAGATGCGGACGCCGTCGTCGCTCCAGGTGAGGTGGTCCACGTCGATGGCCACCAGCTCGCTCCTGCGGAAAGCCCCGGCGAGGCCCACCGAGAGGATGGCTCGGTCCCTGGCCGACCGAGTGTCGTGCGTTGGCAGCTCCAGGAAGACCACCGTGAGGTCTTGGGGGAGCAGAGGCGTCATGGGGCGCACCCGCCGGCCGGCGCGCTTCCGCACCCCCTTCATGAGGCGGCGCAGGCGCACATCGAAGGAGGGCCTGGGGTGCCCCTGCATCTCGGCGTGGTAGCTGATCCCGGCGATGGCCCTGTCGATGGTGGAGGCTTTCCGGCCGGAGTCGGCGAGCCCCGAGGCGTAGGCGTACAGGGCGGCGGGCTGCACGGGGACCGCTGGGAGGTTCCGGCCCTGGCACCAGAGCTCCCACCGCTCCCAGTCTCCCCGGTACGCACGCTCTGTGTTGTCGACGCTGCCGGCGTCGTAATCGACCTGGGCGCGCTCCAGCAGCTCGCCGAGGGCCCCGGAGGGCTCGTCGAGGGGCAGGAGCTTGTCTCGGGGGTCACTCACTGCTCACCCCCTTTTGCACCGTTTGAAAGAGCACCCTTCGGAGAATACCAGGAACAGTGGAGATAAGGCACATTATCTCTACTTTCATAAGTACTTGAAATCATTAGGTTTTTAGTGATTTCGGGCACTTAGCTCTTCTAACCCCCTGAAATGACTCGACGGACGAAGATCGGGGTCTGCTCACCGACGTAGGCCCCCTCCACGTTGAACGCGAGATGCTCAGCCGCGTCCTCCAGCGAGGCCCCCTCGGCCTCAAGCTGCTCGAGCATTGCCTCCACGTCGTAGACCACCCGGTCGACGCGGGCTCCGGTGGAGTCCCAGACCAGGGCGACGCCGATGATGCAGAGGTCCCAGCCGTCGGCGAAGAGCAGGTCCACGCCCCCGGCCAGGTCGACGAGCTCCTGACGGAGGGTGACGAGCTCCTTCGGGGCCGAGAGCTTCACCCCCTCAGCAGTATCGGTCATCGTTGCACCTGCAGCGCCTTGTGAAGGAGCTTCTCCAAATCCCGGATGCGCTCCCTGCCTAGAAGCACCCCACAGAAGAGACCAGCAACAAAGGAGGTAGTCGTACCCAAGAAGATGCTCAGGACCATGACGCCTGCTTCCATCTCAGTCATCGTTGGTCACCCGTCTCTTGGAGAATGCCGAAGGCGAGCATCCCACATCGAATGTCACCATTCGTCTCCCCGGGGACGAACAACTTCTTCTTGAAGGAAATGCTGACGACCTCGAAGCCCCCGGGGATGTAGGGGTACCACTCCCCGGGGAAGAGCCAGAGCATCGGACTGCCCTCAATCTCTTCCCCGGCCCCGTCCTCCTCCTTCCCCCACGCGCGGAGACCCATCTCCCGGAGAACCTCATCCCCCATAGACGCGAGGGCCTTGAACGCCTCGGTGTCCTGGGGAGGGTCTCCCGGTGGGGGCTTGCCCTCTGGCCGCTCGAACTGCGGCGTCACGATGTTGATCGGCTCATCGGGGCCAGCTCCCAGGGCTCTGCGTATCTTCGCTGCGATGGGGTTCTCCGAAGCCTTCTTGAGTTTGCCCTCAGGCATCACGTTCCCTCCTCCTTCTCGTTCATGTACCCCAGGAGCCTCATCCGCTCGAGGATGTGACAGTGCCGCCGCAGCACCTCAGCGAGCTTCTCGTCCCCCATGGGGGCCACGAGGATGCCAGCGGCGTTGACGGACAGGGAGTACCGGCTGAACGCCCCCAGGGCCCGGTAGGCCTGCTCACGGTCGGCCTGAAGCGCAGGGATGAAGGCGAAGAGCCCGTAGCGGGCCAGGTGCTCCTCGTGGAGGAGCTCGAGGGCCAGGTGGTACTTCTCCCGGGGAACCGCAGTGGTGGCCTCATAAGCCTGCGACAGCAGGAGGTCATACTGCTCATGCAGCCAGATGTTCTCGACTGTGAACCCCTGAATGGTCACCCGGGCCTCGTGGAGGAGCTTCAGAGCCAGGTGGTACTTGGTCTCTAGCGCAGACCAGGACTCGGCGTTGATCCATGCCACACCCTCCCAGTCGATCCCCTCCTTCTCGCTGCGCGACCCATAGCCATCCTGGGTGGCCAGCCACTGGCTGCGGAGCTTGCACTCCTCGCCGCAGACGGGGCACGCCACCTTGTCAGGGGCCCAGCCCGGGACTCGAACATCGAAGCACACCCCAGAGCCCCCGCGCTCGTGGAAGCACGCGAAGCACTCGTAGGCCCCCCAGTGGTCCAGCTCCCCCTCCTTCTCCAGCGAGAGCTTGAGCGCCGCCTCGGGGCTCCACCCCCGGCCGCAGTCGGGGCACTGCAGGAGCAGTCGACCCTCTGCGTCCATGCGGGGGACCGTGGGGCCCTCAGTGATGTCCACAGTGACTGCAGCTACACTTACCAAGGGTGTCGTCTCCTCCCCCTCCGCCTGAGCTGCAGCGTCAACCTCCACGAGCTTTCTGATCTGCTCCTCCCGCTCCCCCTGCAAGCGCCGGGTGACGGCCTTGGCCGACTCTTCGAGCTCGCGTGCGCGGTCGCGCTCCTTCCGGAGTTCCTCGACCTCGGTGTGGAGATGCTTGATCTCGCGCTCCCGCATCTCCAAGGTGCTGGACTCCCCACCCCTGACTGCGTATTCGTAGGCGCCCCACAGAAACTCCCAGTCCTCCTCCAGGACGGCCGTGTCAAACTCCTCTCTTCCGATGTGGAAGCTCACGGCGGAGTTTGGCCAGAAATTCATCAACCTCTCGACGATGTTCTTCATGCCTGCCCCCCTTTCTCTTCCCAGAACTCGCAAGACCAGCGCCGCGCCACCTTCTGCTTCCACCACGGGGATTCGGGAAAAGGGCAGAAAACTGCATCTCCGTTTTCAGTGTGTTCGCAGTTGAAGCAGTCTGGTCTGAAGGCCTCGTTGAAGGGATTCCACGAGGGTGAGTGGGTGTTTATTCCAGAGGAGAGGTGCATCGTCCCCTGATCCTGAATCAGCCTCTCCCTCCGAGCGAGCTCTGCGCTAAGGGTGAACCTGTGCAAAAAACCTCGAAGCACCCCGTAGCCACCTACCGGGGGCTCCCACTTCTTCGGTATCTGCGGAGGGTGTAGCTTCGCTGGAATGTTGACGCTGTCTCCCAGCATCCCGTGGTGCGTCCGCAACCACCGCGACCACTCCTTCAAAAACTCTTGAGAGTTGTTTTCACCCTCTCGTTCCCCGCAGAGCACTCCTGCCGCGATGGATATCGCGCCAATCGCATCGTAGTAATCATTCGGGTGGCAAAAGAGGTCTCGACCCCCCAGCCGGACAACGAAAAAGGAGCACTCCCCTCCAGTATGCAGGCGCTTTACCAGCGGCCATCGAACGAAGGGTCCAATGTAGATCGGCAGACAATGCTGCCAGTACCTTTGAACCGTGTGCTCGATCCCGTACCCCCACTTCGCGCTCTCCTGCACTTCCTCGGCGAGCTTTTTCACCTCTTCATCAGAAACGCTGATCAGTCTTCCTTGCTCGTAGTGTGGCATGGTCTACTCCTCTCCCTTCACCTGCTCCGCGAGCTTAGCCAGCTCGTCGAAGGCCTCCTGGGGCCAGTCCATGAGGATGCCAGCCTGGCAGTGCTCACACTCCCACTCGTCGTACCAGATGTCGCCGGGGTCCTCGGCGCCACGGTCGACGAGCACCAGGCGCCGGCCGCACTCCGGGCAGTCCGCCGGGATGTGTGCTGGCTTGCCTCTCGGGGTTGCCGAGTCCACGCCGTCGAGCCCTCGAAGGCACTCGCGCAGCTCCTTGGCGACCTTCCACCCTTTGGGGTGTCGGCTCATGGCATCTGCCCCGTCGTCGCGGCGTAGTCGTCCACGATGATCTGCACCTTTTTCTTCTCCTTGATCGTGAGCTTCTGCTGGAGCCGGAGCTTGAGCACGAGGTCCTCGAGCTCGCTGGCCCGAATCTCCGAGTTCCTGAGGCACTCCTCGAGGCCGTCGCTCTCCTTCTCGGCTTGCTGGAGCTTCTCGTAGACCCGGCTCGCGGAGATGACATTCCCACCGCAGCGGGGGCAGCCGCGAATAGCCGACGATGTCTGGAACCCACACTTTTCACAAATGCCCATAATCCTCTATGTCCCTTCGCAGCATCACCACTGCTTCTTCGAGCTTCTGAAGACGCTCCGACTCGCTCCCCCGGAGGAAGACATCGCACCTCAGGCAGACGGGGCCCTCCACGGGAACCTTAACCTTCGCGAGCGCCCATGCCGGCCGCTCCCCAGTGACGTACTCGTGGCAGGAGGCCTGGCAGACAACGCACCTGGCGTAGACGCCCTTCTTGCCCCGGTAGCCGGCTCTCTCCTTCGCCTCGCGCTCGGAGATCGCGATGACCACCGTCGAGGGGTGCCCGTCGGCACTGACTTCCCAGTAGCTCTCTTGTAGATCCTTCATGCTGCCTCCGGCTTCCGGCACGGCGTCTGCCTGGTGGGGATCTTCAGCCCTTGCTGCCTCCTCCGGTAGCGCCTCCGCACCCGACGGTTCTCACAGTCCTTGCAGCGCCCCAGGCGCCCGTCCCTCGTTCCCGGCTTCCGGTGGAAGTCGAAGAAGGCCCTAAGACCTCCGCACGCGCTGCACCGCTTGGCCACCACGAGGCCTTCTATGAACCGGCGCCCGGCCAGGTCGTCCGCGCGGTCCCGTCTCCATATATTCCGCCGCATCACGTTGGCCTTGTCGTAGTAGTCGTGGTCCGGCTCGAACCCATCGTATGCGAGCGTGCCGTAGCCTCGCGGCTCGACCAAGTCCCACTCGCTGAAGGGGCTCTCCGGCAGTCGTGGTCCGATGTACATGCCTTCTCCCATGTCCCCTACGGCACCGGGCTCTCGTCGGAGTCGTAGTAGTCGAGGAGCTCGGTGACCAACACCCACCACTTCTCGTCGTGGTAGAACGCTCGCACCTTGCTCGAGACGCAGAGCACCACGAGCCCCTGGGGGTCGTAACCGCACTCGGCTGCGGCCTCGCTGGACTCCATGGCAAAGCCCAGCTCGATGGTGCAGTCGGCGCAGTAGTGAGCCCTCTGCAGATCCTCTTCGTCGTGGCCGCACTTGTCGCAGTTGCAGACGTGGTGAGAGTCCACCCACCAGGAGTACCTAATGGCTGAGGGGTCGCCGCACTCGATGCAGTCTCCTCTGGCGTCGAGCGCGAGTATGAGACTGTTGCTGACCGGAAGTCTTCCGACGATCTTAGGCATCTTCACACTCCTGACAGCAGCCAAACGAAAAACATCACGGTCCCACCGAGCCACCAGAACACCCACTCCACCGGGTGGAGCCATCCCCTGCGGAAGGGTAAGAGGGGGCGCCCGTAGAACGACCGCAGCGTCGCCAGCCCAGCCGCGAGGGTGAGGACGGCGACGCCTATGCAGTAGAGCGTCAGCATTAGCCCAGGTACTCCCGGAGACTGTCTCGAGCCTCCAGACAGCGTTGGAGTTCTACGCTAGCAGCGCAAACATCTCCAATGAAGATGTACATGATGACATCCGCTAAATAGGGCCCCCCTTTTTTGAAATTAGGTATCAAGCCCCAAGCGTCACAAACGTCTCCTAAATCGAAACGAAACCTCTTCTCGATCCGAGACTCCCGCGTTTCAGGGTGCTTCCTGGCCCGCTCGATGTACCAGAGCGCCTTCTTGAGGTCCTCGCTCTCGGAGCCCTTGTGCGCGGCGCGGCAGATGTACTTCAGTGCGTTGCCGAGCTTGAAGCCCAGGCCCCAGTCCTCGATCACTTTGATGGCTTCGTACTTCGCGGAGCCGTCCTCGTCGAGGGGGCCGCACTCGTTGTAGTGCGAGGGGTGTTCGACGTTGCTCATAGTCCCTCCACCAGCACAGGCGAGACCTTTTCGAGCTCGTCGCGCACCTGGCCAAGCAGCAGCCGCATCTCTGGAGCTGCGGCCTTCGAGGTGCGGAGTCGGATGATGTGTCGCCACTCGCGGAAGTTGGCCGTCATCTGGAGCCAGACCTCGATGCAGTGCGGGAGCAGGTAGCGGGCGTACTCGCGCTTGCGCCCTGCTTCCAGCTCGTCCCGGTAGTTGTCCAAGGCCCTAATGGCGTAGATGACCCAGTTAGGCGCGTACTTGCCGTCCCCCTTCAGCGTTGTCCCACAGGTGCTCGCGTACTCCCCGCAGTCCTCCTCCGGTCGATCGAGCGGGCGGATGAACGTCACCGACTCATCCTTGCCCGACTCGCAGTACCGGGTCGATTGCTGGGTGATGGCCGAGAGCCTGTGCCTGACGATCTCGTGGCTCGCGATGCGCGACATGCGGAAGAGGAATGAGACGGCCGAGTGCTCGATCACTGTCTCGTGCGGGTACGGCTTGATGGCAAGGAGGCGGCCGAGGAGGGCCTCGGCTTCCTCGAAGGATTTGGACTCAACGAGCTTCACACCTTCGAAAGTCCTGCCCACCTCCGGAGTGACATCCCAGGGGACGCCCTCGACGTAGCCTCCCGAGGAGCTGCTCACATAGGGCACATGGATGCTGTCCAACCGGCCGCGTGACAGTCCCGCAGCGAAGGCACACCGCGCGAGCTGACACTGTGCCTCCTGCTTCGACGTGAGATTCCAGACCTTCGGGTTGACGACGTTGACTTTCATGACTCCTCCTCGTCCTTCCACCGATCCGCCCAGAAGCCCTTGTAGGGCCCCACGCGACGCGGCTCATAGACCACCTCGTACAGGGGGATGTCATCCCTGCCCGGCTCATCGCGGAACGTCGAGCGGAACGACAGGTCGAAGTGCGTGGCGTCCTCCCCGTAGTCCGAGAGCTTCTGCTCCCGGCCCCCGTGCTTCTCGCGGAAGAGGGCGCTGTCCTTGACCCATGCGATGTACTTCGCGCAGCACTGGGGGCAGCTAGCCTTCGCGACGATCATGCCCGGGTAGCCGTCATACCAGCAGGGGGAGTCCTCCAGGGTCATGAGGCGTGGCTCTTCGTCGAGGACTGGGTAGGTCCCGCAGAAGTAGCAGTCGGTCCTGCCGAGGTTGACGCTCACTTTTCCACCCCGAAGCGGATCGTGTTAGCCAGCTTCCGCACCTCCCCTCGGCACTCGGACACAACGCGAGGCGTGAGTTCCAAGTCGCTCATCCTCATGAGTGCTGCCACCTGATCCTCGATGGCTCGGAGGTTGATCTGCGTGAGCTGGCAGCC
>RCNG010001537.1_pt1 | contig 11469 bp, 5 predicted proteins | sample 2041371 | NCBI WGS metagenome assembly RCNG01 (sample SAMN09708227, study PRJNA481090) | Marine sediment metagenome, whole genome shotgun sequencing project. | biome: marine sediment; feature: ocean; material: sediment; isolation source: Sewage treatment plant 1 marine sediment (STP1) ... | reverse complement strand
TCCTCGTAGCTCTCAGCAGGATCGCTCAAAGCCGCTATCCATCGGCGGTTGTTCTCGTTCCAGTCCTTCGAGAACTCACCGAGGCTGGCCATCACCTCTTCGACCGAAACTGCCGATGACGCCGTGGCTACAGAAGGCGTTGTGGCTACAGAAGGCGTTGTGGGCACAGAAGGCGTTGTGGGCACAGACGACGTCGTAGGCACAGACGACGTCGTCGAGATGGGAGTCAACTCGGCATACGTCGCTGCCGTCTCGGACGAACCTGTCGATTCAGCAGCCGAACAGGAAGCCAACACCATGGCAAGCGCAACAACGGCGAGGCTTCTCAAAACAGTCATTGCCGGATCCCCCGTGCGCGGCGCTTGGCTCTCCCGAGGCTAGTAGTCCGTCGAGGATGCCCCACCTGCGCCACCGACGGAGACCAGCGGCACGCCACCCACAAATAGGTTTCACACAACTCGGCAGGCACCGATCAGCCAAACTCGGAACCCCACACCCTGAACCCGACAACACGAACCCCCCGCCCATATCGGCGCATATGTGCGGCCACCGTCACGACCTAGGGGCCAGCTTCATCCATGGGCCGAGTGACTGAACGAGTCAAGGCCGAGGCGGATGTAGCGAAGTCGGCGACGCCGGTCGTGCTGATCAGAACGTCACCGTCGATGAGGGCGTTGTCAGCGGCGCTCTGGGTTTGGAACACGTCGGCGATCGCATCCCATCGGGCTACCACTGTGGGTGACGGGTGTCCGTAGCTGTTGTTGCCAACCGAGACCACGGTGAGTTCGGGGTGGAGCGTGTCGACGTAGGTAGCGTTGGACGAGAACGACGAACAATGGTGGTTGACCTTGACGACCTCGACGGTCGCGATCTCACGGTCAGCGTTGCAACGGAGCGGTCGCGGTGAGCACCGCTTCGACGATGCAAACGGGACGACAGCGGTGCACCGAGTGCGGCCACCCGCACGCCGAGGACCACTGCCACCTCGGCTGCACCGTCCCGAAGTGCGCCTGCGCACAGTACGTCTACATCGCCAAGGGGCGAGCGAGCGCCCGAGCGACAGCCAAGGGCGCGACTTGGTCTGACGCCACACCGCTGGAGAAACGAACGTCGTCGGGTGTGCAGAACGCCGGATGGAATGTCGACCCTGACAACACGTGACTTGGGGCGAACTGGCTTCGAGTGACGTGCGCCGTGCCTAAGACACCGAGGTCGCCGCACCCGCCACCCCTGTCCGAGTTCGTTGGCCGCCGCACCGACGTTGCCCGTCGACGTTGGCGCGACCAGGGCATTGCCATGATCGCGGCGGCTAGGATGTTCCGTGCCGAGGGGGTGGCAGATGACGGGTGGAGATCTTGGGAGTGGCGGCGCCGGTGGCACCAAACGAGAAGCTGATCTGACAGCAGCTCGGGCGCGGGCGTCAACGCAGCCCTGCAAGCGACGAATCCCAGGCCCGCCACGGTCGGCAATGCCGGGAATCGTGGTGTTCTTACTTGCCCTCGTTGCATCCGTGCTTGCCGCTTCGACCGTTCCGGCCGCAGCAGCCGGTGCAGTTCCCGACGGCTTCGAAGATGAGGTTGTCATCGACGATCTCGATTTTCCGACCACCTTGGATTGGCTCCCCGACGGGCGGGTGCTGGTTGCGGAGAAATCAGGACGCCTCTGGATGTATGACTCGGTCGCTGACAACAATCCCAGGCTCTTCGCCGATCTTTCCGCCTCTGTCCACAACTGGTTTGACCGTGGATTGCTTGGTCTCGCGATCGATCCCGAATTCCCGGCCCGTCCGTACGTGTACGTGCAGTACACCTACAACGTAGCTCCGGGCAAGACAGCACCGATCCCGGGGCTCGAGTTCGGTCTCAACGACGCGTGCCCGGATCCGCCCGGCGCGTCCGCCCCGAGCGGCGGGTGCGTCGTCAGCGGGAGGTTGTCACGTCTCACCGTCTCGGGCGGCGGCGCCGGCGACACCATGCTCGCCGGTTCAGAGCTGGTCCTCATCCAAGACTGGTGCGCTCAGTTTCCCAGCCACTCCGTCGGAACGATCTTGTTCGGCCCCGATGGCTACCTGTATGCCGCCGGTGGCGACGGCGCGAGTTTCAGCACGAGCGACTGGGGCCAGTGGGGCCTCGATACCTCGGGCAACCCTGCTCCGAATCCCTGTGGCGATCCGATGGGATCCAACCCTCCCACGACGTCCGAAGGTGGAGCATTCCGATCCCAGGACCTCCTGACCAGCGGCGATCCAACCGGGGTCGACGGTGCGGTCATTCGGGTCGACCGAGACGGGAATCCGGTCGCCGGAAACCCGCTGTTCGGCTCTCCCGGCGCAGATGCCAACGCCCAGCGCATCGTCGCGATCGGTCTCCGCAATCCGTTTCGGTTCACCTTCCGGCCTGGAACCAGCGAGCTCTGGATCGGCGATGTCGGCTGGGGCGTGTGGGAGGAGATCAACGTCGTGCGTTCCACCACACCAACGGCCGCAGACAACTTCGGCTGGCCCTGCTACGAAGGTACCGACTACCTCGGGAACTACCAGGACCTCCCCGGACTCTGCGGCGCCGTTGCGGCGAGTCCCGCCGGCACCATCGACCCGTGGTTTGCCTATCACCACGATCGGGACATCGGCGCCGGTGATACGTGCCCCGTCGAGGCGGGATCATCAATCAGTGGTGTGATCTTCGAGAGTGGCGCCAACTTCCCCGGTGCCTACGACGGGGCGCTCTTCTTCACCGACTTCAACCGCGGATGCATATGGGCCATGCCGCTCGGAGCGGACGGCGACCCAAGCCAGAGTGAGATAGTGCAGTTCGCAGACTTATCGAGCCTAGGCGCCGTCGCCAACCAGGCCGGCGCCGTCGACTTGAGGTTCGGCCCGGACGGGACTCTGTACTGGGTCGAGCTCCTCGGCGGCCGCATCCACCGTATTCGCTCGACACTCAACGCCTCGCCCACGGCAATCGCAACAGCAACGCCAACCTCGGGCCGGATACCGCTGGTCGTCCAGTTCGACGGATCGGCATCCTACGACTCTGACGACTCCCTTCTCACGTTCGCTTGGGACCTCGACGGCGACGGTGCATACGACGATGCAACCGTTCCGACTCCGGTCTGGACATACAACGGAACCGTGCCGGTCAATGCCGGCCTCCTGGTGACCGACCCGGGCGGCGCAACGGGAACCGATATCGTCCTGATCTCCCCGCAGAACAACGCGCCAGCGGCTTCGATTCTGACTCCGGGCGCGAGCACAACGTGGGCGGTTGGCGACCGGATTCCGTTCTCCGGGTCTGGAATGGACGCGGAGAGCGGCGCACTGCAGCCCTCGTCAATGACGTGGACGATCAACATCCTCGACTGCCAGTCGTCCGGCAGCTGCTCGACGCGCTTCGTTGAGAAATTCGAGGGAACAGCATCCGGTTCAATTGTCGCTGCCGACTGGATCGACGCCGATTTCATCGAGATCGGCCTTCGCGTGGTGGATCCGGAAGGGCTGTCGGACGAGACCAGCGTCCGGATCGTCCCTCGGCGCCTAGACGTGACGATCCGCTCCCGTCCTTCCGGAGTCGGAATCGGCTTCGGCGAGGCCGTCGAAACGACACCGTTCGTCCGAAACGTCATCGTTGGATCGGCGAACTCGCTGGTGCCTCCCGCTTCGTTCGCCCGTGACGGCGTCACCTACGACAGCGCGGGATGGTCGGATAGCGCGGACCGTGTGCGGGACTTCATCGCTCCCGAGGCCGATGCACTCCTCACCGCGGTCTACCAAGGTCGCACCGAAGCGGTAGTGGTTGACACCGACCGGGGCTTCTGGCACCTCATGAAGAACGGAGCAGCCCAGACGCAGTTCTACTACGGGAACCCGGGAGATTCCCCCATGATGGGCGATTGGGACTGTGACGGCATCGCGACCCCTGGCTTGTATCGCCGACTCGACGGCTACGTCTATCTCAGGAACTCGAACACCCAGGGCATCGCGGATGTCCGATTCTTCTTCGGCAATCCGAACGACGTACCCCTTGCCGGCGACTTCAACGGAGACGGCTGTGACACCGTCTCCATCTATCGCCCGAGCGAGGGTCGGTTCTTCATCATCAACGAGCTCGGGCAGAACGACGCGGGGCTCGGCGCAGCCGAGTTCGACTTCTCCTTCGGCGACCCGGGTGACAAGCCGTTCGTCGGCGACATCGACGGCGACTCGATTGACGAGGTCGGACTCCATCGTGAGTCAACAGGCCTGGTCTACTTCCGGAACACGCTCACAACGGGTATCGCTGATCGGTCATTCATCTTCGGGGATCCCGGCGACATCGTCATACTCGGAGACTGGGCCGATCGCGCCGTCCCCACCGTCGGCGCATTCCGGCCCAGCAACGGAACCCTCTATATGCGGTTCTCCAATTCTCAGGGCGTCGCAGATTCTGAGTTCGTCGCCCCCGCTGGATCGGCGACCGTCGTCGCCGGAGCGGTTGCACAACCCTGAACCGAAAGCGCGGTGACCGAACAAGCTTGTCGCAGACTCTCCGCCCACCCCACCGACTTCCTTCAACTCCCGCAGGGCGCACCCCACCCGAAGCCTCAACAAACGCCCGAATCGAAGCCCCCGACCGACCCAGCCGACGCCCAATCAACCGATTCGACTCACCCGCCTGCCGCCGATCCCACACCTCAACCCGTTCAGACTCAGTGAACACCGCCACAACAACCTCCTCAACAAGAGACAACGCCTCTCACCAAGAGTGTTGCGCCCACCCCCAGAGACCACAGCCGATAAGTGCGGCTCGTTCTCGGTGGCATGGGATTGGGTGTCCGCTCGGCCAAGGGTTGCTCACGTTTCGGCCAACCACTGGCACGGAATCGAGATACATCCCCAAACACTTCCTCAAACATGTTCTGAAGGCCAGGTGCGGCCCAGATGCGGCCCAATCCCTCCAGCTCAGCCTGGGTATCCGCCAGCCGATCCGCGACATGCCGACGATCGTCACCACCGGCGACCCGTGCTTCGAGACCGCTGACCTGATCGGCGAGCGTTCGGCGCCGGAGCTCGAAGGCTTGGTGCCGGTTCGGATTCATGGGATGCGAAGCTACCCGACCTCCGTGACAAGCGGCCGATGGACCAGCAGTGTGGCGATTTCCGCCTCGTCAACACCGGGCCCCGTGTCGTCGATGGCAATGAAGACGTCAGCATGTTCAACGCAGTACGGATCACCCGTATCATCGAGAGTCAGTGCCGGGCGGTCACACTCAACGCAGATCTTGCGATAGATCGGTGCTCTCGAATCCATGTGCGCATCATCGCGGCCCAACGGCCGCGAGGCGAGGTACATCGCCTCGGCACAACGTGGGACTAGACACCGTCGAAGCGCACCGACCCCGGGTTCGAGGCCTCCAATCAGAGTTCAGGCGGAATCCGGGCCGGCCGCCAATACGGATGGCGAATCGTCGTGCGTCGCTGGTTGCCTCGACGTGGGCGCCGACCCCGCCAACGGTTCCGAGTTTGGCCCGCCTCCAGCGCATGCGTCGAAGGACACCGGACTGATCCAGATCGGAGGAGATCCGCCGGGCCCGGCGAACCCTGTCCAGCGTTCGTCGATCCCAGCTGACGGACCGCCCAGCCCTCCGAGCGAACGTGCTCGGGAGTCTCGTTCAAGGACGACTCTGCGGCCGAGGTCAGAGCCCGCGATCGCCTGCGAGGCAGCCGCGCCCCACGAACGCCATCGGCGTCCCCTGGACTCGTAGCGAACGGAACCTGCGCCGCGGACGTCATCGATCCGGTCGCGGCCGAGCGCCTCGATATTTCGCGACACCTTTTCGAAGTTCGCTCATGTACGGAGTTCCGGGGAGCGTGCACGCGCAGGGTCGGCTAGGTTTCGGTGATGGGCGCAATCATCGCCGGAGTCCACCTCGTCTCCACCCGGAGCGTGAACTCGTACATCATCGATGGGGACGAGGGGGTGACGCTTGTCGATGCCCTGCTGCCCAACAACGCGGACGCCATCTCGAGCGCTCTCACCGCGATCGGGCGGTCGCTGGTGGACGTCACGGCGATCGTCGTCACCCACTCTCACTCCGATCACACCGGGAGTGCAGCGGCCGTCAAAGCAGCATCCGGCGCCGCTGTGTACGCGCCGATCGGCGACGCCGCAGCGGTCCGGGGGGAGCACAAGCCGCCGCTGCCGCCCATCGCAGAACGGTTTCCGTTTCTGAAGCCGATCATGAATCGCTTCCTCCCGGTGCCGGATCCGGTGGTGGTCGAATACGAGATCGGTGAGGGCGTCGGCGGCAGACTCCCCGCGGATCTGCGGGTGATCGACACTCCGGGTCATACGCCGGGCCATGTCTCGCTCCTGCTCGAGCGCGACGGTGGCTGCTCTTTGTCGGCGACGCCGCGGTCGCGAAGGACGGTGAGGTGAAGCGCGGGTACATGAATCGGGCCGAGCCGACGTTCGACGCCAGCCTCCGGCATATCGCCGAGCACGACTTCGAGCGAGCGGCATTCGGACACGCGGCGCCGCTGCATACCGGGGCGTCAGCAGCCTTCCGTCGGTTCGTGGAGTCGATGGGCTGAGCCAGAAGCAAGGCCTCGAGGGGCCCATTGCAGCCCGTCGCCACGGTTTGCCACGGCACGGTTCCGCTGCTGCCAACACGTGGGTCGAGAAGAACACTCACCGACCACCCGAAGATCGACGTGGTGCGCGCGCCACGTCCGCTGCCTGCGAAGCGGTCGTGCGGACGTCCGCGGATCGCGCCGGCGGGCGCGATTGGTTCCCTGCCGCACGTCGATGGGGAACCAATCGGCGCCGCTTAGGCGGCGCGGCTGACCGTCACCTCGATGACCGGTTCGTTCCAGCCATGGATGTCGAGGTGCAGGTCGCCGCTGCCAGTGATGCCAGCGTGCGCACGAACAACGCCTTCTTCGGCCAGGGCCGGGTTCGACATCTCTGACTGGCCGACGCCGTCGCAGGGACGGACCAGGTCGGCGTACAGCTCGGTGTTGACTTCGGTGCCCGCGTCGTAGGCGCCGCCAGCGGCGGTGACCGAGTCGCCGATACGTCGAGGCAAGCGCAGACTGTTCACACCGCCGAAGCCGTCGTTGGTGGAGATCAACATGCCCGCCACGGAAGGCCTGGCATAGCGGTCGGCAGCGACGATGGACGTCGAGGCGCTACCGCCCGGCGCGATCGGTCCTGCGCGAACGACCGCAACGGTTCCCACCCGCCGAGTTCCTTCCAGTTCTGCGACGAGGGTTGGCACGCCGCCGTTCTCGGCGAGATCCTGGAGCCTGGGACTGGCCGACCGACCGGCTCGGAAGATGGCCCCGATGCTGCGGTGTGTCGCTACAACGAACGGCGTCGTGAACTGGCCGGAGGTCAGGTTCTCGACCGTGACTTCGAAGACGCGAACTCGCTCGATGGTCACCCTGATGGCGGGATCTCGCCACCCGTTGGCGGCGACGGTCAGATCGGCAACACCCTGGATGCCGGCGTGGCGTCGGACGATGCCGTTTTCGGCAAGCGCAGGGTTTGTCATGCCGGTCGTGCCCATGTCGTCGCATGGGGGGACCAGGTCGGCGTAGCGCTCGGTGTTCATCTCGGTGCCTGCGTCGAAGGAAACTCCGGCGACGGTTCTCTCCTTGCCAAAGGCTCTCGGGAGTCTGACGTCCGCCGCAGAAGCGAAGCCGTCGTTGGTGCAAATGAGCATTGCTGCGACCGAAAGGCGCCGTGCGCCGCCGGGTGCCGTGACCAACACTGCAGCGGACTCGCCCGGGCCGATGGGCTCAGATCCTGCGACTGCGACGTCGTTCACGCCTTTCGTGTGCTCCAGCTCGTCAACGAGCACCGGAACACGCCCGTTCTCGGCCAGCTGCTGGATGCCATGTGATGCCGCACGTCCGATCCTGAAGATGTGCGTCCTGCGGTCGTGTGTGGCTACTACTGCCGGTGTGATCTTCTGGTTGCTGGTCAGATTCTCGACCGTGACCCGGTAAGTCCGGTGGTCTTGCTGGTGCGCCTCAGCTCTCGGTGTGAGCACCGCGAACATCGTCGCGAGCAGGCTGGCCGCGATGACCAGCACAAAGGTTCTTCGTATTGCGATCGGCATGTGTCCCTCCTCGGGGATCGACTACCGATCACTGTGCGACACGAACCTTGCAGCCTCGGGAACGGGTGGGGAACGTTCGCGGAACACGCAGAATCACGTGACGGCCCGGAGCCATTCGCCGCGCAACGTCTGGCCGCGCAGCCACCAGGCCGGGAGCAAAAGCAAGTGGGCCTCCCCGCTGATCGGGGAGGCCCACGCTCAATCGACGGTGGTGGTTGGGCTACCGCTGACCGGCCACCGGGAGCCAGGCTTCACCGTTCGGCGCCGGCACGAACTGATAGTCCGCGTTCCCCTGGGTATTCGTGAATCGGAAATACATCGTGATGTCCGACGGCCGGTAGAGCGCCGGGCTGTACATGCCGTCGTCGTTCCAGTCCCCTGCGACCATCCGATCACCCGGATTGCCGTAGATGAACTGGGCGTCCGCGTTGCCCTGCGTGTGGGAGTTGCGGTAGTAGACGAGTCCCGTCGACTCGCGGTGCAGGCCCACGGTCTCAACACCGTCGCTGTCGAAGTCGCCAACGAACGGCTTGTCGCCCGGGTCTCCGAACACATACGAGACCTCCGCAGCACCAAGACCGCCGCCGGCGGTACCCAGCTTGTTGATGATGTAGAACGTCTGGTTCGACGCCCGATACACGCTGACCGTGTCACAGCCGTCGCCGTTGAAGTCGCCGGCGATCGGCATATCGCCCGGGTCGCCGAAGAAGAACTCGATATCCGCAATGCCTTGCGTGTTCGAGTTTCTCAGATAGGCGTAGCCGTCTGACGGGCGATAGAGACCCGGGGTCTCCACCCCGCTGCAGTTCCAGTCGCCCATGAACGGGATGTCGCCGGGGTCGCCGTAATAGAACGACGTGGTCAATGCCCCGGCCGAGTCATACAAATGCCACTTCCCCGTTGCGGGATCCACCAGACCGGTGGAGCCTGCAACAGCTTCGGCGCTGATCTTGTAGACCACGTTGTCGAGGTCGGCGTTGACAAAGATGTCTCCATTCGAGACCGCGACATTGTTGAACCAGCCGAACGGGGCCACCGGCGGTAGCGGGGTGAAGAAGCCGAAGCCGGAGGCGATCGTGGTCTTCTTGCCCGAGACGAGGTTCACCTCGACGAGCGTGCCCGCTCCGCCGTCAACCACGAGCAATCCGTTCCCACCGGCAGCAATAGCGATGCCCTCGGGCAACGTGAAACCGCTGGCGATCGTCTCCGGAGTGCCGAGAAGCACCCCGTCCTTGACGACCTGCAACACCACGCCCAATGCGCCATCGGCCACGTAGAGGTCGTCGTCGGTCGCCGCCAATCCGGTCGGCAGCGCCGTCGTCGCGAGTACCTCGCGGGTGGCGAGATCTGCTCCGGTAGCGCGCACGACGGTGCCGGTCCCGATGTCGCTGACGATGAGTTCTCCCTGGAACGAAATGGCGTCAGCAGGAGCGGTGAAGTTCGTCACCGTTCCCGGTGTCCCGGTCGTCGGATCCCAGACCATGACGAGACCTGTGATGGACGACGGCAGGACCAGCTTGTCATCCCATACTGCGATCCCGGTCGGGGCAGCAAGGGGGCCGATGCCGAACACGGCTCGCGCGGTGCTGACCGCGGCTCCGGTTTCGAGGTTCCAGCCGTTCACCGACGCGAAACCCGACGTGTAGAGCGTCCCGTCGAGGACCGCGACGCCCATGGGAAGGGACATCTCGCCCGGACTCACCGTGCGCAGCGATCCGTCGTCGAGGATCTCGACAATGGTTCCGTCGGTGTAGCTCGACACGAAGATGCGGTCGTCCTTGTCGAGAGCGATGTTGTCAATCCAACCGAACGGGAACGTGGCAAGCACTTCACGGTTGTTGGCTTTGTCGGGGTTGTCGAGATCGATGCGCACGACCTGACCCGTCGGATCGGCGAACGAGCCGTCGTTGCCCGCATAGAGGCTTCCGTCGGAGCCGAACTTGACCGCGATCGGAGCGCCCCAGCCCGTGGTGACGTCCGTTGTGGCACCGGTGGCAATGTCGACCCGCACGACGCGGTCTTCGAACGGTCGAGGGGAGTAGAGCGCTTCAGCGGACGAGGCAATCCCATAGGTCGTGGGTTCGTTCGCGTAGTCCATGGCATTCGACGCGCAGTCGGCGACGTTGCCTCCGATGGTTCGCACGGCGAGCGTTGCCAGCGTGACCTCGAAGATGCCGTTGGTCGGGCCGTTGTAGCACTGGGCAAAGAACAGCCGCTTGCCATCGTCCGACAGCGTGAGCGGGTTGGCACTCGGGTAGGTTCCCGGAGCGAACAGCGGCTCGGAGGGCCCGCCGGGCGGCCGACGAAAGACGGTGCCCAGGGCGATGTCGGTCCAGTAGAGGGTGCCGTCTTCGCCGATCGTCACGTCGTCCGGAAACACCACCCCATCGGCCTCGCCGAGACTGTCAACGATGTCGCCGGTCTCGGGATCGAGGATCGAGATACCCCGGCCCAGGGCGGCTGCGGCGTACAGGTGATTGTCGGCATCGAAGAACAAGCCGTTCGTGCCGGCGACGATCGCCGCACCTTGCACAAGCACTTTGGGATCTTCATAGGAGGTCGATGGCGCAGCCGACGCAGGGCCGGCGAACGCGGCGACCATCAACATGGTGATGATCAACGAAACGGATGATCGGGCAGAACGGAGCATGGTGGCCCCCCCCTCTCGTCGCGGCCCGCGGCCGGACGTTCACCGCATGAAGGATGCGGGACCTGGACCGGTGGACATACGACCCAAGCCGACCCTACGCCGCAGGAACCGGCGGTGCACGAAATTCGCGGCCCGCGGCCGGGGGGCCACTTCGGGTGGCCCGCGCGGCCGATGGCGTGGCGGTGTTCGATTGCCTCTGTCGATGCGCAATCTCTGTCCCGCTTGGCGTGCGTGTTGGTCGGAATAGGATGTACCCATGCAAGGAGACATCCTTCTCATCGAAGAAGAACACCGGGGCGCGGCAGCCGCGATCGTTGATCGGCTCTCTGGAGAGATTGCGTCGACCGACCGGCGGTACACGATGACGGTCGCGGGAGAGTCGGGGAGCGGGAAATCTGAGACCGGCCAGGCCCTGGCCGACGATCTCACCGCGCGGGGAGCAATCGCCGTGGTCCTCCAGCAGGACGACTACTACGTTCTGCCGCCCGCATCGAACGACGCCGCACGGCGCGCCAACTTCTGCTGGGTCGGCACTACCGAGGTACGGCTCGACCTGCTCGATGAGCACCTGGCTGCCGCTCGAGCCGGTGCAAGTTCGATCGTCAAACCGCTGGTCGTCTACGCCGACAATCGGATCACGGAAGAGACGCTCTCACTCGAAGGCGCCGATGTCGTGATCGCCGAGGGCGTGTACACGTCGCTGTGTGAGCATGTTGATC
>RCNG010001536.1_pt1 | contig 11469 bp, 9 predicted proteins | sample 2041371 | NCBI WGS metagenome assembly RCNG01 (sample SAMN09708227, study PRJNA481090) | Marine sediment metagenome, whole genome shotgun sequencing project. | biome: marine sediment; feature: ocean; material: sediment; isolation source: Sewage treatment plant 1 marine sediment (STP1) ... | reverse complement strand
ATCGCCGGCAAGCGTGCGGCCAAATCACGTACAATGCGCCAGCTAATACTTCCCGAGCCGATGATCATCTTTCCTTCAACAGGCGAAATCGTATAACCCTGGGCAGCTATGACACGTCCTACTGTTTGACCTGCCGAACCGCCCGTCATGCCGGTACCCGTCGACCCATCCCATACTTTGAAAATCGCGTTCAGGGCTTTCGTGCTCAACGTATTAGAGTTGCCCGCTCCGTAAGGTATCGATCCATGCACGGCTGCCGGAATCACACGAACATTAGCGAATGACTGTTGCGCGTGCCGCATTTCTACCCGACACCTTCGGTGACAGACTTACAGGGGTCGGTGACAAACAAGAATGATTATATTTTCTCACCAACCCCTTCGTTTCACTCGGTCACGAACTCTCCCACCGAGATGGTCGAGTTGCCGCTCGCTTCTATCGCCAAGACCTCAAACTCATACTGGCTCCCTGGCCGGAGAAACTCCGGAGGAACTGTAAGGCGGGTTACCGATCCAGAAAGATTAATCAAGGCGCGCCGAGTGCTTCCATCGACCCAGGGTATTGCCCGCTTGGGGTCCACTTGGTCCAGAATAACCTGATATTCGATGATCTTGACAGGCCCGTCACCGACAAAGCGTGTCGTTACCGGCTCCCATTCGATTACCAGGTTATAGGGGTCGACGACAGTGGGCTCTTCGTTATAAGACAGCGGGGCAACGATCTGGGGTAGGGCTGGCAGGACGTGCGTGAGTAACGCCCCGCCCGCCAGTTCACCACCATTGATGGTGGTCCCTTCGAATTCGTATTCGCCTGCTGGGAATCGACTCAGAAACCCCTTTATCGTCCCATCAAAATCCGGGTTATCTTCAAGGTAATGGGTTGGCTCTGATGCAAAAAACAACTCGCTTAGACCTCCCTGCTTGCGAAGATTTCTTTGCGCCGTCAGGTTGAGAACTTTTTTCTCTTCGGGGTTGAAGACCTGCAAATTTTTCCATTCGAATCCGTCGACAAAGGTCTGCAACTCAATGTCGTTGTCGGTTGTTTCAATGATGACGACAGATGCGCCGAATGGCTGCTCATTGATTTCTTTTCCTTCTTTTGTCAAAACAAATGGGGAAGCGAAGCCTAAGCCAAAAGCGAGCATTGCTGCTGGCCATATAATGGTGTATCTCTTCATCTCAATGACCCTTGATCGATATTGAATTTTGAGGAACGGAATGCATCGAGTTTGGAGTGATGTGCACTCTTAGCGATGTCTCCGAATTCCGACCGGCTGCAACATCTCGACTTTGGCCATTTTTGCAGTTTATGCATGGCATAAAAATCAATGAGTTACGTGCAGTATGTGGAATTAGCAGGGTTTCACACCGCTCCTTCTCTGCGCCGACCTCATCCTAATTCAACGTGCGTTGTTATTTTTCAAGCAGTTAGCCGAAACAACTGCTAGAAAAATGGCCAAAGTCGAGAACATAAGAGATTCTGCATTTACTCTTTGTTGCCTACTCGCTCGCCACGGAGGAAGAAGGCCGTGGGTTTGTCGAGTGCGCATAGGTTGCCTGTTCGACATGAGCACAAGATTGCCGGAACATTACAATTATTTAATATGAAAGAGAGATTCACTGCAGGTTATAGACAAGCCCTGACTTCGTCGGCTCTTTCATTAAATGGAGCTGTGACAAATGATTCCAAATTCCCTTTTCAGCTGCCCTCTTTCCTACTCTCGACAAAGGGGTTACTTCGTTTCGCCTGAGCAATAGTGCAGTCCAACGTGCGCTCAATCTGCGCCTTGAATAGAGCGTCCCTGAGCGGTATTGAAAACCGCACGCTGGATCGGATGGGCGCTCCTTAATTCGCGCTGTCGTCGTCACCGGATACGCGCGCGTGACCGCGAAACTGCAGCTCCGCCAGCCGCGCGTACAAGCCGCCCTGGGCCATCAGAGCGTCGTGGCTACCCGAGGCGACCAGCCTGCCGTCATCGATTACCAGGATGCGGTCGACCTGGCGTACGGTAGCCAGACGGTGGGCGATGACAATGCTGGTGCGGTTCTGAATCAGGGTCTCCAGCGCCTGTTGCACATGGCGCTCGCTCTCAGCGTCGAGCGCGCTGGTGGCTTCGTCCAACAGCAACAGCGCCGGACTACGCAGGATGGCGCGGGCAATCACTATGCGCTGGCGCTGACCACCGGACAAGCGCACGCCGCGCTCGCCGAGATAGGTGTCAAAGCCATCCGGCAGGCGGTCGAGAAATTCGGTGGCATGAGCCGCCTGCGCTGCGCTGCGCACCTGTGCATTGCTGACCCGCGGCAGGCCGTAGCGGATGTTCTCCCAGGCGTTGTCGCTGAAGATTACTGGGTCCTGCGGCACAACGGCCATGCGCCGGCGCAGAGCATGCAAGTCGGCCTCGCGCAAGTCCACACCGTCGAAGCGGATGCTGCCGTGCTGGGGGTCGTAGAAACGCAGCAGCAGTTGGAACAGGGTCGACTTGCCGGCGCCGGAGGGGCCGACCAGTGCGATTTTCTCACCCGGTGCTATATCAAGCGTCAGGTCCGTCAGCACCGGCACGCCAGGGTGCGCCGGATAGGCAAAACTGAGCCCGGTCATCGATACGCGCCCGACGGTCGACTCGGGCAGCGGTTGTGACCGGTCTGGCGATGCCACCACCGGTTCGCGCTCCAGCAACTCCACCAGGCGCTCGCTGGCACCGGCTCCGCGCAGCAGGTCTCCGGCGACCTCACTGAGCCCGCCGACCGAGCTGGCTACCAGCACCGCGTAGAACACAAACGCCGACAGCTCACCGCCGCTGAGTCGCCCGGCCAGAACCTCTTGGCCACCAATCCACAGCACCAGCCCGATGGCGCCGAATGTGAACAGCACGGCGATGCCACTCATCGACGCACTGAGCAGCGCACGCCGCACTGCGGTGCCGAAAGCGGCCTCGACGCGCTCAGCATGGCGGGCGCGGTCGACGCCTTGGTGGCAGAAGGCCTGCACGGTGCGGATGCCATGCAGGACTTCATCGACATAAGCGCCGACGTCGGCGATGCGGTCCTGACTGGCCCGAGACAGGCGCCGCACCCGGTAGCCGATCAGCCACAGCGGTACCACCACCAAGGGTGTACCGAGCAGGACCATGCCGGTCAGTCGCGGGCTGGTGACGGCCAACATCACCAAGCCGCCGATCACCAACAGCGTGGTGCGCAACGCCACCGCCAGAGTCGAGCCGACCACCACTTGCAGCAGCGCGGTGTCACTGGTCAGGCGAGAGATGACTTCGCCGGTGCGGGTCGACTCGAAAAAGCCGACGTCCATCGCCAGAACGCGGTCAAACACCGCCTTGCGCACGTCGGCCACCACCCGCTCGCCGAGCCAGTTGAGCAGGTAGGCGCGCAGCAGCACGGACACACCGAGCACCACGACCACCAGCAGAAACAGCACCAGTGCCTGATCCAGCGCCGCCGGCGATCCGGTGTTCAGGCCGCGGTCGACAACCTGCCGAAACACCTGACCGAAGGCCAGCACCGAGCCGGCCGCAAAGATCAGCGCGACCACCGCCAGCAGCAACCGGGAAAAATACGGGCGGACGAAGCCGAGTAGGCGCAGTAGCGGGCGCAGGTTGCGGGCGGTGGGCCGGTCTTCAGTGGTGCGTTGTTTCTTGCGCATCTGGTTATGTCTCCGCCAACAATCAAAACTACAGCAGTAGCCAAGGAACGGCCGTCGACTCAGCAGCCATCATCCTAGGTTCTAAGCTCCATCCGCCACTGGTTTCCTCGGCCGGGCGCGGACCTGCGGGAGGCCTGCGCGAGCTTCACGGCTGTTGTATCATGGCAATAATCGTCGCGCTCGACGCACACGAACGTACCGGTATGGCCGGACGGGACGCTGTGGTCTGTCGGTAGCACGTCTCCACATAAGGCGCGTCCATCTGGGTAAGGAAAGAAATCGAGCCTTACCATGGTCTTTTTGATGAACGGCACGCTCGACCATGCGCTACGCGCCTGCAGGGAGCGGAGACTGCCGTGGACTGGGTCCTCGGGGAATACGAGCTGCTTGCCGCGGGCACTGAGCTGCTTAGGCTGGCGTATGTTGGTGGACGGCGTCCACCCATCCACCCGCTCCGGATTGGATCCGGTATTCTGATTCGAGTGGACACCACGAACTCTGTGGCACTACCGTTACGGAGGACTCCCTCAACAGGGGGAGGCGACGTCCGCCTTCAGCGGGCGTTGCTGGATGTTGCAGGACATGTCCACCGCCGATGTGGCTCACGATAGCACGGATAACTGGCCGGCGGCGGTTCAGCCTGGTTGAACAAGCAAGGATTGTATTTTAATCTTTCACAAGTCCCTTTCTCCGGCGGTGTGCGAATGCAACCACAAGACACGAATACCGTCGTATTGGGAGACTCCGCCGAAGACGTTCGCCTGGCACGGCTGGCGCACCGTGGCGGCGGTCTGGCCCTGGTGGATGCGACCAACCTCGCCTGGCAGGAGGGCCCGCGGCCACCCCGCTGGTTATCCCGTCGCCTTTTCGCCGGCATCGTTGCCGATTTGCGCTATGGCGAGACGGTCACGGCCCGCGCCTGCTTACACATATCGGACTTGCTTAAAGACAGCGCTGCTGCCCGCGCCTGCCTGGCGGCCCAGGCCGCTGATGAGCAGGCCCACGCCGCCCTGTACGGTCGATACCTGGATAGGCTGGATGTCCCCGGACGCGTCAACCCCGGACTGGAGGATGTCTATCAGCGATGCCTTGCCTGGTCCGGCCATCCGGTCGCCCTGGTTCTCGCCTTCAATGTGGTGCTGGAGGGGGAGGCCCTGCGCCTGCAGCGATTCCTCGCACAGCGCCTCTCCTGCCCGCTGTTTTGCGCCCTCAACCGCCGCATTCTGATGGACGAGGCGCGCCACGTGGCCTTCGGACGCATCTACGGACCGGCTCGCCTGGCCGGGCTGGATGCCGAGCAGCGCATCGCCATCTACCGCTGGCTCCGCTCTCTCTGGTGGGACTGCAGCAGCCTGGTGCTGGGCGGACTCCAGGGTCCGTCCGGGACTCTGTTGCGTGTCATGCAGCCCAGCCTGGATGCGTTCTGGCGAAAGCAGTCCATGACCCTGATGCGAACCGGCCTGGTGCGGAAGGAAGAACTCGTGCAGGCGGAACGCCCGTGATTTCGGTGGTAATACCGGTCCTGAATGAGGCCGAACGGCTCGGGATCCTGCTGGCCGCCCTGGCAGATCAATCCAAGCACGCAGAGGTCATCGTGGTGGATGGGGGTAGCGACGACGGAAGCGCCGACCTTGCAGCCAGCCTGGGCGCCCGGGTCACCACTGCATCCAGGGGGAGGGGACAGCAGCTCGCCAGTGGAGCCGCCGCTGCCCGCGGTGAAGTCTTGCTGTTTCTGCACGCGGACACCCGCTTCCCCGCTGGGGCCTTGGCAGCCATGCAGAGGATGCTGGAGGCGCACCCGGACGCACCGGGGGGCAATTTTCGGCTGCTGTTCGACGGCGACGCGCGGTTCGACCGGTGGTTGGAGGGCTTTTATCGTTGGATCCGCAGCCACGGCCTCTACTACGGGGACTCCGGCATCTTTGTACGACAGCAATGTTACCAACACATGGGCGGATTTCGCCCCATTCCGGTCATGGAGGATTACGACCTGGTGCGGCGCATGGAGGCCGCAGGGCGAACCCTGTGCGTGGAACATCCCCCTTTGGTCACCTCCTCCCGCCGTTTTCATGGCCGGCACCCGTTGGCCATTTTCATCGGCTGGGTACGCATCCACCTGCTGTTTCATCTGGGCGTGGCGCCGCACCGCCTGGCCCGTATATATGACAACGAGCGGCGCCGGGAGCACCGTGTTGCACCGAGGACTGATCCATGATCCTAGAAACGGCAGTTGACCGCTATGTGCAATGCTTAAGTCACTGACAATATGATGAATTCCGGTATATTTACCGTTCACCCAGTGGGTGAGAGCGCTACGAGGCGCAGAGCACGCCCTATTTTCCGCCTGGCTGCGTTACACCGAAAAGCTACGCAATCCTGCTCCGCCTTTCGGTCCTGGCCGTACAATCCCTGTACGCCCGTGAAACCTGGCGGTTTCACCCTCGCAATAGCGGGCTATTACTCGTCATTGTGCCTTGCCAGGCGAAAAATATGACGCACTCTGCACCCCGCCCAACTGCCGTTTCTAGGATGATCTCCTGCTTTCACCTGCGGCCTTGGCTCAGAGTTCTGCTCATCCTGATCGCCTGCGCACCTTTGCTGGGCATCAACTCCTTCGAAGCCCTGTTCGCGCCCAAGGCCAATCTCTGGCCCCGTTGGCAAGCCCAGGTTCCAGGGTCCGAGGCACGGGTGGACCACGCCGCGTGGGATCACATCCTCCAACGCTACGTGCGCATCGGGGCGGACGGTGTCAACCGATTCGACTACGCGCGCCTCAATCGCGACGGCCGTGACGGGCTCAACGCCTATCTTCAAGGACTGGCCGCCACCTCCGTCAGCCGCATGGACCGCGCGTCGCAACTGGCGTTTTGGATCAATCTGTATAACGCGCTTACGGTGCGAACTGTCGCTGAGGCCTATCCGGTGCGGAGCATCCGCGATATCGACATCTCTCCCGGCCTGTTCGCCGACGGTCCATGGGGAAAGCCGCTGATCCTGGTGGAAGGCGAGGCCTTGACTCTGAACGATATCGAGCACCGCATTTTGCGCCCGATCTGGGGTGACCCGCGCATTCACTACGCCCTGAACTGCGCGTCCCTGGGCTGCCCCGACCTGGCTCCGCACGCCTATAAGCCGGCGGATCTGGAGGCCATGCTGGACCAAGGGGCGCGGGCGTTCGTCAACTCCCCTCGGGGCGTCTGGTGGGACGGAGACCGGCTGGGTGTATCCAGCATCTACGCTTGGTTCGAGCAGGATTTCGGTGGCGACGATGCCGGTATTCTGGCGCACTTGCGCGCGTATGCGGAACCGCACCTGGCCAAGCGACTGGCATCCGAGAAGCGCATTTGGAGTCACGATTACGACTGGCGGCTGAATGACCTGCGCTGAGCAGATTTCCGTGCTGCCCTCACCGATTTTTTTCCTCGATTCGGTGAGGGCCGCGGAGACGCTCAGTCCTGCCAGGAAGCGGCCCATCAGCGTCCGGCGGGTCTGATAGCCTGGCGGCTGGTGAATTCTCAGGCCGCTATTTTTCCAGGGTCCTTGCTGCTGCCAGCGTAGTTGCGTCCAGGGCCTGTTCCAGTCGAAGGCTGGCGTCATCTATGGATTCTTGCTCGTGAACGTGAAACGGTTCTCCAAAAATAACGGCGATACGGTTAAAGGGGTAGGGCAGGAGGAAACCGTCCCAACTCGCAAAGACTTTCTTGCGCGTAGCGTCGAAGGCAATGGGGATGATCGGGCACCGGAGAGACTGGGCCATCTGAATAACTCCCGGCTTGACCTTATACGGCGGGCCACGAGGGCCATCCGGAGTCATGGCTACTATGCCTCCATTTCGGAGTGTTTTCATCATGGCCTTCATCGCCTCGAAGCCGCCTCGGGAGGTGGAGCCTCGAACGCTTTCCTTGCCGAACCACCTGGCGATCCTGGCCACATATTCTCCGTCCCGACTGGATGAGATCAGGCAGTGAATACGTTCACCTCTGCGTACCAGGGGCAGAATTATTTGTCGATTGTGCCAGAAGGCGTAGATAAACCCTTCCCCGGTCTTCTTCAATGAATCGGGATGGCTGTTGCCAATTACCTGTATCCTTGACGTCAGTCGTGTAAACCACAGATAGATCCAGAATATGACCGGTATCACCCACGCCAGTACCTTGTATTTCAATTTCTTCATCTGGCTGATGCAGAGTTTTTTTTCGTTCTCCAGGCCATTCAGCACAGGCCATCGTGGGACACTCCCGCAGGAGTTTACGCTATAATCCGTGCCATGTGTGACGCCGTGCCTGGGGCTTTGTCCGCAGCGCCGAACAATTTAGCGACCGGACAGGTTTCCAGGTTTCCAGGTTTGGAGGAGAGTTGAGTGAAAGATTACGATGCGGTTATCAGGGAACTTAAACAGATAATCGCCAGCAAGACAAAGCTCGAGGCAGAAGCGGTAGATCCTCAACTGAACCTCGAGGAGAGTGGCCTGGATTCCTTTGCCCGTATCGAACTAGTCTTGTTGATCGAAGACCAGTTCGGGTTTGAGATGTCTGACAGCGAGGCAGCAGGCCTGGCTACGATCGATGACGTGGTAAGGATCATCCTAGCCAAGCAGGGTGCTGCTGCCTGAGTTCGCAATGACCACTCATTCCATCAAGGATAGTACTCCTTAAGTTTCCCACTCGATGAGTTCAGAAGCCAAATCCCTGCGGGATGTGATGCAGGATCACGTTCGAGATCCCTGTGCGGACTCCCTGCTGTACCTGTGGGACGGTCCATCAAAGAGTTACTTTCCACTGTCCTATGCCAATATGTCCCGGCGCTCATTCGCCTTCGGGGCCCGGCTCGTGGGGGAGGGGGCGGCGCCTGGCGACGTCTGCATGATCGCGTGTCATTCGCCATATGCAACGCTGCTTGCATTCTATGGGGCCGTCTCAATTGGCGTGATCCCGATGATCTTTCCCATGCCCAAGGCCCTGGGTAGTCACGAGGCGCTGGCGGAAAGGATTCAGCACTGGGGTACCCGCTTTACGAAACCACCGTTCCTGGTCCTTGAGGAAGGCCTGCGGGAAAAATTTCACGATGAGATTCCGCCAGGATTGAATGTCCAAAAGCTATCCGAGTCCCCGGATGGTGAGTGGGAAATGCTGGAAGAGCCGGCAGATTCCTTCATGCCAATGCCAGATGACGTGGCATTTTACCAGACTACTAGTTCATCGACCGGTGACCACAAGGCGGTGGCAATCACCCACGGTAACATCCTTTGTAACGTAACGGGAATCAGAGCCGCCGTGGATATGGAAGACGACGAGCGGATGATCAGCTGGCTGCCGTTGTTTCATGATATGGGACTGGTAGGGGCAGTATTATTCAGCTTCTGTAACCGATATCCGCTCTACCTGATGACCCCGGTGCAGTTTGTGAAACGGCCTTTGCTATGGCTCAAGGGATTGAGTGAACACCGCTGCACCATAGCCACGGCCCCAAATTTCGGCTATGACTATTGTTCCAGGCTGGTGTCTGACAAGGATGCCGCCGAGCTTAATCTCGCACATGTAAAGCACCTTTTTATCGGTGCCGAACCAATACGAGTTCCGACAATAGAGGGATTTTGCCGGAAGTTTCAACCTGCAGGTCTGGAGATCGGAATGATTCGTCCGGCATACGGACTGGCCGAGTCGACCATCATTACATCTATCTCTTTAGCGCAGGATAGTGCCAGGTTCCTATGCCTCGACCCGGCAAAGATTGCGATAAATGAACCCGTCAGTGTAGTGACGGAGCTGGCCTTTGATCCCACCGCACTTGGAGCGTATGTAGCCGGTGACGAAGTCGCCACCTGTACTGTGGGACGACCAATCGCGGGAATGCAAGTCGAGATAGTCGATGAGGATGGCCTGGCTGTCAAGGGTGAAGGATATGCCGGTGAGATCGTCGTGACAGGGCATTCCGTTGCGTCAGGCTATGTTGCTGGTGGAGAACAGCCCGCAGGTGCCTTCCCGGGTGGCAGATTGTTTACCGGGGATATGGGGGTGCTGATAGATGGAGAGCTCTACATCATCGAGCGCATTAAGAACCTTATAATACGCAATGGCGAGAATTACCTGGTTAGTGCACTGGAACAGCGCATTGCCGACCTGTTACGCACCTCGCACGATCACGTGGCGGTGTTTGAGTCAAATATCCATGATCCGGCCGGTGAAATTGTGGTCCTTGTGGAAAGGCATGGCGGGTTGACAGGGGACGAGGTGGATCCTTTTCTGGCCGGGCTGCCCCAGGAGGGTTTCCCGATCGACCGGATTATCTTTAGCAAGGCACGAGAGATTCCCCGCACAACCAGCGGGAAAAAGCGGCATTTCTATTGTAGGAATCTGTTCAGAGAAGGTAAATTGAGCGCATTACCCTATGTCGAGATAAGCCCGGAGCTCATCCTTCGCGCGCAGCGCGCCTGAGTCACCGGATGCACTCAGGCCTGCTTCGGTTCATCAATCTTTCTTAGTGTAATACGGTACAGGTCAAGTCCGCCGACTTCGAACATGTAGGCCATCAGTCGCAGGTACTGTTCAAATCTTTTGACTTCCTCTTCGCCCTTTATAGCAACCGCGTCATTACGCCTGCTCTTCAGGTTGGAAAACCAGGCTCGCAGGGTACGACGGTAGTCATCGCGGTCATTTCTCAGGGAGACGACCTCGAACAGGCGTTCAGCTCCTTCGGCGATCTCGGCGAGGCGGGGGGTGTCGGTCTCCGGAAAAATCTCGTTGGCGATAAACTGGTCAAAGTCGCGGGGCAGGGAGTTGCCGTAGGCCACTGTTTGCAGCGACATCCAGCCGCGCGAACCCAGCCATCCGTGGCACTTCTCGAAAAATCCACGATAGATTCTGACCTTCTCTTCTGTCGTCAGTCCAAGTTTCGCAAAGTGCTCAAATGCGCCGATGGAGATAATCGAGTCATATTCGGTGGACGGGTCGTGGTCCCTCCAGCTCTCGAGTAGCACGGTAACCCTGTCATCCTGCTTTTCCCGGATCCAGTGATACTGGCTGTCGCTGAGCGTGAGGCCGACTGCCGTCGCTACGTTGTAGGTATTTACCAGTCTCTCGAGTACACCACCCCAGCCACATCCGATATCAAGCACACTCTTTGCACCTTCTACATGGGCCTGCTGACAGTGGTAATCTATTTTCGCCTGCTGCGCAGTGTCCAGAGACTGATCTTCATCATCCTGATCCCAAAATGCGCAGGAATAGGCCATCGCATCTCCCAACCACAGCGCAAAATAGTCGTTGCCCGTTCCGTAATGATGCTCAATGGCCTCGGCGGATGCACCCACTTCTTTTTCAGTTTTTTTGCTCATCTGCTGTGTATTTCGGTTTAACGGTAACGCCGCCAGCCCTCATTCTACGTTCACAAATGCTTCAGGTACAATCAGGGCATTGCGCATCCTCAATGGATCCTACCACCCCTCATTTTTCCATAGCCAGGGCACTTCCTCTCCGATTTCGGCATTTGACGAGATAGCTCGAAAGGGATGATCGGGCAAAAACCGGTGGATTTCCTATCCGTTCTAAGCTATGAGAAGTCCCTGGGTCAATACCAGAATACCGAGAGAAGTAACAAGCATCCTATGATATCTATCGTAGTTGAACCTAGAAAGAGCGGTTGGACGGAGTGGAGTGTGCGGTTGTGGTGGTGCAGGGCAAGGCGCGACGACGCCATGCGCCATCACAACCGTGCAATCCGCCCCGTAGCGGCCTCACCTTTTGGGTGAACCTTGTATCAGCACATATTATGTTACTACCCATATACTTATCTCATCCAAGAAGCGGTCAA
>RCNG010001535.1_pt1 | contig 11471 bp, 8 predicted proteins | sample 2041371 | NCBI WGS metagenome assembly RCNG01 (sample SAMN09708227, study PRJNA481090) | Marine sediment metagenome, whole genome shotgun sequencing project. | biome: marine sediment; feature: ocean; material: sediment; isolation source: Sewage treatment plant 1 marine sediment (STP1) ... | reverse complement strand
GCAAAGGACATCAAGGCAAAGTATAGAGACATGATCAGAAAAACCGCGAAGTCCCTATCCGGGCTCCTGCCACTGGGTAAAAACCGCAGGTAGTCAAAAACAGCTTTCAAGGCCAATGCGGGTTACATATGTCAGTTGCAGAAAAAGATGGGAAAACTAAAAATGCGCCATATTTTTTCCTATGGCAGTTTCAATGTAGTTCTCCTTTTTTTCTTTCAAAAACGACTATCAGTGGATCTTGACATGTTTAGACTATTTCGATAGGATTTGAATGTCTTCACCTTTTTTATCATTCATCAGGGAAACACACCCATGAAATCTGATAGCTGGAAACCGTGGGCACTGCTGGCACCGTCTCTGAGCGCAGTTTTTTTACTTCTGGTCATACCGGTCTGTTTTGTCGTTGTATACAGTTTCTGGCTGCGCGCCCCCAGCGGAGCGGACATCCCCGCCTTTCAGTTCGGCAATTACGCCAAATTCTTCGAAGATTTCTTCTATCCAAAAATACTTATTCGCACGATCCGCATCTCATTTGAAACCGTCTTCCTCTGTCTTGTCATGGGTTATATCCCCGCCTATTTTTTCTACCGCAGCGAAAGCCGTTATAAAAATGCCTTTCTTCTGCTCATCATGCTGCCGTTTTGGGTCAGTTTCATCATTCGTACCATGAGCTGGATCAATATCATGGGTGATTCGGGACTGATTAACCACTTCCTGTTGAAGATCGGTCTGATTCAATCACCCATATCCATGCTCTACAATGAGTTCACGGTGCTCATGGGATTGATCATGTATCTTCTGCCCTTTATGGTTTTGAATATCTACGTCAGCCTGGATGGTATCGACAAAAGCCTTCTCGAAGCCGCACGTTGCATGGGCTGTACCGAATGGCAGGCGTTTCGGGAGGTAACGCTCCCCTTGAGTCTTCCAGGTGTCAGCGCCGGTTGCTTGCTGGTCTTCGTGCTGACGGCCGGGACCTATCTGCCGCCCATGATACTTGGCGGTCCGGGCAATGACATGATTGCCAATCTCATTTTCAAACGAATTATCGGAACGCTGGACTGGCCGTTCGGCTCAGCCATCAGTGTCATCCTGCTTTCTCTTTTATTTGTGATTGTGTGGACCTACAACCGTTACTTGGGAATCAATCAGATCTTCAAAAGCCTCCAGGGTAATTAGAGCATGAAAAAAATCTCAATAGGTTGGACATTGATCAGGATTTATACGGTTCTCGTCTACGTATTCTTGTTTGCCCCCATTGTCGTTGTCATCGTACTTGCATTCAACCCCAAACAATTCGGCATCTTCCCTATGGAGGGGATCAGTTTTCGGTGGTTCATCAAACTGGCTCAAAATGAAGCGATCATTGACGCATTCAAAAACTCCCTTGTCCTGGGCTCGCTGACGGCGGTATTCTCCACCGGCATCGGTATTCTTGCGGCGCTGGCATTTATCCGCTTCGATTTCCGCGGGAAAAACACCATCAACACGCTCCTGCTTTCGCCGATCATGATTCCGGAAGTGGTTTTAGGTGTTGCCCTGCTGCTGTTTCTGCGATGGCTCCAACAGCCCAAGAGTTTTGCCCTGCTGTTGATCGGGCATGTAGTGTTGACCCTGCCCTATGTACTCTTGATCGTTCAAGCTCGTCTGGTGGGTATAAAGAAAGAGTACGAAGAGGCAGCAAAATCCCTGGGCGCCAATCCATTTCAGACCTTTAAGGAAATCACTTTCCCGCTTTTGCTGCCTGCCGTCTTGGCCGGCGCCCTTTTTTCCTTCACTATTTCGTTTGACGATATCACGGCGACTTTGTTCTGGGCCACGGCACAAAATCAAACCGTTCCGGTGAAAATATTCAGTATGCTGAGAAATTCTATCAGCCCGGAGATCAATGCCCTGGGGGCCGTCATGATCGTACTGACTGTCGCTACCCCTCTGCTCGCAGGATATCTGTCGCGCAAATTTTCTAAAGTTAAGGAATAAGCTCACAACCATTAACTGATAAGGAGGATGGAGAATGACCAAGGTAACCAAAGAAAAACTGGACAGGGTATATGAGGCGTATAAAAACGGCACCATCAGCCGGCGTCACTTTCTCAAGTATCTCGGACTTGCCGGTGCCACCATCGGATTGGTGGGATCACCTTTCGGGAATGTAGCCAAAGACGCCTGGGCTGCGAAATCCATCCGATTTGATGGATGGGGCGGCTCGGTGTCCGAATCATTCAAGGAATACGCTTTCAAGCCTTTTACGGAGGCTACGGGTATCGAAGTCATCGATGGAGAATTCGGTGACATGAACTCCTATCTGACACGTGTCAAAGCATCATACCCACCGGGTGGGGAGTTCAATATCGCTCATCTAAGCGCCGTCTTCGACTATGCCCGCTATGCGGAATTAGGATTTGCTTCGGTACTGGATGAATCAAAAATTCCCAACATGAAATATGTCATGGAATCAATGATCAAGCCCTTACGAGCTATCACCAAGGGCACCCTCTCGGCTGTCCCATATGACCTGGGACAGACTGGTATCGCCTACAATACCAAGCATATCAGCAAAGAAAAGGCCGAAAAGCTTGGCGCCTCATTGCTGTGGGACAAAAGCCTGAAAGGCAAACTAGGAAGTTGGGGCGGCGACTTTAGAACCAACATGTGGTACGCAGCACTGCATACCGGCCAGAGCCCCAACAATATGACCGATATGAAAGCCATATGGGCGGCGTTGCGTGAACAGCGCGGATTGATGAAGAAATATTGGAGTTCAGGCGCCGAGTTAATGAGTCTGCTGGCCAATGGGGAAATCTATGCCACGGTAGCCTGGTCCGGACGCGTGGCCGCACTTCAGCAGGAAGGTCACCCCATCGGGTACCTCTCCCCCAAGGGCACCTACTCCTGGATGGAGTATCTCTTTGTCCTGAAGGGCACTGATATGGAAATCGCTCAGAAACTGCTCAATTTCATGTTGGAGCCGGCTGCAGCCATTGCTGTGGCCGAGGGACAGAATTATCCACCCAGTCTGGATCCGTCCAAAGTGAAATTGACGGATAAAATTAAGAAAATGCCGGCATTTGATCCCACCGGCAAACTGGACGGGTACCTGTTTGCCGAACCATCCTACTGGAATGCAAACCAGTTGGAATGGACGGAGAAGTGGGATAGGATCAAGGCTGGCAGCTAATATCGATCCATAAAAAGCATCTTGCGGCCCAGGCCGGCGTTCTCGCCTTTCCGCAATCCTCGACGTAGCGCGGCTACGTCTGCGGTTGCGTAAACGCTGCGGCCTTGGCCTGAACCACAATCTACCTTTTAGGAATCGATATTGGCGGGTGCGATTTATCATCAACCTGCGGGGTCGGGCCGCACATAAAAATGGGGTTCGATCCCGCCTCAAAAGTGGAAAATATGGGGAGGCACAGGATTTGGAAACCGGAACCAAGCAGCCCATTGTGCAGTTCAAAGGTATTCTGAAACGGTTCGGCGAGGTTGTGGCCGTTGAAAAAATGAATTTTGACATCGAAGAGGGGAGTCTGGTGACGCTGTTGGGCCCTTCCGGATGCGGGAAGACCACCTTGCTACGTATGGTGGCAGGGCTGGAGGAGCCCACCGAAGGCGATATTTTCATTAAAGGCGTTCGGATCAACGACACACCGATCCATAAGCGAAACCTTGGGATGATATTTCAGAACTACGCCCTGTTCCCTCACAAAACCATCTATGAAAATGTTGCCTTCGGTCTCAAATATCGGGATGTGCCCAAGGAGGATGTCAAGGATAAGGTGACGCGTGCCTTGGAAATGGTTCGCCTGCCAGGTGTTGAGAATCGTATGCCGAGCCAGCTTTCCGGCGGTCAGCAACAGCGTATCGCCATGGCAAGAGCCATTGTGATTGAACCGGATGTTCTACTGATGGACGAGCCCCTTTCCGCCCTGGACGAAAACCTGAGGGAGGAGATGCGGCGTGAAGTGGACAACCTCCAGGCGATGATCGGCGTCACCACCATTTTTGTTACTCATGACCAGCGTGAAGCCTTGAGTATGTCTGACAAAATTCTCGTCATGAAAGATGGTCGCAAGCAGCAGGAGGGCAACCCTGAATCTGTCTACAATGAACCGGCCAACCATTTTGTGGCCGACTTTCTGGGTCATTCCAATTTTATTCAGGGCGAAATCGTCGATATCGACAACCAGCACATAAAGGTTAAAATTGAGACCGGCGATGTTCTCCTTGCAGAAAATAAAGGCAGGTTTTCGAAAGGTGACCAGGTGGAAATGGTTGTCCGCGCGCAGCGGTTCGACGCCTTTCCCAGGGATGAATTCGAACCGGTGGAGGGAATGAACCACTTTCAAGGCCGCATTAAAGACCGGAGTTATATGGGAGGAGAGGTCAGTTACTTCATTGAACTAAGCGCCGACCGCGAAATTCATGTCATCAGCATGATGAGAACACGCATCTACGACATCGATGAGCAGGTCAGCGTACAGGTATCGCCACACCACTGTCACTTGATTCCCATGGAATGAACCGGCTGAACGTATTACTATAAGCCATCTCAAAAAATGGGTTTTGGCTCAAGTTCAAGGCGGGACCGAACTTCAACCCGCAGGCGCCCTCAGGAAGTGCCCTTGGGGTGCATACTGCAGTATTCCGAGGATTTGAAGCAAGGGGCCAACACAGAAATTGGGTCAAAAAACTTTTTTGAGATAGCTTCTATCAACTGTTGGACCAGGAACCTGAAAACAGACATTACTGTTTTCGGGTTTTGTTTTTATCCGCCTTCGCAAAAGACCACGGGCTTGCCTGTGGGGTTCCATTTCTATGATATGTCTTTTCGAAAAATATATGGGAATCTCTTGGCAGTCTGTTTTATTCGGAACACGTATATGGTATCTGTATCTTGCGTGAAACAGTGTACAAATAAATCACAAAAGAAGAGGTGCCTCAGACAATACAGGAAAAGGATGTGTGTATGCTGAAACTGGATCAGATCAAAAATGGCTTCCCTGGCAGGTATGCAAAAAGAATCATTACCATCGATTCTCATACCCAGGGGGAACCCACCCGGCTGCTGATTGACGGCGTGGGCACCCTGCCCGGCAAAACAATGAAAGATAAACGGGACTATTTTGAAGCCCATTTTGATCATGTCCGCATGCTTCTGACACGCGAGCCCAGAGGACATCGGGGAGTCATGGCTGCCGTGGTAACCGAGCCCGTCAGCCCGGAGGGGCATTTCGGCCTGTTTTACATGGACGCCCGTCGTTATCCCTTTCTGTGCGGTCACGCCACCATCGGTGCTGTGGCCTCCCTGGTCGAAGTCGGGGCTCTTAATGCTGACGGTGACACGGTGATCACCGTTGATACCCCGTCGGGCCCACTGGAAGCGCACACCCGGATCCGCTTTGGCCATGTGGAATCTGTGGCCATCGAGATGGTGCCTTCATTTGTTTTTGATATGGGCTGTGAAATCGAAATCGCCGGATTCGGAAAGGTTTCTGTCGACCTGGTCTGCGTGGGCGGATTTTTCGCCATGGTGTCGGCCCGGTCCATCGGCATAGATCTGGTTCCGGAGAACAGCCACCAGTTGATTCCCTTGGGGATGGCAATAATCGAGGCCGCCAACCGGACACTTCAGGTCTACCATCCCGAAAGACCGGAGGTGAACACCGTGGACGTCACGCAATTCTATGATGATGACCCCCAAACGGGAAACGGCAAGAGCGTGGTGATATACGGCGAGTCCAACATGGATCGCTCTCCATGCGGCACCGGCACCACGGCCAGAATGACGCTGCTCCACCACGGCGGGAAGCTGAGCGCTGGTGAGGTTTATAAAAATGCCGGCCCTCTGGGTACGGTGTTTGAAGGATGCATCGTCAAAACACTTTCGATGGACAAATTTACCGGTATCGTAGGCCAGGTTCGGGGAAATGCCCAGATAACCGGTTATCATCAGTTCGTCGTAGATGATAATGACCCATTTCCAAAAGGATTCTTAATATGACTCCTCACTCACATAGTCCAGACCTTGTGATGCTGAACGGTGTAATCCGCACCATGGACAAACACAACCAACGATCCCAGGCCATAGCCATCAAGGGCAAGCAAATCATGGCGGTTGGCAGTAATGAAGCAATTTCGGCTATCGCGGATTCGTCCACCGAGAGAATCGATCTCAACGGAAGATTGGTTTTGCCGGGAATGATGGATTCCCACTTCCATTTTTATGACTGGGCCATGGGGAGAAATCAACTCGAACTGGCACACGAGGCATCCCTGGAACAATTGCTCGAAAAAGTTGCAGGATCCGTCCGGGAGATTCCCGGCGGAAGCTGGATTCTGGGGCAAGGCTGGAACGAATCAGACTGGTCTGAACGCACCATGCCTGACAGAAGCCATCTGGATGCCGTTGCACCGAACCACCCCGTGGCGCTCTGGCGCTGTGATCTTCATCTTGTTGCCGTAAACTCCATGGCATTGAACCTGGCGGGTATCGGAAAGGACACCCAAAATCCCGAAGACGGTGTCATTGAAAAAGATGCCACGGGTGAGCCCACGGGTATCCTACGAGAACTGGCGCCCAATATGATCAAGGATGTCATCCCCGAGCCTGACAGCGAAGAAATCCTTGCGGCCATGCGAGACGGTATTTCGCACCTGCATTCACTGGGTTTGACAGGCATCCATGACGTCCGACTCATGGGAGGACTTGAAGGTGCGACGGCCCTGAAAGCATGGCAGGTGTTAAATGAGAGAGGGGAGCTCGATTTGCGATGCTGGGTCAGCCTGCCGGGTGAACGCCTGGAAGAAGCTGTTGCTCTGGGGCTGCGAACAGGCATGGGCGATGATCGTCTCCGCATCGGCCATCTCAAATACTTTGCAGACGGCGGCATGGGCGCACGAACCGCCTGGATGCTCGAACCCTATCTGGACGCCGAATACGGTATGCCCCTGACGTCTGTGAGCGCGCTCAATCGGGCGCTGCAAACAGCGGAAAAGGCAGGGCTCGCGGTCATCATACACGCCATCGGTGATCGTACAAATCAAGAAATCATTACATTGTTCGAAAAGCTGGCAAAAGCCCGTGAGCACATAGATGTAAACACTTACGCCCCCCCAAGGTTGCCTCACCGTATCGAACATACCCAGATGATCCGTTCCGAGGACATCACACGTCTGGCAAATCTCGGCGTAGCCGCATGCGTTCAACCCCACAACATGATTCTGGATATCAATATGATCCATGAGTCCGTGGGGTCTCTCGGACGGCATACTTACGCCTACAAAGAGATGATCGATGCGGGTGTTCCGGTAATGTTCAGCTCCGATGCCCCGGTGTGCGACCCTAGCCCCCTGGTAGGCATTCATGCCGCAGTCACGCGTCAGCGCCGGGATGGCACGCCGGAGGGCGGATGGTACCCGGATCAGCGCATCAGTGTGGAGCAGGCAGTTCAGGGCTACACCACGGTGCCGGCTGAATTTTACGGCCGTTCACAAGAGTTGGGTACGCTTACACCAGGGAAAAAGGCGGACATCATCGTCCTGGATCAGGACATTTTTAAAATCGATCCCATTGAAATTGCCGAAACACAGGTCAACTTGACTCTCTTTGACGGTGAGATCGTTTATCGGCGGGAAAGACTTTAATCCCAACATTCTCCATGCTGCCTATTTCTGATAGTGTTTGTTACGTATAGTATTCTCTTGATAATAAGAAGGTCTACATATCTAAGTACGTCTCGGACACGTCATATTGATCACACAGTGAGTCGTAATACAAGGGGTCCTCTAAGCATTTGGTGTAATCCATCGTCAATTCGTCACCGACTTTCAAATCTTGTATTGCAATAAGCGAGAAACGATCATTCAAGAGTGCATCTTCCACATCCTTTGCATCTCGTGGTGAAGTGTTGTATGAAATTTCAGCTTTTCCAAACCTGTTGTTCATTGCTATATTGGGTTGGCGCGAGTGATTGATCAGGACGCCGTCATCAAAAAACCTGATGACGTAGCCAGAAAATTCGGGAAGGCCAAACATGTGCGTCAACTCGTAGGCCACCTTGCTGTGAGACAATTGAGCCAAAAACTTCTTGAGAGAGCATTCATCATACACTTTATACTGTCCTCGCAAATTATGATATATTATCGTACCGTTGCCTACCGGCGCTTCTGTGAATACTCCCTGACCCTTATCGGGGGTGGCGCGTACTGTGTATGGGATGCAAAATCCAGTATTATCGTTGCTGGCCATTTTGCTCCCTATCTGGTTCAGCCGATGGATATTTCATAGCCACAATATATTGAGGTTGCTGGAAGTTGAATCAAACAGAAGACTACGCTTATGAGTCTTCAAACCGAAACCTGTGATTGATTGAGATAATGCCTAATATTACGATCTTAAAAATACTGTGATACTATCTTGTATAGAATACTGACAGAAGAAATGTGGATTTCTGTCGTCAGACCTCGGCTTCTAATCCGTACTGCTGCCTGAATAATATGGGGATCGTCACCATTTATATCCTGGCCCGAAAGGCGTGGGTATGAATGCCCAGTGAGGCAACCGTGTCCCTCGGGCTTGCATCTGTGGTATGGGTTAATTTCAGGGCCTTTTCGGGATTAAATATCTTATGGCAGCCCATCTACAAGGGCGAGCGGCGCAGCGAATAAAATTCCTTTACCCGGCTCACAAAGATCGCCGCATTCTGATACCTCCTATTGCACAAAAGGAAAAATTATTTTTAGAGTCGGTCCGTTTTTCATCCTCAACCTGGAGGGCGCCTCGGAGCTGCAACGCATGTTCGGCATTCTCATGTTCTTTTCTATGTTGCGCGTTCGAATCAGGTCATGAAAAAATCAGCAGAGTTAGTCAGGCCTGAAACCGGAACAACCGGATGGCCGTCATCATCGGTTGAGACACGATCGGGCCATGTAAAAGCGGGATCCATTGCTTTGAAATAGTCGATGTCGTAGGGTAAAAGGCTTATGGTCATGTTTTTATTTTTTCCGGATATTTTCGACGTCAGACCAAAGTCCACATCTCCCAGCTCCGTCAACACCACATAACGGGGTATTTCCCTGCCACTGCCATCCCTCCGGACCTGCGTGGCAATATCGATCACATCCTGTAAATCCACGGGATGTTTGGTGCCCCACGCTCTCTGGAGGGGCCCTCCCGCAACGTAGATCTGGTGAAATTCGATGCCGATATGCCTCAGGCCAAAAGCCAGGCTATGAATTTTATCTGCGGTATCATTGATGGATGCCAGCAAGGGCGTGTTGCAATAGACCGTGATACCCTTGTTGTTCAATGCTCTGGTCAGTTTTTCATGGATCGGTTTGATCTCGTTTGAATGCAAAAACTGGGTTTCGATTTCCAATCTCATTGGATCGGCCACCGTTAATCGATTGAGGGAACCTAAAAGATCGACAACACCACGGGTGTAAATTTCTGGATAGTAGTTGAACTTGAAACTCCGCAGCCTCACAGCATTTACGTGATGGATATCGCCAATTTTACGTATCAGGGTTTTGATTTGATACAGGTTGTCCATGGCATCCTGTATGGAAGAAAAGACCACATCCGTGATCCTGTGATTTTTCCGGATGTATTCGAGTTCCTCTTCACCTGCTGTCGCATCGATCTCCACACGGGTTTCATGTACCCTCAAGATCCTGCTCGAAGACGTGGACACGATGGCATGTCCGATTCGCTGATCCTTCAGGGCTTCTGTCTGCAGCGTCCTCAGAGCCTCGTGGTCGGTGGTAGCCGTTTTTACGGTACGGGCTTTCCGGGAACCGATAAATAATCGTTCATCCCCTATCTGCGCCATAAACCGGGCATCCAGTGTCCCCTCGTTGTTAACCCTAACATTATCGAACTGGTCCATTCTCTCGGCAAAAGCCTTGAAATACTTCTGGGTGTAAGGTGTCCTGATCCAGACAAAGTGATCATCTGTCGCATCTTTTTCTACAGCCCATCCACTGGAATGCCAGTCGATTTTCCCGATGGGTGTGGCTGTACAGATTCTGGGGATGATACGATCCGAGAGATGGGCCCGCAGATACCTTGATACTTCTAATCCTTTTGAAATGGGACTCCAGTAGACACTGTTGCCGTGAATCGGACTGCAGGGAATGTAGATATAGTGAAGTTCCGCGCCGGCCCCCCTCAACAGACTGAAAAGCCTGGTGAGTTCAGGCCCTTTGTCGTTGCAATCCTCCAGGAAAGGCGTCTGCACATAAACGGCTATACCGTTCTTCACCAATTCGGAAATAATATCCAGACTATCCAGGGAAATTTCATCCGGATGGATAAAATGGGTGGCGACCTCCAGGCGTTTTCCGGTCTGCTGCAATTCCAGGTTTTTCATTTTGAGATAGTTGAGCCAGAACGCATCGTTGTCGTAAAAAAGATGCGGGTAGTAAGATATGGACCGTGTGGCAAGACGCAGGGTCTGAACATGCGGCACTTGTTTCAATCCATCGATGGCAGACATCATGTTCTTCTTGTTCAGAAACGGATCTCCCCCGGTGATGACGATTTCCTTGACAGACGGTGATTGCTCAATATGTTTGACCGCTTTTTTTACATCGGCCTGGGTGGGGTTTGTCTGATTCCGTGATTCTTTGTGTTTTCGAAAACAAAAACGGCAGTAGACCGGGCAACTCATGTTCAGCAGGAAAATAACCCGGTTCTGATACATCTGCTCCAGCAGGCCCTGATGAAACTGACCGATCCAGGTGTTGGTCTGGCCCACCGGGTCCAGTTCTTCTACGAAGGGCGCATACTGATAGGTGACGTTTCTGGATATTCTCATCTGGCGCAAGGTGTGCAACGACAGGCGCACCGGATAGGTGTCCATAACTTTCTGCAGGGAATCACGATCATTTTCAGGAATGGATTCATTGGCCAGTTTTTCATACTGACTTACATTCCGGGCAGATATGAACCTGTTGCCCGGGATGATCTTTTCGAGTATGGAAAGTACCAGAAGATTGGGCATAGCCACGTTGTTGACAATCATGGGAACGGGATCGTTGCTGGTGGAACTTGCCAGCTTATCCGTAATTTCAGTAAAAAAGCCCTTTGCGTCACGCTCGTATCCAGAGGCCTGCAGGAGTCTTTTGAATTTTGTTTCACCGCCGCCGTCACCAACGATGCCGTGGAAGGCTTCCCCCAAAAGATATGCCCCGCCAAAATGCGCGAGAAAATCCGTGGCACCTGCCACGAGTTCCGAAAGTGAGACATCCGACGTCTCCCGAGAGTTGACAAATTCTATATGATAAACGGTCTCTTCAATCCCCATGCTCGTCTCCGACGGTTTCGATTCGATTGCCTTCGAGCAGGATCTCAACAGGTTTCTGGCGAGTCACAAGGTCTTGTCAATCGACCGACAGTTGATCGACCAGGAGGAAAGAAGCGTGCGCACGACAGGAACAGTGAAGTGGTTCAACGATCAGAAGGGCTTTGG
>RCNG010001533.1_pt1 | contig 11474 bp, 5 predicted proteins | sample 2041371 | NCBI WGS metagenome assembly RCNG01 (sample SAMN09708227, study PRJNA481090) | Marine sediment metagenome, whole genome shotgun sequencing project. | biome: marine sediment; feature: ocean; material: sediment; isolation source: Sewage treatment plant 1 marine sediment (STP1) ... | reverse complement strand
TGGGTCGAGGCAGTCCCCCGAGCTCTCTTAGCCCGTCGGGCTCAAGTTGAGTGCCCAATTCCGCGGTATTAAACGTTATGTCGCGTTGGGCGACGCGCGCAGAGGGCGTTTGTTTTTGCTAGGCTCCCCTTGGATCGGGTGCTGATCGGCATGCAGGGCGGCGGCGTGTGCATCTTCGGCAGCGACTGCGAACCGCTCTGGAACAATGCGCCGGGCTTGTTCGAAGCGCTCTCCGATCAGGCGCCGAGCGGCGGAATCATGTCTAACGACCCGGCCCAGAACGATTTCGCCGATTGGACCAAGGTGTTCCTGCCCTACTGCAATCAGGACGTGTTCGCCGGGGGCGGACGCATCCAGGCATTTCCCAATTTCGACTTCGAGCGCCACGGCTCGGTAAATGTTCGGGCCGCGGTCGAGTACGTCCGGAACGTGCTCTGGCTTCTGCTCGACCAAGAGTCGGGCGACGGATACCGGCCCGTCCAGATCGTCGCGGCCTTTGGCGGTTGGTCTGCCGGGGGCTTCGGAACGCTCTACAACTACCACTGGGTGTTGGACGACCTGCAGTGGCCGAACACGACGGCCTTTGCAGATGCGTCTCTTGCACTCGACAGTCGCGATCCTCTTTTCAGTGTTCGCGTTCTCGGAGGTGCGCTGCAGGCGCTATGGGACGCTCTGCCGGTCTTCCCGCCCTACTGCATCGCGGGTGACTGCGCCGTCGGCCCCGATCTCTACGCAGCGACCGCACCGCGCCTCAAGGCGGTACCCAACCAGCAGATGTTGATCCTCACCGGCCAGAACGATGGGACGCAGGTCAACACCACCTTCTTCCCGAGCACTGCCGCGTGGATCAACACCGCACGCACCTCGGTCTGCGACACCAGAAACCTCAACGGCATCACGGACCGCATGCAAGAAGGAAACTTCGTCCAGCAGGTTCCGGGCGTAAATCCATTCGCTTGTGCGGTGGCACCCCAACCCCGCCAACGAGATTGTTACCTTTCTCACCAAACCAGACCCTCAGGTCCGGTTTCAGCATGCGATCGGATCTTTTCGGACCTCATTCGCCACGCCGCTGGTTTCCGTACCCGTACGGTTGGACTGGCCCGGAGGCTCCTTCAGGCCGACCGGCGGTGGGCCATGCGGCTCTCCTATTACCCAAACTGGTGAGGATCGAGCGAAGTCCCTGAACGCCTGCCGGAGGAGTTTTCTCCTTGTAATCCAGCCCACACTCCACTGGCCCCGGCCGCTCGACGCCTCGGACCCCGATTCCGAGTGACAAACCGCGACCCTGCGTTTCGGATGTTGACATGGCAAACCGTGTTGAGATAGCCACTTCTCTCCACCAACCCTGCCCGTTGGCCCAACGCTCGTCGCGAGACCTCTGCGTCCAGCGCAGTGATGTCTCACCCACCAAGGAGCCCCCCCCTGTGAGATCAGCGAAACCGTTTCGATGGATTCCCTTCGTCTGCATCGCCGTGATTGCGGCTTGCACCGGAGGCGAAAGCCCGCTCCACGGGCACGAGCGAGCTGAACGTGATCGTTCCCGATGGCGGGGCCGGCAGTATCGACATCGGGACGGTCGAGTACACCATCCAGTGCGATGGCAACTCCGACACGTTCCTGGACGGTAACAGTAGCTTCCCGGATGAGATTCTGCTCAACGGTAACCTCGAGGTCGTCGACGGCCGAACGTCGGGAGGCGTCCCGACCGAGGTCTGGCAGGCTTTCATGGACCTGCCTCCGGGCCCATGCCTCATCCAGCTTCGCGCGCGGGACAACGACGGTGAAGTCCTCTGTGTCGCCAACGACACGTTCAACGTCGCGGCGGACACCAACACCAAGCTCAACTTGGTTCTCGTCTGCAACATCAGCTTCCAGGCGCCGGTTGGCATGGCGGACATTGACGCCACGTTCTCATTCGTCGTCGGCAATTTCTGCCCGGATCTCTTCATCCTGAATGCGCTCGATGGTGCGCCTCTGTCGGGGACGACCGAGGTCCAGGTCCGCGGCCGAGATGGCGACAGCACGTGCGGAAACAATTGCGACCCGCAGACCTGCGACAACACCGTGATCCCCCCGGTGTGTACGCCGGGAGCCGATCCAGGGGTGTCGATTACGGTGACGACCGACATTGGCTCGCTCGATTGTGACCAGGACGGCACCGCAGACGGCACATCCTGCGTCCTCGTTGGCAATCAGCTCGACATGGGCGACTTCGATTTCATTTGTCCCGGCGGCTCGCCGCCCGGCACGACCGCGACCATCACCGCCGTCATCACCGACGGCGACTTGGATTGCGACAAGTCCAAGCAGATCACGATTTCGTGCGGCAATGGTTCCGGAGTCTGCGGCGACGGTTTCGTCAATGGGGGTGAAGCGTGCGACGGCGACGGTGCGGGCACTGGCGGCGAGACGGCGACATGCGACGCGGACTGCACCACGGCAATGTGCGGCGATGGCACGACCAACACGACCGCAGGCGAGCTTTGTGACGACGGCAACATGGTCGGCGGCGACGGCTGCCCAGCGAACTGCGGGCCGGCGAACTGCGGCGACGGCGCGATCGATGCGCCTGAGGCGTGCGATGATGGCAACACGACGCCTGGCGACGGTTGTGCCGCCACTTGCATCGTAGAAAACGGCTACACTTGCACCGGTGTGCCTTCATCTTGCGTGACCACCTGCGGCGACGGCATCGTGGCGGGCGCCGAAGCGTGTGATGACGGCAACACCACGCCCGGTGACGGCTGCGATGCAATCTGCGGCGTAGAGAGCGGCTACGTCTGCACCGGCTCTCCGTCGGCGTGCAGCACGGTCTGCGGCGACAGCATCATCGCTGGCGGGGAGACCTGCGACGATGGCAACACGGCCGACGGTGACGGATGTAGCTCCACCTGCGCGACAGAAAGCGGCTGGATCTGCACCGGTCTGCCTTCGAGCTGCAACACGGTGTGCGGCGACACCATCACAGCGGGCGCCGAGACCTGCGACGACGGCAACACCACCGGCGGTGACGGCTGCTCGGCGGTCTGTCAGCTCGAAGGTTGCGGCAACTTTGTCACAGACGTCGGCGAAGACTGCGATGAAGGCGGAGTCGAAACCGCAACATGCGATGCCGATTGCTCGGCGCCGACCTGCGGTGACGGCGACGTCAATACGCTGGCCAGCGAAGCCTGCGATGACAGCAACACCACTAGCGGTGACGGCTGTAGCTCGACGTGCGCCGTCGAGAGCGGCTACGGCTGCACCGGCGAGCCTTCGACGTGCACGACGACCTGCGGCGACGGCATCATCGCCGGCGTGGAAGCGTGTGATGACGCCAACACCACGCCTGGCGACGGCTGCAGCGCGACGTGTGCTGTCGAGACGGGCTACGGCTGCACGGGCCAGCCTTCGAGCTGCGCGCCGATCTGCGGCGACGGCTTGATCATCGGCGGCGAGGGCTGCGATGACGGCAATGCATCGGGCGGTGATGGCTGCTCCGCGGTCTGCCAGGTCGAGAACGGCTACGGCTGCACGGGTCAACCTTCGAGCTGCAACACCATCTGCGGTGACGGCATTCCGGCTGGCACCGAGCAGTGCGACGACGCCAACTTCAACTACGGCGACGGCTGTCGACCAGATTGCACGGCTGAGCTCTGCGGTGACGGCATCGTCGACCCAGGCGAGCAATGCGATGGCGGCGGAAACTGCACCGGTAGCTGCACGCTGACCGGTTGCCAGATGGGCGGCAACAACTGCCAGAACTTCAGCGATGGCTTCTCGTTCGGCAGAAACTGCCAGACGTATTCGCTCTGCATCGGCTCGGCGGGTTACTATCTGCTTCAGGGAGATACGAACGGCACGTCGTTGAACGACTACGACATCATCGGGCAGGCGCACAACTTGAACGACATCGAGACCGCGCAGGTCAGGACGGACTACAACTTCCTGCCGGCTGGCAACTACACCGTTGAAGCATGCGACAACACGGGCGCCGGAATCAGCACCAGCGTTGTTTGCGTGTTCCCGGCTGACCGCGTCTCGGCGCCGGGCGTCGTCAGCGGCTCGCTTGGCGACTCGCCTGACCTCGACGGCGGCACAGGCGAGATCGATCTCGCCGGACCGATTTCCGGTGGCGACCAATGCTACGTGGTCGACGTCGTCACGACGGGCAACTACCGCATCGTGGCGAACCACAACAGCGGTGGCGGCTTGCTCGCGGCCGGCCTGTACAGCGGTACGCCCCCAAGTGGCCTGCTCACTGCAGCCGGTCAGTCACCGTCACCGATCCCGGTCGGCGGACAAGGAACCAGCTCCTACGTGACCCTCACAGCAGGAACCACCTACCATCTCTGCGCCGACACCGCGACGCTGGGTTCGGGCATCAACTACACACTGACACTTGAAGCTCAGTAGGGTCGCGAGCGACTCGTGGCCCGGAACTCGATGCACTGCTGGTTCGGTATGGCAGCCCTCCTAGTCGTCCCGGCGGCTGTGCGCGCGCAGGTTGGGTTCACCGACGTCACCTCTGAAGCAAGTCTCATGTATGACCACGTGACCAAGCCCGAAACCGTGCCTTGTGCGGACACGAGCGATGGCTGCGAGGGGTTCCTGCTGACTGCAGGCGCCACCGTTGGGGACTTCAATGACGATGGCTGCGTCGATCTGTTCGTCACGCGATACGACGCAACCGACTTGCTTTTCGAGAATCAGTGCGATGGCTCCTTCGCCGAGGTCGCTAGCGAAGTGGGACTCACGGCAGATGTGCAAAGCAACGGCGCACTGTTTGTAGATATCGACTCCGACGGCGATTTAGACCTCTACGTCGTCACACAGGCGACAGACGCTCATCTGCTGTACATCAATGATGGCGCGCACCTCGGAGGCTCTGCAATCCGTCCAAGCTTCAGCGAGGAAGCGCTAACCCGCGGCGCGGCAATCGAGCCAGACCCAACGCGGCGTCGGCAAGGGATGAGCGTCGCGGCCGGCGACTTTGACCGCGACGGGTACGTCGACCTGTTCACGACGGAGTGGAACGGGCAGCCCCCTGTGACCTGCGGCGAGACGCATGCGCGATTGCTTCACAACCGCGGCGCCGCCGCGCCGGGCTTCTTCGATGACGTGACCGATGCGGCGCGAACCCTCATGACCTTTGGCAATGCTGGCACCACCCAGGTTCCGCTTTCGTTCTCGCCTGCCTTTCCCGACCTCGACGACGACGGTTGGCCCGAACTGGCCGTCGCGTCGGACGGCCGCACGAGCCAGCTCTTTTGGAACGATGCGAACGGACGCTTCACCCGTGGGACGGAAGCCGCAATGGTCGGCACCGACGAGTTCGGAATGGGCTCCACCTTTGGTGACTACGACAACGACGGGGATTTCGACTGGTTTGTGACCTCGATCTACGAAGTGGACGGCAATCCAAGGCGAGATGGCAACCGCCTCTACCGAAACGAGGGCGGCCGCCTGTTCTCAGACCAGACCGATGCGGCCGGTGTGCGCGACGGCGCCTGGGGGTGGGGCGCAGCGTTCTTTGACTACGACAACGATGGCGACCTGGATCTCGGTCATACCAACGGCTTTCCGGTCGGCGACGACTACCTCGACGACCCCCTGCGTCTCTGGCGCAACGACGAGGGCGTGATGACCGAGGTCGCGCAGGCTCTTGGAATGACCGACACGGGTGACGGGCGCGCCTATCTGACGTTTGACTACGACAACGACGGGGACCTCGACGTCTTTTTGACCAACCATCACGGCACGCCGGTGCTCTATCGAAACGACGGCGGGAATGCGGGCGATTGGCTGCGGGTGCGGGCCAGAGGCCTGGTCTCGCCGGCGGACGGCCGGGGGGCGAAGATCACCGCCACCGCCGAGGATCTCACACAGGTCCGTCAAATCGGCGTTGGCAGCCACTTCCTCGGCGAAGGAGAGACCGTGGCTCACTTCGGCCTAGGACCGGGCTACGGCGTCGCTGGCGGCACCGTGGACCTTCACGTTCGATTTCCGAGCGGACGCATCGTGGAGATGTCCGGCCTCGCGCCAAACCAACTGGTCGAAGTGGTCGAGCCCATGGACGGTGTCGCGCCTTTCGAGCCCTGCCTGGCCTCGGTGGTCGACTGCGACGACAACGGCGTGATCGACACCTGCGACATCGCCGCCGACGGCAGCCTCGACAGCGATGGAGACGGGGCGATCGACGACTGTGGAGTCCCCGAAGCCCCGGCCGCCTGTGTCAGGCAAGGCACCGACACAGGTACCCCGGACGGCGGCGTTGTCGACCCTGGCACGCCCGACGGCGGTGTTGTCGACAGTGGCGTTGACGACGCCGGAATGGCAGCCCCGCCGATGTCGCCTGGGACCAGTGGGTGCTCGATACGAGCTATCGGTCCGAGCGCGGATCTCACTGGCTCGGGATCCCCCTTGACCCTGTTCGTTCTCTTCCTTGTGTACCGATGTAATTATCGGCGAAAATCCTTGACCCGTAGCTGACGCGAACTAGTTTACACGACGTTAAGTTACCCCGTACCTCTGCCCCTCCCTGGGAGAACGTAGCCATGTCCCGTTTGATGTGTGTGCTCTACGCGATTGCCCTGCTCGCGGCATCGCTCGCGTTTCTGATTCCCACGACTGCGTGCAACCCGCTGCCACCCACGTTGACGGTGCTCAGCCCCGTGAACGGCGCGATGATCGACGGGTCATCGGTGCTGGTTCAGGGCGAGACCAACCGCGAGCTCGAGGTCAGAGTCAACGGCGTCGTGACGACGGTCAATCCCGATTTGACCTGGGAGGCTACGATTCCACTCGACACGGGCGCGGTCATCAACCCGGTGGACGTCGAGCTCTTGGACGGCATGACGGTTCTGAAGAAGGTTCGGATCACCGTGCTCGCAGGGCCGTCGATCCCCGAGGGGAACTACTCCACCGACGGTGTGGCACTCGGATTTACGGACACGGGACTGAGCTCGTTACTGCCCTTGGTATCTAGCTTGGCAGGCGATTCCCTCGACATCAGCAGCTTGCTCCTGACCGGCGGCACGATCTTCGACGACACGATCTTCACGTTCGACGTGTCGGCAACGGCGTACGATGCGGACATTGGGAACTTCGATTTCGACGCGTCGCTATCCCCAGGTCAAATCGACACGACGATCACGATCAACGGACTCTCGCTCGCAGCAGTGGTAGACATCGATGACGGATTGGCTATCGACTGGACCTGCAAGGTCGAGGTCGAAATGGCGTCCGCAGTGATTGACGCGGCCTTCAATTTGGAGCCTGATGCGACATCGCCCACGAACGTAGACGTCAATCAAGTCGGCGATGTGGACGTGACCGTCAACGGCTTGTCATTCCAGTTCATCGACGGGCCCTGTGACCCCGACGCGCCCCTGATCGGACCGCTCATCAACATTTTGGTCGGTGACCAGCTCAACGGCGCGATTCCGAGCGGCTTCCGGGACAATCTCAAAGACCCGGACGGCGCTGGGCCGCTCGACTCGCCGATCGCGGATGGCATCCAGCAGGCTCTGGCCGGCATCGACATCGCGGGGGAAGTTGGCAATGCCGTCGGTGTAGGCCTCGATGCGCCCTTCACCAACATCGGGATCGACAGCACGTCGATCGTCCTCAACGCCGACGCTTCGTTTGTGGCCACAGTCGGAACCGGCGCCGGCCAATGCGATGCGCCTGCTACCGCGCCGGACTTGACCGAGTCGTTTCACATCCCTTCGGCGCCAGCGTCCTTTGGCGCGACCGCGCCTGGTGGCGATCCGTACTCGCTCGGTCTGAGCATTTCCAGCTCGGCGTTCAACCAGCTCTTCAAAGGGATGATCGAATGTGGGCTGCTCTCGATGGAGATGACCCAAATCGATTTCTCAGGCCTGCAGATCCCCGTCACCAGCAGCCTTTTCACCATCATGGGGATTCCGAAGCTCGTGACTATTCTAGGGGATGGATATCCCCTGGTTATCAAGCTGGCACCCAGGATGGCGCCGTTCCTGACCGGCAATCCCGGGCCGTCCGGCGAGATGGTCGAGCTCGGCATGCCATACTTGGAAATGAAGGTTGAGGATCCGAACGGCGCCACGGTCTACATCACGATGGCGATCGATACGAGATTTGGCCTGGACCTCGCTTTTGATCCGATGTCGGCCGAGCTCGCGCCGGTGGTTAGCTCGCCCCTTCCCGGCGTGAGCGTGGTTCGCGTCGTCCAGAACAACATTGCGGCGGATGAGGCAAACGTCGAAAGCACACTCCCGTTGCTCCTTCCAACTTTCTTCGACGCTTTTGGAGAAGCGTTCGGGAGCTTCCCTCTGCCGACCTTCTTCGGACTGCAAGTCGACGTGGTTGAAATTGAAGCAGCAGGTGGGCTTTTCAACCTCTATGCGAACTTGAATCAGACGCCGACCACTCGGATCGAGAACGTAGTCGTCACGGACTCGAGTACCGGTGATTTCGTGACCGACGGCGTATTCGACACGAATGAATGGCGTCACCGAACCAAGGTCACGGCGACGCCATCTACGGTAGACACCCGATTTCGCGGTCTGATCGCAGGTGACGCCTGCTGCACGGTGGATGATGAGCAGGTCAACGCAACGGCTGACTATCGTGTCGAACTCGACGTGATTCCCGCCAATGGCGAGACCTGGCAGCTCGACGTCGCCCACAGCATCCTCGGCGCGCTCAGCACGGTCGACGAGGCGAATCTGCTCTATGATGGGTCTGAGCTCGCCGAGTTCACGACGCCGATTCAGGGCAGCTACAGCATCGACGGCGGCCCGGCCGTGCCATTCGACTTTCCGCCGAGCGTTTGGTCCGTGTTCGATGATTTCGGTGGCGCCGAAGATGACCTCAACGCCGAAGTGAACGGGTCGAACAGCGTACGGCTATTCGGGACCACGCAGCAGCACATCACGCTCGACTTCAGCTGGGGCATGCAGATCTTCTCGGATTCAAACGCGGCCACGCCCGCGATCGACGGAGGTGAAGGTGCGATTCGGCTCGGCATGCACGACACCATCGAGCTCGGCACCGATCCAAGCCCCGGCTTCAGCGCAGGGCACTACCCCGGTCAGGGTAACCGGGACATCGGTCAAGATGGTCACTTCGTCGACATTGATATCACGGCGATCCCCTGCATCGGTGATCCGCTGAGCTGCCCGGCTTGCGGTGACGGCGTCGTCGCGGGCGATGAGGTGTGCGATGACGGTAACGGCATGAGCGGCGATGGATGCAATGGCAGCTGCGAGCCCGAGACCGGCTTCGCGTGCAACGGCTCGCCATCGATTTGCACGCCCTTGTGCGGAGACGGGCTCGTCCTCGGCACCGAAGGTTGCGACGACGGCAACGTCGGTTCCGGCGATGGTTGTTCGACGATGTGCCAGACCGAGAGCGGCTGGACATGCGTCGGCGAACCCTCGAGCTGCACATCGTTCTGCGGCGATGGCGTCGCAGTCGGCACGGAGCAGTGCGACGACGGCAACTCGAGCTACGGCGACGGATGCAGGCCGACCTGCACCTCGGAGGTCTGCGGCGATGGCATCATCGACCCGTCAGAGTCCTGTGACGATGGCAACACCAGTGACGGCGACAATTGCAACAGCAGCTGCAACGGCCTCGGTGGCTCGTGCCAGATGGGCGGCAACAACTGCCGTAACTTCAACGATGGATTCAGCTTGGGTCGTAACTGCACGACCAGCACGCTCTGCGTCGGCGCGGCTGGCTGGTATCTGCTTCGTGGCACGACCAATGGGACGTCGCTGAACGACTACGACATCAGCGGGCAGCCGCACAATTTGAACGACATCGAGACAGCACAAACTCGGTCTGACTACAATTACCTGAACCCGGGCGTGTACACAGTCGAGGCCTGCGACAACACGGGGCTCGGCATCAGCACGAGTCAGTACTGCGTCCTGCCCGCAGACCGTATCTCCGCGCCGGGCAGCGTGAGCGGCTCGCTCAACGACTCGCCGGACCTCGACAGCGGAACCGGAGAGATTGACCTCGCGGGGCCGATCTCTGGTGGTGATCAGTGTTACTTGGTCGACGTCGTCAGGACCGGCAGCTACCGGATCAACGCCAGCAACCAGAGCGGAGGCGGTCTGCTTGCGGCCGGCCTCTACACGAGCACTCCGCCAGGCGGCTTCATCACGTCGGCTGGCCAGTCTCCATCGCCGATTCCAGTCGGTGCGTTCGGGACGAGCGCCTACGTGACACTCACGGAGGGCAGCAGCTATCACCTTTGTGCCGACACCGCGACGCTCGGCTCGAACATCAACTTCACGCTGGCTCTCGAGGCGCAATAGAAGCGCTTCTCAGGCGTTGCATCAGCGCGACACCGGCTACGAACAAGAAAATCGCACCGTACTGCCCCGGGGTGAGCCCGGCGTATCGGACGTCGCCACCTTCGGCGGTTGGCGCCCGTAGGAAATCGAGCACGAATCGAAACGGCGCGTAGAGCATCGGGAGCAGAGCCACATAGAAGCCGATGATCCTCGGCTTACGAGCCAACACCGTGAAGGTCATGGCGACTCCCGCAAACACGAGCATGTCGTACAGGCCGAGATCATGGCGTGGCAGGTACGGTGGCGTCCCGGTTCGAAAGTCCGCGACAGCCAAGAAGAAGTCACTCACTCGCCCCGGGTGATCGTGAGTGACGAAACAACCCAAGCGCCCGATGCCCCAGCCGAACGGTCCGGCAAATGCGAAGGATTCGCCGACTCGCAGAAGCGATTCCTTTCGCCACCGGCTCCAAAGCAGCCCGCCCGCAACAGAGCCGACTACACCTCCGAACGACGACAGCCCGATTTGAAGCTCTCGATAGCGCGCGGGTTGCCTCAATAGCTCGATGAATGCTTCGGTTTGGTAGAACAAGCCATTCAGCAAGTAAGAGACCGGAAAGCTGAAGAGCACGAGGAAAGTCGCGAGCTCGAGCGTGAGTCTCGGCGAGCGCTGATACTTCTTTGCGAACAAGAGGGCGACGACGAGCCCGACGGCGAGACCCGTCCAAACCAAGAGCCCATAGGGCTGCACGATGATCGGCTGTCCCCACGGCAGCTCGGCGGACATCGGCTCGGCGAGGAACCAAGGGATCAGAAGCAGCGCGGGCACGAGCCCAATCTACCACGACCATCGCCGCAACCCACCAGCGCGATCAAGCGGCCCAAGTCGAGCCGCGCCCGAAGTCCCTTTCGGCGCTCGCACTTGTCGTTCCTCAGAACGTTATCCGCGGAGAGATATTAGCCGCGACTGTCACGAGGTTGGCCCCGGACAGAAGTGGGAGCCTCACTTCCTTTGCGGTCCGCGGTCGGCAAGCGGGGGAGTTCTCGCGCAGTCAATGGGTCTGCCCGCGGCGGCCACCTTCTCGACGGGCGCCGGCGAGCTGTACAGGCTGGTGGCCCGACCACGACGTCTAGTGCGCCAGTCGCACGTGCGGTATCTTCATCCACTCATGCCCAAGACAACCCGCACGTACTGGAACCCAC
>RCNG010001532.1_pt1 | contig 11484 bp, 9 predicted proteins | sample 2041371 | NCBI WGS metagenome assembly RCNG01 (sample SAMN09708227, study PRJNA481090) | Marine sediment metagenome, whole genome shotgun sequencing project. | biome: marine sediment; feature: ocean; material: sediment; isolation source: Sewage treatment plant 1 marine sediment (STP1) ... | reverse complement strand
GTAACCCCAGGATTGACGGTCGAAAAATCGAAGAAGCCGCGAAGCGGCGACAGACAATCGAGTGCGGATGGTCGCGGCTCACGCCGCGACCACAATCTGTCGCCCCTTCAGGGCTGGCTGGAAGGCCAACTCCGTGTCCTGGGGCTTACGCCCCAGGCTAAGTATCTGTCGCCGCTTCGCGGCTCGTTACAGCTACCACAGTCGGCCGAGTATCTTAGGAGTGGTACCCGAGCGGGGGTATCTGTAGTCCGGGAGAAACCCGGTGGTAAATCCGGGCTTGCGGCAGGCCCCTCAATACTCAGGTCGGTGGGAAGTCGAGCATCACGCGGGTGATCGACTTGTCGATCTTCTCCTCGGAGGAGCTCTTTTTGTTGAGGGCTTTGGTGACCACTCCGCGCCACACCAATTGCCTCTTTCCTCCGTCGATGATGTCGATGATGATGGTTCCCTCGTAGTAGTTGTAGGCGCCCGCGTAGCCCCATCCTGGCCAATATCCGTAGCCATAGCGCCGGTAGGGCCCGTTTCCCCAGCCATATCCCCAGCCGGTTGAGTACATTCGAAGTTGTGAGCTGAGCGACGTGTAGTAGGTGATGAAAACGTCAGCCTTTGCCGGCGAGGTCTGGCTGAAACCCTTGGCTATGAGATTCTCGGCAATCGCCCGCCGGATCCGGCCGTCGACGATCTGATTCGCTCCGGCGGTTGGCGTCTTGCCCGTATCGGGCTTGTCGAACCAGGCAAAGGTCGAGTACGTGGTGAAGTCCGCCTGATGATCGTAATCGAATTGGATCGAGGAGGAACACCCACCTACGGTCAATAACGTGGCGACGACGACGGCGACCAGACTCGTTCGGCTCATCGGTCCTCCCATTGAGTTTCCCGCTCCAGGTTACCCGCGGTTTCACATTTCCGCCGGGCACCATCCTTCGCAATGCACAATCCGCGCCAGCAAGGCGCCCCGGGGAGATAATGCTTATTCAGGGTCATGGGCGTTAACAGGTCCATATCAGGTGGCACCGTGACCTCCAGCGGTGACATAGGCGGGTTAGGGAAGCTGGCCGATGAACACGGTGTGCATGTGGCCCTTGGCAACGTTTCGGGCGTACACGTTCGCACAATGGACTCGAAATCCGGCGGAGCTCAGCGCCTTCTCGAAGCGAGGGTCGGGATCGGCACACCACACGCCGAGCACACCCTTTGGCCGAAGACAGCGGCGGATAGAGGCCAGACCGGCCGCCCGGTACAATCGCTCGTTGCGCTCCCACGAACATCCGGAAGGACCATTGTCGACATCGTTGAGAATGACATCGAAGGCTTGCGGTCTGTCCGCGATCACGTCGTAGAGGTCGCGCTCGACAATCGACACGCGGGGATCCTCGAGCGGTCGGCCGGCGAGCTCGGCGAGATGGTCTCGGTTCCAACCCACAACCTCCGGCAACAGTTCGGCGACCACGACCTCGGTCGGTCTGGTCGACGAGTCGAGGGCCGCCCGCGTTGTGTACCCCATTCCAAGCCCACCCACCAGAACCCGCGGCCGGAGCCTCGGGTCAACCAGTTTCATCGCCATCCGCGCCAGCTCTTCCTCCGAGTCGTGGACGCGGCTCGTCATCAACTCGATACCTCCAATACGCAGGGTAAACACTCCGTCACGCTCGTAGAGGAACAGCTCGTCCCCGCCGGGAGTCGCCGTGCTGTCGATCAGTCGCTCTGGTTTCATTGACGATTCTCTCCTGTGCGAAAAGAGGCAGCCGTGACGCTACCACATAAGCCATTTGCAAGCCCCACATGGCTGCCATCCTGAGCTCGCCAAGGCCTTTGCGGGCCGACTGCCTCACCGGCGGCGTGACTGAAGGTGGGCAAAGGCCCACCCTACGTCGACCCCACAATTTGCGGCGTGTAGGGTGGGCCTTGGCCCACCTTCAGTGCTGTCACGGTCACGGGCTAAAGGTGCGGATTACGCCTTGTCCTCGAGCTCGGCCCAGCGGCGATAGAGCTCGGCGACCCTCTCTTTCGCTTTCTCGTGGGCGAGGAAGGTGCGATGGGCGGCGTCGGCGTCGGACGCCACCTTCGGGTCGGCGAGATGCTCCGCCGCCGTCTCGAGCTCGGCCTCGGCTTCGAGGATGGTTTTCTCCATGGCCTCGTACTCACGTTTCTCGAGGTACGTGAGCCGGGCGCGCCGGGGCCGCTTGCGGTTCCGGTTGGACTGCGTTCGGCGCGGAGCCGCCGCCTCGGGTTCGCGGTGGGCGAGCCACTGCTTGACGTCGGCGAAGGGAGTCGCGGCGCCGGCTCCGTCGAGACCGAGAAGGACTGTGCTCACCCGGTCGAGCAGATAGCGGTCATGCGAGACCAGGACCAGCGCACCCGGGAAGTCGAGCAGGCTTTCCTCGAGCACCTCGAGGGTCGGGATGTCGAGATCGTTGGTCGGCTCGTCGAGCAACAGGAGGTCTGCAGGCCGCAGCATGAGACGGGCGATGTGAACTCGCGCCTGTTCACCACCCGAAAGCCTATAGACCGGTTGGTCGAGCTGATCGTCGCGAAACTGGAAGCGGCGGGCCCACGTCACCACGTGCACCTCGTGGCCCCGGTAGAGAACCGAGTCTCCTTCCGGCGCCAGCGCGCGGCGTAAATCCAGGTTCTGGTCGAGCTGCGTCCGAGCCTGATCGAAGTGCACGACCTTGAGGTGCTCGGCACGGCGGATGACTCCGCTGTCTGGCTCGAGCTCATCGGCAAGCAGCTTGAGCAGAGTGCTCTTGCCGCTGCCGTTGGCGCCGACCACTCCGATGCGCTGGCCGGGCTGCAGAATGAGGTCGAGACCCTGCAGCAGCTGAGAACCGCCGAGCGCCTTGTCGACCCCGGAGGCCACAAGCAGCCGCTTGGTGCGGCGGCCCGAACCGGCCATCTCGATGCCCACCTGAGAGGTCGCCAGCTCGGCCCGGACCTGGGCGAGATCAGCTGCCAGGCGCTCGGCCTCGTCGATCCGCGCCTGAGCCTTGGTGGTTCGCGCCTTGGGTCCGTGCCCGAGCCAGTCGAGCTCCCGCCGCACCCGGTTGGCGAGGCTGTCGCGATACTGGGCGCGCGCCTGCAGGTACTCGGCGCGCCTCTTCAAGAATGTTGTGTAGCTGCCGGTGGCGGTGAATGTGCCGCCAGGGTATTGGGGCGCCACCTCGAGCACCCGATTGGTCACCCGTTCGAGAAAGGTGCGGTCATGGCTGATGACGACATAGGCGTGCAGCCGGCTCGAACACAGCATCTTCTCGAGCCACAGGATGCCGTCCAGATCGAGGTGATTTGTCGGCTCATCGAGGAGCAGCACCTCGGGGTCGGCGGCGAGGGCGGCGGCAATCGCAAGCCGCTTGCGCCAACCACCCGACAGCTCGCCGACCGGCTGCTCGGGTGACCGGAAGCCGAGCTGGTCGAGCGCGATGGCGACCCGGACCTGGCGTTCGGTCTCGTCCTCCTTCGTCTCCGGGTCGAGCGCCGCGCCGCGTGTCGCCACCTCGATCACCGTAGCCGCCGAATCGAAGACGTCGTCCTGCGTGACCATCGCGATGCGCAACCGGCGGCGGCGGTGGAGCTTGCCGTCGTCAGGTTCCTCAGCGCCGGACAGGATGCGCAGCAGCGTCGTTTTGCCGGCTCCGTTGGGTCCTATGATTCCGATGCGGTCGCCCTCGGATATGGTGAGACTCAGCTCGTCGAACAGGGTTCGGGGCCCGTACGACTGAGTCAGCTTGCGAGCGGTAATGAGCGACGCCATGCCGCTGAGAGTATACGAGCCGCGATCACGACAACTTTGGAACTCATCGAGACGAATACCGAAACCGGTGCTGCCCTCCTCACAATCAAACAGTGCAAACCGCAGTACCCATCCGAATAGGCACCCATGAAGGGACCGTGGAATGACGCGTGTTGATGTGGCGCGATGACTCGAAGCAACAGACTCACGGCAGTCTGGGCGTGCGCGCTGGTCCTGCTGTTGGCCGGCTGAGCCTCCATCCCCACCGGGTACGAGCAGGTGCCAGTCAGACCTGATCGCAGCCGGAGCAGACACAGCTCGGTGCCTTTTCGCGGACGTCGCGCAGGCCGACGGCTCGCTGTCCGGAGTGCGTCTGATCAGCAACCCGCGGGAGGTCTTCCGTGCCCGATTCGACGTTGCCGACCTGGCGGAGAAGAGCCCCGACCTCCAGTACTATCTGTGGAAGGGCGATCTCACCGGCCATTTGCTGACCTTCCGTCACCCGCTTGCGTGACGCGTTCCGGCGGGCGACCCACCAAGTTCATTTCCAGCCGGAGGGAAAACGCCACGTTGGTCGGCATTTTCCAACTGAGATGACGATTTCTTGTGAGGCAGATCATCAATGGGTTCGTTTTTCCGGCCTGAATTTGACACAGCCGGTCTTTCGTCCTAGATTTTGTTTAGAAGCCACTTCGACGAGGGATCAATCGGCGTTCAATCCTGATGGGCTTTGGACGTCGCAACAGGGTCCGGGGCCGAGGGCATGCATCTTGGGGAAGCGCGAGGCGCTTCGAGGAGGGCCGGATGCGGCGAGAAGACCATTCGTTGATGGATCTTCCACGATCTCGAAGGGACCCGAAACACCCGCCACGATCTCCCTGCCGGTCGATGATAGCCGGCACGGTATGGCCCGAGTTCATCCCTGGTCCAACCCGCGCTTCTCACCGGCTTCCAGCTACGGCCGCCGATGCACCACGCCCAGCTGGGTTTTCTCGCTTCGGGGTGCTCGACGTACTGTCAAGTACGACTCCGCGCCCCTCAGGTCGAAAACCCAGCTGGGCGCGGCACCTCCCCGCCCTCGCCACGAAACCCGGTGAGAAGTGCGGGCCAATCGGGAGTTGAGATGGAGCGGCAGATCGATCCCGAGGTCGTCATTGGCCGCTTCTACGACGCCGCGTCCGAGCCAAAGCTGTGGAGCAACGCGCTCGATGCTGCGAGTGAGTTGCTCGAGGCGGACGCAATGCTGCTGGTCTACGGCAACTTCTCGGCAGGCGGTCTCCGCATCATCGAAGCGATCGGTTTCGACCCCTGTGCCCTCGGTACGTATGCCGGCAACCACCTCAACGACGACGAAATGATCCGCGAATCGATGGACGGCCCGGCCGGCATCATCGTCTCGAGTGCGCGGTCGTTTCGCGGCAAGCCCTTTCACCGGACCACCGTCTACCGGTGCCTCCTCCAACCGAGTGACCTTTCCTACATTGCCGGCGCGGCGGTCTTGAACACGCCGGAGGTTCACGCCTCGCTGTGGATGGCCCGCTCGGACCGATCGCACGATTTTTCGATCCATGATGTGCACGACTTTGCAGGCCTTTTACCGCACGTGACACGGGCGGTGACCGTCCACCACCGAATCCACCAGGCCGAGTTTCAAGCCAAGATGGCGATCGGCGCATTCGACAGGGTGGCGGTCGGTGTGGTGCTTCTCGATGTGAGAGGCGCCCCCGTCATGAACAACCGCGAGGCCGAACGCATCGCGGGAATGGAGGACGGGTTCGTGTTGCTGGCCGATGCGCTGGCGGGTGACAGAATGAACGAAACCAGGAATCTGCGCGACGCCATCCGTCGCGTCTGTTCAAACGGCCCGGCGATGGAGCCGTCTGGGGCGGGTACGGCCCGCCTCTCGAGGCCGTCGGGACTGCCTGATTTTCACGTCGTAGTGCTCCCACTGCCGAGGCGGTGCCAACCAAGCGATGGCAGTGGCGCCACTGCAGTGCTGTTCATCACCGATACCGAGAAAGCGCAGAGCCCGATCGACCACCTCTTCGGCGACCTGTATGGCCTCACCGACGCCGAGGTCTGCCTGGTGGCGCAGCTCCTGGAAGGGGGAGGCCTCACCGCCGCGGCTGAAAAGCTCGACCTATCGCGCAACACCGTCCACTCGCAGCTCTCCAGTATCTTTCAGAAGACTGACACGAGAAGCCAGAGTGAGCTGCTGACTCTCATTCTCACCTGCGTGGCGCCTGTCGAGGGCCCTGCCGAATCCTCTGGTTTCGACATGCAGGCGTTGAAGCCGCGACAAATCCGGTAGCCCAGGGCAATCGGCTGCCTCTCACCCGTTTGGGTGATGCGTCGATCCCGGCGCAGCTCGATGTTCAAGAGAGATCAGCGAATAATCGCTTCTCTGCGGCTGCCCTAACTACAAGGGTCGGCGCACCAGAGGGGGCTCCGATGTCGTCACCCATCATCGACGTTCATACCCACATCTTCAGCGCGTTGGACATCCCGCTCGAGGGCTACCTGCTGTCGAGGCGCTCGGAGCGCCAGCTCCCCGCGGTGTTTGACCTGATGATCTCGGTCTTCCCCATGCCTCAGCTTTTCGGGTACGTAGCGAAACGGGCGCGAGAGCGATGCGTCACACGACAGCTGGATACGGACACGAAGAGAGGGAGGTTCTACACCTTCATGCTGTGGTTCTACGGCGTTCTCGCCAATCAGAAATTTCTCGACTGGGAGGACTCGCTCTCGAGCTGCTCGGAGACGAACGCCAAACTGTTGACTGAGACCTGGGGGGATGTCGATCTCTTCGTACCGCTGATGATCGACTACGAGTACTGGTTCGCCAACAGCATGGACAACCGTCTCGGCGACCAGATCGACACCGTCTTCGAAAAGGTAGTCCTTCCTCACAAGGGGAGGATCCACCCATTCGTACCCTTCGACCCCGCGCGAGAGCTCGCCTACCGAAAGGCCAGGATCAATCCCGACGGCCAGCTCGAGGGCGATCGGCCGATGACGCTTGTGAAAGAGGCGATCGAGGAGAAGGGTTTCATCGGCGTCAAGCTTTACAACTCGCTCGGCTACCGGCCGCTCGGTAACGCCGATCCCGAAGTGTCGCTGAAGCGCCGCCGGATTGCCGTCCGCAACAACAAGATGACCTACCTCTTTGACGGCGAGGAGTACGACGGGGTCCTGTGCGAGCTCTACGATTACTGCGTCGACAACGATGTGCCCATCACCGCCCACTGCGTGATGAACGGTATCGAGGCCTACCCGGGAGCGAGCTTCGATTTTGGAAGAGCAGAGTTCTGGGATGAGGTCCTGCGCCAGGACAGATACAAGAAGCTCCGCCTCAACCTCGCCCACTTCGGCTGGAACCAGGCGCCGGACCAGGGGTTCTCTGGCGACGACAGCTGGGCCAAGAAGGTCTGCGAGCTGATCGTGAAGTACGACAACGTCTACGCGGACGTCTCCCACCACAGGGTGTTGACCGACAAGGGAAGGAGGAGTTTTGTCGAGGGATATCGGCAGATGCAGGAGGACTACCCGGGCGACATCGAGAAGATCAAGAAACGCATCCTCTACGGCAGCGACTGGCACGTTCTGAGGAGGATGCGAGGTTACCGAACGTTTCTCGAAAACTACGAACGGGTGCTCACAGAGGCGGAACTTTTTTCAGAGGACGAGTTGGAGGACTTCCGAGGAGACAATGCGCTGGAGTTTCTGGGATTGCTCCCAGGTGCTGAGAACTATGAGCGACTCAGGAGTTTCTATCGGGCAAACGGGATCACACCGCCTGCCTGGTTTGGTGTTTTGGACCATCGAGCCGAATCAACAAAGGAGGTATCTCATGCCAATCGAGAAAACCAAGAGACTGCAGCCTTGTTCTAAGCCATGCACCAAGGTGCTGAAGTTTATGACCGACCGGGAAGTGGCCCCCAATGTCGGAACCAGCCTGCCACCCTATAAGAAGGTCAACGGCTACAGCCATATCAACCTGTTCGTGCGCTTCACCCAGGAAGATGCGGGTGAACCACCGGTCGATCTGGGAGTAGTTTTCGCGTTTGACAGCACGGGCACCATGGGCGCTCGAAGATATGCCAATCTCGAGGAAAACCTTTCCGGCCCTCAGAGCACGAACTTCATCGAGGTCTCCGGAGCCGGAGCCTGGCATGGCAGCCAATGGGACATCAGCTCCTACCTGGCTCGCCTGCCGGTGATGGGACCCTATATCCAGGTCTTCGTGTACAACCGGGCGCCGGTCGCTCGAACGGTCAGCGTGTGGGGATACCTGGTGGGGTGAGACAACCGGGTTAGCCCGGTCTTCTCACCGGGTGTCTGCTGCGGGCTGCGAATGGCAGCCATCTGTCGTGTTTTTCGCAAATCGTGTTCCTCAACGTAGTGCGACTACGCCTGCGTCGCCCGATTCGCGAAATACCCAACATCTGACGACCCTTCGCAGCCCTGGTCACGAAACCCGGTGAGAAAACCGGGCTGGCCGACCCGCATCACATCAGCTCGGGCGCGTAGCGCCGAATCCGTGCTTCAGCGAGGCCTCCGGCGTGCCGGGTGAGCATCGAGATTTCGACCTTCGAGAGCCGTTTCAAGTCGGTCTTGATGGCCGACGCGAAGGCGGCGTCGCCGACCTGAACCTCGCCCTCGGTGCTGTCGATCGAGAACCAGAGCGGCTTGGGTCCAACACCTGCCTTGTGACGGTGCTCGATGCGGTCGAACTCGAGGCCGCGGATCTGCTCCATCATGATGCCGATGCCCTCCTTGAGCACGATCGCACCGGACTGGGTGGGTCGGTCGTCAATCGCGAAGGGCTTGCCGCCGTCGCTGATGATCACGTAGTCGAGCGCGTTGCGGGACCTCAGGGTCGGACTCACACCCATGTTGTCGTAGACCCCGCCGTCGGTGAGGGTGACGTATTCGACCGCGGCCGCAGGCGGGTAGACGTCCGGCTCGATGCAGAGCGGTGGGAACACGGGCGGAAAGGCCGATGACGCAGCGACAGCCTTGCTGATCGGGAAGTCGGCGGCGTCGACCACCCCCAGCTCGTGCTCTCCCATCTCCTCGGGCTTGCCACCGCCGGCGACGAAGAAGAACAGATTGCCGGTGGCCAAGTTGGTGGCGTTGAAGTAGATTCGCGGCCCGCCGGCAAGCGCGCTGAGCGTTTTGCCGTCGAACAGATGCTTGTCGTAGGAGCGGGCGAGCTTGGCGACCCTGCCTTCGAAGGGATCCAGCAGGCCGCCGATAACCGACGATACCGCGATCGACCTGGTCGACAGGTACTCTTCGAGCTTGTCGAGCGCCGTGCCGGTGCCCCAGTTTAAGGCCAGCACCCCGCCGGCAATGCTGCCGCCGCTGACGCAGGACAGCAGGTCGATCTTGTCGAGCAATCCGATGTCATCGAGCTTTTTCATGACACCGAGGTGGAAGCACGCGGCCCGAAAACCGCCGCCGGAAAGCGCCAGCCCAATCCGTTTCTCCTCGCCGTTGATCGTGATCGCCATGAGTCCCTCCCTTATTGTTTTCCGTAGTTTTCCCATTGTGACCGCCGTCTCGAACTCCGCCCGAACTCCGGCCGGCAATTCGGTCACCCTGGCCGTATCGAGGAATGATCCACTGGCCACTGCCGGCTCCGCAGTCTACGTCTCGAGCGCTACACCACCACCAGACTCTCGGCGGCGCCGCGTCACCCGCGGTCATTCGTCCACATTTCAAAGAAGGACAAAGGGGTCCTTGGCCACCCAGTCGACTCCGGTTCCGTGGTAGTCGCTGGCCGTCAGCCGAACGCCGGCCGACTTCCGCAGCGCCGCGCGCGGCGATGACGAGGTACTGTCACCGCCTCCGGACTCGAAGGCCAGCGGGCCCACCTTGACGCTGCCGGAATCGAGCTTGAGGTCAGGCACGTTGGTGGCGTGGATGGCCACGTGGTAGATGCTTCTCCCCGGCTTCCGGTAGAAGATCAACGAGCCCGGTGTCAGGTCCTTGGTGCGCTTGATGTCGGGGCAGTCTCGGCGGTCGAAGTAGGAGTACAGCCCGCGTGCGGTGGAGCGGCCGCCATCGTACAGCGTGGGCCAGGCCCGGGCGGTCTGCATCAGCGCAATTGACACGAAACCGCTGCAGTCGAACCCCCCCTCGTCGGACTCCTCACCGCCCCAGGAGTACAGGTAGTCGCCGACCATTCGGGCGGCCATCAACACAAGGAACACGCGCGCGTCGGTAACATTACTCATTCCAGCCTCCGCAGTGATAGACTTCGTATTGAAGATACCGGATCTCAACCGTTTTGTGGACCAACCGCCGTGCGATTTTGTTGATCGGGGCAGTCGGCGGCGGCAACGACCCTCCGGGAGACCGACCATGACGCAGAAAGCGGCCTGGACTTTCATGGTGTTCATGGCCGGCGACAACAACCTGTCGTCGGCCGGTGACGCCGATCTCGCCGAGATGCGGCGGATCGGTTCCAGCGACCGGGTCCAGGTGGTGGTCGAGTTCGATAACGCGGGCGATGCCGGCACTCGCCGGATCCGCATCGCCAGGGATGGCGTCGGCGAGGCCGTGGAGACGCTGGGCGAGACCGACTCGGGCAGCCCGGCGGTGCTGTCCGACTTCATCTCGTGGACAGCCCATCACTACCCGGCGGACCGCTATGCGCTGATCCTGTGGAACCATGGTGGCGGCTGGGCGCCCACCGAGGTGGACCGGATCGCCCGCTCGGTAACCTCGCCCGGATACAGCGAGCGGGAGCTCGCCGAGCGTTCCGCGGGTCCTCTCGGGCGAGTTTTCTTCAGTTCCTCCCTCGAGCGGATCTTTGGCCTCGCCAGCCCGACCGAGCGAGCGATCTGTTCGGACGACGGCTCCGGTCACTCGCTCGACACCCTCGAGCTGGGGAAGGTGATCGCGCGAGGCGCCGAGACGATTGGCCAGCCCTTCGACCTGTTGGGCATGGACGCCTGCTTGATGAGCAACCTCGAGGTTGCCTATCAGCTGCGAGACGATGTGCGTTTTATCGTGGCATCGGAGGAGAACGAACCGGCGGACGGTTGGCCGTACGACCGCGTGCTCGACCGATTGGTCGCCGATCCCGGCATGGCGACCGCGGATTTCGCGCGCCACATCGTGTCCGACTACGTCGACTCCTACGCAGAGCGGGGCTATCTGGGGGACGTCACCCAGGCCGCGCTCGACCTGTCGCGGATCGCCGATCTCACGACGCCGGTCGATGCCCTGGCCGGGCGGCTGCAGGCGGTCATGCCGGCAGTGTATGCCGATGTCTGGCAGGCTCAGCGCCGGTCGGCGCGGTTCTCGCACAACACCCTGTGGGATCTGGGCCAGTTTTGCTCCGAGCTGGCCGAGCGATCGGCAGACCCCGAGCTTCCGGCCGCTGCGAGGGCGGTGGTCGCGGCCCTCGACCCTGGCGAAGGGCGACCGCTGATCGCGGAGCATCATCGCGGGCAGAAGGTGAGCGGCTGCCGCGGGGTCACCGTCTACCTTGTGTCGCCGTTGACCGGCCTGTCCGCATATTACGGCGAGCTGGACTTCGCCACCGACCACGGGTGGTTGTCCATGTTGGAGGCCTACCACGCAGTCTGAAGAATCGCACCGCGGTGGGGCGGGGGCATGAACCGCTACCTCGACCTCGATCTCGAGCTCTACGACTACCGTCGGGATGGCGACGGCGAATCGCTGCGAACCCGGGTGACCCGGGCGCGGGTAGGCGCACAGCGCGAGAGCGGCGCGCCGCG
>RCNG010001531.1_pt1 | contig 11493 bp, 7 predicted proteins | sample 2041371 | NCBI WGS metagenome assembly RCNG01 (sample SAMN09708227, study PRJNA481090) | Marine sediment metagenome, whole genome shotgun sequencing project. | biome: marine sediment; feature: ocean; material: sediment; isolation source: Sewage treatment plant 1 marine sediment (STP1) ... | reverse complement strand
AAGTCCCGAGCCCCGCCCACCCAGGAGGAAACACATGGCACGCCGACGGCCATGAACTGGAGCTGCTTGAAACCGCACTTCCCCTCGTACACCGGCTCGCTATGCATGGGTGCGAGCCCGATGTCGATCTGTTGGAACTCCTGAATCTCTTCATCGAGCTTCCAAGGTCGCAACTGCACCTCCACCGTGCCGAGCGCGAAGTCGTCGCCAGCTCCGACCACTTGAATCTCGAAGTCATACCCCTCCGCGCGAAGTTGCCGCAGGGCTGGCTCGACCAGCTCGAGTTGGTGCGCCGTGGAGTGCGAGCCCACCCATCCGATGCGCGGAGCGCCCTCAGTACGAAGCTCGCCGTCGAGTCGACCGGGCAAGGGGGGCCAGGTCTCCGCAGAGACCACAGTCGGCACAACCTCGACTCTAGAGTTGACCTCACGCGCGCGGCTGGCGAGGTAGTTCGAGCCTGCGATGATGCATGCGGCGTGTCGCATCGTGTACCAGCACTTGCTCGGATCCTTGAGCAAGCGTGCGGCGATCGGATGCGTCGACCTCGGGAGGTCGAGATGCCAGATTGCATCATCAAAATCGAAGATGATCGGCAAGCCCTTGAGCGAGCCGAGGATGAACTCCGTGTATGCTGGGCCTACCAACGCAGCCTCGCGCTGAATGAAGACAGCGTCGATGCCTGAGGCCCCGGCTGCCAATGCAATCCTGCGGAGTGAACGGGACGCGAGATACTTCGCCTTCTCGAGTCGGTTTCCCTTCGCATAGAAACCACTGAAGACGTCGTCTTCAAAGAAGGGCTCGAAACGCACGTCCCATCCACGGGCCCTCAAATATGGAAGCATCTGCGTCAGGCGGAAGCGTGTCGCCCCGGAACGCTCCGGATAGGCGGCCAAGGCAAGAATTCTTGGCTGCCGACTCACGCTTGACCCCGAGCTTGTCGAGCCGCTTCCCCCATGTTGCGACTCGGCCAAACGAAGCGCTCACCAAGCACGCGATACTCGTCCAGCAGCTCGTTCAGCGCGGCCAGGTTCTCGCCCGTGTGCGTCCCGAAATTGTGTGGATGCCACCAGAGATGGAAGTCGAGTCCTCGCCGGGCCGCATCCCGCATCGCAGCTTTGATCCGATGGATCCGCATCGGATCGAGCCGGCGGCGTGGGGCAGAGTACGGTCGAAGAAACAAACCGGCACGAAGTGGCACTACCCCGCTGGGGTCGGAACGCGGCTCGTCTCCGTGGGACCCTCCAAGGGGAACGTAACTGTCGAGTAAGCGCAAACCTCGATGCGCGAGATTCTCTTCGTCGGCTCGGCGCGGTCGGTAAGGAAAAAACCTAGGCGGGATTCGGTAGGCTCGAACGCCCTGCCGTACCAAAGCGGAGCTGTACGCCGGATTGTACTGACCACGTGGGAAGACAAGTGACTCGGTCACCCTGCCAAACGGCTCGCCTATGGCGGCCGCGGCCTGAAGATCCGCCTCGAAGGCTTTCTCTGTCTGCCCAGCCTCAAGGCAGTAGTAGTGGGAAAACGTGTGCGAGGCGATCTCCTGCCCTGACGTCTCCGCGATCGTCTGAAGGAGGGACGGCGCATAGTGAAACGGATCGCTCCGCTCGTCCTCGCCGATCTTGTCGAGAAACGAATAGGGATCGAGCCGAGGTTCTGCATACGTCGGACGAATCTCAGGCAAGTGATCCAAGAGGTGGCGCTTGTTGCGAGCGAACAAGAACCCGACGGTCGCCCACGTCGCGTGCACGTGGTGCTCTTCGAAGCTTCGTAGCACCTTCGGAATCGCATCACGCGCGCGAAGGAAGTAGTCCTTCTTCTCCGATAGACTCACGACGTCACGGACTCCCCAATGAAGCTCGAAATCCAGCGAAATGATGAAGCTTCCACGCCGCATCAGACCGTGTCCGAATCGCAGTAACTAATGTACCAGCTTCGACGATCGCTCAGCAGACCAGCCAGGGACTGATCGAGCGTCCGAACGCCGAGGTGAAGCTCGATGGGACGAAGCTTCTCTGGCAGTACCACGAACCCTACCTTCGAATAGGCCCTAGCGTTTGGAGAGTGCCCAAAGCTCCAAGCCAGCACCGCCTCAGCCCCATCGGACGCCATGCGGCTGAGACAGCTGGCCAGCAGCGCGGCACCGACCTCATGACACCCCGGATCGTACAGGAGCTCGATCACATAACCGATCCTTCCGCCGTGCTTGTCGACCGTCGTGTACGCACAAAAGGCGATGAGCCGCTCTTCCTCGTAGACGCCGAGGCACTCATACTGCTCGGCAGGCTTCGTGAGGCGCCACCGCAGATAGGCGGCGTTTCGATCAACAGCAACCAAGACGTCGGAAGCGAAACGCGTCCAAAGCTCGTCCAGCTCGGGGCCGAGCTCGGTCAGCAGGCGGAGCTCCTGGTTGGCTTGTAGCTTCGGGCCTCCAATCGGAAGGCGTAGATCCGGCAGCCGGCTCAGCCACCCACCGAACGGTAGCTTCGATGCAATGAATGCGGTGCTGAGTGGCTTCACCAAGAAGGGAACGGGATCGAGAGACGACCAGCCGAGCTTTCCGAAGAAGCCGGGCGCCGAATTCGCATTTGGAAAGCCATATATGAACGCCCCACCGCGATCTTGGAACCTTTGATACACAGCCTCTGCCGTCTTGGTGAAAAGGCCCCGTCCACGGAAGTCCGCGTCGACCAAGGTGTCCACGGACTGGGCCGCCAACATGCGAGCTCCTCGAACTCGGACGAATGTAGGCTGGACGGCATAGATCCCCGCAATTCGTTCCCCGGAGACGGCCAGGTCGACGAATAGCTCCTGGCTGGGATTCTCCAGGTACTGCCAGCGAAGTGCGTCGATTCGTCGCCGCGTCCCGTTGCGCTCGAAGCACTCCCCGAATGCGACGAGGTCGGCTTCGCTAGCCTCCATTGCACGCAGCTCAAGCGGTGCAGTCATCACGCCGCGCCTAGCACGCTTCGCGCGCTGCTGTGAACGTCCTTTGCGGGAGAACGAACGCGACCGGGCCTCCGCAAGACGAACAGCAAGAGCACGAAGAACGGTAAGATGGGGCTCCGATATCTCGACAGTGTTCCGAGGTTGGTAGATGCGAGCCCTACCGCGATGCCGAACGAGACCACGAACACGACACAGAAGACCAGAAACGGATCATCCAAGATCTGTCGACGAACGCCGTCAAGGTTCCGGGTGAAAAGGATGCGTGCGAACAATACCGTGAGCACCGTGGTCTCGAGGGCATTGGCTAACATCAGCAGACCGCGCGCCTCGAAGATGAGGGGGCGGAAAAGCGATGTCAGCAGCGCCAGCGGCGCGTATAGGAGTTGGGCGCCAAGCGTGGTTGGCATCTCGTCGCCCAACGCATAGTTGCTGCCGCCGCGCAAACCGCGACCGATCTGCTGAAGCTCATGGGTGTGGATGCTGAAGGTGTCTGCAGCGTACTCAGGGAACTGGTGACCGAGTAAGACGATACCGCCGACGCCGAGTGCAGCAGCGGCGGCGAATGCGGCGGGGCGAATGCGAAGCCGACCTCGCTTGAGACTGCGAGCCCAGTAGTACCAACTGCCGACTGCGAGAACGAGCGGAAACATGATGTAAGGCTTGATGAGCATGACCGGTACGGCGCCGAGCCCCATGAGCACCCAGCCTGGAGCTACGCGGCCCTCACCAATCCACAGATGAACGCCATAGAGAATCCAGCCGAAGCCGGCCACTGCTGCCGCCTCCTTGATCAAGCCTGAAGACCAGAACACGAACGACGGTACGAAAAGCGTCGCGATCGCCACGGGCCAACGGAACGTGGGATCGACGTTCGCGCGGAAGACGCGGTACATGGCAAGCTTTCCGCAAAGCGACAACATCGCAAAGGCGATGCACGTGGCGTACTTCGACGGACCCATGAGATAGAACGACCAGGCAGCCAGCGCCGACATTGAGCCGGTCGCTGTTCCTGCACCGATGATTGTCAGTGGAAGACGGGGCAACCCATGCAGCAAGAGCCTCGTCACCTCTGGAATGACGTGAAGCGGGTCCCGCTCCATCATCTGCGCCAGGATCTCCCCGTAGCCGAAGTACAAGAACATGTCGCTACTGCCGTAGAAGCTCAGAACGATCGGTACCTGCGCACAGGCAAACCCGAAATGCATGAAGAACGTGGCCGTCACCCATTTCCGCTCTCGGCGCGAGAGCCCCACGGAGCACAGTGCCACGAGAACGGCGCCCGCCACCGTCACGAGCAATACAGGAAGAAGTTCGTTCATCGTGCCATCGTCAATATTAGTACCGTGTGCCCTAAGCCTCGATGTGCCTGCGGTTGGAATGCCACCAGGACTGGAACATCAAGATAGCCCAGAGCCGGTGCTCGTGGTTCCCGCGCCCCGCTTGGTGCGCTTTCCAGGTATCGGTGACGACCTCAGGCTCGAAGATGCCCCCGCCCTCGAGCTCATTCTCGTCCAGCAAATCCGCCGCCCAGTCCTCGAGCGGACCACGGAGCCATTGTCCCACGGGCACCCCGAACCCGGTCTTCGGTCGATTGAAAAGACTTGGTGGAACGTGGCGAGCAAGAACCTGCCGCAAGATCCACTTCTGGGTCCGGCCCCGGATCTTCCATTTCAGCGGAAGTCTCCAAGCGAATTCCACGATCTCGTGGTCGAGTAGTGGGACGCGCGTCTCCAGCGATACGGCCATCGAAGCTCGGTCGACTTTCGTGAGAATGTCGTCAGGCAGGTACCGCGTCAGGTCGTAGAACATCATCTGCTCCGCAAATGAGGCGTCGAAACCATCGTTCGCGATTGGCGTGTCGAGCTCCTCAGCACCGGCCATGACCCGGGCTGGATCCGCCCAATGAGACCGAAGTCGCTCGTAGAATTCGTGCGGTGTCTTGACGTCAGCAAGCATGGCGACCTTGTGCAGCTTGTCCCCCGGAAGTCTGAGCGCGCCACCCAGACCCAGCGCGCGGAACGCCCGGTCCCAATCGTCGACACGGAGCAGTTGGAGCGCACCAAGCGCGTTTCTAGCACCCCTAGGCAGACGATTGGCAAGCTCCCATAGCCGGGGAGCCCATGCGTGGCGGTTGTACCCCGCAAAGAGCTCATCACCGCCATCCCCCGAGAGTGACACTTTGACATGCGAGCGGGTAAGTCGCGACACAAGGAAGGTCGGGATCTGCGAGGAGTCTGCAAACGGCTCATCCCAGTGATGTGCTACCTCCGGGACGATGGCCAACATATCCGAGGGGTCGGCGATGAGAGTGTGGTGATCGCAGCGCAAATGTGCGGCGACAGCTTCCGCATGGCTTGACTCGTCGTATCCGGAAACGGTGTTCCCGATGCAGAAGGTCTTTACCGGCTTCGAGGCACCCTGCTGCATCATCGCCACGATCGCGGAAGAGTCGATGCCTCCGGAAAGGAACGCCCCAAACGGCACGTCGGAGCGCATCCGCAAAGAAACCGATTGTTGAATCCGTCGCTCGAGCTCATCGATTGCCTCTTCGCGGCTTCCCTCGAAAGGCTCAGCCAGCCCCGCGGACGCGACTTCTCGTGCGTCCCAGAAACGGTCAGCTGTGCCCATGCTCCGCGGTCCGTCGAACTGGACAATCGTGCCTGGTTTCACCTTCTGAACTTGCTCGACGATGCACTCATTGTCAGGGACAACCCCGAATCGAAGAAAAGAGGCGAGAGCAGAGCGGTTCAGCCGCGGCTCAAATGACGGAAGCTCATACAGCGCCTGGAGCTCGGAGGCGAACGCGATACCGAAGCTGCCTTTCACGTACAAGAGAGGCTTTATCCCGAGGCGATCTCGGACGAGGGACAAGCGGCGCGTTTCGCTGTCCCACAGCGCGAAGGCAAACATGCCGCGGAACCGCTCTAGAGCCTTTCGCAAGCCGAATGCCTCAACCGCTTCAAGCAGCACTTCTGTGTCGGAGTGCCCTCGCCACTCGATGCCAAACCCTTGCCGTTCAAGGTCAGCGCGAATTTCCGGCGCGTTGTAAATCTCGCCGTTGAAGGTGATGCAGTAACGACCTGAATGGGACCACATCGGTTGCTGCCCCCGCTCGCTGAGGTCGAGGATCGACAATCTTCGGTGCCCAAATCCGATGCCCATGTCGCTATCGAAGAAAATTCCCGACGCATCCGGACCACGATGTGCGAGCGTTTCCGCCATTCGCTCGAGCCACTGCCGGACATCCGCCTCGGCGACCGAACCCGCGTACCACAATCCCGTTATCCCGCACATGTCGGTTGGTAGCCCCTCGAAGCAGCCTGCTGCTTCACGCTGGCTCGAACATAGCTGCATCCAGCCCAATGGGCACGCCCAACCAATGGGGGCTTTGAGTCGGCGGGACAGATGGTCTAGCCTGCGCACGCATGCGATTTGTCCACGTCGTCGGGGCGAGACCGAACTTCATGAAGATCGCGCCCATCATGAGGGCTCTCGCGAAACACCGCGGCGTGGAGCAGTTGCTGATTCACACGGGCCAGCACTACGACCCAAAGATGTCACAGGTCTTCTTCGACGACCTCGAGCTCGCCTCCCCAGACATCGAGCTCGGCATTGGCTCGGACCGGCATGGCACACAGACCGGCCGCATGATGATCTCGCTAGATCGCGCCTTCACTGAGCTTCAGCCCGACTGCGTAGTCGTAGTGGGCGACGTTGATTCGACGGTGGCTGCGGCTCTCGCGGCAGTAAAGCTCCGTATTCCGTGCGCCCACGTCGAGGCCGGTCTCCGCTCGTTTGACCGGTCGATGCCGGAAGAAATAAACCGCATCATCACTGATGGAGTAGCCGATCTGCTGCTCACTCCGTCCGCTGACGCGGACGAAAACCTGTTGGCCGAAGGCGTCCCATCGACGGCGATACATCGCGTTGGGAACGTTATGATCGACACCCTTCTGATGCATCTAGAGAGCGCAAAAGCAAGGCCAACGCTCGATTTCTTCGGGGTGACGCCGCAAGCCTATGCGCTCGCGACATTGCATCGCCGCTCGAACGTGGATAGTCCGATCGTTCTAGAGGCGCTGCTTGGCGCAGTCGAATGGATCCAAGACAGAATTCCGGTCGTCATGCCGCTTCACCCCCGAACCAGAAAGCGCCTCGAGGACCTCTCGCTGATCGGTAGGGCGAACGCAATGCCGGGTCTCCATTTGAGCGAACCTCTCGGCTATATCGATTTCCTCTGTTTGACTGCATCTGCGAAATTCGTCTTGACCGATTCGGGCGGGCTTCAGGAGGAAACCACGGCACTCGGAGTTCCCTGCCTCACGATGCGCCCAAGCACCGAGCGCCCTGCGACGGTTTCGGTTGGAACGAACATCGTCGTGGGCTCCGACCCGCAAACGATTCAGAAGAGCGTCGAAGATCTTCTCGCCGGTCGTGCGAAAACCGGCTCAGTTCCCGAGCTCTGGGATGGACGCGCGAGTGAGCGTGCCGCGAAGGTCTTGATCGACCACGTCCGCGTCGTTTGCGAAGGCTGACCTTTGCCGACACGACTAAGAAATCTGGGAGAGCGCTTGAAGGTTGGCGCGCGGTGGTCGAGCGCCGAGATTCTCCTGAGCGTCCCAATTCGGCTCGGCACCTTGGCGATTCTAGCGCGAATGCTGACTCCGACCGAGTTCGGGATTTTCGCCGCAGGAGTGACCGTCATCGAATTTGCCCGTCCGCTCAGCACTCTATCCATGGACCACGCGCTGGTTCAGAGTAAGAAGCTGACGGCAGAAAGCATTGCGTTTGCGTCCGTATTCGCACTCGGTCTCTCATTGGCCGTTGCGGTGATGATGGCCCTCAACGCAAACCTGGTCCTCCTGCTCTACGACGACCCTGAGGTGCCGGGCCTGCTCGTGGCACTGGCCTGGTCGGTACCTATCGCCGCCGCGTCCAGTCTACTGCTCGCGATCTTGCGGCGCGAGTTGGCGTTTCGAGCGCTATCCGTCATCGCATTTATCTCCTCCACCGTCGCATCACTAACCGCGGTCGCCCTCGCCGTGGCAGGCTGGGGTATCTGGGCGTTGGTCGCTGGCTACTACGCCGACCTAGCGCTCAAATTGGTTTTCGCAGGCTTGGTCGTTCGCCCAGACTTCGTTCGCCTCCGAATCGGGCAAGAGACCCGTAAACTGCTGCGGTTCGGTGCTGGCAGCACACTATCGTCGATGCTGAATTTCTGGGCTCTCCACGGCGACTACGTAATCATTGGCAGCGTGCTCGGTCCGAAGCCCCTGGGATACTACAGCCGCTCGTATCAGCTGATCTCCACCGTCCCGGGCATGCTCGGCCGCCTGCAGAACATGGTCCTATTCCCCGCGTTCTCCCGAGCACAGAGCGATCGAAGCTACCTCGCGAAAGCCTTGCGCGTTGGCACCGAGGCCACCGCCGCCTTGACGCTTCCTTTTTGCGCCTGGGGTCTGGTCCTTGGGCCTGAGACCATCTTCGTGTTGCTGGGACCCGGCTGGGAAGAGGCCGTCGTTCCATTTCAGATCCTCGCGCTGGGTCTCTACTTCCGCTCGACGCAGAGTTTCGCTGCGAGCATCATCTTGGCGACCGGTCACGTGTTCTCCTTTTCCGCATGTCAGGGAATCTACGCGGTTCTGATCGTGGTGGGCGGGCTGTTCGGAGCTCAATGGGGAATTGCCGGTGTCGCCATGGCGACGCTCCTGGCGCTATTCGTTTTCTATTTGCTGCTATACGCACTTGCGGCTCGCGTGAGCGGTGCATCGCTGTGGTCTCTTCCTCGTGTTCACGCTGGCCCCGTGCTAGTCTTCGCCATCGTCGTTGTGACCGCAGCGCTCGGACGGACCTCGCTCCGAGGTCTCGACTGGCCGCCAATCGCTGTCCTGGTCGGAAGCGTATCGCTGGGTATCGTCGCCTTGATCGGTCTGACCCGGCTGCTCAAGAACCGACTCTGGGGCGACTTTCTCTACCAACAGGGACAGAGCACCCTTGGGCTGAATGCGCCCGCAACAGAAGCGAAGAACCAGGAGCACGATGACATCAAGACGTGAGCTCGGGTTCAGCCGTCCGATTGCCCTGCGCCTACCGATCGCGGCCGATACAGCCAGCCTTTGCGCGCTCGTCGTTATCGGACCGCAGCTCTTTGGAGGCGCGTTCCCCTGGTCCGTCTTCGTGATTGCGGGGCTTTCGCTCGTCGCTCTTGCCGCGGCGCTCTGGGTGCATCGATCTTCGCTAACCCCCACGATCGATCGCTTGTTCGTCGTGATGGGTGCGGCATGGCTCTGGACCTGCGTCCAGGTCGTTCCACTGCCGCCTGGCATCGCCCGCTGGCTTGGGCTGGGCTCCGTCACGAACGCTGAGCGCCTGCAAGGTCTTGCTTGGGCAGGCCACATCCCTCTCACCATCTCTTCCGACCCGGGTTCAACTGAACTCCAGATCCTAGTTGGCATCACGATCCTTGCCGCATTCCTCGCGGCGAGGATGGGCGGACCATCCGGACTGAGACCGGTCGCGATCGCGACCGTGGTCTCCGCCCTACTCCTTGGTGTTGAGGGCATCGCGCACCGCGCCGCCGGCGCAGACGCTGTGTTTGGGATCTATGCGCCCAGATTCGTCAAACCCCAATTGTTGACGCCCTTGATGAACGGCAACCACCTGGGCGGTCTTGCTTTGATGGGTGCATTGATCGCCGCTGGGCTTGCCGCACAACAGAGGGATGGACGATCCAGGCTTGCCTGGGCGATCGGCTCGGGCGTGTGCGCGAGCATCGTCGCCCTTACTTTCTCGCGCGGTGCGATTGGGAGCCTGCTATTTGGTTTTATTTTGTTCGCAGCCTGGCTCGCGCGAGGCGTGCGATCTGACCGCCGCAGCGCGGCTATTCCAGCTGGCGCGGTTGGAGCGGCTACCGTCGGCGTCCTAACGTTTGCAAGCCTGGAACCGATTCTAAGTCGCTTCGAGACCCAAGGTTTCGACAAGCTTGCAGTCGCTGGCCGCGGCTTGCGATTGTTGCACGGCTCAGCGTGGTGGCTCGGGATCGGCCGAGGGGCGTTCTCATCCGCCTTTGTAGCCGAAGAGGGGTCTTTGGCGCGCTATACACACCCAGAAAACATACTGGTTCAGTGGACGACCGAATGGGGCGTACCCGTCGCGCTAGTGCTGCTCTTGGTCTTGGCACTCGCGTTGTGGAAGCGACTCCGCGCGGCAGAGCAGCCGTTGGTTGCCGGGACCTGCATCGCAGTTCTCGCTTTGAGCATTCAGAATCTGGTCGACTTCAGCCTTGAGATGGCCGGCATCGTCGTGGTCGCCGCCGTCCTTCTGGGCGCCCTCTTGCCCGCGTCGAGCGAGTCGCATTCGAAACCCTCCCTACGGCTATCCACGGCCATCCTCGTCACCTTCACTTTGATTTTGGGCGCCTTGGGGGCCCGGGGCCTCGAGAATGACACGCAATCGATCGTCGATCGGCTGACACGCGCCATGCAATCCGACGACGAAGCCGCGTTTCAGTCCACTATGCATCGGGGACTCGCGCTTCACCCGGGTGAGCCGGCGTTCGCACTCCTCGCGGGAACGTACGCCGGATTGAAAGGGTACATGGACGCGCCGCGCTGGTTGGGGGTCGTGATGCAAGAAGCGCCGGGCTGGTCGGCTCCACACGTGGTGGCTGCGCAATGGCTATGGGACAGAGGCCAGCTAGACCAAGCTTTGCTCGAGATCCGCGAGGCAGAAGAGCGACAGCCCGGCAGCGCGAAGACCGTTTTGTGCGAAGCGCTCACTCGCTTCCCGACGATGGAGCGCCTCGAGCGAGCAGCGCCCAGCGCGGACCTGCGCGTACCGTTCCTGGACCGCACCTCCGCATGTCCGGGGCTAACTGCCGAGCTACGAGCTGAGATCGACGCTGCGATCTTGCAGAGCGAGCCGACGCAAGTATCGGCGGTCCTGCGCGAAGCGCGCCGCCTCAGTGCCCAAAAGCGGTCCGATGAGGCCAAGGCCCTCCTCGAAAATGCGGTGGAGCGTCACCCCGAAAACGTCAGCCTTTGGATCACGATCATCGGCGCACATCTGCGCGACGGGGATGCCGAGGCGGCAAGGTTGGCGCTGGCCCAGGCAAGGTCGAGCGGCCTCGACAGTCGAGCATTGACGGAGGCCCAGGCACGCATCGAGGCAGCTTCGGGTGAAACCGCCCAGATGAGGGGTACGATTACCCGCCTGCGGGGGCAATCCCGGGGCCAGGCATCGCTGGTCGCAGCATCCTTCATCTTGGAGGGCCAGCTTGAGGCTTCATTGGGGAACATCGACGAGGCTCTCGCGGCATACCTTGCCGCTGATGTCGCGAGCTCGGCCACAGCCGCACTGCAATACGCCGCCGCCCTTGCGCTCAAGTCGGGACGAACGACGCGGGCACTCCGCATTTATAGGGCGCTCTGCGCCCGTCAGCCTCGTGGATCCGCCTGCGCCCAGGAGGCGCGGCTTTCGAATGAACCGGGGGAAGCGCCGCCCGAACGGCCCAAGCCTTGACCGTTTCCCCCAAATCGAGAACGCTAG
>RCNG010001530.1_pt1 | contig 11497 bp, 12 predicted proteins | sample 2041371 | NCBI WGS metagenome assembly RCNG01 (sample SAMN09708227, study PRJNA481090) | Marine sediment metagenome, whole genome shotgun sequencing project. | biome: marine sediment; feature: ocean; material: sediment; isolation source: Sewage treatment plant 1 marine sediment (STP1) ... | reverse complement strand
AGCAATGAAACGGCGTGCGGTGATTCCTTTAGCTGTGGCATTTCTCGTTCCCCTGGTGCGTATGATTGGCCTTCAGTCTACGTCAGGGAATTATGAAATTTCACAGAAAAAATTTCACACTGTCAATTTTACAACCCTAAAAGCGGATGACTACACCTCCGCTGAATGAGCGATCAGTACCCGGCAGCCTCGCGCCCACAGCGATATCAGAGCCGCCGGCACGGTTCACGCCGGCAAGATGGTCCTCATAGGCCCTGTCGAGGGCGTTGTTCACCTGCGCTTCGAAGCGAATCGACTCCGAGGGGCTCCAGCTGAACGTCATATCCAATAACGCATATCCCGCGGTTTGTGTTTCGTCATTGAACGAGGCAACCCGATTCTGGTGAGCATAAGCCGTAAGTCGCGTACCGAAAAACATTGATTTATTCGCGTAGGTGATACCGATATTCGCATTGGGCGGAGCCAGTCGATACAGGTTGTCCGAGATGTCTGTACGCTTACCCTGAACATAGGTCGCGACACCATCAATGCTGACTTGCTCACTGAGACGATAGTCCCAGGCCAGATCGACTCCCCAGATTTCCGCATCAGTATCTGAGAACTGCAGTGCGGCCTGGCCGGACATCATCATCGACATCATATTGGCGGCAGCATTATCCGATGGCGCACCCTGAATGTAGCCGCTTATGTCTTTGAAAAAGACTTGTGGGGAAAGACTGAATCGATCGAATGACGCTTGAAAACCCAGATTCATCTCGTTCGATCGTTCGGATTCGAGCGTTCGGTCACCAACGTAAGTGCGACCATCAGCGAGACCACCGGTGGCTTGCATCGGCAGCCACAGGTACAGCTCTTGATACGACGGCGCTCTCGACTTGCTGGCGATTTCTGCACGCCACTCGAGCTTGCTGGTCTTTTTCAAGCGGTACTTGGCAACGACGTCAACATCATCGAAGCGAAGATCGCGATCGCCGGCGTTAAAGTCGTCAGCCAAAACCTGCGCGGCTGGCGCCATAATGCCCGCGAACGACACCGCGCCGGCGTCTGTTTCAACACGTTTGGCACTCAATCCTATTTCCAGTTCCGCCGATTCGATATCAAGAGTCCATTCTGCGAAAACCCTCATAAGATCACGGTGCACGTCAGAAAAATTGGCAATTCGAAACATTGGGTTCGTGGGATTCGTAATCGAGGAATCGTGGTCAGCAAGGACGCCGTCAACGCCGAGTCGAAAATAGGAATCGCCAAGATCGAAGCGACCCGCGAGTGAATAAGACTCGCCATTCCCCGAGGCAGTATTGAGTCGCTGCGTCATTGCTGGCGGTGCTGCTCGCAGCGAGAAATTGTCCATTAAGTGATCAACGTTATTAACGGCCACGTGTCCTTCGATGGAGGTTCGTGGCGTCATTGCGTAAAGAAAGTGGCCTCCTGCCAGGTTCGTATCGATCAGACCAATATCCATCGGTAGTGCTGGCGTTCCCGAATCAGTTGTTTCGAGTTTCCCTGCAAACACAACGAGGTGACTGTCACCGTTGGTGAACGCGTAGCTCACGTCGTATCGTTGTCGGTCCAGCATTGATGGTTGAATGTCACCGACGGACGTTGATTGATTGCTGCCGCTATCCAGCTCGGTGATCAATGACAGTCGGTGCGACGAATCCGATACTGTGAATCGTCCTGCCGTCGTGTGCAGGTTCCCGTTGCTGGAGTAACGACTGCCGATAAAACCAGACAGTGACATCGTGTCGCCACCGAATTGTCCCCGCGCGAGCCGAGTTGACAGGTGTCCGCCGATCGATTCCGGCGCAGACGACACGCTGGCAATGCCGCGTTCCACGGCGAGTGATTCTGCGATCATTGGCGAGATGTAAGAGAGCGGGGCATCCATCGCATTGGGGCCGCCGGAGACAACGGCGTGATTATCGATCGTAATGGCAACGCGGTCGCCATACATGCCGCGATACTGGGCGATGCCCGTGATGGCACCATTGCGATTGACGTCGGCACCCGGCAGCGCCTTCAATGCCATGGCCGTATCGACCAGTATTTTCTGGTCGACCGCTACTTCAATAAGTTTTGACGAGACGCTCTGGTCAGCAACGATAATCTCGTCAATGACATCATCTTCGTCCTGCGCCATAACGGGGTTGACTGCGAGCAGCAATAACACCGCTCCGTGTCGGATTTTCATGGTAGTGCTCCTGAATGACGATTTTGTGTTGCGATCTTAGTGTCGCAAGCAATAGGGGGATGTCGTCAGTCAGGCAGGCGGTGCGCGAGAACGGTAAGCGGATAAGGGAGAGGAGCGGACTATCTGTGCTGATTCTGGAAAATACTGGGGGAGGCTCTGTTCGGAATCGATATCAACGTCGGCTTGATCGACGGCCATTGCTGAAAACAGCAGGTGGCCGATCTGGCAAAGGTCGGGTTCGGCATCAGCGGGTGAGTCGCCACTGTTGCCATGATGGTGCTGATGCTTCGCTGCGGCAGACCCTGGCATTACGAAGCCGGGTGGAAGCTGCTCCGGGCAGAGTTCGAACACGAATCCGTCGTCGGAGGTTCCGGGCATGTATCCAAGCGGGGTAAGAGCACGGAGCAATAACCCGGCAGACAGGACAATAGCTACGGTTCGCTTGAGCACAGGATAGATCATGACGCTTTGAAGTCTAGCAGCTCTCGGCGCCAGACGTGATCAGGGAAAGACCGGGAATTAGTAAGGGAATCACCCTAGTGCAAACCGCGCTTTCTAGTAAACAGCGTTGCCGAGAAACTCAATTAAACTGGCTTTTGCAGATTTCTGCTCATCCCAAAGCTCATAGGACTGCGGCTTCGGTCCCGTGGTCTGAACTCGAATATCACCGGAAGCCGCGATCAGTCGCAGTTGGTCGACGGTGACTTCGTAGTACGCGTCTGCTGCCGATGACACAGGTCGCAGATAGACCGGTTCGCTGGCTCCAATCGCCGTGGCCGTCCAACCGGAGAGCTCCAGGGGAAGAGGCTCGCCGTCTGCATAAATCACTACGGACTCAAATCCATCCCGCGATTCTCCAGTGTCGCCGCTCTGCATCGTGTTCCAGATTCCCAGCCAAAGATAATAGCGAAACCCGCCAGCGCGGTTGACCTCGAGCGGCGCAAGATGCACAAAGTTTCGTGCAAAGGCCGCTCTGCCGGAGTTGTCTCGGTAAAAAACCAGTGGGGTCTCACTGTAAGTAATCGTTACAGCAGTAATCGGATCGAGCTTATTGCGAATGGTCCCATTGCTGCTGCCGCATGCAGTCAGCATGAGCAATGCAATTCCGGCGATAAAGTTTTTTACGGTCAAAAGAATGCCTGGTAGCCAAGGTTGACGAAGTAAAATTCGCGATCCGGGTTCGTTTCAGTCTGCTCGTTTCTGGAAAATTGTTTTCCAGCCTCAAATTCGATGCGAAATTTCTGGCTACGCCGATACTGAATCCGAATGCCGGGCGTGTAAACCCAGTCGGTGTCACCCGTGGAGGAACGTTGACGCTGATCGATACGTAATCTTGGGTTTATGCGCCACGTCCTGCCAAACGGGTACCGGCTGTCAATCGTTAGCGATACGACGCTAGAGGTGTCCGAGTCGGAGTAGCGTGCGCTGACAATAGTGACGTCGCCCTCCTTAAGCAGACTACTGGCGATGACGCTGGTGGAGTAGTAGCTGTAAGTGTTCGCGGGGTTGGCCTGAACGCCACCCGACTCCGGAGTCGCGTCGATATCTGACTGACTCACATCCGCGTTGATCTGCAGTTTCGGTGTCAACGAATGGGTCAGGCCGAGTGTGACTGTCGTGGACAAGGGGCTTCGATCAAACCCGAATTGTCTGATCTCGTCGATAGAATAGAGCTCAAGCAAGTTCGAAAACTCAAGGACAGGCTGACCGATGAGTGCGTTGCCGGCGCTCAGGAACGGGCTATGTCTCCGATCGAATGAACCATGCATTGAGAACTTCGATCCGAATCGCCAGCTCCCTTGCAGGAAGGCGCTCCCCAATTCACTGTAGGACGTATCGTAATCGATCATGCCCCACAGGCTCTGTTTGTCGCCGAAATATCGAAACTCGCCGCCGACAGCCTCCCTGTCGCTGACGCCCTCAATATCCTGTTCGATGTAATAGACGCCCAGTTCCAGACCATCAATCGGGGGGCGATAGTTGACGCTAGTGCCGTAAAACGATCGGGAAGAGTCGACTCCGTCGGATGCCGAGTAGGCCGGTTTTCCATATACGGCACTGATGAGAAAATTCTCGCCAAGCTCGTAGCCGAGATTCAAGCCGTCAAATCGACCGAGAACACCGCCCGTGTTTCGAGACTGTCGACCGATTCGCCCACGTAAACCAGTGACGGCATCTGCAAGATCGGCGTACGCATAGGAAACCCGTAGCTCGTCGCCAGATTTCGTGCGCTCGCTCAAAAAGTCGTTTCGATTGCCTGTCGATAAGCGGCTACTGAAATCGAGCCGCTCACCGCGTCGCCGCACATCGAAATTCAAGTCGGAATAAAGTGCGGACTGGCTGACTATCTCGTCCTGGTCATTCGGCTGATTAACGGCGCGTCGATAATACTGAGAAAAATAGGTTTGAAACCGCCAGTCACTCTGCCTTGGTGCCGGACTGCGTCCCAAATCGCCGCCACTTGCGGCGACTTGCGTGCCGCGACGGTCCGTGGCGAGGAGCGCTGCCAGTCGCTGGCTAACTCGTGCAGCGCCGTCATTATCGGGATACAGAGACAGGTAGCGTTGATACTCCGCTCTTGCATGCGCCATCTGTCCGTTCTTTTCCCGCGCCAATGCAAGATATTCTTGCGCCTCCGGCTGACGGGTATTTTCGGGGAGCTGCAGCACCTTCGTATAGATTTGAATCGCTCGCGAAATTTCGCCGGCAATGATGGCTTTTCGAGCCTGTTCCATTAATGAGTCGACTTTTGAGCCTGCGCTGCCATCACCTGCAGTCTGGCCAATCAGCGGCGCCGCCGCCATTTGCTTTGCGACCAGCACTTCGGTAGTCGTTGAGCGCGAATCGACCTGATCAATCCAGGCCCCCGGATAGTCGATCTTGAGTTTGGCTAATGCGTCGTTTGCACTGCCGGCGGAGTCGAAGGCGCCAAGCCGGAGGCGGTACCACTGCTTACCATCGACAATAACTTCGGTGTAGTAAAGACGCTGACTCTCAAGAACCTGCAGGTTTGGCGCGTCGGCGACCGTGGGAATTCGCCGAAACGATGCGAGGTTGATTGCCCAGTCCGGGAGAATTTCGGTCGGCCGCTTGACCTGTCTGTGTGAAACGTTGGGCGCGGATTGTGCCGTCGCGAGCGGCGTGGCGGAGGTGTCGGATGGACTGACCCGAACAGCGACGTCAAACGACAATGAAAGCATGTCGACGTCGAAATCGACAGGTTCACTGAAAATCAGCGTCAGTATTTTTTCCCCTGACGATTCACCGTCGTATTCCAGTTCGACCAAATGGGCTTTGTCGGCATTGAACGGTCTAAGCCGGCTTCGTGACTCCGCGACGGTTGGCGACACGCCATTGCAAATGCTGGTCGGCTCAAGGTAAATGCGCAGCCGGTCGCCTCTTTCTCGCGGCTCATGCCGCAGGTACTCCGTCTTGCAATTGAAACGCACATTAATTTCCGCACTGGAGTCATCCTCCGAATCGGCGACGGATACTCTGGAGTTCGCTATGAAGCCTGACGCAGCGAACGCGTGCGGCGCAGCGAGCAACAACGCACAAAGTAATCCGCTCCCAATCTGACGATTCGCATTGATCAGAAGTCACCGCCGGAGATTCGATGTTCCGGTCCGTTACGAGTTTTCTTGATCGTTGTAAACGAGGAGTTCGTGTAAACGTGGCAGGCACCGGAACAATCGCGCAGCTCACTGGCGGTGTACTTAATGTCCGGGTTTTCAGATTTTTTGTGCGGGCCTGATTTGTAGTCGCCAGCATGGCAGCCTGCGCAGTCGGGCTGAAATGCGGGAAATTGCCAGTTAACAATTTCGCTGTTGTTCTGGTGGCATTCTGTGCATTGAAGATTGCCGCGGTGATCGAGCGGTTCATAAGGCAGACCGGTGTGGCTGAAATCGGCGGGAGTCCAGGCGTTCGGGTTGTGGCACAAGCCGCAATCCTGTGTGGTATTGAAATGACCCGGATTCTGGCCCGTCGCCGCCGTGCCGTTGTGACAGGACGAACAGGAGCCGAGAACCTGATCGTGATCGACCGTCGTGACCGGTTCCCATACATTGGTATTGTGACAATCCTCGCAAACGTTGGTCGTCAGCACGTGCAGTGGACCCTTGCCGGTGGCGTCGGTACCGTTGTGACAGCCAATACAATTGTCGACGATATTCACGTGATCGAAATTCGCAGGCACCCAGGCGACGCTCGTGTGGCAGTCGTCGCAGTTGTTGCCGCTCGTAATATGGGTCGGGTGCTTGCCGGTGGCGATTGTGCCGTCATGACATGATTCGCATGTCCCGATAACCTGTGTGTGATCTACGGCGTAAGTGGGCACCCAGACATTCGACGTGTGGCAATCCTCACAAACATTGCTTGTCTGGATGTGGGTCGGGTCTTTGCCGGTTGCGTCGGTGCCGTTGTGGCAACTGGCGCAATTGCCGGCAATGTTCACGTGATCGAAATTCGCGGGCAGCCAGCCAATCGTTGAGTGGCAGTCGTCACAATTGTTGCCGCTAGTGATATGTGTCGGATTCTTGCCGCTTGCAATAACACCATCATGGCAGTTGCCGCAGGTTCCGATAACCTGGGTGTGGTCGACCGTGAATACCGGTGCCCAGACATTCGACGTGTGGCAGTCTTCGCAGACATCCGTGGTTTGAACGTGGGTTGGCGATTTGCCGGTGGCCTCGACGCCGTTGTGGCAGCTCACGCAATTGCCGGTAATACTGACATGATCGAAGTTGGCCGGTAACCAGGCGACAGTCGAGTGGCAGTCATCGCAATTGATGCCGCTTGCAATGTGAGTCGGGTGTTTACCGGTCGCTGTCAGACCATCGTGGCAGGAGCCACAGGAACCCAGAACCTGTGTGTGATCAACGGTATCAGCAGGAACCCAAATATTGCTGTTGTGGCAGTCCTCGCAGACATTCGTTGTCTGTATGTGAGTCAGATTCTTGCCGGTCGCTTCAATGCCATTGTGGCAGCTGGTGCAATTCCCGGTGATGCCCACATGATCGAAATTCGCAGGTCGCCAGGCGACGCTTGAATGACAATCGTCACAGGTATCGCTGCTGGCGATGTGCGTTGGGTGTTTGCCAGTGGCAATGACGCCGTCGTGACATGAGTTGCACGTGCCAATCACCTGTGTGTGATCAACGGTGAAGGCCGGGGCGAAGATATTCGTGTTGTGGCAGTCCTCGCAGACATCACTGGATTGAATATGAGTGACATCTTTACCCGTCGCGTCCACGCCATTGTGGCAGTCGATACAATTGCCCGTGATATTCAGGTGATCGAAGTTTGCGGGTAACCATCCTGTCGTCGAATGGCAGTCATCACACGTATCGCCGCTCGTAATATGGGTCGGATTCTTGCCAGTCGCGATGGATCCGTCGTGGCAGGATCCGCAGGTACCGATCACATCGAGGTGATCGACGGTGTCAGCGGGCGCGAAAACGTTCGTGTTATGGCAGTCTTCACAGATCTCGGTTGTCTGTATGTGGTTGATATTCTTGCCAATGGCGTCTGTACCGTTATGACAGCTGCCGCAATTGTCGAAAATATCGTCGTGACTGAAGATCGCAGGCAGCCACCCGGTCGTGGCGTGGCAATCGTCACAATTCGTTCCACTCGAAATGTGGGTGGGGTTTTTGCCGATGGCTGTGACGCCGTCATGACAAGAGCTGCAAGTGCCCAGCACCTGGGTGTGATCTACAGTGAAAGTCGGTGCCCAGACATTCGACGTGTGGCAGTCCTCGCAGATGTTGGTCGTCTGAATATGTGACGGAGACTTGCCAGTCGCTTCAACACCGTTGTGGCAGCTCGCGCAATTACCGGTGATATCCACGTGGTCGAAGTTTGCCGGCAACCAGCCGACCGTGGAGTGGCAGTCGTCGCAATTGGTGCCGCTTGGAATATGAGTTGGGTGTTTGCCGACGGCCGTAGTGCCATCATGACAAGAACCGCAGGTGCCCAGTACCTGTGTGTGGTCAACCGTTACAGCGGGCTCAAAGAGGATCGTGCTGTGGCAGTCTTCGCAGACATTGCTTGCCTGTATGTGTGTCACGCCTTTGCCGATCGCGGTAGCACCATCGTGGCAGCTCACACAATTCCCGGAGATGCCTGAATGATCAAAACGTGCCGGAAGCCATGCAGTTGTGCTGTGGCAGTCATCACATTGATCGGTACTGGATATATGGCTTGGCGTTTTCCCCGTTGCCTGGGCGCCATTGTGACAGCTGACGCAACTGCCGGTTATCGAAGAATGATCCATGAATGCGATGACGGCCCAGCTTGGCGTAATATGACAGTCCGAACACTCGCCAGTCGTCAAAACATGATCGGTAGGCTTGGTGGAGGCACGGACGAGATTACTCTCCGTGTGACAGCTCGTACACGTTGAGTTTGTGGGCCCAAACGTACCGCCAACATGGCAGCCTTCACAGGTTACGTTTGTATGCGCACCGTCCAGAACGAAACCGGTACTGAAATGATCGAACGTTGTCTGTGCTTGTGCAACGCCAGCTGCCAGCAGTAAGACGAAAACAATCGTAATCGTAATGCGTTTCATTGTACCGACCTCACGTCGCTAAAGGAGTCAGCTGAATGGCAGCGACCGCAGTCGGGACCAAACTCTCCATCATGTAAATCACTGGATTTGTGGCAATTGCCGCAGCTTCCGCCTCCGAGTTTCATTCCGCTGAACGACGTACGATGGCAGTCATCGCAGCCGACATCGACGTGCGCACCTGTGAGCGCGAAGTCTGTTTGCAGATCGTGATCGAACGTCCACGAGGTCCAGGCAACCGGGTTGTGGCACGAGCCGCACTCGTCGTCGAAATTACCGCGGTGCGGATCTTCTTCCTGATGGCAGGAAACACAAGCGGACTCCGTCTCGCCGAAAGTCTGTGTCTTATGGCAATCGGTGCACTCCACATCGTCGTGTTTTCCGAGCAGCGGAAATGGGCTGAGATCGTGATCGAAAAACAGAGGATCCTGCCAATTCACTTCGGTATGGCAATTCTCGCATTGAGTGCCGAGAGACTTTTCGTGCACATCGTCATCCAGGTGACAGGACTCGCAGGTCGTTGTGAGCTCGACTTCAAAGATCGGATCGACATGACAGTCGTTGCAGGCCGCTTCCAGATGACCGCCAAATAACTCGTATTTCGTGTCCGTGTTGTGGTCGAAGAACGGTTCTGGCCAGGCGTTGCTGGCATGGCATGTCTCGCATTGTTCGCCATTGTGAGCGTCGTGGTTGTCATCTTCGAGATGGCAGGAAATACAGGTTGTTTCCATTTCGTCGTCAAATGGACTTTCCGAATGACAATCGCCGCAAGTGAGCTCCCCGTGTTTGCCCACGAGATCGAAGTCCGTATCCCTTGAGTGATCAAAGCTCGAGTCATGCCAATCGCTCGGGTTATGGCAGCTCCCGCATTGATTGCCGCTGCGCCCATGATGCGCGTCATCTTCGGCGTGGCAGTCGACACAGGCGGAGGGTGGCTTGGCGAAGGTTCGATCCTCATGACAATCCAGACAAGCCGCTTCGCCGTGTTTGCCGAGCAAGGGATATTCTGTTGTTCCGTGGTCAAACTTGCCTTCCAGCCACTCGGTCGGCTCATGACAGGTAACACACTCAAAGCCCATCGTTTCCTGATGCGGCTCGTCTTCACGATGACAGTCGACGCACTCGGATGGCGCTTCTCGATGCTTCAAATCCGGTTCATGACAGTCGGCGCAGTCGGCCTCGGCGTGAGAACCTCCCAGCTCGAAGTCGGTGAAGCGATGATCAAACGTAGCTTCGTCCAGAATAACGACGACCGCATCTCGTCCCTCGTGTTCTGTATGGCAGCTGGAGCATTGATCGGTCTGGACTTCTGCGCGAAGCCCATGAAATCCTTGCTCGCCACCGACGTCGCTTGCGACATCTTCATGACAATCGAGGCAAAGTTGCCGTTGCCCTTTTTTGTCGAATAATTTGTGGCAGCTGGAGCACTCGCTTTCCAGATCCGCATGCCCCTGGATGACATCACCGGGCATGACGAGCGTCTCTATATCCTGAGCAGCTGCGTTATGTGATGTTACTAAGGCAATTGTCATCACTAGTCCGAGTAATAGAATCCGTTGCAAAAGCGTTTGCCCGTCCTTCTAGCTAGTACATGTGAACTGCGAGTACATGCACGAGCGCAGAGATGATCAGTAAGATAAATAGCGGCATGTGAAACACGTGCCACAGCGAAAACAGGCGTTCGTAAACAGCCAGGGTCGCCACCTGTCGCATGAGTCGGGCCTGCTGTGCCGCATAGGTGTTCGCCGTTTTGCGAAGGCTTTTTGCGTTGCTCAGGAACGCTTCTGACTCTGCGGTTCGCGCCCGCAGTTCTTTGTTGATCAGGAAATACAAACGAACTCGAACAACGTAGTACTTGACCGTCCAGGACAAGCAATGACAGATACTGATCGAACGCGTAAACTTGTCGCCCATGAGCTGCGCCGAGCAGGCATGTAGCTCTGCAATGAACTTGGGAAAAATCACAGCGAGGCCGCGGCTGTTTTCCATGGAATCAGAAATTTCATCGCGCAGTTCCCCGATGTTTGCATGCTTCCCGTAGAGACCGCGATGAATGCGCGTGTAGAAATAGCGGCCGACTAATCCGCTTATCGTTACAGCAATCATGCTGTATAAGGCGACCGTGCTGTTGATCGCATCGACGCTGAAATTGCAGTGATACAAAATGAGCAAGGGCCCGACGAGGCCGAGGATCATGTGGATCCTGAACCAGTGTTTGACCAGGCCCATGCGGCGTAACAGGGATGACCGCTTACCGGCCGGATAGAAAACCAGCAACAACATCATGCTGCCGCCGACGATTCCCAGCCAGTAGCCAAGGCCAACGTTCGGATCAACCAGTTTGTTGCCGCTGAGCAGCCAACCCGCAACCAGCGCAATGGCCAGTAGCGAGTAACCGTAGAGGGCGTCTCGCGACTTCTTGGAAGATACCTTCTCAGCGGAGTCGGTGTTTGTTTGAGCCGGAGCTACCAGCGTTGTCGTTTCCAACATCGTATTAGACCCTTACTTATTCTATTGTCAGATCGAGATGCCGGTTATCGGCAACGATGAGTGTGTCGGATTTTGCTTCCAGGCCCTGTAGTGCGACCGTCGCGTCGCCACCACGGGTGATCCGTGCGATGACAACAACCTCACTGAAGTTGGATAATGTCATCCCGGCTATCATCGATTGGCTGTCGTTCAGCAGGAAGTCGAGCGGAAGTTCCGAGGCAGGACGTTGCAGTATCGCCAGCGGCGCC
>RCNG010001529.1_pt1 | contig 11497 bp, 12 predicted proteins | sample 2041371 | NCBI WGS metagenome assembly RCNG01 (sample SAMN09708227, study PRJNA481090) | Marine sediment metagenome, whole genome shotgun sequencing project. | biome: marine sediment; feature: ocean; material: sediment; isolation source: Sewage treatment plant 1 marine sediment (STP1) ... | reverse complement strand
CCTATGTCGACCTGGACGAAGGGAAGTGGCTGTTCAGTCAGGGTGATCCGGCGCGGCGGTTTTTCTTAGTGCTTGGCGGCCAGATTCGGCTATTCCGGCTCTCGCCGGAGGGGGCGGAGAAGGTTATCGAGATCGTCTCGCCCGGACAGACGTTTGCCGAGGCGCTGATGTTTCAGAGCGCCCCGCGGTATCCGGTCTGCGCCGCGGCGCTGGAGCCAGCGCGGCTCATCGCGATCGATTCAAGGGCGTTTTCGACAATGTTGCATGAATCGGTGGATACCTGCTTTGTGCTGCTCGGCGCGCTCAGTCGGCGGCTGCGTGGTCTGATCGGTGAGATCGACAACCTGACCTTGCATACCGCGAAGAGCCGCGTCGCACGCTATCTGCTTGCCCACGTGCCGGAGAACCGCCGCGCCTTCGAGCTCGATGTACGCAAGAGTGTGCTGGCGTCCCGCCTGTCGGTGAAGCCCGAGACCTTTTCTCGTGTTATCAAGCAATTGAGCGAGGACGGTATCATCTCGGTGCATGGCGGGCATTTTACCGTCGTTGACCGGGAGGAGTTGATCGTCCTCGCTGAGCTTGCCGACACGCCTGAGCTTGAACCGTTGCCCTGCCGCCCTGCCGACTCAGCGAGTCGGTAGCACCGCGGGCGACATCCTCCGGCGCCGACGTCCGGCGACGTACGTACCCGGCCTATCCGAGGTCGCTATTGGAGCTTTAGAGCAGCGGTACTAATGGCTGGTCCCCTCGGAACGGGTGATCTTATTGAAGACGTTGTATTTGCCCGATGGCTTCTTCATTGGTAGCCGCTTGATCTCCTTCAGGGTCTTGGCATCGTAGATCACCACGGCACCGTCGTCGTCCCAGATGCTGACCAGCGCATAGCGGCCGTAGCGGTCGAATTCGACGTGCGCGGCCGTCTTGCCCGGTTCCGGGCGCAAGGTTGCGACGATTTCCAACGATTGTTTGTCGATGACGTGCATGGCGTCGCGGTTGGGTCCGAAGAAGACGTCGACCCAGGCATAGGGACTCTGCTCGTGGCTGCGGGTGAAGAAGCCGGGACCCAGGGTCGGGATGCGCTTGACGGTCTCCCAACTCTCCAGGTCGATGACCGAGAGCTCGGCCTTTTTCAGGTGCGGCGTCATCAGCAGGGTGCGCCCATCGCGCTCCCAGGTGATGCCGGAACTCAGGTGCGGCATGCCGTCGAGGTCCAACTCGGCGATCTTGCGGCGCACGTCCAGATGGACCACCTGGCCGTTTTTCGCGTTGCGGGCCGCGCCGATCAACAGCCGGTAAGACTGGTCGAAGAAGAAATCGTCCAGATAGTCGTCGAGGCGGATGCGTCGCACCGGAAAGGGCCCGCTCGCTTCGGCGACACCCTCGCCCATGCGGTAGTCATGCATTGGACCGTTGTAGACGGGCAGCGGGTCGTCCGCGACCAAGATCTCCCAGACTTCCGGGATGTCTTTCAGTGCGGCGACGAAGCTCTGGCGCGGCGGCGCCGCATAGACGGCGCTGACCCGCGAGCCCTTGCCCGCGTCGTCCTGCACCGGGATCAGCTTCAGCGGGGATAGATCTCCGGCATCGAGGATGACGAGGCTGTGGGGCAAATAGTTGGCCACCGCGACATAGCGACCATCGCCGGAGACCGCCAAGTTGCGAGTGTTGATGCCGGCGCGGACCTCGGCGACCGTCTGCAGGCTATGCAGATCGAACTTGCTGATCCAGCCGTCACGTGAGGCGAAGTAGACGAAGCGCCCATCGTTGGAGAACTTCGGTCCCCCGTGCAGGGCACGACGGGTAGCAAAGCGGTGAATGGGCTCGAGGCGGTCACCGTCCAGGATGCTGGCATGATTGTCGCCGAGCTCGACGACAACGAACAGGTTTAGCGGATCGGCGTCGTGTTGGGGCTCGGTCGGCAGGTCCTCGGGATTGACGAATTGGCGTCGCGAGGCGCTGATCCGGTCCAGTCCCCAGGTTGGTTTCTCGGTCAGGGGTTGGAAGATCAAGTCCACCAATGCCAAGGCATCCGATTCCGACAGGCGATCGGCGAACGCCGGCATCTGGCTCGCCGCGCGTCCATGCAAAATTAGCTCCCGTGCCTGATCCCGTGTCAGGCGTGCGAAATTCTCCGGCAGCAGGGCCGGTCCGATGCCGCCGAGTCGGTCTACGCCGTGACATTCCGCGCACAATTGTTGATACAGATCCGGACCGGATAGGCGGCCGGTATCGGCGTCCAAGGTTGCCGTGGCCCCGGCGCTCCACACTAGCAGGGACGAGACGACAGTCGTGACGGTGAAGATGGATCGCATCATCGGTGACACCAAAAAGCTGCATGATCCTGCAGTCCGCAAAGGACAAAAAGAGTTTCAGCGCTGGCCGCGCGCAGGTTGGCCAAAGGCGTCTTGGCCGCGGCTCTGCTGAATTGGGGTCAGGACGATCTCGTTCATTCCAGGCTTGCCGCGACCCTTGAAAGAGGTCGCCCGGTCCGTCGGAGATCGCCCTGAAGCTGTTTCAAAAACTGGATGCGGTTGCCGCACGCTCTCGAGCCCTGCATAAGGCTCCGGTCATTGTTGGTCCCGGGGCGCCCCCTGGCGGACGCACCCCGGTTGGATCCCTCTAGTAAACGTCGTGTACCGTATTGTAGACGTTGAACTTTCCTGTCGGAGTCACGAGCCGGTCATCCTTGATGACCTTCTTCAACTCCAGGGTCTTGTCGTCAAGGACCACCAGCGCCGATTTTTGGTCCTTACCGTTCCAGACCGAGAACCAAACCTCGTCGCCGGCCTTGTTGTACTCAGGCTGTACGACGCGCTTCGGTCCGTCACCGAGATCGGCCCACTCGGCGAGCGGCAGGGTTTTGTAGCCGGCATCCAGGTTGTCGATATCAAACACCACAACCGACTGGCTGATCTTTTCGACAGGATTCAGGCCCGTATCGACATAGAGATGCTTTGAATTCGGGTGGGTCTTGATAAACAGCGAGCCGCCGCCCTGACCTTTGAGCGTGCGTACAACCTTCCATGCCTGGTCCGGGTGTCCCTCAGGGTCGGTACCGATCAGTACCACCGAGTCGTCGCCGAGGTGGCTCGTCGCCCACACCGGACCGTGCTCGGGATCGACGAAGTTCGCGCCGCGGCCGGGATGCGGGATTGCACCCACCTCGACCATACCCACCAGTTTCTGATCCTTGGAGTCGATGACCGCGATCTTGTTGGACTTGTTGGCAGCGGTCATAAAATAGCGCTTGCTGGCATCCCAACCGCCGTCATGCAGGAAGGGAGCGGCACCGATGGTGCTGACCTTGAGGTTGTCCAGATCCTCGAAGTTGACCAGCAGGACCTTGCCGGTCTCCTTGACGTTGATGATGAACTCCGGGTGTTCGTGGGAGGCGACGATGGCCGCTACCCTGGGCTCCGGGTGGTACTCCTGGGTGTCGACCGTCATGCCGCGGGTGGAGACGATCTTCAGCGGTTCGAGGGTGTCGCCGTCCATGATGACGTATTGGGGCGGCCAGTAGGTGCCGGCAATGGCGTACTTGTCTTCCCAGCCCTTGAACTTGGATGACTCGACCGAGCGGGCCTCCATACCGACCTTGATCTTGGCCACCGTCTCCGGCTTCTCCATCCACAGGTCGATCAGGTTGATCTTGGCGTCGCGGCCGATGACGAACATATAACGTCCGGAGGCGGACAGGCGCGAGATGTGCACTGCGTATCCGGTGTTGATGATAGAGATGATCTCCTTGCTATCACCTTCGATCAACGCGATCTGACCGGCATCTCGCAGCGTGACCGAGAATAGATTATCGAGGTCGAGATCGTTCATCTGTTTGGTGGGGCGATCCTCCGGCGCCACCAGGACCTCCCAGCTCGCCTTCATCTGAGGCATACCGTACTCGGGCGGCTGCGGCGGCTCGTGCTGAAGGTAGCGGGCCATCAGATCGATTTCAGCCTCGGTCAGGTCGCCGGAAGTGCCCCAGTTGGGCATGCCTGCCGGCGAGCCGTAGGTGATCATGGCGCTGAGGTAGGGGGTGCCGAGTTGTCGCGTCTTATCCGTCGTTAGCGGCTTGCCGGTCGCGCCCTTACGCAAAACTCCGTGGCAGCCCGCGCAACGCTGGAAAAAGATCTCTTTGGCGTTTGCATACTCGTCCGAGGTCATCTCCGGACCCTCGGAGGTGATCAGGTCCTTGGTCTGACTGGGATCGACCATGACCGGGGCGCCTTCATAGGCCATATCGGCACCGCTGGTTCCGCTGTGGCCGGCTGGCTCCTCGGCCAGTACCGCACCGACAGCCAGGGATAGGGCGCTCAACAGCAGAAGGCTGCCGGGCTTGAATTGAATCGATAGCATCATGTCTCTCCAGACGTGGATCGTAGGTGATGACGAGAGTTCGGTCGCGGCAGTTAAAAGGTACGCAAGCGGGTACCGATCAGCATTTGATAAATGTCAATCGGTGAGGGGAGCGTGCCCGAAGTCGCTGCTTTGAGATAGATCAAGGCGTTCGGGGGCAAACTGACTATGCTTGCCGCGGAAATCATTGCGTGCGTAAAATGCGGGACTAATTATGCAGCTAACGCATCCACAGCCGTTTTCTCTTCGAGAGCTCATTCAGGCGCTGACGGTGGGTGGTCAGACCTACCGTGCGACCCCTGGGCCGAGCAGTGCCTATGCGGCCATCTTCGCCGGAATCGGCCTGATATTGATGGCTGGCGTCGGCATGCTCGGGGTCTCGCCGCTGGTACTCCCGCTGGCAGGCGGCTTCATGCTGGTGGGGCCGGCTCTGCTCGCCGGGTTCTTCGCCTTGAACCGGATCCATGCGTCCGGTGATCGGCCTCGTATGGGCGATGCGATGGCTGGATTCATCCGTGCACCATCAGGACTCTGGGCCATCGCCGGGATCTGTGCCTTCCTTTTTCTGATCTGGATCACCGATGTTGGCGTGCTCTACGCATTTATGGTCGGTGCCAAGCATCTGCCCTATGAGCTGCCCTGGCTGTTTCGCCTACAGCAGGAGGTCGTCGTCTTCGAGTTTTGGGCCAGCGTCATGGGGTCGCTGTTGGCCTTCGGGATCTTCTCGATATCGGCCTTCTCGGTGCCGCTGCTCTACGAGCGTCGGGCCAACCTGATCGAGGCCATCAGCATCAGTGTTCGGACGGTGTTCGCCAACCTGATTCCGTCGCTGCTCTGGGGCATCCTGCTAAGCTTGGCGACGATTGTCTCGATCCTGCTGCTACCCTTGTTGCTGGTGGTGCTGCCGGTGTTGGCCTATGCGAGCTTCGCCCTCTATCGACGGGTGTTTCCGGTCGATTCCGAGGAGGCTATGGCATAAACCTCCACGTCTCCCAAAGAACGGCGAACGGAAGCAGGTGAATGTCGAGTGCGCAAGCAGATGGAGCGGGGCGTGTTCGATATCGAGGTGGTCAAGCAGGCCAATCAGACTCTGATCGATACCATCGAGGAGAGCTTGCGGATTGCCGACGAGGGCAAGGCCGCGCGCGAAGGCCAGCGCCGAGCTAACCCAGTTGGAAGCCGATCTGCGCCGGACCTTGGTCGCGGCCAGGACCAGCGGGGACTCATCGGAGGACTAGGTGAGTAGGCTGAAGCTCGCTTGGTAGGCGACGGGTCCGTCCTCTTCTCCGGCCGGTGACACGAACAGGTCGAAGCTCTCCAAAACAGGGGAGTGTACCCGGTAGATCCCCTCGGGAAGTTGCGGTCCGCCGGTGCCGTCGAAGTGTAGCGAGAACTGTTCGAGGCCGGGATGTACGGGCCCCTGGCGCACGGCGGTCAACCGCACCACTGCCTCCGTTCCCGCTGAGGCTTTGCGCAGAATGAAGCGCTTGTCGAGTAATGCACGAAACCGATCGCCGGTTCGTGATAAACCGACTGAAGTCGCCATGGATGCAGCGCTCACCGCCAAGGGACCGATGCTTGCCATTGCCGCCACAGCACTGCACTGTACGATAAATTTCCGCCGCCCATTCATTGGCTTCCTCCTGGAGATGTTATCGGTATAGATACCTGGAAGCAGTATAGCAGTGTCTCTGCTGATTGACGCGGCGCTTTTCCGAACCAAAAGTCTTTTGTGCCATTGATGGCCTGACAATACAGAGGTATACTCGCGGCTCCCGCGAAGTCGGGGTATTTGAGTCGCAGCAGTTGCAAACCGGCGATGAGGAGGTTGTGCGCCCGTGCCTGTTAACATCACTTACGAGGAACTCGATGCCTGCCTGGGCGAGGCTTTTGCGCTCACCGGCGGGCAGACTCCGTTGGAGCTGCGACTGATCGAGATCAAGCGGCTTGCCGACACCCCTGACGGACCTGCGGGCCGGTTGCCCTTCTCCCTGCTGTTCCGCGGACCGCTGGAACCGGTGATGCCGCAACGGATCTATCCGTTGCACAACGCACGCATCGGAGAGGTCGAGCTGTTTCTGGTGCCGGTCGGTCCAGATGCGGAGGGGATGTGTTACGAGGCGGTGATCAACTGAGCGGTCGCACGTCACGCCGCATGAACAGGTACACCCCCTTGTCCTCGACTTCCCGGAAGCCGAGCCGCAGGTAGAGCCGCAGCGCTGGATTGTTGCGCTCGACGTGTATCGAGACGGATCTGCGGGTCCGGTCGCCCTCGGCCAGTAGCTCCCGCATCAAGGCCCCACCGATTCCGGCGCCGCGATGCTCGGTGAGCAGGGTGATGTCGATGATGCGGATCTCAGTTGCACGGCGGTCTACGTAGAGCCGCCCGATCGCCACGCCATGGCGCTCGACCACGTCGAAACGCGCTGCGGGAAACACCCGGTGGTACTGGGTGTGCTGGGCGTTGAACTGCATGCGGAGGAAGCCCTCCTTCTCCGCATCCGGCCATTGGACCATGCCCATCTCGTCTTCGCGGGAGCTGGCATACACCCGATAGAGGAATTCGATGTCCTCGTCGACCACGGGGCGTAACGTTACCCCGACCTCATTGTCCACCGGATCTACGGTCACTGCCGAGCGACCTCTCACGGGTCTGTCGCATCAGCTGCGTGACGGGAAGACCCCGGTCAGCGCGATGATGTAGTTAACAGCAAGACGCGGCTGGATATTGGTGTGCGATTGCCCCCCCCCGGCCTGCCCGAGCGCCATGTTCGACATGGCGACGAGGTTGCCTGCAGCCGCGTAGGGTGTCGTGCCGCCGCCGCCGCGACCACCGGTCGCGGGATTTGCCAGCGACGTGTTGCTCGCGGGCGCCTGGGTCGTCGCATTCCCGGCGACCGCCTTGAGCTGATGCGGGTGGGCCGGCAGCTCGGCTTCGCTGATCGTTTCGCGCTCGACACCGCCGGTCTGGCCGAGAGAGCGCGGCGTGAGCCCCGGCCCGATTCCCATGTGAAGCGGCGCACGGCCACGCAAGTCGGGCAGGCCGAAGGTTGTCCTGCCATCCCCGCCATAGGTCGTGCCGAGAATCGAGAACAGTGCCGTGTTCGGCGCGATATTAAGGAGCTGGCCGTCGCAAAAGGCGTAGCCCCTTGGCGCAAAGTCGCCCGCGAAGAGCTTGATCTGGCCAATGAAAGGTTCGGACATCGTCGTGGCTCCTCAGTTGCGAGACGGGAACAGACCCGACAGGGCGATACAGTAGTTGACGACGGCGAACGGCATCATGTTCTCGTGCGACTGGCCACCGCCAGTGGTTCCGATCGCTTGATTACTCATGTCGGCCAAGGGGGTGGCCATGGAGTACAGGGCGGCGTTTGTATCCGCGAGCACCCTGCCGGCAGCTTCCGCGCTGTCCGCCTCATCGGTCGATGCCATCAGTGCGTGTGTGTGCGAAGGCATCTGGTTTTGGCTGAGCGCCACCTGCTCCGAACCGCTTTTGTACCCCATTGAGCGCGGGGTGAGTCCCGGGCCTGTGCCTTGGTGCAGCGGAGCACGACCGCGCAGATCGGGCAGGGCGAAGGTTGTCCTGCCATCCCCGCCATAGATCGTTCCGAGCAGTGAAAACAGGGATTGATTCTGGTTGATGGAAAGGATCTGGCCATCGCACAACGCCCACCCGCGCGGGGCGAAGCTACCGCCGAAGAGCATGATCTCGCCAAGAAACGGTTCCATGAAATTCTCCTCAGTTACGCGACGGGAAGGTTCCCACGAGGGCGATGCAATAGTTGATCGTCAGGGAGGGCTGCATGTTGGTGTGCGACTGACTGGCGCCGACGGCAGGCACATCGGCCGGATTCATCGTCGTCAGGTTTGCGGCACTGCCATAGAGCTGCGCGGCACCGGCGTCCCCGAGCACCTGGCTTGTGACCACGTTGGTCGTGCCCGCGTCATTTGATGCGTAGAGCGCATGATCGTGGTCGGGGATCTCGTTGGGGCCCAGCGTGACTGTCTCCACGCCCTGCTTGATGCCCTGCGGTACATCGGAAAGACCGGGGCCTTGACCTTCGTGTATCGGCACCCGGCCGCGCAGATTGGGTAGGCCGAAGTCTGTCCTGCCATTTCCGCCATAGGTCGTCCCGACCAGTGAAAACAGGGCGGTATTCTGCGCAATAGGCAACAGCTGACCGTCGCACGTGGCCCAACCGCGTGGTGGGAAATTGAAACCGAATGCTCTGATCTCCGCGATAAATGGCTCGGACATGGTCGTTGGTCCCCTCGTTTTTCCTAGTGATACGCCTAAATATAGTTCATGTTTACCCGACTGCCAACAGGATTTCCGATAGCGTTTGATTACCGAGAAGCCCGCTCGACCGTGAAGCCGATCCGGGTGTCGCTGACCAACGCCCGCAGGCGCAGGGGTTCCTCGCGTGCGACCTCGAGATCGGTGTCGAGGAACTGGACCGCCTGTCCCCACGCCATGAGGCCCGCATCCGGTGCGGTCGATACTGTGATGGCCTCGTCCAGATGGAGGTCGAACCAGAATGCCACCGCGTGCAGCGACCCGGCGGCAGAGGCATGTAACAGGATATCGATCGGGCTCGGAGCCTGATCTGACACGCAAGGAGACGGCGCCGCAAAATCGAAACCCACCACTTCAACCGGATCGGACAGAAATCGATGCGGCGTTCGGGCCAGTCGCACGTCCAGGTAGTCGCCCGGGATCCGGAAACGGTCGAAGGCGGACAGGTCGAAGCCCGAGATCTGGCGCACCGGGTTGACCCGGCGCAGATCGGGGATCTCGACAAGTCGTGCATGCACCGTTGCGCTGCGGGGAATGACCCGTGCGCCCGGGGCGGCCAGGTGCTCGATGGCATGGCGCATGCTCGGCAGCACGCCCTCGCCGAGCAGCCCGACGTCGACGATCTCGGAAACCAGAACATTGGCCGGCTCCTCGAGATCCTCGCCGAGACGCAATGCCGTCGACTTGCGATTGACGACCACGACGCGGTCCGCCAGTCGGTTGGCCGTCACCACATCCCGCGCGGCCTCGGCGAGAACGGACGAGATCTCACACGCAACCACCCGCCGCGCGCCGGCGCGCGCCGCCATCATGGCGAGCAGACCGGAGCCGGTGCCGATGTCGAGCACGATCGAGGTCTCGTCGACCGCGCGCTCGATCGCCTGCCGGTACGCTTCGTTGCGGCGCTCGTCGGCGAGCATCGGCCAGTGCCAGGCGGGAAGTTGACGGTTCAGGGCGCTACGCAGGTTGCGCTGGAGGAGCGGGTCGCCTGGACGTAGCGCACAGGCGGCCCGGAAGCGTTCGACGGCTTCGTCGATGCGGCCGATTTCGCGCAACACGACACCGAGATTGGTCAGCGCCTCCACGTAGCTGGCGTCGATCTCCGCCGCCCGGCGATACGCGGCGGCGGCCTCCTCGAGCCGGCCTTGGTGGTGACGTGCGATGCCGAGATTGTAGTGTGAGAGTGCGTTCTCCGGATCGAGCGCGATGGCCTGTCGGTAGCCGGCTTCGGCTTCGGGCCAGCGACCCGCGGCCGAGAGCGCGTTGGCGAGGTTGTAGTGGAGATCGGGCCGCCGGGGGGCGATCTCGATGGCGTGGCGCATGCATTCGATGGCCTCGTCGAAGCGTCCCTGACCCTGGCGCACGGTGCCCAGGTTGGCGAGTGCATCCGGGGCGTCCGGGTCGTTTTTACAGGCCTGCTCGAAGGCATCCGCCGCCTCGTCGAGGCGGCCTTGAAGCTGCAGCGCGACACCTAAGTTATTACGGACTGCGGTCCATTCGGGCGCCAGCCGCACGGCCTCCCCGTAGCTTGCAGCGGCCTCGTCGAGCCGCCCCGCCTGCTGCAGCGCATTGCCGAGGTTGTAATGCCAAGCGGCCTCGGCCGGATCCAGCCCGATGGCTGTCCGGATGTGCTCGATGGCATCGTCGGAGCAGCCGCGCTGCAGCGCGAGCACGCCAAGCAGGTGCAGGGCGCGGGCATTGCCGGGCTCGGCCTCGAGAACCTTGAGGTACAGGCGCTCGGCGGACTCGAGATCGCCGTCGCGATGCAGGCGATTCCCTCGCTCTAACCGCGCCTGGATGTCCGCCGGCTCCATGGACATTCCCGGGTCTCGGGATGAGTCGGGAGCCCCAACGGAGTTGCTCGTGCGCTGATAACCATGGTCTCAGGGAGACGGATCAGCTCCTCCGGCGTGCACCGATGGCGGCGATACCGACAGCCATCAGCATCAAGACCCCGGGTTCCGGCACGGATACTGCTGGTTGTGCCGCATAGACCTCGATGTCGTCGACGCCCTGCCAGTGGTCTTGGCTGCCGTCCCACAGGTTGATGCGCCCGATGTCGTCGCCGCCCGTCGCCTCGATACCGACAAAGGCGAGCTCGTTCACGTAATCGACGCCGGAAACGGTGGTGGATCCAAGGAGCGCGTTTGCCGTGTCGAATACCCTGACCGTGATGTTACCCAGGGCAGCCGTATCGAAGGTGATGGAATCAAAAAATAGCGGAACCAGGCCGACGGCGAGGATAGGCTCCGGCACCGGTGAATTGAATATCAGGTCGAGGCTGTGCTCTTCGAAGTTTGCGCTGAGTTGGTCATCAGGGGTCGAGAAATAGCCGGCGGATGCGCTTGACAGCCCATTGACGCCTTGGGGTGACGGGACGTTCGGCATGCCGCCCTGTGCATTCGATTGAACGGTCATCCCGATCGCCGGGTTCGTGCCAGTCGGGAAGATGTTGACGGGGCTGCTGGAAACCCCGGGTTGAAGCGAGTCATCGAAACTCAGGATGTTGTTCGGGGCAAGCGTGCTCGACTCGAAGTCCTCGGTACCGAGAAAATTCAGCCCGGCGACCGCGGTATTGAATGCGCCCGGCGTAGCATGAAAGATCAACCCGGCCGAAACCGAGCCGGCGAGGCCGGCCATCAGGGCGCAGAATGCGATGAACCTATACATGGTGTGTTCTCCTCATGAATTGCCAATGGTGGCCAATGCTTCGCGTGGGTCTGACCAGGTACTGAATGTTCTGATGATTGCGCCGCCCGCGAGAGGATTCCGGCATCTCCGAAAATCAAACCCAGTGTGATCGACAAAAGAATGATCAGGATGAGACTGTTCCTTACTGCTTTAGCT